>Ga0209946_1000945_pt1 | contig 11955 bp, 13 predicted proteins | sample SalPon2_A_H2O_MG_FD_185704 | JGI IMG/M metagenome (GOLD analysis project Ga0209946, IMG submission 185704) | Salt pond water microbial communities from South San Francisco under conditions of wetland restoration - Salt Pond MetaG R2_A_H2O_MG... | ecosystem: Environmental > Aquatic > Non-marine... | reverse complement strand
CTTGAGCCCGACCTCGCTGGTCGGCTGGATGCCGAACACCGAGGCGAGCAGCCCCGCGATTGGATCGAGTTGCTGGGAGACGAAGTCGACGACGACGCTCAGGACGAACAGGGTGACGACCGCAGGAAGCACCACCGCCGCGCCGGTGACGAAGGCCTGCCGGGCGAACTCCCGCGGGCTGTCGTGATCGCCAAGGAGCGTCTCGTCGGGTTGGCTCATGAATCGGTCTCACACCCTCGCTCCGAAAGCGTTCCGGAGACGAAACCGACGCTCGAAGCGACCCACACAGCAGACTGAGTCACACCGCTGAAGTGGCCCAAGCGATCACCGACGGATATGGACGAGGTACTCGAAGTCGTTGACGTGGCCGCCGACTTCGGCTTCGGCGGCGTGATCGTCGCGCTCCTCACCGTCCTCGGTATCGTCGCCGCGATCGCCGGCTTCGGTCTCTGGCTGCTGACCGATACGGGCCTGTTGGTGCTGCCAGCCCTCCTGATCGTCGGCGGTGGCGTGCTCACGGTCGCCGGCGTGGTACTCGTCGTTGCCGAACTGTTCGATTGAAATCGTCGCTGGTGAGGCTCTTTGAGCGGCTTACTCGTCGTCGCGCACGCTCGGGTGCTGCTGCGGCTCGCTGGGATGTGGCTCAGCGAACCACTCCTGCATCGCAGCGACCGACTCGGCTTCGCGCCCCTCGCGCTCGTCGGCGTCGATCTCCTCACACCCCGGCGGGAGTTCCCGTCCCCGACCGGTGAAATAGCCCTCCGGTGTCACCCAGTCGTGATAGAAATCGACATCTGAATCTTCGATCAGCGTCACGCCGACGGTCGCGCCGTGGCCGGCGACGATGATCGCTTGGTGCGGTTGGGCGGCCAACCGCCCGGCGGCGTAGAGGCCTGCAACGCCCGTCCGGCCGCGGTCGTCAGTGTCGACGAAGGATTTCCCGCGGTCGAGGATTTCGACGCCGTCGATGCCGACCAGAAACTCGACCGTGTTTTTCGTCGCGGCGACGACGTTGCTCGCGGTAAATCGCTGACCAGCCTCGGTTTCGGCGACGAAGCCATCGGCTGACTGCTGGAGGTCGACGACCCGGCCCTCTTGGCGGTCACAGCCGGCGCGATCGGCCTGCTCGACCATGAGTTCCAGCAGGCGGTGGCTGTTGACGCCGACCGGAAAGCCGGGGTAGTTCTCAAGGTGGGCGTTCCGTCGGAGGATCGGATCGCCGTCATTGAGGAGGGTGGTATCCAGTCCGGCACGGGCGGTGAAGATCCCGGCGGACAGCCCCGCGGGGCCACCGCCAACGATCAACACGTCGCAGTCGGTGTCGGTCGTCATGTTGACCGAAGATTTCGTGACCGCGGTGTTATACTCCTCGCTCCACAGTGCCAGCTGAGTCACGAACGACCACACCGCTGGCTCCAGGGCGGTAGTCTCGAACTCCGATTTGAATCCGGGCTCGCACATCCGCTTTCGACTCCCGATACGAACCGTGGTAGCGTCGTCTCCTGATGATCCAAATCGACGGTCAGCGGCTGTGATACGTGCGGTCGGCGAAAAGACGTAGAGTGGGAAGTGTGTGACTTCCCGACCTGTTCCGGGCAGGTGTGTTCGACAGTCGCCGTCGTTGACACGGGGCGACATCACTTCTTTTCGACCTGTAATATAAATAAGCAGTGATCTGAATATCAAACTGAATAATAATGAGTCCCCGACATACTTGTCGCTCTCATCGTCCTTAGTGAGGCATGCGTGCCAGTTCCGACACAAATTACCAAATCTGAGAATTTCAGAGCTATCTTTATTACGATCCCTTCCGATATCTTTGATACCGTCTGACCATTTCCGGGCAGGCGGAATCCGCCACCTTTCCGGGCAGGCGGGTTGGACAGTCAACAGACGTTGACACTGGTTTGGTAACGCCTTCCCCGTCATCCCAGACGGATGGGCGATTTCGACGTGGTATTTGATTGTGCCACGTGGCGACACAACGACAGCGATGGTTCTTGCTGTCAGTATTTCATCCGCTTTTGGATGCGACGGTATTTCTATACGCTACTGTCTCCCGTTTTCTCACGGGGTCGATACCGGGCTCGGTATCCCGAGGATAACAGATCGGTACTCACTCAAAATCGCCCTTCGAGAGACGGGTATGCTGACTTCTGGATCTTATTTTATTGGGGATTGTCTCAGGGTACGACAAGCAACGTGAGCCCAGTGGTCGCCGGCACCAGTACCAAGAGATATCCCGCAGCCGCGATAGCCCACGCTCGGCCGATCCGCTTTCGCCGCCCGGCGTCGACGCCGACCGCTCGCGGCAACGGGATCACAACAAAAAATCCCACCATGAGCACATACAACAGCATCGTTGCGCCGACGACAGTGCCCGGTGTCGATCCACCAACAACCCACTCGACGACCATCGAAACGTAGACAAACAAGAGCCCAGTCCCAACCCCAGCCAGATAGTGAACAACCGATGCAAGCCGAGGTGGCGCGGTATCCACCGACTGCCCTGTGAGCACGCTGGCAGCCACAAACGGCGGTGTTGTCCCTTCGGTCGTCCGAGCCATGAGTTGATCCATCATTCCAACAGCGATCACGGCCCCACTCAACCCAAGTGGGAACCTGAAAACCGCAGGCACCGCAGCGAGTTCGCTGAGCATGTACACACAGTCTGTCGCTGTACGCTCTTGAAACGTCGTACTCGCTGTTCGATCGCTTGGGGAACCGTTCCTTTGGATACCCGATAGCGACCTCCTTGCGTCTCATCAGCGTGGTGACGATCCTGCGTATCTGTTGCGGACGGTGGTTGGAACCCCGACCCACAGGTATTCACGCGTTGCGGTGTAACTCACTGTATGGAGCAGTCATACCGGTGTTTGAGTTGTCTCGAACACACGATTACGAGAGCGTTCGATACCTCGCATCTCAAAACACAGTGTTCGCACTGTGATTCTTTCGGCCGGTTTCTCAACGAGGCCGTTTTTGATCAGTTCCAGACATTTGAACAAACACCTCCGGAATCGATTCAGTGGGACACACTCGATAAAAAAGAAAAGCTCCTGGTCAGCGAGCAGATCGTCCGGCGTGGTCGGACGATAGATGACTTTTCGGTGTCTGCGTAATCACCCTCTCAAAAGAAACCCACTCTCCCCCACAGACAATCCCTTTTCACGACGCATCGGTAATCCTCCCGCGCTGGATGAATCACATCCCTGATACGGTGCTCGCGTCGATCGACGAGTTCGGCGAACAGCTGTTGGTCGGCGAGCCGATCACTGTTCGTGGCACACTCAGGACGGATCTCCGCATTGAAATCACGCCGATCAGTGAGACAACCGCCACCTGTCGCTACGAGACAACCCACACGCAGTCACCGCCGACGCTTCGTGATCGAGGCTCGTTCGTGACCACGATTATTGATGGGATCGATACGCGACTGCGAACCTGGGGGATCACCCCACCGACGGCGTACACCTACACAACGACTGTTGATGATGCCCACCAGTACGAAGGCACCTTGCAGCTACCCTAACGCAGTCATTCGGCGACGGTCTCAGAGCTGTGCTGCTCGTGAGCTCGATTAGTCCGCTCGAACGATCAGCCACACCGCCAGCGTCAGCGCGATCGCCTCGAAGGCCGCCAGCATGAGAAACACCGTCGTCTGCGTGCCGTAGGTCAGCGCGGCCCCCGCCAGCGACGCGCCGAGCGCGCCGATGCCGAAGATAGCGAGGTAGGTGTAGCCAAAGGACAGGCCGCGATAGTCGGGCGGTGAGTACTTCGCAATCGTCGCCTGACTCAGCGGCTGGAGGCCGAATAAGGCGAAGCCCAACACCGCGCTCACCGCCAGCAACGTCGGCAGCGACCCCGACGCGGGCACGAACAACAGCGCGACCGCGACGAGGACGACGAGCATCCCCGCCAGCCCGCGCTCGGGTTCGATAGCATCGGTGAGCCGCCCGCCGACGTACTGGCCGGCGACGCCGACTGCCAGCAGACCCGCAAAGAGGTACCGCGAGAGATCGAACTCGCTGGCCGCCGGGGTGTCGGCAATCGGCTCGATAGCGGCCACCGGATCGACCGCCAGCAACGGATCGAGGAAGTCACTCAACAGCCTCGGCAGAAATGTCAACATCCCGCGGTAGTAGAGCCCGTTGAACAACACGAGCACGAACACGGTGAGAAAGCCCGCGGTGAACAGGCCCCGCGAGGCGGCGACGAACTCGGCCGGCGAGTCGACATCCGGCGAGGTGCCGTCGTCGTCAGTGGTGTCGGCATTGTCGTCGCTGGCGTCGTCGCCAGCGGCCCCGTCGGCGTCGACCGCCGCGGTTTCGTCGAACTCGACGGTCAGCCCGGCGAGGCCAGCGACGAACGCCGGCACCGCGAGGGCGATCACGGCAGTTCGCCACTCGACGGCGACGAGCAAGAGCGCGGTGAGAAACGGCCCGCCAGCGATGCCGACGTTGGCGGCCATCCCGTGGTAGGCGAAGGCCGCCCCGCGCTGGTCAGCTCCCTTACTGATCAGCGTCAACCCGGCGGGGTGGTAGACGCTGGCGGCCAGTCCCCACACCGCCAGCGCGACGGCGATACCGGCGACGCCGGGCAGCAGGCCCAACAGGACGAACGCCGAGCCCATGCCGAACAGGCAGGCGACGATGAGGCGGCGAGAACCGAAGCGGTCAACCAGTAGCCCGCCGGGCAGCGCGCCGACGCCGAACAGACCGTAGCCGACGGCAACGACGCTGCCGAGGGTCGCCGAGGTGACCGAAAACTCCACCAGCCAGACGGTCAGCAGGATCGGGACGGCCAGCTCGTAGGTGTGAACCATCGCGTGGCCGGCCATCGTAAACCCGGTGATCGCCCGATCGTTGGCGTTCATGTGTTGTGTGGATGCAGCGCGCGTTGTCACCGACAACTGACGAGGATCTACTATCACCAACTTACCCGTCGGTCATGAAGATGGCTGTTGGGTGCGTCGCTGGTTCGGAATCCCCGTCGAGTCTGTCTTCGTGTGAACAATAGTCACACAAACCGTGGTTTGAGTCTCCCTCGCGTATAATTCACGGCTCCCGGTAGATTCAATCTGCGGGCAGGTCGGGGCGTGTGCCACCGACAGCAGCCGGCTGAGGTATCGGTCAATGAGATAACCAACCGCAGGAAAACGAACGAGTCACACGCATGACGAACTCGCAGAGACGGCCGAACCGACGGACGGTGCTGGCAACGCTTGGAACAACCCTTGCTGTCGGTGGTGCTGGCTGTAGTGCCAGCAATCAACCCGAGAACGACGATGAATCGCTCTCGCTGCCGTCAGTCGTCACGACAGGTGAACTACCGGACGGCGACGTGGTGCTCATCCCCGACGACACGGTCACCCTGCTGAACTTCTTCGCAACGTGGTGTAAGCCGTGTGTCGATGAGATGCCGGCGTTCCGCCGCCTCCGCAGTGAATACGATCCCGAAACACTTCACATGGTTTCGATCACCCCGGAAGTCGACGAGGAACTCATCACGGCGTTCTGGGAGAAACACGACGGCACGTGGCCGGTCGTCAACGATCCGTCGTTGAAAGCGACCGACAGGTGGGACGCCAACAGCTATCCGACGAACCTCCTGTTCGATCAGGATGGCACGCAGGTCAGCGACGGCCACGGCATCCTCGCGCGGGAGTTCGAGGCACTGAACGCAAAAATCAAGCCGCTGATCGAGAGCCAATGACGACACTCGATACGTTCTCGCTGCTGTCACTGTCGTTTTCGGCCGGGACAGCGACGTTTTTTGCGCCGTGTGCGTTCCCGCTGTTGCCCGGCTACCTGTCGTATTTCCTCAGCGACACCGCGTCGGCGGCCGTTGGCGGCGATGGCTCACCCACCGGCGGCGACGATCCATCCGACAGCCGACTCATCGCGCGGCTCAGCAACCCGCTGGCGCGGGCAGGGGTTGTCAGCATCGCGGCCGCTCTCGGGATGACGCTGGTCTACGTTGGACTGGCCGGAACGACGATCACGCTCGGTGCGGCAGCCCTCGCCGACATCGCGGTGCTTGAGTTGGTCGTTGGCTCGGTGTTCGTCCTCGGCGGGGGTGCGATGGCACTGGGCTGGAAGGTCGACCGATCGCTCGTCGAACTGCCGGAGCGTCGCCGCTCGCTTGGCGGCTTTTTCATCTTCGGCGTCCTCTATGCGGCGGCCGCCGCCGGCTGTACCGCACCGCTGTTCATCGCGGTCGTCGCGCGTGGGATCGCGGCCGGCCCCTCGGTCGGCGTCGGGTTGGCGCTCGCATACGCCCTCGGGATGAGCGTCGTTTTGATCGCGGTGACCGTCGGCTCCGCACTCGGCGGGGTGTCGCTCGTCTCGATGATCAGCCGACACACGAAAACGATCTATCGGCTCTCCGGCGGCCTGCTCGTCGTTTCGGGAATCGCGGAAATATACTACTATTTCTACGGCTTTCCGGCGGTGATCTCGCTATGAGTGCGCGCCGCGTGGGAGCCGCGCTGGTCGTCTGTCTCCTGCTGGCAGGGTGTATAGGACAGGCGGGGTCGACGGCGACACCGCCCGGGATCACGACCGACGGCGTTACCGACACGTCAGCCTTGATCGAATCTCACACCGAAGCCCTCCAATCGTCATCGGTGACAGTCAGCTCGACACGGACGATGCGAAGCACTGACCCCGATTTCGACGTGACAACGAACCAGACATGGCGGCTCAACGGCGGCACGCCAATCCGAGGACGTTCGGTGCGAACGCTCTCAGCCGCGGGTGACGCGCCCGAACAGTACCGGCGCGTACCGACCCGGATCGAAGCCTATCGGAACGGGTCGACGGCGGTCGAACGCCGGACAACGAATAACGGCAGCAACACCCGCCGGGTCGACCTCCTCAACTCGTCGGTGCGGGTGAACACGGCACTCCACCGCTCGTCGATCTACGAGCTGACGACCCGCAAAAACGCGACCGTTGACACCGTCTCACGAAACGGGACGACGCTGTACCGCGTCTCGGCGGGGCTGAATGATACCAGACTCCGGTCGAACGCATCACTGACGCTGTTCGTGACCCCAGCGGGCGTCGTCCGCGAACTCCGAACCGCGCGAACGGTTCGCTACCGGTCGGGCCCGCGGCGGATCACCCAACGAGTTCGGTTTTCGGATATCGGTTCGACCACCGTCGAGCGACCAGCGTGGGCGGAATCGACCACTGACCCAACAGGTAACAATACCCAGTCGTGAACGATGTGTCAGCCGAGTGTCTGACATATCCAGTACAGCTTTAAGAATTCAGCCGACATATATTCGGTAATGGGCTCCATCGACGACGTTCTTGCGGACATTGCTGACGATATCGACAGCGTATTCCTCTTTTCGCCTAACGGCACGTTCTACGAGCGGTTCGCCGACGAGGAGCGCGTCGTCGTGGTCGCCGCCGAGAACACGGTCGATGCTGACACCTTCGTCGAACTCCCCGTCGAGTTCACCGATATCAAAGACCGCATCGAGTTCGGCATCGAGGGTGCGATGGAAAACAACCTCGTCGAGGCCGGCAACACGGTCGTCTGCTTCGGGTCGATCTTCAGCGACGACGCCGACACCGCCGTCCGGGTTCGCGTCGGCGAAGACCACCGCTCGGGACTCTACGAGCTGTTCACCAACTCCCGGGCCGATCCCAGCGTCATCCGCGATGTGGTCGAAGTCGCCCTCGAACTCGGCCGCAAGGGCCAGAAGGGCAGCCCGGTCGGCGCGCTGTTTGTCGTCGGCGACGCAGGCAAGGTGATGAACAAATCCCGCCCGCTCAGCTACAACCCCTTCGAGAAATCTCACGTCCACGTCGGCGACCCCATCGTCAACGTGATGCTCAAGGAGTTTTCGCGGCTGGATGGCGCGTTCGTCATTTCGGACTCCGGGAAGATCGTCTCCGCCTACCGCTATCTGGAGCCGAGCGCGGAGGGCATCGACATCCCAAAAGGCCTCGGCGCGCGCCATATGGCCGGCGGCGCGATCACCCGCGACACCAACGCGACGGCGATCGTGCTCTCGGAGTCCGATGGCCTCGTGAGGGCGTTCAAGGGTGGCGAACTGATCCTTGAACTCGACCCAGAGGAGCACTAACCATGCTGTCGGTGTTACAGTTCGTGGTGCCTGAGTGGCTGGCGGTCATCTCACCGCGCTGGTGGATCGCTGTCGGCATCGTCGTGGTGGGGATCGCCCTCGGCTATCTGACGATGCGTCTTGGTCGGCGGCTGCTGATACGACTCGGCATCGACGACGCCGTCGAAGGGACAGCCGTCGAGCGGGCAGCCGGCGAGTACGGCACCTCGACGGTCGGGCTCATCACCAAGCTGGCTGGCTACTTCGTGATCGTTCTCTCGGTGTTTATCGCCGGCACCTTTACCAACATCCAGTTTGCCGACCTGTTTTTGCGGGCGGCGGCGGTCTTTCTGCCGCAGCTGGCGATCGCGTTGCTCATCCTGCTTGTCGGCATCATCATCGGCGACAAGGTCGAGGTGTTGGTCTCCGAACGCCTCCGAGGGGTCAAACTCCCCGAGATCGGTGTCATCCCGGCGACCGCACGCTACAGCGTGCTGTTCGTGGCAACGCTGATCGCGCTCGGACAGATCGGCGTCGCCACCACCGCGCTGATCGTCCTGCTGGCTGCCTACGCCGTCGCCCTGATCGTCTTTACCGCGATCGCAACACAGGAGCTACTGGCGTCGGGGGCGGTCGGCGTCTACCTCCTGTTGACCGAACCCTACAGCATCGGCGACGAGGTCGCCGTCGCCGGTCAACGCGGGATCGTCCAGGAGATCGATCTCTTCGTGACCCGGATCGAGACCGACGGCGAAGAACACATCATCCCCAACCGAACCGTGCTCCGAGACGGGATCGTCCGAATGCAGTGATCACTCGATCGCCTCCCCGAGCAGCTGTTCGGAGGCCGCCTCGGCGTCACCTTTGCCGATCGCGGAGTTTGCCAGCAGTCGGCCGCCGATCGCGGCGGGGCTGATAACGCGATCCGCGCCGGCGTGTCGAAGCTTGGCGACGTTTTCGCGCTGCATCGCGGCCGCGAGGATCGAGAGATCGGAGTTGAGCTGTCTGGCAGTCAGGATCGACAAGGCGTCCTGGGCGTCGTTTTCGGTCGCGGCGATAACGGCTCTGGCGTCGTCGATACCGACCCGTTTCAGCGGCTCTTCGTCGCTGGGATCGGCTGTCAACACGGCGATATCACGGTCGGCTAGCCGCCGGGCGGCCGCTTCGTTGGTTGTAACAACGGCAAAGCCGGTTTCGTCGTCGAGGTGTTCGATGATCGGTTCGGTCAGATCCCCGTAGCCGAGGAGGATCACGTGGTCGTCGAGGAGGTTGAACTGGCTGTCTGTCATGCGTCCGAGTGCTTTCGAGAGTTGGGCTTCGATGGCCGGCGTCAACAGGACACCGAGGGCGACGGCGAAGGCAGCAACGTTGACCAACAGCACCGAGACCGAAAACAGCTTCCCGAGTTCGGACGCGGCGGTCACGTCGCCGTAGCCGACGGTGCTGGCGGTGACGATCGTATAGTAGAAGGCGTCGGTGAGCGTCGTGATCCCGTTGAACTCATCGCGCAGGGCGTAGGCACCGAATGTGCCGTAGGAGATCGCCGTCACGAGGGCGACGCCGGCGGCCAACTGCGTCGGCGACGGCGAAAACGAGCGGTCGAACCGTGAGCGGTTGTAGAGCAGTGCCGGCACCGAGATGATCGAGACGGCGACCAGCGGCAAGGCGAACGGCGACACCTGCAACAGCCCCTGGATCGCCGTGATCGGCAACAACACGGCCGTCGCATACCAGCCGATCCGGAACCGCTGTTTCAGGGCGTAGGCACTGCCGAGCATCGTGAACCCGGTCAGTGTGCCGGTAAAGCCGACCGTGCGCCGCACCGATAGCGGGACGAAGGCTGCGAGTTGGCCGTCGACGCCGCCGGTCGAGATGTGGAGCAGCCCGACGATGATCGAGAGGATCGCAACCGCGAACGTCAACAGGATCGACGCCCTGACGCTGACCCAATCCCGCGTGTCGTCCATCGACGGAGGCTCGGTGAGCGGGCTACTAATACTCGTGGGTCTCCGGAGACCAAGGTTTAACCAAACACACTCGCATGGGGAGGTAATGACCGCGCTTCCGTTCGATATCCTTCTTGGTATCTATCTCGGCGTCCTGACGGGGATCATCCCCGCGTTGGTCTCGGGTACCCTCGGCTTCCTATTCAAGTACGTCACCGATGTGTCGATCCCCGGCCTCGGTGTCGTCGTCCTCGCGTTGGCCATCGCCGGCATCAACGGCGGCCTGCTCGCGCTCAACGATCCGGCGATCCGCTCCTCGGAGAACGCGGCGTCGATCCTCACCGCCATCATCGTCGTGTTGATGCTCGCGCTGTACGCCCACGCCCAGGGCGACAAGCTTGGCGCGTCAGCACCCAAGCGGTTGACGATCAAATCCCTCCGCGACCGGACGCTGAACACCGACGTGATCGAACTCGTCGGCGGCCGGAATCAGGTGCGACTCACCGTGATGGGCGAGCCAGGCGACATCGAGGGCTACCCGCCGCTGCCCGCCGATCTCCGCCAAGAGATCGCCGACGGCGAGTGGACGTTCCCCGCTGATCTCCCGATCGCGGAGCTGGAAACCCGGTTTGCCGACCGGCTGCAGTCGGAGTTCGATCTCGCCGACGTGACCGTTGATCTCGACGAAGTCGCCCGCGCCCGCGTTACGGCCGCGCCGCCGATGGGAGGTACCTCCCGCCGGGTTCCCGCCGGCAAGCGGGCCGTCTCGCTTGCGGCGTTGGTGCCGTCCGGGATCGCCCGCGGCGAATCGGTGCGGATCGTCACCCCCGAGACGAGCGTGACCGGAACGGTGATCGCCGCCCGCTCGGGGTCGTCGTCCGGCGGTGCGACAGCCGCCACGTCGACAGCCGCCGGCGACGGCGATGACGCGCTTGCGACCGATGGCGGCGAGGAGCCGCCGGCACCGCTGCCCGCGGCCGCGACGACGACCGGCGGCGAGGGTCGGATCACGGTCGCTGTTTCACGATCGGAGGCAACGACGCTGCTGTCGGTGGACGATCCGCAGATCGTCGTCTGCTCCCGTGGCACGCGCCGGGAGTTCGAGCTGGTGTCGCTGCTGCGTCGCTCCGGCGTCCAGTTCAAGAAGGTGACTGTCGCCACCGGTGGCCCGCTTGATGGTCACACGATCGGTGAGGTTGGCGTGCGGGACAGCTACAACGTGTTGGTTCTCGCGGCCAAACACGAGAAGTGGCAGGTCGCACCGCGCGGCGAGCAGCCGCTGTCAGCCGGCGATAAGCTGTATGTCATCGGGACAGGCGAGTCGTTGGATCGGTTTGCGGAGGCCGCAACATGACCGCCGGCAACGCGTTGTGGGAGGTGTTCACGGTCGGCCCGCCAACCCCGGTCACGTTCGCGGAGCCGACGGCGGCCCTGATCAACCTCCTCATCTACGCCGTCCTGTCGGTCGTCGCTACCGGCGGGCTCGCAGTCACCTACCGCTGGTATTTCAAACAGATCGTCCCAGGGGGTGTCTCCGGCTTCGTCGGCGTCTCAGTCGTCGCGCTGTACATCAACACGACCTCCCTCGGCGTCGCCGTCAGCGACATCTCCGTCGATCTTTTCGAGCCGGGTGTCGTCGGTTTCAACATCGTTGCGTTGAGCATCGCGGCGGTCGCCGCGCCGGTCGGCCGCCGGCTGGGCGATGCGGCCAGCAGCAACCTGTTTTCGCTGGCCGGTCTCAGAGATTTCGACGGCGAGGTCGGGGCTGTGGTTCGCTCGGCCGGCCGGGTGACGACGCTCACGCTGCCCGAGGAGATCGCCGATATGGAGAGCTACGATCCGGTCACCGACGAGACCAAGGCCGAGCTCGCCGGGAAGACGCTGGTGTTCCCGCGGCGGCTCACCGTCGAGGAGCTCCGAACCCGG
>Ga0209946_1000943_pt1 | contig 11968 bp, 10 predicted proteins | sample SalPon2_A_H2O_MG_FD_185704 | JGI IMG/M metagenome (GOLD analysis project Ga0209946, IMG submission 185704) | Salt pond water microbial communities from South San Francisco under conditions of wetland restoration - Salt Pond MetaG R2_A_H2O_MG... | ecosystem: Environmental > Aquatic > Non-marine... | reverse complement strand
GCGCGGATCGCGGACCTCCCCGAGGAAGTAGAGCGGGTCCGCACGGAGGCGGACCGGCTCGAAGCCGACCTCCGGGACGCTCGCGGCGACCTGCTCGCCGCCAAGCTGCGCGAGTTTCCCACGGTCGAGGTCGACGGTACGACGTGGGCGATCGGAACGGTCGGCAGCGCGGACCCGAACGACCTCCGCGGCCCCGCGGACGCGATCGTGGGCGGCGGCGTCGCGGACGGGTCAGGCGACGCGTCTCCGGACGCGCTCGCCGCGGTCGGCGGGAGCGACGCGCCGTTCGTGGTCGTCGCGGTCGCGGACGACGCGAGCGGCGACGGCGCGGAGAGCCCGGACGCGGGTGAGATCGTCGACGCGGTCACGGACGCGTTCGGCGGCGGGGGCGGCGGCGGCCCGACGTTCGCGCAGGCGGGCGGGCTCGACGCGGAGCCGAACGACGTGGTCGCATGGCTGCGGGAGCGATGACCGGCAAGCTCGGCCCCGAGGCGCTGGCTGAGGTGCTCTCGGCGACCGGGGCGGACGACCCGGCGGTCGCGACCGGCCCGGCCTACGGTGAGGACGCGGCGGCGATCGACCTCGCGGACGCAGAGGAGACGCTCGTCGTCGCCGCGGACCCCCTGTCGCTCGCGGCGGACGCGGTCGGGGAGCTCGCGGTCCACGTCGCCTGCAACGACGTCGCCGCGAGCGGCGCGGACCCGCGATGGCTCACGCACACCCTCTTTTTACCCGACGACGACCCCGAGCGTCGGCGGACCGTGACGGATCAGGTGAACGAGACGGCAGGGGAGTTGGGCGTCGCGATCGTCGGCGGCCACACCGAGGTGTTGCCGGCGCTCGCGCAGCCGCTCTGTTCGATGACCGCGCTCGGAACCACGGACCGGTTCGTCGAGAGCGGCGGCGCGGAGCCCGGCGACCGGCTCCTGCTCACGAAGGGCGCGGGGATCGAGGCGACGGCGATCCTCGCGACCGACTTCCGCGAGGCGTGTCTGGAGGCGGGCGTCTCGGAATCGATCCTCGACGCCGCCGCCGAGTTCCTCGCCGACGTGAGCGTCGTCCCCGACGCGGCCGCGGTCCGGGAGGCGGCGACCGCGATGCACGACCCGACGGAAGGCGGCCTGTTGACCGCGCTCGTCGAGGTCGCTCGCGCGAGTGAGACGACGCTCGCGGTCGAGCGCGACCGCGTCCCGGTTCGACCCGAAACGCGGGCCTGCTGTGAGGCGCTCGGCGTCGACCCGCTGGCGACGTTCGGTTCCGGGGCGCTGCTCGCCGCGGTCCCGCCGGACCGTCTCGACGCGGTCCGCTCGTCGCTGTCGGCGGCGGGGGTCGACGCGGGGGTGATAGGTGAGGTTCGGGCGGACGAGTCGGTCGACGGCGGCGGCTCGGAAGCGGTCGACGGAAACGACTCGGGGGCGGCCGGCACCGTCCGGCTCGACGGCGATCGGATCACGGAGCCGCCGCGAGACGAGCTGTATCCGCTGTGGGAGTAGCCTTCGCCCGCGAGCGATGAGCGCGACGCGGCGCTCGCGCGGCCCCGATCAGCTTTTTTCCGTGTGAGGTCTAAGGACACGCCATGACTGGCGCACGCGTCGGCTCGTCGCTCACGGACGAACAGGCGGCGGTCCGCGCTCGCGTCCGGGAGTTCGCGGCCGAAGAGGTCCGTCCGGGGGCCGGCGAGGCGGACGCGACGGAGACGTTCCCGGAGGGCGTCTGGGACGGGCTCGCAGAACTCGGCCTCACCGGACTCACGGTCCCGGAAGAACACGGCGGGCGCGACGCCGACGCGACGACGTACGCGGTCGTCAACGAGGAGCTCGCACACGGCAGCCTCGCGGTCGCGACCGCGCTCTCCGTCCACTGTCTCGCGACCTCCTGTCTCGCCGAGTTCGGGAGCGACGACCAGCGCGAGGCGTGGCTGCCGGAGATGGCCGAGGGACGGCCGGTCGGGATGTTCTGCCTCTCGGAGCCGCACGCGGGGTCGAACCCGGCGGAGATGTCGACGACCGCCGCCTACGACCCGGCGGCGGACGAGTACGTGCTGAACGGCGAGAAACAGTGGATCACGAACGGGGAACGTGGCGGCGTCGCGATCGTCTTCGCAAAGGTTCCGGACGGGAGCGACTCGTCTTCCGGCGATGCAGACGACGCAGTCGACGCGGAGGATGCCGACGCCGCCGATGCGATCACCCAGTTTCTCGTGCCGGCGGACGCGGTGGGGTTCGAAGTCGGGAAGCGAGAAGACAAACTCGGGCTCCGCGCGTCCGACACCACGGGCATCCGCTTCGACGGGTGCCGCATCCCGGCCGAGAACCGCCTCACCGAGGTTGGTGAGGGCCTCTCCTCGGCGTTCCGGACGCTCACAGGCGGGCGAATCGGCATCGCGGCGCAGGCGGTCGGCGTGGCGCAGGCCGCGCTCGACGCGTCGACGGCGTACGCGGGCGAGCGCGAGCAGGCCGGTCGCCCGATCGCCGACACCCAGACGATGCGCCACACGCTCGCGGAGATGGCGACGGACGTCTCGGCGGCGCGGCTGCTCGTCCGCGAGGCGTGCCGGCAGGCGGAGGCCGGCGAGGACCCCCGCGTCGCCGCCTCGAAGGCGAAGTACCGCGCGAGCGAGGCCGCGATGTCGGTGACGAACGAGGCGGTTCAGATCCACGGCGGCCGCGGGTACACGACCGAATTCGACGTGGAGCGCTTCTACCGCGACGCGAAGATAACGGAGATATACGAGGGAACGACCGAGATCCAGAAGACGATTATCGCTAGAGGCCTGTTGGGCGAGCAATGACGGACGACGCCGCGGGCAACACCGACGCGAACGACTCGGCGAGTGCCGCCGACACAGTCGTGTCCTCTTTCTCGGCATACGATGCGGTCGTCTACGACCTCGACGGCACGCTGGTCGACCTCGCCGTGGACTGGGGGGCGGTCGCCGAGGCGGTGCTCGACGTGTACGCGGAACACGCGATCAAACCGCCGACCGCGGAGCTGTGGGGACTGCTCGGCGCGGCCGACGAGTACGGGATTCGCGCTCCCGTCGAGGCGACGATCACGGAGCACGAGCGGGCTGGCGCGCGCGACTCGACGCTGCTCCCGCTCGGACATCGTCTCGCCGAGGCGGGGCAGCCCGCGAGCGTCGGCGTCTGTTCGCTCAACTCCGAGGCGGCCTGCCGGGTCGCGATCGAGACGCACGGGCTCGGCGGGGCGCTCGAATCGGACGCAGTCGTCGGGCGCGACACGGCCGAGACGTACAAACCCGAACCGGAGTCGCTGCTCGCGGCCGTCGATCGTCTCGGGACCACGCCGGACCGGGCGCTCTTCGTCGGCGACTCCGAGCGCGACGCCGTGACCGCGGAGCGCGCGGGCACGGACTACGCGTGGGTGACTGCCCTCCTCGACTGACGCCCCGGGCGCGGCTCAGTCGTCGGCGTCGTCGCGGTCGGCGTCGCCCGTCTCGGTCGCTCGGTCCGCACCGCCGTCTCCGGCCTCGGTCCGTTTCGCGTAGAGCGCGACGACGACGGCGGTGAGAAACCAGATCGGCGCGCCGACGCGGACCGCGAACGCGGCGCGGGCCCCCCACGTTTCGAGGGGAACGAATCCGGAGAGGACGGCGACGACCGGCGCGCCGACGAGGATGGTGACGACGAACGTGGTCTGCATCACCCAGCCGTAGTCGACGCCCTCGTAGTCGGCCCGCTCGACGGGTTGCACGACCCGGTTTCTGCACCGAACGGACAAATCGGTGGCGGTCCGCGCCGCGGACGCCGCGGTGAGCGACGGGGCGCGGACGCCGCGGTGAGCGACGGGGCGCGCCGATCAGCCCTCGTCCGGTGCGTGTAGTAGAAACCGGGTTTCTGCGCCGAATGCGGCGATTTTAACCAGTCGCACCGGCGTGTTCGAGACATGACCACGACGCGGGGACTCCGGGATCGCGAGGAGCCGATCACCATGTTGACCGCCTACGACGCGCCGACCGCGGCGATCGTCGACGAGGCGGGTATCGACGCCGTCCTCGTGGGCGACAGCATGGGCAACGCCGCCTTGGGCTACGACTCGACGCTCCCCGTCACGTTCGCGGAGGTCGCGAGCCGCACCGCCGCGGTCGCCCGTGCGACCGAAGACGCCCTCGTCGTCGCCGACATGCCTTTCCTCTCTTTCGGGGTCGACGAAGCGGAGTCGGTGCGCAACGCCGGCCGGCTGCTGAAGGAGGCGAACGCGGACGCGGTGAAAATCGAGAGCGGCGCACACACCGTCGAGATGACGCGCCGCATGACGGACGTGGGGATCCCCGTGATGGCGCACCTCGGGTTGACGCCCCAGCACGTCAACCGTCTCGGCGGCTACACTCGACAGGGGACCGACAGGGACGCCGCAGAGGAGATAATCGACCTCGCCGGCGCACACGCCGAGGCGGGAGCGTTCGCCCTAGTGTTGGAACACGTCCCCGCGAACCTCGCGGGGGCCGTCACCGAGGCGCTCGCGATTCCGACGATCGGGATCGGCGCGGGCCCCGACTGCGACGGACAGGTGCTCGTGATCAACGACGCGGTCGGACTCGACGAGTGGGCACCGCCCTTCTCCCGGCAGTTCGGCGACGTGCGGGGCGAAATGCTCGACGCCGTCGAGGCGTACGAAGAGGCCGTGACGAGCGGCGCGTTCCCGGCCGCCGAGCACTCGCACGTCGAGGACGACCTCGAGGACCTGTACTGACACGGCGCGCCGCGGTCGGCGTGGGGTATATACGCGTCAGCGGCCTACTTTCTCGCGTGACAACCCGGACCATCCGCGCCCGCGACCGGCCGGTGTTCGGCGTCGACGTGCAAAGCGGCGACGTTCGCGGCGACGACCCATCCTACGCCCTCGTGATACTGGATCCGGTAGACGCCGATGACCCGGACGCGGCGGACGTCGATGTCGACTTCGACGGTCCGGTGGCGCGGGTGACTCGCGATGTCGTCTCGTTCCGGAAGCTCTGTCGGCTGATCGACGACCGGGAGCCGCTGTACGTCGCCACCGACAACGCCTACGAGCTGGCGGCCGACAAAGGCGAGCTGGTGGGGTTCCTGCGGTCGCTGCCGGACGGGACCCGACTCGTACAGGTGACGGGCGCTGAGCGCCCGGAGCCGCTCTCTCGGGTCGCGTCCAGACACGGGATCCCGTACGGGAAAGAGCCGATGGAGGAGGCGGAGGCGGCCGCGCGGCTCGCCGCGGCCAACGTCGGCCACGAGGTGACCGCGTTCACGGACGAAACGCGGGTGAAGGTGGCTCGCGGCCGCTCGACCGGAAAGGGCGGATGGAGTCAGGACCGGTACACGCGCCGGATCCACGGAAACGTCCGGAAGCGGACGCGACAGGTGCAGTCGAAGCTGAACGAGACGAACCTCGAGTTCGACCGCGAGGTGACAGAGAAGTACGGCGGCTACGCGAACGCCGTCTTCACCGTCGAGGCCCGTCCCGAAGAGATCCCCGTGTCGAACTCCCGAGCGGGCGACGTGCGCGTCGAGGTCGAACGGGAGCGCCGCGACGGGATCGAGTACGAGCCGCTGGTGAAGCGCCGCGACCGCGTCATCGTCGGGATCGACCCGGGGACGACCACGGCCGCCGCCGTGGTGGGCCTCGACGGCACCGTCCACGCGCTCTACTCCTCTCGGACGGCCGACACCGCGGACGTGACCGAGTGGATAATCGAGCAGGGGCGGCCGATCATCGTCGCCGCCGACGTGGAGCCGATGCCGGAGACGGTCGAGAAGTTCCGCCGGTCGTTCGACGCCGCGGGGTGGCGGCCCACCACGGACCTCCCGGTCGACGAGAAGCTCCATCGGACCCGCGAGGCGAGCTACGCGAACGACCACGAGCGCGACGCGCTGGCGGCCGCGCTGTACGCGTACGACGACCACGCGGACCAGTTCGAACGGATCGCGGCGAAGACCCCGCCGCGGCTCGACCGAGAGGCGGTGATCGCGGGCGTGGTCGCCGGCGGCGCGTCCGTCGAGGCGGTCATCGACGACCTGAGCGAGGACGGGGACAGTGGCGGTGGGGGGAGCGGCGACAGCGACGCCGACGAGTCGGATCCCACAGAGCCCGAGCGGACCGAGGAGGAGGAGACGATCCGGCGGCTCCGCGAGCGCGTCGACAGGCTGGAGTCGCACGCGGAGTCGCTGGAAGCCGACCTCGCAGAGCGCGACGAGCGCGTCGCGGAGTTGGAGGGCGAACTGGAGGAGGCGAAACGCGAAGAGCGGATCGAAGCGCGCACTCGTCGAGCGGTCTCACGGCTCGAACGCGAGACGGACCGACTGGAGCGCGAGCGCGACGAGGCCCGCGAGCGCGTCGACGAACTGGAGCGGAAGGTTGAGACGCTAAAGGAGCTGTGGCGGCTCGATCACTCCAACTTCGGCGACATCGCCGAGGGGCGCGGGCTCGCGAGCGTGAAAGTCGTAGAGCAGTTCACCCTCGACGCGTTGGAGGCGGCCGACGAGGCGTACGGGCTCGTCGCCGGCGACGTCGTGTACCTTCGTGACGCCTCCGGAGCCGGTCGGCGGACCGCGGAGCGGCTGGCCGAGACGGAGCCGCGAGCCGTGATCCGCGACGGGAACCTCTCGGGGGTCGCAGATCAGGTCCTGTTCGACCACGACGTGCCCGTCGTTCCGGCCGACGCCGTCCCCGTTCGCGAGGTCGACGAGCTGGCCGTCGCAGAGGAGAGCGCGCTCGACGCGGCGCTCGACGACTGGGAGAAGCGCGCGGAGCGGCGACGGACGGCCGAGAAACAGGAGCACCTCGATCAGATCATCTCCGAGCACCGAGCGGGGCGGACGCTGCCAGAGACGGAAGAGTAGCGGAGCCGGCGACGAGTAGCGAGGCGGTCCCGCTGGCGGGCCGCAGGCATCGGAGCGCAGTGCGCTTTCAGAAGTCATATGTCCGGTAACGCACAGTCGAGAGTATGGACGCTCACGAGCTGATCACCCGGAACGCGGCCGAGGTGGTCACCGAGGAGGAGATCGAGGCGCTTGCCGACGACCCCGACGGAAAGCGGGCGTACGTCGGCTACGAGCCCTCGGGCGTGCTCCACATCGGTCACATGCTCACCGCGAACAAGCTCATCGACCTCCAGGAGGCCGGGTTCGAGGTGACGGTCCTGCTCGCCGACGTGCACGCGTACCTCAACGACAAGGGCTCGTTCGAGGAGATTCGCCACACCGCGGAGCGCATGCGCGACCAGTTCATCGCGTACGGACTCGACGAGTCGAACACCCAGTTCGTTCTCGGCTCCGACTTCCAGCTCGACGACGACTACACTCTCGATCTGCACGCGTTAGAGCTGGAGACGACGCTCGCGCGGGCCGAGCGCGCGATGGCCGAGATCACCTCGGGCGACTCGGTGAAGGTGTCGCAGGCGGTGTACCCGCTGATGCAGGCGCTCGACATTCCGTACCTCGGCGTTGACCTCGCGATCGGCGGGATGGAACAGCGCAAGGTCCACATGCTCGCGCGCGACGTGCTCCCGAGCATCGACCGCGAGCCGCCGACGAGCCTGCACACGCCGCTCATCGCCGACCTCGGAACCGGTCGGGGGAAGATGTCCTCGAGCGAGGGGGTCACCATCTCGATGGAGGACTCCCGCGACGACATCGAGTCGAAGGTGAACGACGCCTACTGTCCGCCGACGGCGGACCCCGAACCGACGGAGGAGGGCGAGACGCGCGAGAACCCCGTCTTACAGGTGTTCGAGTACCACGTGTTCCCGCGGTTCGACACCGTTCGCGTCGAGCGACCCGAGGAGTACGGCGGGAACCTGACGTACGAGGCGTACGACGCGCTCGAAGCGGACCTGGAGTCCGGCGAACTCCACCCCGCCGACGCGAAGGGCGCGCTCGCGGAGTACCTCGACCGGCTCATCGCGCCGGGACGCGAGCAGTTAGCAGAGTAGACGGCCTCAGTCGTGCGCGTTCGTCGCGGTGTGACCGCCGATCTGGCAGGACCCGTCGAGACAGCTCCGGCCGGCGGCCGTCTCGAATATCGGTAACCCGCAGCCGCATTCGTCGACGACGACGCCCGACGGGATCGAGAGTGTCGTCTCGCAGTCGGGGCGCTCGCAGGCGAGGTACACGCGTCCCGGCGCGAACTCGACAGTTAGCGATCCCCCGCAGTCGGGACAGTCCCAGACGCGGTCGAACCGCTCGCTGACGGCGGCTTCCATCGGGTCGCACGCGGGGTCGAGACAGAGGTGAAAGGGCTCGCCGCGCTCGACGCGTATCTTCGGTAGCCCGCAGTCGTCACACGTCGCGTCCGTGACGCTCGCGCCCGCCGGGAGCCCCCACCGCTCCTCGCAGTCGAGACAGACCACGTCGCCGCGCGAGCGCACGAGCGGGCCGCCGTCCTCCGGACAGGTGCCGACGGGCACGCCGGCCACCGTGACCGGGAGCGCGCGGCTCGCCGTCGCCTCCGTCGAGACGACCCGGAGGTGGCGAGACCCGTCGCGGGCGGTGACAGAAAAGCCCGCGCCGTCGCCCTCGACGACGACCGACTCGGGGCGGGTGAGCCACGCGACCGGCTGGTAGCCGTCGGCGTCGTGGACGAGCGTGGTGTCGTCCGGTTTGATCAGGACGACGACGCGCCCGCGATAGCTGCGCGAGCGGTCGCCCCGTTCGGTCACCTGACAGTCGCCTGCGAGCACGCGGAGTCGTTCCGGCATACTCCGGCTGGCCGCGGTATGGGTGAAAAGCGGTCGGGGGTCCGAAGAAACGGGCGGCGAGACGCGCGCTACTCCACTCGAACCGTCCGCGTCGACCTGACCGGCATCAACGGCAGGTCGGGAAAGACGACCTCGACGACGAACGCCAGTTCGTCGGCGTCGGGCGTGCCGAACACGCCGACCGGCACCGTCGTCTCCCCGTCGAGATACGTCGTCTGCGCGGTCATCTCCACGTCGTTGACGGTCACTCGAATTCCCGTGCGGGCGCGACCGGAGACGGTCGAGACCGCGATCTCGCACAGCTCGTTTTCGCCGACTGCGACGGTGTCCGGGAACGCTCCCCAGTCGACGTCGATCCGGGGGCACTCCCGAGCGGCGTCGACGATCCGCTCCGCGACGGAGCCGCTCACGCCGGCGTTCTCGAGCGCGCTCGGTCCGGCGTCGACGACGGCTGCCGGCGAGGTGAGCCCGGCGTCGGAGAGCCGCTCGGCGCGGCCGGAGCCGACCCCGTCGATCGCGGTGAGCGCGACCGCCTCCCGGGAGACGCCGTGTTCGACGCGCGCCTCGACGCGGGCGGCGAGGTTGGCGGCGCGGGGGCCGGCGAACCGGTCGAGGAACTCGGCGAGCGCGGCGAGCAGCCGGAGCGCGTTCTGGCGGATCACCCACGCGTCGGAGCGGAGGTCTGAGGGGATCGAGTCGTTCATTCCCGCGATCAGGATGGCGAACACCTTGCGGTGGCCGTCTTCCAAGTCGGTGTCGCGGTCGTCGAGGATCCGGTCGATCGCGTCGGACTCGGCCGCGCGAGCCGAGACGGAGTCGAACTCGCCGGCGGCCGCGACGGTCGCCAGCAGCCGGTCGACGGTCAGCGTCTCCCGCTCCGCGAGCCGGTGGAACCGCCGCGCCGTGTCGAGTCGGAGGTAGTACTTCGAGGCGAGCCGCCCGAGCGCCGTCGGTTCGATCGCGAGGTCGTCGGCCGCGAGGAACCCGTCTTCGACGAGCGAGTCGAGAGTGTCGCGGACGCGGTCGCGCAGCGTCGCGAACTCGTACGCCTCCGGTTCCGACTGCGCGCGGACGTAGTAGAAGGTCGTCTCTAGCCACTCCATCACGTCTTCGACCCCCTGTATCGTCCCCATCGCGACTTCCGCGTTGAGGTGCGATTCCAACTCGCCGGCGAGCCGTGACTCGATCGGTTTGCCCTCCGCCAACAGCTCGCGGTACCGGTCGGCGTCGCCGTGGTCACAGACGACCCAGCCGTACCCCACGTCGTCGTAGCCCGGCCGCCCCGCTCGCCCGAGCATCTGGAGCACGTCGAGCGGCGAGATGTCCGTCTCACCCTCCAGCGGGTCGTGGTACTTCGTGTCGCGGATGACGACGCAGCGCGCGGGGAGGTTCACCCCCCACGCCAGCGTCGACGTGGAGAAGAGCAGCTTGATCTTCCCCTGTTTGAACCACTCTTCGACGCGGTCGCGGTCGTCTTTCCCGAGCCCGGCGTGGTGGAAGCCGACGCCGTCGGTGACCGACTGCCGGAGGGTGTCGTTGGTGAGCTCTGTCGCCTCGGTGTGGAAGTCGTAGTCGCCGCGGGAGTCGATCGGAATGTCCCGTTCGGTGATCTCGTCGCGTGCCTTCTTGGCCGCCTGCACCGTGTCCTGTCGCGAGGAGACGAACACGAGCGCCTGTCCGTCCTCGCGGACGTGGGGCTCCGCCAGATCGAGCGCACGGTAGAGCCGGCGGTACTTATCGGCGAACGCGTTCGAGCCGTGCGAGTACGTCTTCACGCCGGTTTCGAGGTCGACCGGCCGGTACTCGTCGCCGAACTCGTAGGTCGTCTCGGCGGGCGCGTCGAGCCACGCCGCCACGTCGTCGACGTTCGGCATCGTCGCCGAGAGCGCGACGATGCGGGGATCCTGCAGCCGCCGGAGCCGCGAGACGGTCACTTCGAGCACCGCGCCGCGCTTCTCCGAGTCGAGGAGGTGAACCTCGTCGATGACGACGCAGTCGACATCGGTGATGAACGAGTAGCGCGCAGAGTCGTGTTTTCGAGTGGCGCTGTCGGCTTTCTCCGGCGTCGTCACGAGCACGTCCGCGCGCTCGGCGCGTCGAGGGTTCAGGTCTCGCTCGCCGGAGACGACGTAGACGGAGTACCCGAGCTCCTCGAACCGGTCCCACTCGCTTTCCTTCTCGTTCGTGAGCGCGCGAAGCGGCGCGACGAAGAGCGCGGTTCCCCCGGCGGCGAGCGTCTTGCAGATCGCGAGTTCGGCGAGCGCGGTCTTGCCGGACGCCGTCGGCGCGGACGCGACGACGTTGTGGTCGGTCTCCAGCAGTCCGGGAAGCGCCTCCCGCTGCATCCGATTGAACTCTTCGAACCCGAAGGCGTCGGCGAACTCCGGCACCGCGTCCGCGACCTTCACGGCGCATCACACCCGTGGACGGGTCGACGACGGCCGGGGGCGAGTCGACGGCGACCGGAGCTGTGTCGCATTGGATCGAACCCGGGGCTTCGAGAGCAAAGGGGTTTCTCATGCGGCCGCCCGCGAGCCGCGGCCCGCCGAGATGACCCCCCGACCCCTCCGACGCCGATCGGTCACACGATATCCCGACCGTTTAGGTAACCGCGGGTGGACAGGCGGATATGATCCCGTCGTCACCGGTCGTCATCGCGGCCGCCGTACTGCTGGCACTCGTCGTGCTCCTCGGCGTCGTCCGGCGTCTCCGCGGTCCATCGAGGGACGCCCGCGAGTCGAAACGCGCCCACGAGGCGGCGAAACAGCGCGATCCGCCCGTGGACATCGGCGAGACGTACGAGTTCGGCGTCACGGACCTCACCGAACACCACTCCGGCGAGGAGGTCGCCGTCGGCAAGGTGGAGGGGTTCGTCATCTTCGCCGAGGACGTACCCGGCGATATCGGGAAAGGCGACGTGATCCGCGCGAAGGTGCTCTCGTTCAACGAGGGACGGACCTCCGCGGACGCGACGTTCGTGTCCCGGGCGTAACGTCCGCACAGTCCGGTTCGTAGCCGATGTCGACGGCAGTCAGATCTTGCGACCGCGCTCCGGCCGGTTCGCGTCCGCGCCGAGCATGAGGTTCATAGGTGATGGCGACGAAGGGGCGTCGTAATGGCTCAGGCCGGGAATCAGGACCTCACGGAGCGGTTCATTCAGTTCTACCGCAACTACTACCGCGAGGAGATCGGCACCCTCGCACAGAACTACCCCAACGAACAGCGCTCGCTGTACGTCGACTACGACGACCTGTTTCAGTTCGACCGCGACCTCGC
>Ga0209946_1000942_pt1 | contig 11971 bp, 9 predicted proteins | sample SalPon2_A_H2O_MG_FD_185704 | JGI IMG/M metagenome (GOLD analysis project Ga0209946, IMG submission 185704) | Salt pond water microbial communities from South San Francisco under conditions of wetland restoration - Salt Pond MetaG R2_A_H2O_MG... | ecosystem: Environmental > Aquatic > Non-marine... | reverse complement strand
GACGGCGACTGGGATGAATGCTTTCACAAGGGTTGCTTCCTTGTCCGATAGGTTGGTGAGCGTAAATGCCTCTTTGAAGTCAGTCTCGGTGTACCCGTAAGTATCGGTTTCAAACTCGTCTTGGTCTTCGGGCTTGTACCGCGCTGTCGCATAGATTGTAACACGCGAACCTTCCTGCTCTGTATTTATACGTTCAATTTGGAGTTTCTCGTAGTCTTCTGTAGTCAAGTCAAGTATGTTCGATTCAGTCGGCTGGAAAAACCCTATGTCGGGGAGCTTCGGGCCGTCCTCGTAGTTGCCAAGGTATTGTCTCAAATCTAGCGAGAGTCGTCCCCGAGATTCTCGATAATCAAACATATTATTGACTTTATCGACCACTTCTTGAGAAATATCATATATCGGCAGTCCGATTGGTGCGATATAATCTTTGGTGTACCGATAATAGCCTCCTCTGAGAACATTACTTGTTCGTGTGATGTAGTACCAGATTAGCGTAGAGTTGAGTATCCCGACTACGAAATTCGGAGGAACATCCTCAGGAAGATCCGGACTATAAACCATATTTGAGTAGTATAGATCACCCTCTGAATCGTATGTAACTTCGCCCTGCTTGACAATCTGCCCAAGAACGATCTTTTCACGCTCAAATCGGTGAGGATCTCGAGGGCACCAGTGCGCATACCATGATTCAAAAATCTGGTTTTCACTACCCCGTTCAGCTAAATCGGACTGATTAGTTTTTAAGTACTGATACGTCTTCGGGTGCTGACCTTTGAGTTGATCCTCCGAAATCAATCGTCCAGATGAGTCATACGGATAAATTAGCCGAGAAGATGTTTTTGCCGGCATATACCGAGAAACATCTTTACCATCGACATATCTATGAGTTAGGTCTTTTTCAATTTCAATCTCCTCTTTCACTGCCTTCGAATACCCAGTGACTGTATCCCCATTCACACTACAATCCTCTAGTACGAATACGTCGTTCGCGCTTGTCTGAATTCCAACAAATATATTGCTTGTCACGTCGCCTAATGGTTCCCCTGTTTCTTCAATTTTGGACAGTATTTTCCGTTCATCCCCTCCAACGAGGGTCCATTTATCATCTCCTGTCCCAAGTGCTGATTTTATATATGGTTCATTAATTGCAGATTCAAGATTGCCGCTAACCTGCTTGTATCGAACCTCTTGTGAATTGTGGCCGTTTCTCATGAATAGAAGACAGGTGTAGATGGTCGCAGAATTAAAAACCTGATTTTGGCCAAAGTCGACAACTGCTTCTACTTCCTTAGAATCGTTTAAAAATTTCCGGAGAGACTTGCCTGCCCGTGATTCGAAGAACTTGTTAGGAACAATTAGGCCCACCCTGTTCTGGGTGAGTTTATATCCCCGCTCGGTAAACAACCCATATAGATCATATCTTTCTTTCGCCACATCATATATCTGTTCGAAGTATTCTTTATCAGATCCGCCGATATTTTGAATTTTCACATACGGCGGATTCCCGATCGCCGCGTCGAATCCAGGATTTTCCATTCTGTTTCCATCAATATCGTAGAAAGCGACTGGGAACTCTAGTTCCCAGTGGAAGAAGCGCTCGTCATCGGCTATTGTCTGCGCGCTACGGAACCAATCTTGCCCCTCGATGTCCTCCCATGAGTCACCACGGAGCGCCTCCGCCATCCGCTTGTCCGCATCACTGGGGACGTCGAGCCCAAAATCGCTTGCCGTGTGAACGTTGGCCATCGCGAGAAGCTTCTGGTACAGCGGATCACTCTGGACTGACTGATACACATCCTCCATCTCCTTCGCGTCGTCCAACGTTTCGTTATCTATCGCGAGAAGTTCGGAGAACCGATCCATGACGTGATCCAACGCCTGTTTTCGAGTGTGAGCGAACGACTGTTCAAGTGTTAGCTGTCCCCCGTCAGTCTCCGACTCATCGTCGTCGACCAGTACATCTTGGATGTCACTCCCCACGAGCGAGTTACCCGTCTTCAGGTGGTGGTCGAGGAATGCTAGTGGTTGCTCGGCAGCAAGCGTTCGGAGCCATAGTGAGACCTTCGCAAGCTCTGTTGCGAGTGGATTGATGTCGACGCCGTAGATACATCGTTGTGCGACCTTCCGCCGAGCCCAATTGATGTCGTTATCGTCATCGATGACATCCCCACCTTTCTCGTCGGCCTCCCGATTCTGTTCAGTGATGATAGCCCGAGCAAGGTAGTCAACTACACTCGTAAGGAAATGACCGCTGCCCATCGCCGGGTCGAGGATTTTCAGGTCAAATACACGCTCCGCAAATTCGTCTGCGTATCCCCCATCCTGATACTCTTCGTCCATCACGACGTCCTTCCGGATTTCGTCTACTGGTCCACGAAGCGTCTCGTCGATGATGTACTCGACGACGTACTCTGGTGTGTAATATGAGCCGGTTACCTTTCGTTCTCCACTACCGGTCGTGAGGTACACGTCATCGCGTTCCACGACGACCTCGCTGTCTTCGTCGGTGACGACGTATTCGCCGTCGTCGAGTGCTAATGGCTCGTCAGCGACGTTGAGCTGGTACTCAAGCAGTCCCTCGTAGATACTCCCTAGGTGGCGAACGTCGAGCGACGAATAGTCGACGAATATCTTCCCACCACCCTTGCTACTCTCACTTCGCGTGAGAAGTTCGATGACTCGAGCAAGGTGTTCATCGCCGACCGTGTTGTTCGCGAGGAACCGTGCTTCCTTACTCCCAGACTCGTCGGGATCAGTCCGAAACAGCCCACCGTTGTAGGCCGGGATGTACAGGTCTTCCTCCGGAATCCCTCGTGACTTACTTCCCTGGTCGATCAGCGTGAAGAGCTCGTCTAACTGCGAGTGGAGATTATCCTGCCAGTCTCGATACTTCGGGTCCCCACTCTCGAGTTGCTTAGCAACTTCCTGCTTCAATTGGTTGAGGCTGTACTGCGACTCGTAGATCTCGTTGTTCGTATCGAGTAGATCGCGACCTTCGGCCTCTGCGTAGAGGACGAATATGATCCGGTAGAGGTAGATCAGCGAACTATCGTGAATCAGATCGAGTTTATTCTCATCAAGATCGTTCTCAGGGTATTGAAGAAAGCCCTCCGAGAGTTCGACAATTGCGTCGTAAATATTGTCCTGGAGGTCCTGTCCGAGATCCTGCGCAAACAGGTTGGACTCCTCGTAGACGTCGTCGAGGAACGCGTCACCAGACGCATCGGGAACAAATGCTTCGTGTCGAAAGAATAAGTAGAAGTACTTGAACTCCTCTAAGTTGCCAGTTTCAAGAACTGTGGGAAGATCGATCTCGTAGTAGGAGTCGAGTTTGTGGCTCGTCGGCTTGTAGTAGAGACGCCATTTCTGCCCATTAGTGAGAACCCCCCATGTCGTCGACGTGAATCGTAGATACTGGTCGATCTGATGGCTCGGATTCTCGTAGTCTCGCTTCTTCTCTCCACGCGTGTCGAGCTTGCGACCCCATCGCTTGGCATCGGCAACCGCGACAGCGTTCTTGTAGAAGTCGCCACCATCTTCGCGACGTTGAAACGCGTCAGTAGCATCCGCTTCTGTCTCAAAGAAGCCGTAGTCGGGACGACGTTGTGTCTCGTTTGCGGATTCTTCGACCTCAAACGGAATCCCCAGCTTCCGGAACATCGGACGGATGAACTTCTCCTCGAGCTGAGACTCATTCCTCCGATCGACCGTGTCCTTTTGCTCGTCCCAGAGCTCTTTGATTTCTTCGTACGCTGCTTGGAGCTCTCCCTCGTCGATTTCGCTCCACGCTTCGGTTTCAGGAAGATGTTTGTTGAGGTGATAGTTCGAGAAAAGATCGCGATTCGTTCGGTAATCAAGGGCCGTTTGCGCAGACATGGGGACTATGTTCAGATTATCTACATTGGCCACTTTAAATCTTGTCTCAAGCAAAACTCAGTGCCGGTTATCATTGACCACTAGCTGGCTCCATGATCTCGTACCTCGTAAGCGAACGGTGACGATACGACATCTGGTCAAATACCAATTATCAATTGGTATTATATTCAACCAACCAAATTAATTTATTTTATCTACAAGAAATTATATTTCCTGCGTGAGTGTGGAATTATTATGGTTAAACACGATCTAGTTCGAGATGAACTCGCGAAACAACTTGAGCATTCATATATACAATATAACAACGTACGGACCGAACAGCATGTTGACCCTCCAAGAAAAGTTGGAACTGGGCGAATTGACGTTGTCTGGCAATTCTCCGAAGATGAAAGCGCTGATGGGGTGGCATTCGAGATAAAAACGAGACTTCCGAACCAGTCGAAAGCACACGTCCGAATGGATGCAATTCGGCAACTACATCGATGCGCTCTGTGCGGATACTATCCAGTCCTTGTTGCTTCTCGAGACGTCTACAATGATACCTCTGGATCTACATATTCGCTGAAACGACTGGTCAGGGCTCTTGATGCGAGTTATGCTGAGGTGAGCGAGAGTCGTATTGAATTTAGCTTAGTACGGGACAGCTTACCGGTAGAAATCAAAATTCCAGCATTTCTCCAGTAATGATAAATTGGGTGAAGAATAAATCAGGAATAGTTTCCTGTGTAACGGCCCGTTCCCGTCAATTTTTAGTCTGCTTAAACACTACAATGCGTGTTGACGGCGCCTTTGGACGCCGAGCGGTCGGATGTCGCATGCCAACAAGTACGAGTATACTCCGCAGTAGGGGTCACTATTGTCAACTCTACGGCTTCAGTCGGCCAAGCCGTTGTACCGTCGTAGTGACCAACAGCTCTCTAACTCGTACTGGATGGTCATGTGATGATACCGATGACCGCTCATCCCTCTAATACGACGGAATCACATGGTGAACAGGCTGCCAGTGGAGCACGCCCGCAGTTACTTCCAAGCACGTCAAAAGCGCAACTACGGGCTCAGCAAAGCTATGCGCGCAGAACACACGCTGACATCGGGCCTACAGGCGAGGTTTGGGCCCGATGCCGGTACTCAGGTGCAAATGCATCGGTATCTGCTGCGCGTACAACCTTCTACGTTCGCGATATCATCCCAATCAACCGGAGACGTCGACAGCTGTTCAACCGCCTGTGGAGGTTGCAGAACAATCGCGGACATACGTATGAGGAGGACTCCCCGGCAAAGACCGTTGCCCGCAAGGATGCTGTCTGGAAGCGGTGTGATGCCATCTTACAATCCTGTGAGGTCCCTGAGTGGGCAAAAACCTGGGCTCTGGAACAGGTTCTCAACCGAAATCTGAATAGCTTCAGTCGGCACTACGCAGGTGCTGATGGTGCCTGTGTAGGGTTCGCACTGTTGGTGTTTTGTGAGAGCCCGACAGACGCTAAGGAAACTTGGATCGCGGACGCTGCACCTAAAGCTGTGCCAGGTCTTGATGAAGATGAAATAGAGTCCCTCGTCGAGTTCGTTTTTCGGAAATACGGGGGTGATCAGTGATGGCGGACAAACCGCAGAGAGAATACCGGTGGGGGGAGATCCCAAAGCCCCTCCGAGAGCGCGACCAGTGGATGGTCACAGTCAACAATCGACCGAAGCGTCCTCGTCGAGGCTGGCAGCATCCGGAAAAGCTGCTCAGCTTCACCGAGGCCTGTCAGGTCATCAGACAATCAGACGGTAAGATAGCCTACGTGCTACAGCCAGACGATCCGTTTGTTATCTTTGATCTGGACGACGTCGTTCCGAGGGGTAAAGTCGATCCATCTGACGAGGCGATGAGGGTTGTCGAAAGACTTGACTCATATACTGAGACGAGTCAGTCGGGACAAGGCCTCCATGTAGTGTGTAGAGGGTCACGACTTCCTGAACGCAAAGAAACTGGCCTGTTCGATACAACCGGCAAGATGGAGGTGTACGACGCCAATCAATACGTGGTGTTGACCGGTGACCGGGTCGGATCTTGTACATCGATCGGCGATAGACAGACGACTGGTGATGTTACAGCTGACCCGGTGTATCAACTTCAACGGGAGTACTTAGACAAGAGAAATCAGCCGGTTAGTCGAGACAACGTCAGTGAATCGGAAAAGACTAAGACTCGTTTATCCTCGTCAACAGATCTATCTCCAGAAGACATCAAGCGGACAATCTCGGAATATGCGACTGCAGGGTCGAGAGAGGCCCGAAGGGCTCAGCGTAAGTGGGGGTCATCCAGTAACTCCGACTGTGGGTTCGAATCGCCGTCCGAAGCAGACCTCTCGTTTGCCTCTGATCTCGCGTTCTGGTGTGGTGAAGATGCGTCACTTGTTGACAAATGTTTCCGGTCGTCCAACCGGTATCGAGATAAGTGGGACGAGACCCACTACGCCGACGGGAGGACATACGGAGAGGCAGTCATCGAGGTCGCAATCAACTCCAACTATGATACGTTCTCTGGGCACCACGTGAGATCAGACTAATACTTCCTGTTTTGCAAGTTTCTCTGTTTGGGGACTCCCCAGTCTTTCTATTGGAATCAAAGAAATACGCGCCCGATGTGTATAGTATCTAGCGAAGTGTAATACCGGACGTTCTTCTACTGTACTCTCTCGGCCAAGCACGGACTCCTCGACCCAGACGGAAATTCTATCGAACCATATGATGAGACACTTAGTGGTGTGAGGATAGTGACAAAACGAGAGTGGTCCGAGAAGGTTGCCGAACAGTTAGACGACGAGCGACTGCTCATCGAGGAGACTACGCTTGTGCTACACGCTGGCAAGAACTACTACGAGGAACTCTTACCTCTCATCGAAGACAGTGGTGTCACGATCAAGATTCCCACAGAGGGCCTATACATCGGTGAAAAGAAGGCGTGGTACAGGGAGCGACTATGACCACAAAGGAGGAAATCTGGCAGGAGTGGACTGACCACTACGTTGACACAGAAAATCCCATCCCGCTCTTCGAGACTGACGAGAATCTGACTGTCGAGTACAACAACTACGGGAAAGACGACAGACGAATCTTGAAACGAAGCGAGGAGATGGAATCGCTCGTTCGAGAGGATGGCCGAAAGGTCATCAACGATTGGTCGACCTCTGACGACACTTATGACGGCTTGATTTATTTGATGTACTGGCTGGAGGACGGGAATATCATCCCTCTCTACGTTGGGAAGGCTGGCAAGTACGGAAGAGACGGTGAGGGACTGAGCGCAAACCTGCGTGGCCTTCGGGGGAGCAGTACTGGTAAGTTTGCCCGATGGGGAGACGGCCACTACTACCACATCGGGAATCTCAGCGCGATCCTCTTCGACCACGACAAGAACCAGAAGCAGAAGTACGAGAAGTGGGCTGACCAGCTCTTTGACGAGGGGAGACAGCTCCAACAACAGACGTACTTTTGGACGAAGGCGTGGCAGCAAGAGGACACTGGCCTCTACCACGAGTTCGAGGTTCCGCTTGAACAACTCGAATACCAAATTATCGGCTTAGTTTCCGACCTCTATCCAGAGCAATTGCTGAATGATGAAGGGGCGTGAGTATTCACACGGCTCAAAGCATCCAGCGTCGGATTCGCTGACTACCGAATATGACCTGTGTATTCAGCACGCTCCTCTGAATATCACTTGGGCTTGATAGAATCTTCACCGTTCAACGGACAAGCCCGTTCTATCGGCTGGTTCAGGATCCAGATGGAGAAGATAATGCAGTTTCTGTGATGACTACAACCTCTATATCTCGCAAGGCGTTCCTAACAGAAGTGGGAGAGGTGTAGACTGACTCTAATCTGTGAGTCCCCCTGTATTGAGCGATCTACGAGTCAGCCAACAGGATATGTGAATTGTTCCATAACATCCCACAAGCGGAAGAAATGCGCGCCCCGATGTGTATAGTATCTAGTGAAGAGTAATGGTGAACATAATTGTGCTCTACTCTGGATGGAAACCTTGCTCACTTACGCTGCTCCGAATGGAACCATCAGCCACTTACGCTGTGACATAGGCTGATTCGTGAGGAATGCACATACTGTAGCTTACGACAACTGCCTCTGTGGACTCCCTGTGGGCCACTTTCGCCTCAAGCTTGTCAGTGTGTATTGCCATAGAGGTCCTATTGAACTCTAATGGCTACTGGCGCTTCCTTCTACATGCTTCATTGTAATTTAGACCCCCCCAGTATTCTCTCTGCTGTGGATTGGTTGGGTAACCAGCACTGGTTTGATACTCTGCCACGGCGATCTGTCCCAAACTCGTTGTAATCGTCTCACAAGTATCACCAAACGACTACCCAGTCGGGTCAGAATCCACATATCCGGGTCTCAGATAGACCAATTTTCGCAGACGAGTTCACCGGGTTTGTGTTGACCCGGCTCTAGGAAAATATAAAAAACATCATGTTTAGCGTGCTTCATGAGTTTGTTTCAGTTATTCGGAGACTACCGATAATTTGAGAGTCAGCCAGTACCTACGGGGATCAACAATCGACTGCATCAGGTGAGACCTGCTGCACGACGAGGAGTCGCTGGGTTTCGATCGAGACGACATCAACGAGTAATAGTGCGACAGTCGTCGTGCCCGATGACGCGCGGGGTGGGATCCGAGTCGAGAGTACCTTATCAGTCTAACTATAACTACTTTCTACAAGTTATTTATTGGTGGATAATCACTTTGGAAGTGGGTGAAAACGGTTGCCATACTGTTCAGAATGCGGTACAGAGGTTCAAGATACTGCAAGCTTTTGCTCAGACTGTGGGGCAGATCTTTCTGAGGTAGCGGAATCTGACACAGAAGATGATGCGTCAATGGTAGTAGACAGCGCTACTACTGAAAATACAGATAATAGTTGGGAAATAGAAGGCGAAGAAGTTGATCCGAAGGTGCTTGGTGCTTCTATTTTTATCAGTATTTTTGTCGCGTTGCTTGTTGGGCTTGGATTCTCTGAACTTGGGGGTGCTGCATTCTTTATGATGGTTAGCCTTGTGGGTGTGACGATATACTTGAACCGTCGAACCACAAATTGGAAACGGACAATTGGAACTGGACTCTATATTGTTGCAGCGTGGCTTATTCTAGCACCAATTATGTTCTATATCGGTGTAGCTGGCCAGTCCGGGAATCAATTCGCTGCTGTGGGTGCCGTCCTCGGAATGGTAATCTATGGATTTATCGGCCTCCTACTTGCTATCGTCGTGGGAGGATTAGGCTACTTCATCAACAAGCGGGTTGACGCGTAATCTCCCACAGTATCCTGGTTTTCATTGCCTCGCAGGCTCAGCACTATGAGGAGATCGCGAGCCGTCTAGTCGCACTTTGCTCGCGCGCGCATCAAGACGAACATTGATACCGGTGCGGACAGAGTGAGTTTGAGGAGTACCCGAATAAGGCGTTTCGCGCAATCAGTTCCACCATCTGGAGTCACTCGAGGGACGGCACGCCGAGACGATGCTCGTCATCGTCGACGAGGCAGACAAGCCAGATGTAGGACAGAAAGTTATCGAAGTAGGCCTCGCCTCGGGTGACACCATCCCTGGCCTCGTCGGCCTTGAACAACTCGCGGAAGACTACGAGCTCTGGAATCGAGGCGAGTTCCCCGGTGTCGAGGAAGCGATGTCGCAGGTACGAGCCGACGAAGATGGGATTCTCCGGCCCACCGAGGACGGCCTCGACAAGCGCTGGGTGCGTCGGCGACTCGGCGCTGTCCCCGACTCCGGAACGGAGGCCGTCCGCCCGTTCTACGCCGACGATGTTGCCCGTGCGGAGCAACGGTGGACTGACGAGCACGTCGCTCCAGACTATGATGCGTTCGGCGTGGACATCGCCCGTGGTGGTGGCGACAGAACCGTCGTCGTTGGCGTCACTAACGAGCACGCCAACATCTTAGAGAACGTCGAGGCGCCTGGCAACCACCGTCGCAACAAGCGCCTGATTCAGGACGCACTCGATGACACGGGTGCCCCCGTAGTCATCGACGCTGTTGGTGAGGGCTCGGGCGTTGCTGACGAGCTCGATCGTGAGTACTCCGTCACCCGGTTCAACGGTGGTGCCAACGCCCGCGAGCCCGAGAAGTACTACAACCTGCGGGCTGAGGCACTCGGCTATGTTGGTGGTATTGATGACGTGCGCCTCTGGACTGCAGCCCGGAAAAGCGACGGCTGGATTTTCGAGTATTACAATGAGGATCTCATCGAAGCTGGCGCCACGTTGGACGGAATTGGTGGCTACCTGCGATTCGACGACTTTGCAAATCCCGACGATATCGCCATCGATGGTGTTGCCCAAGAGGCAAACGGGAGCGAATCCACCGTCACTGGCACCGAGTTCCAAAACGCTACGGGGCAACTCGAAAAAGTGCAGTATGCGCTTGGATCTGGGGACACAATTACGCCTGACTTCGATATTTCGGGGCGCATCGACACCGAGTTGATTCGGACGCAGCGCGCGTCGCGTTCGAATCGGCGCTCACTGTGAGGCGTTAACCAACTCGTTGGTTAACATCCTGACTTTCGCTCCAACGAGGCTGACTTTACTCCCAATGGCTGACGTTCCGATCGGATTCCTTGAGACGATCATTACGCTCGTCGCGGGTGTGTTGTTCACGCTCGTCGGGATCATCTACCGTCGACTTCGCAAGCGGATCGCCGAGCTTGAAACGACGCTTGAAGAGGTGGAGTCACAACTTGTCGAGATTAAAGACGATCTCAACACGGCGTTCACGTGGATGTTCGGGCAAGATGCTGATCCGACGAGTAGTGGGATTGCGGAGGAAATCGAGACGCGCTTCGAGGAGGCCGAGCGTCGTCGCCAACTGCTCGAAGACAGATTCGACGCGATTATCGACGAACTCCACGACGCTAAGGATCTGGACTTCGAACGCGATGACGTGTGAAATACTCTAATTTACAACATTATATCTTCTAAATAGGTACACTGGCATCACAACTAGGTTTAACAACGGAATAACAGATCCAATTCCCCATAGAATCGCACTCGGATCCCAATTGGTATAATATTCTAAATATTGTGAGTCGAAGTAAATAGCGATTGGGGGTAGCACCCAAGCTACAAGCCCCATTAGGCCTACTAAAGCTTCCAACCGAGCTGGGGCATTACCTGCGAGAATAAGTGCACCGAGCCAAAGAGATAATCCAAGTCCCACCGCGTAATGCCACGAGTCAGATGTAGTAGGCTCCGATGATACACTTGTGGAAGCAGATCCCTGAGAATCAGTAGGTGAGGCACGGGGCGCCTCATGTGATGATGTTTCACTAGGTTGGCCCGTGAGATTATCTGACTTTACAGATTTACTGCTCTTATTTTCAGTCTCTCTGGATGTAGAGTTGGCCTCGGAAATTGCTTCCCCACATTCAGGACAGAATTTTGAATTCTGTTTGATGAGTTCTCCGCATTCACGGCAGTATTTTTTATCATCCTGTTTGTTTGTCATATCTGCCTTCCTTTGGGTTAGTGTGTTGGAAATAAATAACATTAAGCATTACTCGTGTTTATAACATCCAACATTCTCAGGAACGGATTTGTTCCCCGATGACGCGCGGAGTGGGATCCGAGTCGAGGGCACCCAGTCAGTCTCCGTTTTGTAGCCATACCGCAGTTGACACACGGGTGGTTGTGTGTCTATTCGTTCCGTTGTCGCGCGCGAGCTATCGAAGCTCACTGGGCGCCTGTGCATGTGCATCCACGGCCACCGGTGGGGACAGAGTGGGGATTGTGGGGGCGTAACACTGATATTACGCGCGCGACGAATATCGCGCGATGCCAGACGGCACGGGGGCGCGTGCAGCCACTGAACGAACTCACTCGGGTGTTTCGGGGCCCGCGGGTGCCATGGCTCCGCCGTCGGGCGATTGTTGCAACTCACATTCGTTCGGCAAGGTAGCGGGCCGAGCGCGATTTGAACACGCGACCGACGGATTAAGAGTCCGTCGCTCTCCCTGACTGAGCTATCGGCCCTTACACAATTTTACCGCTGTGTAGGTAAAAGACCTTTTCATTCGGCGGGCG
>Ga0209946_1000941_pt1 | contig 11972 bp, 10 predicted proteins | sample SalPon2_A_H2O_MG_FD_185704 | JGI IMG/M metagenome (GOLD analysis project Ga0209946, IMG submission 185704) | Salt pond water microbial communities from South San Francisco under conditions of wetland restoration - Salt Pond MetaG R2_A_H2O_MG... | ecosystem: Environmental > Aquatic > Non-marine... | reverse complement strand
CGGGAGGTCACCGGCCAGCAGCGACACCAGGACCGGCTGGAGGCGCTGCAAGCTGCCACGCGGGAGTTCATCGAAGCCGACCGGCCGGAGACAGTCGCCGAATTGACCGTCCGCTTTGCGACGCGGGTGCTCGATCAGAACGCCGCCGTCGTCTTCCTGGCCACGGACGACGACACCCTCGAGCCCGGCGCCGTCAGCGACGTCATCCGCCGGTCCAAGCCGGATCTGACCATCGACCCCGACTCCTCGCCGGACCACGAGCTATGGCAGACCTACGAGAGCGGCGAGCAGCGCATCGCCGAGTGTGACGGCTGTAGCGCCCCGCTGGAACGGGCGCTGATGGTGCCGATGGGCGACCACGGCGTGCTGGCGATCGCCTCGGCCGACGACAGCTACGCCATCGAGGACCGGCAGTACGCCAGGATCCTCGCCCAGACCACGCAGGTCGCCCTCGAACAGCTCCAGCGCCAGCGCGAACTGCGGGGAAGCCGGACCTCCGTCAAGCGGCGCAACGAACAGATAGAGTTCTTCAACGGCGTCCTCAGACACTCCTTGCGCAACGCGATGCTCGTGGTCCAGGGGCGCGCCGACCACCTGCGCCACAGCGTCGGCGAAGGCCAGCAACACCACATCGACAGCATCACCGAGTGGTGCGAGCGCCTCCGCGAGATGAGCGACACGATCAAGGAGATAAACGAGACGGTGACGGCGAGCGAGAGCGAGCGGCTGGACGCGCTCTCGCTGTCGGCCGCGGTACAGGGCGCCGTCGAGAGCGCGGCCGGCCGGGACACCGACGTCGCGGTCGAGCTGGAACTCGACGACGAGCAGGTGCTGGCCAACCACCTCGCGGAAGAGGTCCTGAGTAGCGTCATCGAGAACGCGGTCGTACACAACGCCAGCGAGCAGCCCCGCGTGGAGATCGACACCCGACACGCCGGTGATTGGATACAGGTCCGCATCGCCGATAACGGGCCGGGCATCAGCGACGAACTGAAGACGACGATGTTCGAGCGGTCGATATCCAACGACCAGACCGCCGGCGGCTTCGGCCTCTACTTCGTCTCGGTGATGATGGACCTCTACGGCGGGAAGGTGTGGTACGAGGACAACGACCCACGCGGTGCGGTCGCCATCCTGGAGTTCCAGCGGGCCGACACCGAGGCGGCCGAGACCGTTGACACCGAAGCTCAAAAAGCGGCCGACATCGTTGACACCGAAGCCGACGAGGCGGCCGAGACCGAAGCCGACGACGTGGCCGCCGCGAGGTCCGGCGACGGAAACGCAAAGTAAATCCCACGACGACTGAAATCGGGTGGTATGATCGGTGTCGTCGGCGGCGGCGTTGCGGGCCTCGCAGCGGCGTATCGGCTCCAACAGCGCGGGCACGAGGTCCGCGTCTTCGAAGCGAGCGAGGATCTGGGGGGACTGGCCGCGGTGTACGAGACGGCCGGCGACCCAATCGAGAAGTTCTACCACCACCTCTCGAAATCGGAGGAGACCATCGTCGAACTCGCCGAGGAACTGGGCCTGGGCGAGGAGATCGTGTGGCGTATCGGCGAGAACGCCTACTACGTCGACGGCGTCGTCCACCCGATGGACAAGCCCTGGGAGATACTCTCTTTTCCACACTGGAGCCTCTACGATAAGTTCCGACTGGGGATGTTGACGCTGGACATCGACGTCCGCGGCGGGATCCCCTCTTTCGACACCTACGACTCGCTCGCCGATTTCGAGGACGTCCCCGTCGAGCAGTTCGCCCGCGAACACACCACCCAGAACGTCTACGAGACCTTCTTCGAGCCGCTGCTCGACGCGAAGTTCGGCTCCCGCAAGGCGGACGTAAGCGCCGCCTGGCTGCTGGGTCGCATCAAGTTCCGCGGCGAGCGCGACATTCTGCACGGCGAGATTCTCGGCTATCTCGACGGCGGCTTCGGCCGCCTGCTGGACGCCCTCGTGGACGCTGTCGGCCGCGAGAACATCACGACCGGTACCCGCGCTATCGACGTGCAAACTGAAGACGGCGCAGTGACTGGACTCACGACCGAGTCCGAGGGCGCGGAGGACTGGACGATCACCGAGGACCACGACGTCGACAGCGTCGTCGTCGCAGCGATGCCCAACGTCCTCGAAGAGCTCACCGGCTACCCGTGTGAGATCGACTTCCAGGGGACGGTCTGCTCGGTCATCAGCATGGACGAACCGCTACTGGATACGTACTGGCTGAACATCGCCGACGAGGCCCCCTTCGGCGCGCTCATCGAACACACCAACTTCGTGAGGAAAGAGCGGTACGGCGGCGAGCATCTGCTGTACGTCGCCCGCTACATCCAGTCCCCCGAAGAGGACATCTGGCAACAGGACGACGACGGGGTGCGCGAAACGTGGCTCTCGGGCATCGAATCGCTGTTCCCCGAGTTCGACCGCGAGTCGGTCAACTGGGTGAAGACCGCCCGCAACCCCCGCACCGCGCCCGTCTACGAGCGGGGCTACCTGGACATGGTCGTCCCCTACGACCTCTCAGAGGAGGTCGCAGACGGGCTCTACTACGCCGGGATGGCCTCTGAGGCCCAGTACCCCGAACGGTCGCTCAACGGCGGGATCGTCGCCGGCTACGAAGTGGCCGACCGTATCGACCGAAAAGAATAGCGCTGACGGCCCGCGCAACTCAGTCCGCTGTCGTCTCCTCGTCGACACCCGGCGCTTTGCCGGGGTCGATGTCCTCGGGTTCGTCCTGTCCGCCAACGACGAGTTCGCCGTCCTCGGTCTCGACGTAGGCGTCATCGGCGAACCCACCGATAGCGTGGGGGTGCTCGGGGTCGTCGAGCCTCTCGGGGGTCGAAGGAGCCTCGGCGATGCCCCCCGCGGGACGGAACTCGCCCAGCGGGTCCGAGATCGTGATACCGTGTTTGCCGAAAAAGGTCTCGTAGCGATCGTAGTGGGCCTGGAGCTCGTCGGCCGGGAACTCCATCATCTCCGTCCAGCCGTGGTTGTAGAAGTCGAAGTTGGCCTGGACGTGGGTGATTTCGCGGGCCTCGGCTTCCGGAAACCCGTCTTCGAGCGCGGCGACGTACGTGTCCATCGTCGCGTCGAAGAAGTCGTCCAGGTGGTCCCGGCGCTCGTCGGCCCGGTCGGGGTCTGCTTTCCCGGCGAAGATATCCGTGTGCATCCCGACCAGCCGGTCGTTGACCTTCTCGCCGACCACGGGCAGCGTCAACGCCTGCTTGGCCGCCCAATGTCTGACGTTCTGACGGAGTTTCATCGGCTCAGCGTTAGGATTCGAGCGTCTTGAAAGGCTCGGAGGCTGGGGACGACGACGAGTGGTGGGCCACGTGAAGCGTTCCCGAATGTAACCGGGCAGAACGCTCGACACAGCTCCGCTCGGGGAACGCGAACCGTCGACAGGCTGGCGCTCGACAGCCCCAGGGGAGCCGATGACACTATCGATGATGGATATCGCAAACGATACGCAGATAGCAATCCACATTAGGCGTCGTGCCGAACCGTCCGAACATGAGCACGTCGCACGTGATTATCGGGGACGGTATCGCGGGAGCCTCCGCCGCGGAGACCATCAGGGAAGCCGACCCTGACGCATCAGTGACCGTCATCACCGACGAGGGCGAGGCCCTCTACAACCGGATTCTCATCAAGGAGTTCGCCAAGGGGAAGCTGCCCGAGGCCCCGATATCCATCCACGAGCCCGAGTGGTACGACGAGCGCGATATCGACCTCCAGCTGAACACCCACGTCACGGACATCGAGCCGGTCGCCCACGAGATTCACACCCACAAGGGTGAGACCTACGAGTACGACAAGCTGCTCGTCGCGACCGGCGGGACGCCGGCACAGCTCCCCGTCGAGAACAGCGACGCCGACGGAGTCCACCACTTCTGGACGTTCCAGGACGCGCGGGGCATCCGCGAGCACGCCGAGGAGTCCGAACAGGGCATCATCGTCGGGGCTGGGCTGCTGGGTATCGACCTCGCGGCCGTCTGTGCGGCCCAGGGCATCGACGCGAAGTACCTGATGCGTGGCGACCGCTGGTGGCGTTACGCGCTCTCGGCCGACGGCGCCGAAATCATCCACGACGCCTTGCGCGACAACGGCGTCGAACCGGTCTTCGATTCGGGCGTGGACCACTTCACGGTCGATGACGACGGCCATGTCACCGGTGCCGTCGACCCCAACGGCGAAGAGTTCGACGGCGAGTGGGCCGGCGTGGCCATCGGGCTGAACTTCAACACGGAGTTCCTCGACGGCGCTGGTATCGAACAGGACGACGGCATCGTCGTCGACGAGTACATGCAGACCAGCGTCGAGGACATCTACGCCGCGGGCGACCTGACCCAGTTCTACGACACCATCCTCAACGCCCGGGCCCAGAACGGCGCCTGGGGGTCGGCCAAGGAACAGGGCTCTGTCGCCGGGACGAACATGGTCGAAGACAGCGAGGAAAAGGAGTTCCGCTGGGTCTCCTCCTATTCGATTACCCACTTCGACTTCCCGTTCCTCTCCTTTGGTCACCCCGCACGGGGCGACGACGAGGCCGAGGCGAAGTACTCCGACAGCGAGTGGCGCCGACTCGCCTTCGAGAACGGCCAGCTCATCGGCGGCGTGCTCATCGGCGACCTCTCTCAGCAGTCCAAGTACAAGAAGCTCATCCGCGAGGAGCGCAAGGTCGCCGACCAGAAGGAACTGCTCCTGGAGAAAGACGTCGATCTGGAAGAAGTGAAAGCCAACACGGCCCCGCCTGCTGAATAACGCCACACCCGGCCCGACAGTTCCCGATTTTTCTATTCTGCCGTGAATTTTTGTGCGTTCGGACACAAGTTCGACGCGTGACCAGGCTACTGCTCCGTCGGCTTCTAGAAGCGATATCGAGCGACGGCACCGACAGCGGGAGCGACGACGAGAGCAGTGACGACGGGTTCGCCGGGTCACTGCTGGACTGGTCGGTCAACTACGGTCACGGTCCCGACGGCGGCCGCGGGGAGGCCGCCCGCGAGATGGCCCAGATACAGGAGCAAGCAGAGGTGCTGGACGAACAGGACCAACACCGGCGGTAGCCGGTCAGCGGCGATCCCGAGGCGCACTTTGATTTTCCTCCGCATCGATTATGCACGTATGGCAGACACCGTCTGGGTCGTCAGACACGGCCAACGACAGGACAGCGTCGACCCCTCGTGGGACGACCACGCCGACCGCGTCCACGACCCGCCGCTGACAGACCTCGGCCGGTGGGCGGCCTGGCGGACCGGTCGCCGGTTCGCCGAAGCCGACATCCAGCTCGATGCGGTGTACGCGTCACCGTTCCTGCGGACTGCCGAAACCGCCGAGGAGATATGCCGCGAGACGGGCAACGACGCCCTGCTGGAACCGGGATTGGGCGAGCACCGCAACGCCGAGTGGTTCGACGCCGACCCGGAGATCGTGCCACAGTCGGACCTCGTCGAGTGGTTCGACCCGATCGTGCTCGGTCACGAGCCGTATCTCGTCCCCGAGTTTCCGGAGAGCCACCACGAGGCGATGGCGCGGGCCGGCTCCGTCGCCCGCCAGATCGCCGCCGACACCGACGGGACAGCCCTGCTCGTCGGCCACGGGCTCACCGTGGGCGGCGTGGTCGACGGGCTCGTCGGCTCGGTAGCGGGCGTGGACGCGCCGCTCTGTGGCGTGACCCGCCTCGACCGGACTCGGGGCAACTGGGAGCTCGCGTTCTCCGGCGACACGACGCATCTGGACGTCTAGCGGTTTCGGGTCGCCCGGCCGGCGCGCGAGAACGACGCCCTTTTTTCGACCCGCGGCGGAGTGTGGCGTATGGACGGCGGCAGCGGCGACATGACACTCGCGTTCGACCTCGACGCACTCAAAGAGCTTGCCTACCCGGACAGCGTGTTCACCGACGCGCGCCAGTGGTCCGAGTACGTCGGCGTCATCTCCGAACAGCCCACCTACGTCGTGACGAACTTCACGCGGAAACACCGCATCAGACAGGACTTCTTCTCCGGGCCGCGGGGCCGACAGGAGAGCCTGGAAAACGTCAAAGAGCAGTTCGACACTGACCGGTACGTCTTCGTCGGCTCCGGCGACGCGGACGCCGACCTCGCCGAGGCGACCGACTGGGAGTTCCTCCCCGTCGACAACGCCGCCGAGGCGGCCGACTGGGAACTGGGCGAACCACAGGCCCCCGACGCGACAGCGAACGAAGAGGAAGACGACGCGGCCCGCGACGACTGGCCATAAATCACGGCCGAAATCCGCCGTATTTTATTACAGCCGGGACGAAATTACGCCGTATGTCTCTGGATATCGGTGCCGCCCTGCGTAGCGGTGTCGACGACCTCGCCAGCGAGACCGGCGTGCTGGTGGGAGCTGTGTTTCTGCTGTACAGTCTCGGATTTCTCGTCGTCAACGAGAGCCTCGTCGCCGAACTGTTGACGCTCGTCTTCGAGAGCGGCGTCTACACCGCCGAGCAGCGGGCGGCGATCGAGTCGGCTGGCGGCGGCGTGCCCTTCGCGCTCGGCGTGGGGTTGCCGGTCAGCGTCGTCCTGGTCGTGCTCGTCGCGCTCGGCGGCGAACTGGTCCGCTACTGGGCGATACGCTCTTTTGCCGGCCCGGCGGAGACGGCGACGGCGTCCGCTGGCGACCACGCCGGCATGGCCGTCGTCCTGGGCGGGACCGTCGCGCTGGTGACGCTGGTGTTCCAGTCGGTCCTCCCCGTCGTCGGCCAGCTCGGCGGGCTGGCGACGACGCTCGTCGGGTCGATAGCCGGGCCGATGGTCGGGCTGGCCCTGGTGACCATCTTCGTCTACCTCCGCCAGGAGATCGCGCTGAACGACGGCGGCTACGGCGCGACAGTACGAAACAGCGTGGCTCGGTTCCTCGATGACCCCGTCTCGATTATCCTCCTGCTCGTCGTGCTCGGTCTGTTCGGGCTGGTCGGCGGTCTCCCCGGCCTCGTCACGGGCTTTGTCGGCGCGGATGCGTCCGTCGCGGGCATCCCCCTCACAGTCGCCTCGCGGCTGCTGTCGACGCTACTGGGGACTGTCGTCCAGGTGCTCGGCATCGCTGTCGTCACTGACGCGTACCTGCAAGTACGGACGAGCGCCCGCGAATCCGCGGTCTGAGCCGTCAGGACACCGGTCCGAGCGGGCGCCGAACCAGCAGTTATTAATTCCGTTGTTCTGACAGAAGAATATGACTCTCGACGTCCGTCGAGCCCTCCAGGCCGGCTACGACGGCCTCACAAGCACGGCCGGACTGAACGTCTTCTCCGTACTACTGGTCTTCTACATCGCCTACGACGCCGTGAGTCAGTCGTTTAGCCAGCAGTTACTGGTCCAGACCGGGGCGGGCTTCCCGCCGCCGTTCGGCGTCGACACGCTCGCGTTCGAATTGCCGCTATCGGTACTCGCCGCACTGACCGCCGCCGCCGTCGTCTCCCAGGAGGCGGTTCGGTTCTGGGCCATCCAGCAGTTCGCCGAGAGCTCGGTCCCGACGCTACAGGAGCGGGCGCGTATCCTCCTGGCAGTCGGTGGCGGGGTCGCGCTGTTCGTGTACGGTGTCGAGCAGGCCTTCCGGGTTGTCTGGTACGGTCCGGGCGCCGGGACGGGGCGACAGTTCCCGATAGTTGCCTCGGTCGCGGTCGCGGTTGCGGTCGCGCCGATACTCCTCGTTACCGTCTACCTCCGGCAGGAGATCGCCCTGACGGCGGCCGGACCCGCCGAGACGGTCCGTAACAGCGTCGTCCGGTTCCGCGACGCCCCCGTTCGGATTTTCGGACTCCTCCTCCTGCTGACCGTGCTGGGACAGGTCGCCTTCCTCCCGAGCGCAGTGCTGGCCCGACTCGTCACCGTGCGCGCCGGCAGCACGCTGTACGTGCTTTTCGAGCTACTCCACCGCACACTCTTTACGGCCGTGAGCACGTTCAGCATCGCGACGATTACCGAGGCGTATCTCCAGGTCCGCGGCGAAGCTGACGACATCGGTTCTGTCTGACCGACCTGTACCGCGGCGTTTAACCCCCGGACACCCCTACACTACCCAATGGCAGAACCGCGCGTGCCCGGTGGACGCGAGTCCGAGCTCGAACTCCCCTGTGGCGAAGTCGTCTCCACCCACAACGACCTCGACCTGGGGATGCGCGAGTACGACTGCGCCTGTGGGGCGACCCACGCCGTCGTCATGGACATGCACCCACTGGCTCGGTTCGTCCCCGAGTTCCTGGAGCAGGTGCTCACCGAGACCATCGAGCCGGCCGACGACCACGACGAGTTCACCATCGCACACATGCTGGGCGTCGTCATCGAGGAGTTCCCCGATAAGGTGGCCGTGGCCGACGCGACCGACGACGGCGCCGTCGGGTTCTCGATGGCCTGGGTCACCGACTTCGACGCCCGGCGGCTCCACGAGATCGTCGTCGAGCTCATCGTCGAGCTGATGGACCACGCCGTCTCCCACGCCGAGGACGACGAGATGGCCGCGGCGTTCGAAGAGCAGATGCTGGAGTTCGACATCGAGGCGTTCGTCGACCAGTATCGGGCACAGCGGGATTTCGAGGACGAGCACGATTCGGCGGTCTGAATCGTCGAGGACGACACGGCGAGTCGAGTGACACACAGGCCTGCGAATCCGGGTCCTGACCGTCCAGGCGACCCCGACACGTTCCGAGTGGTAACCACACGACAGTCATTTTACATGTTGCTCGACAGCGTATGACAACTATCCGTAGAACCCGTTCGGTCGCCGTCTGTCGATTTGGCCTAAAACGGCGTCAGACACCAGTCTGACGGTGTTATATGGCGTTTGGGTTCTTGTACGCGAGTATGGCTATCCGCCACGGCGAGTTCGAGCGCATCCAATCGGTGCTTGCCGACGCCGACGCAGACGGCCCCCTGACGGCCCGCGAGATTCTTGAGCTGCTGGAGGAACACGACGAGGAGTTCGACAGCGCCCACCGGGTCGCCACAGTACTGGGTCGGCGGGCCCAGACCGGCGAGGTCGAGGTCATACGGGACCAGCCGTACCGCTACAGCGTCACCGACGAGAGCCAATAGGGGAACGCGGGTGACACGCGCCCCCGTGTGAGCGCCTCGCATTACGATATTCGAAATCGAGCTTCGAGAAGCGTACCGTTTCGCCGGGCTTATTACGATGTGTGGGTTCGAATCGGGTAATGACAGCCGAGGAAGACCGCACAATTTTGCTTATCGGGAGCGGCCCCATCAAGATCGGCCAGGCGGCCGAGTTCGACTACTCCGGCGCCCAGGCCTGTCGCGCCCTCCAGGAAGAAGGCGCGCGCGTGGTGCTCGTCAACTCCAATCCGGCGACCATCATGACCGATCCGGACATGGCCGACAAGGTGTATCTCGAACCCATCAACACCGAGGCCATCACCGAGATCATCCGGAAGGAGAACCCCGACGGGGTCATCGCCGGGCTGGGCGGCCAGACCGGGCTCAACGTCACCGCCGAACTCGCCGAGGAGGGCGTCTTAGAGGAGTACGACGTCGACGTGATGGGCACGCCACTGGACACTATCTACGCGACCGAGGACCGCGACCTGTTCCGCCAGCGCATGGAGAAGATCGGCGAGCCGGTCCCCCGCTCGACCACTATCTCGCTCGACGAGGACGAGTCGGTCACGGACTTCGACGAGGAGAACTTCCGCCAGCGCATCCAGGACGCCGTCGACGAGGTCGGCGGCCTCCCGGTCATCGCTCGCACCACCTACACGCTGGGCGGCTCCGGCTCCGGCGTCGTCGACGAGTTCGAGGAGCTCGTCGATCGTGTCCGCAAGGGGCTTCGCCTCTCCCGGAACTCGGAGGTCCTGATTACCGAGTCCATCTCCGGGTGGGTCGAACTGGAGTACGAGGTCATGCGCGACGCCGACGACTCCTGTATCATCATCTGCAACATGGAGAACATCGACCCAATGGGTATCCACACCGGGGAGTCGACGGTCGTCACGCCCTCGCAGGTCATCCCCGACGAGGGCCACCAGCAGATGCGCGACTCCGCGCTGAAAGTCATCCGCGAACTCGGCATCCAGGGCGGCTGTAACATCCAGCACGCCTGGCGCGACGACGGCACGCCCGGCGGCGAATACAGAGTGGTGGAGGTCAACCCCCGCGTCTCCCGCTCCTCCGCGCTCGCCTCGAAGGCGACGGGCTACCCCATCGCCCGCGTCACGGCGAAGGTCGCACTCGGCAAGCGCCTCCACGAGATCGAAAACGAAATCACCGGCGAGACCACGGCCGCCTTCGAGCCGGCCATCGACTACATCGTCACGAAGGTCCCGCGCTGGCCCATCGACAAGTTCCGCGACACCGAGTTCGAGCTGTCGACGGCCATGAAGTCGACGGGTGAGGCGATGTCCATCGGTCGGACATTCCCCGAGAGCCTGCTCAAGGCGCTGCGCTCCTCCGAGTACAACCCAGCCGTCGACTTCGAGGAGATCCCCGACGACGAACTCGAAGAGCAGTTCCTCGTCAAGCCGACCCCTGACCGTCCCTACGCGATCTTCGAGGCGTTCCTCCGTGGCTACTCGGTCGAAGAGGTCGTCGAACTCACCGACATCCACGAGTGGTACGTCGAGCGCTTCGAGGAGGTCGCCGACGCGGCCGAAGCCGCCATCGCCGGCGACTTCGAGGCCGCCGCCGCGGCCGGCTTCACCGACCAGGAGATCACCGCGCTCGCGGGCGGGGAGTTCAACGACACCCACGTCTCCTGGATGCCGGCTGGGCTGGACAGTGACGACGGCGGTGAGGCCGAAGTCGAGGCCGCTACGGACGGCTCCGGGGTACAGATCGAAGACGTCGAGAGCGAGACGGTCCACCGCGACTACAAACTCGTCGACACCTGCGCCGGCGAGTTCGAGGCGACGACGCCGTACTACTACTCGACCCGTGACCCCATCTCGGGCATCGACCGCAACGAACTGCTGGTCGACCCCGAAGTCGAGAGCGTCGTCGTGGTCGGCGGCGGCCCCATCCGCATCGGCCAGGGCGTCGAGTTCGACTACTGTTCGGTCCACGCCGTTCAGGCCCTCGAAGCGATGGGGATCGACGCCCACGTCGTCAACAACAACCCCGAGACGGTGTCGACCGACTACGACACCTCCGACGGACTCTTCTTCGAGCCCGTCACCGCCGAGGAGGTCGCCGACGTGGCCGAGTCGACCGGTGCCGACGGCGTGATGGTCCAGTTCGGCGGCCAGACCTCCGTCGACATCGGCGAGCCACTGGAGGACGAACTGGAGCGCCGCGGGCTCGACTGTGAGATCCTCGGCACGAGCGTCGAGGCGATGGACTTAGCAGAGGACCGCGACCGGTTCAACAAGCTGATGGACGAACTCGGCATCGCACAGGCCGAGGGCGGTACGGCCACCAGCAAGGAAGAGGCCCTCGACCTCGCCCACGAGATCGGCTATCCGGTCCTCGTGCGTCCCTCCTACGTCCTGGGCGGTCGCGCGATGGACGTCGTCTACAACGACGACGACCTGGAGACGTACATCGAGGAGGCCGTGCGTGTCTCCCCCGACAAGCCCATCCTGGTCGACGAGTTCCTGGCCGACGCCGTCGAGCTGGACGTCGACGCCGTCGCCGACGAGGACGACGTCCTCATCGGCGGCATCATGGAACACGTCGAGACCGCCGGGGTCCACTCGGGCGACTCGGCGTGTATGATCCCGCCCCGCTCCCAGGACATCAAGGACGTGATGCCGCGCATCCGCGAGGTCACCGAGGACATCGCCGACGCGCTCGACACCGTCGGCCTGCTGAACGTCCAGCTCGCCGTGCGCGACGGCGAGGTCTACGTCCTCGAGGCGAACCCCCGCTCTTCGCGTACCGTGCCGTTCATCTCGAAGACGACGGGCGTCCCCATCGCGAGGATCGCCGCCCGCGTCATGGCCGGCGAGACGCTGTCGGAGATGGACATCGAGGAACAGATTCCCGAGCAGGTCTCCGTCAAGG
>Ga0209946_1000940_pt1 | contig 11981 bp, 14 predicted proteins | sample SalPon2_A_H2O_MG_FD_185704 | JGI IMG/M metagenome (GOLD analysis project Ga0209946, IMG submission 185704) | Salt pond water microbial communities from South San Francisco under conditions of wetland restoration - Salt Pond MetaG R2_A_H2O_MG... | ecosystem: Environmental > Aquatic > Non-marine... | reverse complement strand
GAGGTCGAGACCGTCGACAACCGAACGACCGAGGAGTGAGCGCCCCGGTTCGGTCGACGACGACGAGCGCCACACGCCCGCCTCGAGCGGCCGAACCACCCACCGATACCACACCGATGCCACTACGATCCCATCACGTATCCCCGCGCAGTACCGCTCTCCGCCGACCGACGCACCCGGTCGCGGACGTCCCGCTCGACGACCTCGTCTACCTGCTCGCGGCGGGCGTCGCCGACGCCCAGACCGCGCTCGACGCGCACACCGCGGAGACGGCGACCTCGCTCGCGGAGACCGAGGTCGAGGTCGTCCCGTCGATGACGAAGACGATCGACGCCGACGGCGCGGTCACCGCGACGGTCGCCCCGGCCGAGCGCCGGTCGCTGCTCGAACTCGGGATCGAACCCGCTTGGTACCGATTCAGCGAGGCGACGATCGAAGTCGACGTCGACGTGAGCGCGACCGAGCGCGCGGCCTCGGGCCCGCGCGGCGACGGCGGCGGCACCGACGCCGCCCGGTCCGACGCGGCGGACGGGTTCGCGGCGAGCACGCAGTCGGTGATCGATCGGCGACGGTTCGACCGGACGGCCGGCGCGAACGCCCGGCTGGTCGCGCGCGTCGAACCCACGCCGGTCCCGATTCGAGTCGGCGATCCGGAAGCGACCGACGGGGGCCGCGGAGGCGACCGTGCCGACTGACGAGTGGATCGAGCGGCCGCTCTCCGAGTTCATCCGCGCGGTCGCGTTCTCGGTCGCCGAGGGCCAAGAGGAGCTTGACCGCCGGTCGATGGCGTCGCAGCGGGCGCTCGAACGAGAGATCGAGAGCGGCGAGCTCGCGTACGACCTCGACGCGTCCTGGCTCCGGTTCGCCGACGTCGAGGCCGACCTGGAACTGACGCTGTCGATCGAGGGGAAGGAGATCCGCGACCCGGAGACGAAGGAGGTCCGGGCCTACAAGCCGACCGTGAGCGCGGTCCCGCTCAACCGGCGCGTCGTCGACGAGTACGACGTCGACGCCGCCATCGCGAGCGAGGTCCGCCTCAAGATCGCCCCCGTTCCGCCGGAGACCCGTCGCTCATGAGCGAGCGATTCGTCGGCGGCGACTCGTTCCGGATCGCGGAGACGTTCCAGCTGGAGGAGATCCCGCACCTCGACGTCGACAAGTTCGAGACCGTCGAACGGGCCGCGGTCGAGCGGTTGGTCACCGAACAGCAGGAGTCGCTCGTGCGACTACAGACCGACGTGCTCGACGTGCGGACCGAGCGCGACGCGCTCGACCACCAGCTCACGAAGCTGATCGACGACCGGGACCGACTGCAGGACCGCGTGCGGGAGCTGGAGGCGGAGCGGCCGGCGCTGGAGCCGAAGGCCGTGTTCGAGAACCTCGGCGCGGCGCTGGAGGCCGTCGACGAGGACCTGTCGAGCGAGCGCTACCGCGTCGACGACGTCGATTTCACGCTGAAAGCGAACCTGACGCAGACCGCCGAGGGGGTTCGGATGCACCTCCCCTCGTTGGACGAGTCGTCGGTCTCGGCGAACCTCAGCGAGGTCTCGTTCCGACTGCGTGCGCCTCGCGAGAGCCACGACCGGCCCGAGACGGCCTACGTCGACGTCCCGGAGCTGCGTGGGATGTCGCGCGAGGCCGCCGTCCGCCGACTGGGTGCCGCCGACCTCACCGTCGGAACGGTCGAACGCACCCCGGACCCGACGACGACTCCGGGCGCCGTCGTCGAGCAGTTCCCCGACGCGTACGCGGTCGCCGAACCCGGGTCGGCCGTCGACCTCGTCCTCGCCTCGGAGCCCGACGTCGAGGCGGACTCGGACGGCCGCCCGGCGTCTGGCGAACCGATCCCGGACGCGGGCGGCGAGGGCGCGGCCGGTTCGGCGTCGACGGTCGACGACGACTCGGAAACCGGCGGCGAGAGCGAGGCCGACGAGCCGGCGGCCACCGAGGACGCGCCGGCCGACCGGCACGGAGACGACGAGGACGCTCGAATGGAGGCGTTCCGCCGCGCCCTCGTCGCGGTCGACCCGGAGAACGGCGACGCCGTCGCGGACCGGCTCCGCCGCGCCGGCGTCACCGACCTCGAGTCGCTGGCCGCGCTGGACCCGGAAGCGCTGGCGGAGAAACTGTCGATACCGGTCGAGCGGATCGTCGCGCTTCAGGAGCGGCTCGCGGGCGGCGAGGAGCCGCGGGAGCTGGAGTCGATCTCCGGGATCGGACCGACGTACGCGGACCGGCTCCGTGAGAAGGGGATCGAGACCGTCGCCCAGTTGGCGGCGCTCGATCCGGAGACGGTCGCGGCGATCACGAAGGCCTCGACGAGTCGGACCGCGGACTGGATCGAACAGGCGGCGACGGCGACGGAGGAGCGGTGAGCCTCGCGGAGCGGTTCGGCGCGTCCATCGACGTCTCGGGGCCGGAGCCCGACGCGGAGGCGTTCTTCTTCGTGAAGCGTCCCGAGTCGGTCGACCACGACGCGTTCGTCACCGGACTGCTCGGCGTGGTCGGGATGGGCGGTCGACTGGTGCTCCATCACCGGTCGGGATTCGCCGTGGTCCGCGTGTCGCACGACCGCGCTCGGCGACTGCGACGGCTTCCGTGGATCGCCACCGTCGGCGGCGTCCGGTTCGACCCGGAGCAGTTCGCGGCCGTGACGGGCGCGCCGGTCGGGTAGCCGCGTCGGCGCTCGCACCGACAGCGTATTTATACCCCGCATGCTACACTTCCGACATGAGCCTCGTCGTGGTTCCGGTCCGATACCCGCCGTCGTCGCACTCGGCGGCGACGCTGCGGGAGGCCGTCCGCGTCGCGGAGGAGCGCGACGCCGATCTCACGATCCTCCACGTGGACCTGTATCAGAACTCCGGCGGCGTCTCCCGGAGCGACCTCAAGCGCGCCGTCGAAAAGCGGGTCGGGAAGGTGGAACGCGCCCGCTACGTCGTGAGACGCGGGTTCCTCGTCGAGGAGACGATCTTAGAGGAGATCGTCGCCGAGGGCGCAGACGTCGTCGTCATCGGGTCGAAGCAGGCCGGCCGCTGGCGGCGGATGGTCCAGAAACTGCTCTCCGACCCGGACATCGACTCGTTCCTCCGCAGCGAACTGGACTGCACCGTCATCACGGTCGGACGCGACGGCGCGACGGAGCGCAACGAGGCCGGCGACGAGGCGGGCGACGCCCCCCTCCCAGACGAGAACGACGACTGACCGGCCGGCCGCGCCCGACGCGTCCGCGACCGCCCCGTCTTCGCCCCGCTACTCCTCCCGACCGGCCACCTCGTACCGGCGCTCGTACTCGATGACGGTCGCGACGCGGTCGGCGACTTCGCGGCCGAACTCCCGCTCGACGACGTACAGCGCGAGGTCGATCCCGGACGTCACGCCGCCCGCGGAGAGCAGGTCGCCGTCGTCGACGACGCGCGCGTCCACCACGTCGGCGCCCGACTCGCGCAGTTCGTCGATCGCGGCGGCATGGGTGACCGCGCGCCGGCCGTCGGTGACCCCGGCCGCCGCGAGCAGCATCGACCCGGTGCACACCGACGCGATCCGGGTGCCGCCCGCGTGGTGGTCGGCGAGCGCGCGCGGCACGTCGCCCTTCTGCGCCTCCGCCCACGCGCTGGCCGCCTCGTCGCGGGCGGACCAGCCGCCGCCGGGGACGACGAGCAGGTCGGGCGCGTCGGCGGCCCCCGGTTCGGCCAGGACGCCGTCGACGCCGATCCGCGTTCCGTGGCTCGCGGTCACCGAGTCGCGCTCGTCGAGGGTCACGTACCGGACGCGCCCGGCGCGGTCGTCGCCCTCGCCGGCGAAGTCCGCCGCGTAGTCGAACACCTCGTAGGGGCCGATCCCGTCGAGCTCGTCGAAGCCGTCGTACAGCAGCACGTCCACGTTCATCGACGGACCGGTACGGGGGCGGGCGTCATGTGCGTTCCCCCGCGGTCACGCCTCCGCGAACGCCTCGGCGACCGCCTCGACGTCGCCCGCGACGCGGTCGCGGTCGATCCGCTCGCCGCGGTACGCGCGCTCGACGACCCCGTCGGGGTTGACGAGGAGGGTGACGACGATGTGCGTGAAGTCGTACCCCGGGAGCCGGTCGCTCTCGGTCGTCCGCTCGAAGCCGATCCCGAGTCGGTCCTCGACGACCGCCTTCGCCCGCTCCGGGGTCTCCGGCCGGAGGTAGTGCCAGTTACCGGCGTCGAGGTCGACGCCGACCGTCTCCGCGTGCTCGCGGAGCGCCGCCGCGTCGTCGCGCTCCGGGTCGAACGTGATCGGGAGGAACGCCGTCTCGTCGGTCAGTCCCGCCTCGGCGACGCGCCGCTGGACGCCGACCAGACGGCGGAGGAGGACCCCGCACTCCGCGGGACAGGAGGTGAAGACTCCGGTCACGAGCGCGGTCCGATCGAGCGCCTCGCTGTCGATCGTGACCCCGGCGACCGGGTCGCGGAGCTCGAACGCGGGGAGCGGCTGGCCGTACGCGGGGTACGCGAGGTCCTCGCTGTCCGCGAGCTGGTCCTCCTGCGGTCCGAGGACGACGCCCTCGGGCTCGCCGCCGAGCACCGACGTACAGCCGGCCGTCGAACCGATCGTCGCCGCAGCGATCCCGCCGAGCACGGCTCGTCGTTGCATACCGAGCCCGACGGTCCGCGGTCGCATATTCGGTCTGGTGCGCGCTTCGAACGCCGCTCGTCGCTCGCGGACTTTATAGGGGCGAGTAGTAGGGGATCGGCGGGTGCGGCAGGGGGACGCCGAGCGTCGCGAGCCCGTGCTGGAGGGGGATGTATCCGAGCGCGACGAAGGCGACGCCGAGAACGCGGTGGAGCCGCATGCGGGTCTCGACGCTCACGGACCCGAACGCGGTGCCGAAGAGGAACACCGCCGGGACGGTGCCGAGCCCGAGCGCGGCGAGCGCGGCCGCGCCGCCGAGCGCGCTCCCCTGCACGAACGCGTACAGGAACGCGGGGTACAGCAGGGGACACGGTAAGAGCCCGTGTGCGGCACCGAGGCCGACGATCCGCCAGTCGCCGACCCACGAATCGACACGGGGAACGATCCGGTTCATCACGACGCCGGAGGCGGACTCGATCCCCGGAACCGGGAGTTGCTGTAGCTCCAGCCGGAGGGCGTACCGCACGCCGATCGCGATGACGACCGCGCCGACCGCGAGCCCCGTGAGCGCGTGGACGTCGTCGGCGACCGTCGTCACGGTCCGGCCCGTGACGAACGCGAGGCTCCCGGCGAGACCGAACAGCCCGCCGATGGCGGCGTAGCTCGCGGTCCGTCCGAGGTTGAACAGCGCGTGCTGGCGCACCTGTCGCACGGTGAGGTCGCCGCCGCCGCCGGTTCGTCCGGCGCCGTCGCCCCGCATTCGGTCCGCGTACGTCGAGACCAGCGGCCCGCACATGCCGATGCAGTGCGCGCCGCCGAGGAGGCCGACGAGCAGGAAGACGCCGAGGCTCAGCGGCTCCGCGGAGTGGATCGTCCCGGCGGGCTCACACGTCGCCGTCGCGGGGGCGAGCGACGGCCCGGCGAGCGAGCCGACGCCGCCCCACAGTTCGCGCATGATCGATCGGTCGCGTGCCTCGGTCCTAACGGATCTGGTGCGATCGACGAACGCGGACCGTCCCCGGCGACCGGTCGGGGGTCAGCGGGCGGCGCCGGCTACTCGAACAGGCTGTCGACGGTCCGGACGAACCGGTCGACGATTCTGTCCGGGAGCGACGCCGACACCTCGTCGAGGAGCGCCGCGGTCCGCTCGGGCCGCGCGAGCGAGACGCGCATGGGCCGGTCGTCGGACTTCTCGACGACCCCGCTCTCGGCGAGGGTCGAGACGTGCCACGAGACGGTGCTGCGCGCGAGGTCCAGCTCGTCCGCGAGCGCCGCCGGGCGAGTCGGCCCCTCGGCGTGGAGCCGGACGAGGATCCCCCGGGCGGTCTCGCGCCGGAGGAAGGCCGTCGCCCGTCGCTCCCACGGGTCGAACGCCGGGTCGAAGTAGTGAGCGCGGCCGCCGATCCGCTCGACCGCGACCTCGCCGTCGCGGACGAGGCGGCGGAGGTGGTACTGCGCCTGTCCGGTGGCGATGTCGAGGTCGCGGCTCAGCCGGTTGAAGTGGACGCCGGGCGTGTCGCGGACGTGTCGGCGGACCCGGGTTCTGGTGTCCGGCATGGTGTTCGGCGTGACGTATCGGAGGGGGACGTAAAACGGGCCCGTGCGTTCTCTCCGCGCGGGAGCGGTCGGGAGAGTATTGTTGTCGGCCGCCGCAGTAGACACAGAGACCGTGAGTCCTATCGTCGCGAGCACGACTGCGGCCGCCGGCGCGTGGGGCGTAGAGGGGTCGATGCCGCTGCTCGGCGTCGTGGTCGTCGCCGGCGTCGGGACGGGGCTCCTCTTCCTGGTGAGCGTCGTCGCCTACCGCCGTCGACGGAGCGCGCAGTACGCGCTCATCAGCGTCGCCGTCGGCGCCCTCCTCGTCCGGTCGGTCGTGGGCGCGGGGACCGTCCTCGGCGTCGTGCCGATGCCGGTGCACCACTACCTCGAACACAGCCTCGACTTCCTCATCGCCGCGGTGGTCCTCTACGCGGTGTACGCGTACGCCCCCGGATCGGTGGGCGGCGACGCCCCGCCGGAGTAGCCGAGGGGGCGTCTCGACCGTCGTCTCAGTCTCCGATCCCGCGGCGAACGCGCTCGACGGCCGCGTCGACGCGGCCCCCGTACGCGAGCGTCGCCCCCGCGGCGACGGGGCCGAGGAGCGTCCAGCCGACCAGCGACGCGACCGCCCGAGGGGTCGAGACGAACCCGCCCTCCGGCGCGAAGGCGACGCCGATCACGTGCTCGAAGACGAGCCCGCGGAACGCCCCGTTCGGCGCGAGCGCGAGCGACGCGGGGACGCCCGTCGGCGACGCCCCGGCGGCCAGCGACCGGAGGAGGAGGAGGTCGCCGCCGAGCACGCCGGCCACGAGCGCGAGTGCCCCGAGCGCGACCGCGCTGCGACGGCTCGCGGCGAGCGCCGAGACGGCCGCCGCGAGCGACACGTACGCCGCGCCCAGCAGGAGGACGAACGCGAGGAACCGCACGTACAACAGCGGCGAGTCGACGCCGCTGTGCGTGGCGAAGATCCCCGTGTCCGGCGCGGCGGTCAGCCAGACGACGCCGCCGATCACCGCGTACGGGACGCCGACCGCGCCGACGAGCGCGGTCAGCCGCGCCAGCAACACCCCCGCCACGTACTCGCCGACGCTGACCGGGTACGTTCGGATCACGGCGAGTTCGCCGCTCGCCGCGTCGGTGAGCAGCGCGCGGTAGCCGAGCACCACCGCGGCGAGCGGGACGAGCGCCTCGGTCGGTAGGAGGAGGTCGACGACCGCGGGCACGAATCCGGTCGCGCCGCCGCCGCCCGCCGCGAGGAGCCCGCCGAGGACGACGAGCAGCCCGCCCGCCAACACGCCGTACCCCGGCGTCCGAACCACCGTCGCGAGCTCGCGCCTGAACACGGTCGCGACCCCGGAGCGGCGCCCGCTCATCGGTCCGACACCCCCGTGACGTGGACGTCGGGCTCCGCGTCGCCGTCGCCCTCGTCGTCGCTCTCGTCGCCGCCGGTCGCGGCGTGCGCGTCCCCCGTCCCGACGCCGGCGTCGCCCGTCACGACGCGGTACAGCTCGCGCACGTCGGCCGCGTCGCGCTCGTCCAGCAGTCGCTCCAGCGGTCCCGCGGCGGCGACCCGCCCCCGACGCAGGATCACGACGCGGTCGGCGTGAGCGTCGACGAGGTCCAGCGCGTGCGAGGAGACGACGACGGCGGTGTCGCCGTCGGCGCGCCCGGCGGCCGCGCGGAACGCCCGCTCGCGCATCCCCGGGTCGAGCCCGCTCGCCGGCTCGTCGAGGACCGCGAGCGAGGGGTCGCCGAGGACCGCCTGTGCGATCCCCAGCAGGCGTCGCATGCCGCCCGAGAGCGCCCCGACGCGCCGGTCGCCCGCGTCGCCCAGCCCGACCCGTTCGAGCGCCGCGTCGGGGTCGTCGTCGACCAGTCGCGCGTAGAACGCGAGCGTCTCGCGGGCGGTGAACCCGTCTCGGAACGGCACCCGCTGGGGCAGGTAACCGATCGGCTTCGGCCCGGTCGCACCGGGGTGGCGGACCTCCCCCGCGGTCGGCTCCGTCGCCCCGACGAGCAGCCGTAGCAGGGTCGACTTCCCGGACCCGTTCGGACCGACGACGGCGGTGAACCCGGGTTCGATATCGAGCGAGACGCCGTCGAGCACCGGAACGCCGCCGTACGTCCGCGTCGCCGCCGAGAGGCTCGCCACGGGGGCGTCAGGCATGCGTCGCCCCCGTCGCCGTCGGCTCGGTGGGCCCGCGGGCGCGGCGCGCCCCCGGAGCGATACCGTCGTCCGTCGCGTTTCGGGTGGGTGCGTGCATCGTGTTGGCGTCTGTGTCGCCGTCGTCACCGTCGTCGCCGTCGTCACCGTCGCCGCCCGCGCCCTCGATCCGGCCGCGCCAGTCGGCGTGGACGGGGCCCGATTCCGGGTCGAGCGCCGCGCTCACCCGGGCCGGCGAGTACGGCTCCGTCGCCGGCGCCGGGTCGATGATGCTCCCCGAGCGCGCGCCGGGGACCGTCCCGCGGAGGCGGTCGAGGAGGGCGGCCGCGGGCGACTCGCGCACGGCGACGACGGCGACTTCGCGGTGCAGCGCGCCGTCGACGGGCGAGGTCGGTCGGTACGCGCGCTCGCCCGGCTCGTGGATCCCGACGTTCGCGCCCTCCCAGTAGTTCCCGCGGTCGCCGTCGGCCCAGACCCGGAGCGCGCCCGCCCCGGCGGCCGCGTGCTCCGCGTTGCCGACGAAGTCGTTCTCGACGACCCTGCTGGACGGGACGACGGTGGTCGCGCGGGCTCCGAGCTCGTTGTTCGCGGCGACGTTGCGTTCGTACAGCGACCCCCGCGAGCTGGTCGCGAAGCCGAGCTCGTTCCCGACGAGGGTGTTGTAGCCGATGTACGCGCGGGTCCCCGACGCCTGGATGCCCGCGCTGGAGTTCCGCACGTCGTTGCCGACGATCGCGTTGCCAGAGGGGCGCGTCATCACCGTGATCCCGCCGAACAGCTCGTTCCGGAAGGCGTTGTCGGCGATCAGGGCGTCGCCCGTGTACATGAGGTGGAGGCCGTAGCGGTTGTCCGCGAACGACGAGTTCCGGACGACGGACCCGTCGGCGCGGTGGAGGTAGATCCCGTCCCGGCCGCCGTCGAACGCGCTGTCGGTCACGGTCACTCGCGACTGCATGCCGGTTATCCCCATGAAGCCGTCCCGCCAGTCGTCCGCCCCGTCGACGCGGAGGTCCCGGACGACGGCGTGCGACCCCTCCCGCAGGAGCAGGCCGCTCGCGTTCGCCGCTATCGTCACGTCGTCGACGAACAGCCCCGGCGCGTCGATCGCGCGGATCCCCGCGTCGCCGTGGCCGTAGCCGAGTTGGATGTTCGTGTCCCACGTCTCGCCGTCGGGGTCGCGCTCCTCTCGTGCCGCCTCCGGGTCGCGCGTCCGGTTCCCGCTCCCGTCGACCGAGACCCCGGTGATCGCCACGTCCGGCGCTCGCACCGTGATCACCGAGCCGTTCCCGTCGCCGCTGATCCGCGCCCCCTCGCCGGCTATCGTCACCGGCTTCGTCACCGTCAGGTCCTCCTCGTAGGTGCCCGCCGGGACGACGACGGTCGTGTTCGCCGGCGCGGCTTCGAGCGCCGCGCCGACCGTCGGCGCGTCTTCCCCGACGACGACGGAGACGGGCCTGTCGGCGCGGCGCTCGGCGGCCGCGACCCGCTCGTCGGCCGCGTTCCAGCGGTCGGGGGCCATCCCGCGCACCGCCGCCGCGGAGTCCGTCTCGAACGACCGTTCTCTGACCGCGTCCCAGCCGATCACCCGCCCGCCGTGGTCGGCGGCGAACGCCTCGGCGGCGGCCCGCTCGCGGAACGGGACGACCGTCTCGCCGGCCGGGCTCCGCGCGTCGCTGCCGACCACGTAGACCGCCTCCGGTGCCGGCGTCCACTCGCCGGCCAGTTCGGCCTCGAACAGGCCCGATCCGGTCGTTCCCGGCCGCGCGTCGTCGAACGTCTCGACGTAGGCGACGACGGGGTACCCGAACTGCCGCTCCGTCCGGTCGTCGTCGAACGTCGCCGCGAACGACTCGACGCCGTTGTAGCCGACGACGTACTGGAGCTGCGAGTAGAACACCTGCGTCCGCGGAATCGTCGCCGACCCGGCCATCAGCGCGTCCGTCTCGGAGGAGAGGCCGAGTTCGACCACGTCGTCGTAGGCGACCGGCGACGGCGCGGCCGACTCGGGGTCGGCGGCGAACGCCCCCACCGTCGCGACCGCGGCGACGAGCAGGAGCGCCGCGAGCGCCAGCCGGACCGGGAGCGACGGATCGCCGTAGGGGTCGAAACGCGTCACGGTTGCGGTTCGGCGGGCGGGGGTTTATCCGATCTGGTTCGTTCCTCGAACGGACGGCTGAACGGGTCCCGAGCGCCTAAGACGGTGGTTACGTAACTGTCTCGTATGACCGAACACCAGCGTCAGTCGACGTCGCGTCGGCGCCTGCTCGCCGGCGTCGGCGCGGGGCTCTCGCTCGCGGCCGCCGGCTGTCTCGGCGAGGAGACCGCGTCGATCACGCCGATATCGCTCGACGGCGAGCGCGCCTGCGACCAGTGCGGCATGATCATCGAGGACCATCCCGGTCCGGTCGGGCAGGTCCACTTCGAGGACGACGAGCCAGAGGGCGGCCGGCCCGGCCAGTTCTGCAGCAGCACCTGCACCTACACCTACCGGTTCGACGCCGAGGACGCGGGACGGACCCCGCTGGCGACGTTCCTCACCGACTACTCGCTCGTCGAGCAAGAGGTGTTCGAGGAGGGCTCCGACACGATGTTCTCCTCGCACGTCGAGCGCGAGGCGTTCTCGCGGACCACCGACCTCACCGTCGTCGCGCGCAGCGAGGTCGTCGGCGCCATGGGGCCGGAGCTGATCCCGTTCAGCGAGGAGGGGGACGTCGACGCCTTCGTCGAGGAGTACGGCGGCGAGCCGATGCCGGCGACGGACGTCGAGCGATCGACGTTGGAAGCGCTGTGAGGACCGTCGCCGGGGGCGGGTAACGGCGCTCTCAGAGGTTCGGAAGACCGCGTGCCCCGGACGCGGCGCCGACGATCGCCGAGAACGCCAGCGTCGCGACCAGCTGCGTGATACCGGTGACGCCGGCGTTGGACAGGACGCCCGCCACCAGTACGGTGAGCGCTATCACGGCCACCGTGATCACCGCCTCTCGGACGAGGATGGTCCGCACGCGCGTGCTGCGCTCCGAGCGCTCCGTCTTCAACGCCGGGAGCACGTCTCTGACCCGAGTCTGGACGAGGTAGTTCGTGAGCCCCGCGAGGAAGCCCGCGAACAGGGACCACCCGACCGGCAACCCGTTGAACTGGATGCCGGCGGGCTCGGCCGTCGGCGCCTCGTCGTCCGCGCCGGGGCCCTGGTCGGCGGAGCCGTCGGGTTCCGCGTCGCCGTCGGCGTCGCCCGTTCCGACCGACCCGTCCGAGTCGTCACTACCGGGCTCGCCGTCGGTGTCGCCCGTCCCGGTGTCGCCGCCGGCGGTTCCGCTCCCGTCCGTCCCGCCGTCACTTGTTCCATCGTCACCGGTCCCGTCGTCGTCTTCTTCACCGCCACCTGTTCCCCCGCCACCTGTTCCCCCGTCACCCGCCTCGCCGTCACCCGGACTCGTCCCGGAGCCCGATCCGTCCTCTGGGACGTCGACGGTGAACCGCACGATCTCCGTGTAACTCCCGACCGCCGGTGCCACGGTCGCGCCGAGGGTGACGGACGAGTTCGGTCGCAGCGTGAGCTCGCCGCCCGTCACGCGCTCGCCGGTGTCCATCCGGTACAGCGTCACCCGGTCCGTCTCGGTGTCGATCCGGACGGTCGTGGCGGTCTCGTCGCCCTCGTAGCCCGCGAACCCGACCAAGAACA
>Ga0209946_1000939_pt1 | contig 11989 bp, 10 predicted proteins | sample SalPon2_A_H2O_MG_FD_185704 | JGI IMG/M metagenome (GOLD analysis project Ga0209946, IMG submission 185704) | Salt pond water microbial communities from South San Francisco under conditions of wetland restoration - Salt Pond MetaG R2_A_H2O_MG... | ecosystem: Environmental > Aquatic > Non-marine... | reverse complement strand
GCGTGGTCGTGACCATCGCCGTGGTCGTGCTCGTGGTCATGACCATCGCCGTGATCGTGGCCTGCTCCCTCACCGAGCACCTCGGCTCCCTCGCCGTCGATCATATCCATGTTCTTCAAGTTGTCACGCTCTTCGAAGTCCGCGACCGCCTCCATCACGTCCGTCTGGGTGATCGTCATCCGGTCTTCGGTAAGCGCTCCCAACACCGCCTCACGGAGCACCATCCGGAGGTCCGAGCCGGTGAGCCCGGTCGTCCGGTCGGCGACCGCCTCGGGGTCGAAGTCAGCAATCTCCATCTCGCGGGTGACGACCCGGAGGATGTCGGCGCGCATATCACGGTCAGGCTTGGGGAAGTTGACGATCTCATCGAAGCGCCGCCAGGCGGCCGCATCGAGCTGGTCTGGGTGGTTCGTCGCCCCGATAAGCAACACTTCGTCGCGGATCAACGACACCTCATCGATCGATTTGAGGAGGGTGTTGACCGCCCGCTTGAGCGCGGCGTGCTCGTCGGAACGGCGCGTCTTCGCCACGGAGTCGAACTCGTCGATGAAGAGGATACACGGCGAGAGCCGCTTTGCAACCTCGAACGTCTTCTCGACGTTCTTTGCGGTCTCACCGAGATACTGGCTCGTGATCATCGACAGCTTCACCTCAACGAGCGGGATGCCGAGCTGGTGTGCTAACGCCCGAGAAATTGTTGTCTTGCCGGTGCCCGGCGGCCCGACGAACAACAGCTTGCCGATCTCTCGAAGTCCGATGCTCGCGAGGTACTCGCGGTGTTCGATCGCCTTTACGATCTTTTGGATTTCGTCTTCTTGATTGCCGGTCAACACGAGGTCTGTGATCGTCGTCTCGATCTCCTCGGGGGCGCGGACGTTGACGAGGTCCAACATCTCACCGTCCTCGTCCTCATCGAAGTACTCCGAGAGCAACGCGTCTATCCAGACCCGGTCGGCCTGGATCGGGCGAACGTCCTCGCGCGCCTCCGCGTGAGAGACAGGAGGCTCGACGCCGTCAGTCGTCTCGAGCGTTGCGACCATCGTGGGGTTCGACGCGATGCGGTCGTCGTCGGCCCGGTCGCGGTACCACTCCAGTGCCATCGACGGCTGGGTGAGCGATATCTCGCCCGCGAAGTCTGTGTGCTGGGTAAACAGCAGGTCAGAGACCGCGTCCCACGGCCGCTCGACTCCCGTTGCCGTGCGGGTCGTCGTGTCCGTCGCGGAAAGCGGTCGCTCGACACCCCCCGGTGCGTCGTCGGCGGCGTCGTCGGACCAGAACACCTGCCGGAACCGAGGCGGAAGATCGTTCTCGTCGAGGTCGCGGTTCTCGGTGTAAAAATGCGTGGTTAAAACGAACTCGACAACGTCGAGCGCCGGGTCACTCATCCCCGCCACATAGCCGTGCGGGCCGTTTAAGCGCGTCGAAGCGACGGCCGGAGCCGCGGGGACTCATCACCGTCCGGTCGCGTGTATCGAACGCTTATTATCCTCGGTTGATGAGAGAGACAGTATGAGCTCAGAGGACGCCGAGCGCCCGGATCCGGCGGGCGGTCTCGGAGGGGAGGGTCTCGACCACGAGAACGCCGCCCAGGACGTCGTCGCGGTCGACACAGACGACACCCCGAGTGGAACGGTCAACCGGCTCGAAGCGCACACCGGCGACGGAGTCCGCCACCGCGCGTTCACCTGTCTGGTGTTCGACACCGACGGTCGAATCCTGCTCGCCCAGCGAGCCCCCACGAAGCGGCTGTGGAACGGTCACTGGGACGGCACGGTCGCATCACATCCCGTTGAGGGGCAGTCACAGGAGGAGGCAACAGCGATCCGGCTCGAAGAGGAGCTTGGGATCACTCCCGCACAGTACGACGACCTTCGCGTTACTGACCGGTTCGAGTACAAACGGTACTACCCGAACGAGGGCGTCGAGTGGGAAGTGTGTGCGGTGCTCAAAGTGACACTCGAGGAGACGGCACTCGACCCCGACCCCGATGAGATCGGTGGGCGGCTGTGGGTCGATTACGATCACCTCCACGAAAACCCGGCTCTGTACCGCCAGCTCCGGCTCTGTCCGTGGTTCGAGATCGCAATGCGGCGCGACTTCGCGTGAGACGACCACAGACGCACCGAGTCGGCGGGTTGAAGACGCTGACGCGACACGATCGGGTATGACTGTCGTCGCCGTGTTGGCCGATCCGCCACGCGAAGGACTCGTTGGGACCGACCTTGCGGACTCGACACCGCTGTCGACTGCGGAGGCCGCCGAGCTGTACGAGGCCGCGTTCCGAGACGCCGTGCTCGCGGTCGACCGCTCGGGCGGTGAGCTCCTCGTTAACTACCCGGCGGCCGACCAGCTACCCGCGTCCCACCAGTCTGCGTCGTCGCCGGAGGCGACCCTTCGGGCGCTCGTCGCAGACACCCTCGGCGGAACCGAGAGCGCTCGATTCGAGCCGCAGGTCGGCTCCTCGTTCAGTGCACGCGCCGGCAACACTGTCACCCACCTGCTCCGCGAGGAGGGTGCAGACTCGGTCGCCGTCGTGACGCCGACCGCCCCGTTGCTCTCGCGGAGCATCATCGACGCCGCAGCGATGAAGCTGCGAACCACGCAGGTGGTGCTCGGTCCGTCGACCCGCGGCCGCACGTACTACGCGGGATTTACCGAGCCGATCGACTTCGCGGGCGCATTCGAGGGGGCTGCACTCACGACGCTCGCCGCGCGGGGCGCTGACGCTGGCCTCGACGTCGACTTTCTCCAGTCGTTGCCCGCCCTCGAGACGCGTAGCGACCTCCTCGATACGATCCCACAGCTCAGGGCTCGCTTCTCGGCCGAGCGTCTCGTTCCCGACTACACCGCGGCGTTCGTCCACGAACACGGGCTGGACGTCGTCGACGGCGAGGACGGTCGACGGATCGTCCGGGCGTAACCCCGACCGGGCCACGACCTACCGCTCCCCGTCAGCTCGACGCCACCGGATTCTATCGATTCTCGTAGCCTGGGAGTGACGCGAGCGTCTCCGCAAACGCTGCTCCGGAGAGTGCCGTGCCAACCGCCCGGACGGCCTCCCGGTCTGCGCGGTCCGGTGCCGCCTGGACGACGACCGACTGCTTGCCAAGCGGGACGAAGTCACAGCCGAGCCGCTCGGCCGTCTCTTGGAGCGCGAGGCCGACGTCCGCACGACCCTCACGCACCGCGCGAACCGGACTCTCGAACGCGCGGCGGGTCATCGCATACCCCTCGACCGCGTCGGTGAGTTTGCGTCTGTCGACGCCCCGATCGGTAGCGAGGTCCGCCATCGCGTCGTCGAGCGCCCGTCTGAGTCCCGTCCCGGTTGGCCGATTCACGAGCCTGCAGTCGTCGTCAACAATATCGGCGAGCTCGGTGACGCCATCGGGATTGCCGGCAGGAACGGCGAGTCCCCACGTACGCCGCCACCCGCCGAGTTCGACGCGTTCGACCTGCCGGTCGGTCGGGCCGGCGGTCACCGCGACGTCTGGGACGCCCGCCCTGAGCCGGCGGAGTCCCTCTCGAGAGCCGACCGGGAGGTATCGCGGTGCGGCGAGATCATCAAGGAGCCGGTTCAACGCGGGGTCGTCCTCGCCGGCGCCAAGGAGCGTTGGCGGCTCGACTCCCGGTGAGAAAAGCTGCACAGTGACGGTCTCACCGGCGTCCAGGTACTCGGTGTCTGGATCGACGGCGACGACGCCATCGGCCTCGACCAGACTGGTCGTCGCTCCCGAGCCCTTATCAACCGGGTAGACGAGCGGCCGGCCACTCTCGTCACCCGTCGTCGACCCATCGTGGACGTCCAACAGTCCGACCGGCAGCAGCCGCTTTCGCCCCTCCGCGTAGCGCTCGCGGACGGCCATCTCGCCGACGACAGTCGCGGTCGCCGGCTCGGAGCGGCCAGCAGCCGCGCGAATCGCGGGTGCGACAAATGTTCGGAAGATCGTCAGCGCAGAGACGGGATACCCGGGCAATCCCACGTACGCCGACTCGCCGCCGTCGGCCCGGTCGATTCGTCCGACGAGCATTGGCTTGCCGGGCTTGACCGCGACGCCGTGAAGCAACAGCTCGCCGCGCTCTTCTATCACGCGGTAGATCACGTCGACGGCGCTCGCAGAGGTCGAGCCGGACGAGAGCACCAAGTCACACTCGTCGGCCGCCGTTCTGAGCAGCCGTTCCATTTCGTCGTAGTCGTCACCAGCGTGTGGGTACAACACCGGGTCGCCGCCTGCCGCTTCGACCCCGGTGGCGATCGTCGTCGAGTTGACGTCGTAGATCTCACCGCGGTCTGAATCGAGCTCGTCGCCGGGGCGCACCAGCTCGTCTCCCGTCGAGACGATACCGACGGTTGGACGACCACGCACCGGGACCTCATCGACACCGAGTGCAGAGAGGAGCCCAATCTCGCGTGGAGTGAGACGGGTGCCCGGCCCGAGCGCTCGGGCACCAGCGGCGATGTCTGCGCCAGCCGTCATAACGCGATCTCCGGGGGCGACCGCCGTTCTGACGGCGACCCGAGTCGGCTCGCCGCCCTCGCCGAGCTGTTCGTTTGTTCGCTCGACCATCACGACAGCGTCGGCTCCGGGGGGCAACACGGCCCCGGTCGACACCTCGACGCACGTGCCGGCCTCGACGGACACCTCGGGGGTGACACCGGCGTGGACCGCGCCGACGAGCGATAACTCGGCCGGGTCGGCTTCGTCAGCGCCGAAGGTGTCGGCCGCGCGAACCGCGTACCCGTCGACCGATGCGCGATCGAACCCCGGAACGTCGATGCCGGCGTCGATACGCTCGGCGAGGACGCGACCGCGGGCCGCCGTCAGCGGAACTGACTCAGGCGTCGGCGTGAGCGTCAGCGAATCGATTGCGTCGTGTGCCGCCGCGGGCGTCGCGAGGTCGCGAAACTCCTTTCGGTCGGTCATTGTGTCACCTCCCACCGCTCAACGTCGACGACCGCATCGGCATCGAATCCCTCCTGTGACTCTGGGACGACAACCCAGCCGTCCGCGAGCGCGACGCTCGAGAGGACGCCGGAGCCGCTCGCACGCGTCGGCGTCGCGACGTGGGCGGGGTCGTCGGGGTCGGTTGCGTCTCCGGACGCCGACTCGCGTGATAGCTTCACCCGCGCGAACGTCCGCGTGCCCGGTTCACTCGCGATCTTCCGCGACAGTCGGGCACGAGTGGTCGGGATCGGCCCGGCGTCCGTGCCGCTGACCCGCTTTTGCACTGGCCGGAGGAACTGCACCGCGTTGACGATGCAGGCGACCGGGTACCCCGGCAGCGACACCACCGGCGTGTCGTCTACGCGACCGAGACACACGGGGTGACCCGGTTTGAGCGCGACGCCGTGGACGAGCACGGACCCGAGGTCGTCGACGACCTCGGGGAGGAGGTCACGTTCGCCAACGGAGGAGCCGCCGGTGGTTACGATCACGTCGGCGTCGAGGTCGGTCTCGATGGCGGCCGCAAGCGCCGTTTCGTCGTCGGTCACGATGTCTCTGTAGCGAGCATCACCGCCCCACCGCGTCACCAGCCGCGAGACGGTGAGTCCGTTCGTCTCGATCACCTCACCAGCGCCGGGATTTGACTCGACCAGCTCCTCGCCGGTCGGAATCACCGCGACCGTCGGCGGCTCGTACACGGTGATGGTGCTCAAACCGACCGACCGACAGAGTCCCAGATCCGACGGTCGGAGCGTCTCGCCGACGTCGTAGAGCCGCTGTCCCTCAGCCACGTCTTCGCCTACCGGGCCGACGTTCTCGCCGCGCGCCACCGCGTCGAACGTCTCGACATCGTCGCCGACGGTCTCCACCTGCTCGATCATGACGACCGCGTCTGCGCCGTCTGGAAGCGCGCTCCCGGTATGGACCCGTGCCGCCTCGTCGGGGCCGACCGATCCGTCTTCTAAGGGGACCTCGCGCAGCACGGTCGGCGCTCGATCGGACGCACCGAAGGTGTCGGCCGCGCGAACCGCGTAGCCGTCCATGGCGGCCCGGTCGTACCCTGGCACCGGCGCGGGGGCGTCGATGGGCTCTGCAAGCACCCGTCCGTCGGCGGCCGAAAGCGGGACGACCTCGGTCCGTCCGTGGGCCTCGGTGGCCGCGAGGAGCGTCGACCGCGCCTCCTCGACTCGGGTTCGACGCTTGAACCCAGCCTCCCGTCTGTCGTGGCTCATGCCCGCTCGTTTCGCCCCCGGAAGCAAAAACCCCGCCGCCCGCGACGGCGTCCGAGACAGACCAGATACACGCGAGCACCCGCTGCTCAGCGAAACCACGAGAGCGCCCGACGTGTCCGATGGAGGCCCTGTGCAAATCCTACTCGCCCGAGCGTGGCAGCCGCTTTCGTTCCTGCCACCGTCGCCGTCACGCCGCGTACAGCCCCGCGCACGGCGTAGTACCGCGACTTTTCTTCGGCCGCGGTCAGATAGTGCCGCGCCGCCATCCGGACGGGTGCGCGGCGGCCGTCGACCCGAGTCGTCCCGCTTTGAATCGCCGTGAGCACGTCTTCGGCCGTCACGCGCTCGACGCTCGCGCGGCCGTCGATGCGTACCTCAGTAAACGCGCGGCCGACGTACTGGAGGTGATGGGCGTCGCTCGCGGCGACGCCGGGGAAGTCATAGCTCGTCGCGAAGCGGCGCGCGCGACGATTACGGTAGCCGGTGAATAGCCACGCGTTGAACACCTCGATGGCGTCGGGCGCCGGACTACCCTGACCGCCCTCATCGCCGGTAGAACGGTCCACGCCGTCAGAGAGCGGGACGTCGCGACGGCGGACACCGTGTCGGGATCGCTGGAACGGGTGGGGTACGATGGCCACGCCGCCGCGGTCGTGGATCCACTGGATGGTGTCGGCGTATGCCGCGCGGCGAGGGGGCATTCGGTCGACACCGAGCGCGAGCAGGTGGCCGTGTGCCGTCGACACCTCCACACCCGGTATCCCGATCAGTCCGTACTCCCCGGCAATGGTTGCGGCACGCCGGGAGGCCCCCATTGTGTCGTGGTCGGTGATCACGACGGCGTCCAACCCGATTTCTGCGGCATGTTCGAGTATCAGCTCGACGGGTTCGTGTCCATCGTAGCTGGCCACAGAGTGAACGTGGGGGTCGATACTGACGGTAACGCTGGACACGACTGAGAGTAGTCACCCAATCGTACAAAAGGGTCGGGACCGAATCCGTGGGCGACGGGTCACAGGGCTACAGGTCGCCGTAGTACAGAGGCGACCGCGAGCCGGCCGAGAGCCGGTGGCGCGATCGAGCGGTCGGTCACTCAGTCGAACAGTCCGCGGATCCGGTCAACGACGGAGTCGTCTTCGGCCTCGGCGACGTCTTCAGCGCGCTGTTGTTCGCGGAGGGCACGGAGCGCGTCCGCCTGATCATCGGTACTCTCGCCGCTCGCGGTGTTTTGTGTTCCACCCTGTAATCCAGCAAGCTGTGAGACGGCGTCATTGACGGTGCCTGAGGTGGTCCGCGTTTCGGTTGCTGAGCCCGAGAGCGTGCCCGGGTCGATGTCTGCGTCGTCGACGGCAGACGTGTCGAGTTGGAGTTGTCGCCCCTTCGAGCGCTCGACGCCGCCCCAGGTGAGTTCTGTCTTGTCGAGTTCCCGCTCGATATCCGCCCGAACCGCCTCATCGGTCACTGTTTCGGTGCTGTCGTCGTCCGACCCAGATGCGTGATCCACGGCGGCTGAATCTGGGTCGACTGTGACAGTGTCGGTCGCCTGCTCCACCCGGTGGGCGACGAGCGCGGCGCCGGTTGCGGCGATCACAGCGACGAGACCGACACTGTACAACGCGACGACCTGGGCGCTGTAGTCTGGGGGCTCCGGCACGTTCCAGTCATATGGGTACACCGTGACGAACCACCCGATGGCGACCACGGTGACTGCTGACCCGGCACCGCCGAGGTAGAGCATACGACGGTCAACCGGGAGGAGAACGACCACGCCGAGGAGGAGTCCGGGGAGGCCGAGCGCGGCCGCCACCGCGGCCACCTCACGGACCGAATACATCGGGATGGTGTTCGGTGGAAGCGTCGCACTGTACAGGAAGACGGCGACGCCCACGACCCCTAGTCCAAGCCCCACGAAGAAGAGCCCGAATCCGGCGTACACGTCGACGGTTCGATCGGGGTCGCCGATGTACCGTCGGTAGTACCCTAGAAGCGGGTTCGCTTCTTCACTCGAGTCGCTCATATGTCGACGTCTGTGCGGAGTCTAATGACTGTTGCCCCGGCGATCGCCGCCGATCGACCCCGGTGTTTTTCACCACCGGCGTCGTGTCCTCGCCCGAGAACGCGTGTCGAGAGAGTGTCCGCGATGTGGATCGAGGCTGACGACGCTCAGCCTCGGCGGCGCCGAGGCGGTCTCGTGTGAGGAGTGTGGCTACGTCGGCGTCGAGGCCGACCACTCCGGTGAGCCGCGCGCCGTCGAGACGTGGGCGGAGGCGCTCGAACGGTTCGCAAGGAGAGAGTGAGATGCCAACACTGGAACTAACCGCCGAACAGAACGATCGGATCGAGCGGCTGCGCGCCGCGCTGACTGATGACCATGCAGGACCGTACGCGACGGTCGGTACGGGCGAGACGGTAACCTACCTGCTTGACCTCGCCGACGCCGTTGACGACCCTGGTCACCGCGCCGACCCCGACGAACTGGCCGTTCGGAACACACCCGAGTCACCGTTCGACCGCGATGCGGCGCGGGATGCACTCGAGGACCGGAACCTCCGTCACAGTGACCCCGAATCGGCAGACCAGCTCGACCTCCACGGGATCGCAACCGCCTTCGACGTCAGCGGCCGCAGCGACATGCAAAAAGACGAGCTCGTCGAGGCAATTCTCGACCGAGCGACCACGCTCTCTGCGACTCCTTTCGCGTTGGTCGACCTCGAACTCCCCGGCCAGACATCGACCGAGTCGACGCCCGAGCCGGAATCGTCTACCAACGCGTCGGCTAGTGCCGACGAGACCGCTGACGACGACCACGCGAACGATGGGGGTGCTGGACAGCTGAACGCGATGATGCGGCTCCTCGACACCCACGCCGACAAGTGGGGCGAGTCTGCCGGAGACGCCCGTTATGAGGTCGAACTCCCTGACGGCCGCGTCGAGGCCGCACGAACCAAAGACGACGTCCGCGCCCTGTTGTTCAAACACTACTGATCAACGGTACGATACCACACAATTGATGTCCATTCTTGAGTCGATCCGTGACGCACTCGCCTCAGTACTCGGTGGTGCCGACCCCGCCGAGGAGACACCATCCGACGACGCGGCCCCATCCGACGCCACCGACCCGCCGGCAACGAGTACCCCGACCCAACTCGACCCCGATGCCGTGACCAAGACCAGAACGGACGCGACGGACGACGCGGTCGACGCACTGCGATCGCTTCGGCAGCCGCCGGCCGATACGCCTGACCACGAGACGGAGACGAACACAGATGAGAGCGGAGAGGCATCCGAGGGGGCGGACGCATCCGATGACCAGAACGCGACCGGCCAAGACGAGACGAAACGAGACCCAGCAGATTCCGGCGTGGACGACCGCGACGCGAACCATTAGGTCGTTCCGCTCGAAGCGGAGTCGTGACCCGAGACGAGCACATTGAACGTACGATCGAAGTAGCAGCCGAAGCGGTGGACGCCGGAAACACGCCATTTGGCGCCCTGTTGACCGTCGACGGCGAGGTGGTGCGCGAGTCACAGAACACGACCCGGACGGCCGAGGACGTCACCGCACACCCCGAACTCAAGCTTGCGCGCTGGGCGGGACGCGAGCTTGACGCCGACGAGCTGGCGAACTGCACGATGTACGCCAGCACCGAGCCCTGTCCAATGTGTACCACTGCTATCCACTACGCCGGGATCGATCGGGTCGTCTTCGGTGTCAGCGGCGAGACCCTTGACGAACTCACCGGCGACGTAGTCACGATCCCGGCTACAGAGGTGATCAGGCGTGCCGACGGTGAGACGAGCGTCGAGGGCCCGGTCGCGACCGACGCTGCGATGCGACTCCACGAATCGGTCTTCGGAGGCGACGACGGTGGGGCGTAAGCGGCGAGACGAGTCGGCTACCACTCCGCGGGTCACCGCCGTCGGCGCGGCTGCCGTCGACGAGTGGTACGCAGTGTCGAACATCCCAGAGCCGGACGGCGGCGCGTTCGCACACGATGTGACCGCTGCACCCGGCGGGGTCGGCGCCAACGTCGCCGTGGCTCTCGACCGACTCGGCCGCGATGTCGGTCTCGTGAGTCGCGTTGGAGACGACGAGTACGGCCGCCAAGCAACCACGTGGCTCGCTGACACAGGCGTCAATACAGACCGCGTCGTCGTCGGCGACGAACCCACAACCAGGTCACTCGTCCTCCGCGACCCCACTGGAGAACGAGCGATCGTCACCACCGGTGAGAGCTTTCGGTCACTCCAGCTTGACGATGCGACGCTGGATCGGATACTCGAAAGCGAGGTCGTCTTCGTCACCGCGTACACGCCGGATCGCGTCGCGCGTCGGCTCCTCGATGCCGTCGTCTCGCGACCTGCCGCTGACCACCCGGCGGTCGTCTTTGATCTCTCCGGGCCGGTCACCGAACTCGTCGGGCGTGGAACAGCGGCCGAGACGATTCATGCGTATGTCCACCATGCCGACCTGTTCGTCGCCGGCGGCGTCGCCGCACCGGCGTACTTTGGCTCAGACGCGGCGGCGGTCAAGCGGCTCAAGCAGGTCCGGACCGCCGAAGTGGGACCGGCAGTGCTCACCCACGGTGCCGAGGGGATGACCGCGATCACGGACCGAAAGGTTCGACGATACGACGCGTTCGACGTGGATGTCGTCGACACCACGGGCGCTGGTGACGCGTTTATCGCCGGCCTGATTGACCGGTGGCTGCTGGCGGGGGGGCCGTCGGACACATCTGATTCGATCGACGATGCGGTCCAGTTCGCGGCCGCGGTGGCCGCGATCAACTGCACCGAGCGGTCCACACAGGCTGGCCTGCCGACGCGCGAGGCAGTTCAGCGGTTCCTCGCGGAGCGTGGATGCGGCGTGGACGAGTGACGCAATCTCTGGCCCCGGGTCACCGACATTCGTCTGCGCGCGAGACAAGCGCCGCCACACGGGCTTTGTCGACCGGCGCGGTCGTTTCACCCCCCTCTTTCAGTGCGGTGCCCACGATCACGCCGTCGGCGAGGTCAAGCAGGTCGGCGATCGTCTCCGGACGGACACCGCTCCCGACGAAAACGGGAGTCTCAAGGCCGTGTCGTTCCCGCTCGTCGACCACAGCCTCCAGCGCTGCACGGTCTATCGCCGCACCGGTTCCAGATCCCGAAGCGATGACCGCGTCGGCGAGCCCTCGTTCCGCCGTGTCGGCGAACGACTCGGCCGAGTACGTCTCCGGGGTGAGTGGAGCAGAGTGTTTCACGTCAGTATCGGCGAAGATGCTGACGTCCACGCCGAGGCGCTCGCGCAGTCGGATCGTCTCGTGGGCCCGCCCCTCGACGATGCCTTGGTCAGTGACACGTGCGCCGGTGTGGACGTTCACGCGGACGAACGCGGCGTCGACTGCGGCAGCGACAGAAATGGCCGCCTCGGCGTCGTTCCGGAGCACGTTGATACCGATCGGGAGGGTCGTCGCGTCCGCGACAGTCGCCGCCGCACGGGTCGTCGCCGCGACCGTGTGTTTTGGCACGTCGTCGGGGTAAAACGGGGCGTCACCGAAGTTCTCTATCATCACGCCGTCGACGCCTCCCCGCTCAAGGGCACTGACGTCTTCGAGCGCGCGATCGAGGACGGACCGCATCGCCGCCGCACCGTCAGCAGAGGCCTTTGGTGCACCTGGCAGTGGGCCGAGGTGGACCATGCCGATCACCGGGTTCGCCGTCCCGAACGTCGATTCAATATCCATATCACCTCGTGTATCGACCAAAGTATAACCCTCCCGCTCCCCGCAGCGACCGCGAGCCGCGCCGTCTTTTGTATCCACCCCCGTCGAG
>Ga0209946_1000938_pt1 | contig 11994 bp, 12 predicted proteins | sample SalPon2_A_H2O_MG_FD_185704 | JGI IMG/M metagenome (GOLD analysis project Ga0209946, IMG submission 185704) | Salt pond water microbial communities from South San Francisco under conditions of wetland restoration - Salt Pond MetaG R2_A_H2O_MG... | ecosystem: Environmental > Aquatic > Non-marine... | reverse complement strand
GCCTAAAACCGCAGCAGCACAATCATTAACAATACTGACACTTCCAAACTTCCCTAACTTTTCACGGATACGGACAACATCCTTATCAATATTCGGCGGATAAAACAAACCCCTTTCAACATCAACAGGCCCGGCAACCGCAACAGCAACATCCTCAACCTCAGAAACAGACTTGCCGCCTAAAACACTTTCAACAGTACCCTCAACATCATCTAAAAAGTCTTTAGTTTTAACACGCCTAACCTCCTCAAAATCACCATTACCAAGCCCAAACAAAGTGTTGGTACCGCCAACATCAATACACAAAAAAACCATAATAATACAATTTGAGTTAAAGTAGTTTAAATAAAAAAACCATTATCTTACTATTTAATTCGAATAAATATTTTCAAAAGTTGGATATTATTGTATAAAATCTATCCCTCCCACAATTAGATTCGCAGCTTTTCTAAAGTAAATAATTGTATTTTCATATCAGTTTTATCTTTAATTTTCATTGATATGATAAATACAAAAGTATAAATTAATATATCGTAGAATAAAAAATAAGAGCTATTTTAGAATATTTAGAATAAATCCGAAGATGCTAGTCACTTAATATTCCTCCTTTTTTAACTGCCTCATAAATTCCTTCTTTTCCATTTTTTGGGGAGAGCTTATTAATTCTGAGTTATTAACATTCATATTTGTAGCGAACGGTCCTTCTGATTTCTTAATAAACCAAACATGAATCATCTCCTTACTCCTTCTCTTTTTAATACTTGAATTTTCACAGGTTAAATTAGCAGTTTTATCTCCTAATGAATATAACTCTCTTTCACAATATTCTCTATCTCTAGGATGAAAATGCCAAATTGACAGTGGGCCTGCAAACTGCAGACCATTAGATTCTAAACTACCTGTTACATACATAACTCCTGCAAGAACAGAACTATTATTAGAAGATGATTTAACATAGATAAGAGACTCTGGATTCATAGGCTCTAATGTAGAATTATCAAAATATAATTCTCTCTTCACCCAATGTAAATTGTCGTATTTAACATAACCTTCTTTTCTAGCCTTCTTTAAATCGAATAATCCTCTTTCTTTCATCGCATTGTAGGTCCTATCATAAAGCCGCCAAGCCTTCTGGTAGTGATTCCTTTTTGGCTCTTGACTTAAATATTGAGTTTTTTCAACAGCATGTATTTCTCTAGATATCGATTTATTTAATGAATACTCTTTAGAACTTATCCAATCTTTACTTTCTTTCCCATATTCATATTCATTATAATACCATCTATCCTGTTTAGAAACTGTTTCAGGAAGTTTTAAGCCAATATTTAGCATCAGCAATGCTGAAACAACCAACAAGAATGTAATTATTTTTCTCTGATTTAATTCCATAATTCTTAGACCTTATTTGATAAATATATATTGCTAGCTACCGAGATATAACATTGGTTTGATTCAAATATAAGTTTCTAATAAAATCTATATTTCCATCTGGCCATTCTACCTTGAGTTTATTTAGTTTTTCTTCTTTTCCAAGTCCGAAGTGTAATTCTCTAGGTTTCTGTGACATATAACCGCTTCCTGAAGTTAGGAATTTTGTTCTACTTTTATTTCCATAGAATAAGGTGGCCTTAGCTCCAATGGCATATGAATTGTTAGATAATAACTTCAAATCTAAATAGTTTCCATTATCCAATTGATTTAAAATTACTTCTGGATTGTTATGGCTTGATTGATTATCTATTTCAATCTTAATATTTTTTTCGGAATATCTGCTATTAATGATTCTCTCATCTTCATCTAGATACCTTGGAGTTCTAATTAAATCTAAAAAACCATCTCCATCAATATCGATAGATACCACTCCAGCACCGCTTTTAGGTTTTATATTGTGATACCTATATCTTTCAAAAGACTCATTCTTTCTAACCCACAATGGAGGCTTTTCTGATCCGAAGTCGCCTGAATTTGTGTGAAAAACTTCTTTGTTTCCGTCATTATTTAAATCCTGGATAACGGAAGCCCAACCCCAACTATTGCTTATAAGGCCTAATTCATTTGCAGAATCCTTAACAGTCCTATTTTTAATGGAAAGTAGGTTATTCTTCTTTATATTAGATATAAATATTTCAGGCCTATTATCTCTATTTAAATCTACAATATTTGACCCCATTGCATTTCTATTGGTCGCTTCCCCCAATTTCTTGCTATTAAATCTACTTCCTTGATTAAAATGAATTACATCATTTGTAAAATCGTTTGCTACATGTATATCTGGTTTTCCGTTATTATCAAAGTCATAAATTGACACAGCATGAGTCACAGAAGGTTCAAAACTAGATCCAAGAACCTCAGCATCATCCCCATCAAAATTTAAACTACAACCCTCATTTTCTAGCAAATAGTTTTCATCCCCCTCTGTTAGAGACTCATTCATCGCTTGATACACAAATATGTCTAAACAACCATTTCCAGAAATATCTCCGCTCGCTGCGCCCAGAGGATTATTTAGTTTTAAACCATCTATGACACCATGATAACTGAATTTACCGTAATTGTTTTCCAATACGATAGGATCTGATTCAGAAGGAAATAGAATCAAATCCTCGAAACCATTTTGATTTAAATCAACAAAATGTGCCGATAAAATATTTTTAAATGGAAAGTCAGGAAACTCATCTACACTATCTATTCTACTTTCCTTGATATCAAAAAGCCTAACATCCTCGCCTCCCGTCAATAATATTTCTTCTGAACCATGCCTATCCACATTAGAAATGTACACTCCGCCACCAAAGGCCACTCTACGTTCATGAGGTTTTGTCACTTTATAATCCAAACTATATCCATTGCTTTGATTAAATTCAATAATAGGCTCTTCAACTTTAGATTCTAAATCTGAAGGATGTAAACCCTCAGAATACCTCAAAGAAGTTACTATTCCTATAATGAATACCGAGATAATTATAAAGCCAATAAATTTTCTTAATTTACTTGGTTGAACTTGATTAACATTCGAATTACGACTTTCGTCAAACAACTTAACAAAAGCACCAACAAAAATTATGTTTTTAGTTATGAAAGCACCAAAATAACTCAGTATATAAGGAATATCAAACCCAAGAATGTTATAGTAAGGAACACTAAATGTCAATCCTGGAGAAACCACAAAAACAGAAAAAGCTATTAATTGGTGAGCTATGAAAAAAGGCGTAGCCAAGTCTAATTTCCTATAATAAAATAATATCCCTAAGAACATCTCATATAACCCTATAAAATATGAATGAGAAGAGTTAACAGTTAATGAAGGGTCAATAATAGAAATAAAAGAACCTACATCAGATGCAACAGGTGAAGAACCAGGTAAAATCTTTTGAATTCCTAAGAAGAAAAAAACTACTGCAAAACTGTAATAAAGAAAATTCAAACCATTAAACTTTTCACAAAGAAGCTCTAACATATTATTAAAGAATTCAAACACTATATCAAATCACCTTTATATCACTAATACTTCCAGAATAATTGAGAGTTACACTAGTCGAACCAAATTCATCGCTATAACCTATCACAGTACCTCCTGCCACCAATTCAATATTCCTATTCCCATCTATCATATCTATATATGGCAAACCTATCCTATTTCCAACACTTGCACCGCCATTATATATGTTCTGTTCATTATCTAAATCTCCCCACCAAACTTCTGTTCCATCGACTTTCAAAATAAAGTATGAATCAGTCGTATATTCATTGTAATTATTCCTACTACCATCATTATGAGTGTCCTCATTAGTACTAAAAGAATCTAAATTAAAAACTACGGCAGAACAATGATTTAAGTTAGCACTAAAACTCTTTACAACATCTCTGGGTGTTCGCCCGTTTACTGTAGTTTCTGATATATTCCAGCTTCCACTACCAAAAGACCCGCCATAATCTCCGCCGCTTGTATCTATGTTGACATTTCCTGTTTGTCCGTTTATGCTTTGTACTGGTGCTGTGTAGGTGTCGGGTTTGGCTCCGACATCGTTGTGGTTTAGGTTTACTGAGCCTGTTTTTCCGTTTATTGTTTGTATTGGTGCTGCGTTTTTTGCGTCGGTGTCTGTGTATTGGTTGAAGTTGGATTGTGCCCAGTTTTGTGTTGAGAGTTTCTGGAAGTCTGCTGATGCTGAGGGAATTAGTGACGCTGCTCCAAGTCCTGCTGCCCCTAGACCTAGTTTTTTGAGGAAGCTTCTTCTACTCATTTCTTCTTTTTCTGTTGCTTCTTTTTTCTTTTTTGAATTAGTTTTCAGTTTGTTTTGTACTTCCTTTACAGCATCTTGTTTTATTTTTTCTCTTTCTTTTTCCATTCGTTCTTTTACTTTCCTTTCTATTATTTCCTGTAGCTCTTCGTCCTTTTCTAACTGGTTAAAATTATCCTGATTCACTATATTACATTTTGTTTTGAAGTTTAAAAGGATTTTTTTGATTGAGCTGACTTTACATTCTATAATTAGATAGTTTTAGGTTGTTTTGGAGAAGTATTAGCGCCGGGACCGGGATTCGAACCCGGGTGAGAGCGTTGCGCCCTCAATGGATTAGCAATCCACCGCATTAGACCACTCTGCCATCCCGACTTTTTTCTGTGTAAAAAGGTTTTTTGGTGTGACTTTTTTTATAGAAGTGGCTGAGAGAGGTGTATTTTTATGTGGTGGATTGGATTGTGTTGTTGTGGGTTTTTGATTTTGAAATGGATGTTTTAGATTATCTGCTTGTTGGTGCTGCTGCAGTTTCAGGTCTTATACATTTGTATGAAGGTTTTGTTTCTGGTTTTATGCTTTTAGTTTTTGCGGGAGCTGGGTTTTTTGGAGGTATAGTTGTTTATACAATTGATTTGTATAGGAATTTTTTGGTTTTGGCTTCGATTCCTTTTACTTTGGTTCAGTTTGTTATGTATTATAGGTTCTATGGTTTTGCTCTTGGTCCTTTGGGGGCTTTGGATAAGGTTGTTCAACTGGTTTTTGTTTTGGCCGGGGTATTTTATTTGTATTTGAATTTGGATGGTGTGGGTAGTTTGTTTGATGTTTGAACTGGGTTTTTTATTGGAAAGGTATTTAAGTTTCTGACCGGGTTTTTTGTATGTAAGGAGTTGATTATTTAGTTATGCCGCAGAATATATTGGATTTTTCGGATGTGGACAATAAGGATGTTTTCACAAGTAATGGTTCTTATTGTGGAAAGGTCAAGGATGTCGAGTTAAATCTTGGAAAGTTTGCTGTAAGGGCTGTTGTGGTTGGAGCTGAGAAAGGAAGCTATTTGGCCCAGAAGGTTGGGGGCAGCAAGAATGTGGTGATACCGTATAGAATGGTTCAGAGTATTGACGATATTATTATTATCAACGACTTCCAGACCAGTGAAGTTGAAGAAAAACAGCAATCTGAACCAGCAGAAGCTTAGAAAAAAATTTTTTTACAACTCTTTATCTACTTCATTTAGTATTTCGTAGCTGTTCTCTTTGACAAGTACGGTGTCTTCGATTCTGGCTCCGCCGGTTCCTGGGACATGAAGTCCTGGTTCTATTGTAACCACCATTCCTTCTTTGAGTTTTTCATTGTTTGAATGGTTGAGGCTTGGTTTTTCATGGACTTGTACGCCTATTGAGTGTCCTAATGAGTAGAGGATGTGTTCTCTGGCGTCATAGCCTTTTTCTTCTGCCATTTGATCTCTTAGTTCTACAAGTTCTGATATCTTTTTTCCTGCTTTTATTTCTTCGAGTATTGTTTGTTGGATGTCTTTGAGGTCTTTGAAAAGCTGTTTTTTCTGTTTGGAAGGTTTTTTTGAGTATGTCCGTGTTATGTCACTGCAGTATTTTTGATGTCGGCATCCTGAGTCGACTATGATGAGGTCTTCTTTTTGTATTGTTCTTTTTCTGGGTTCTGCGTGTGCTGTAAGGCAGTTTGCGTTCACCAATGTCAAACTTTTGTTTGTGATGAATGCATCTTGTACGCCGTTTTCTGCGTAGTATTGGTGTATGTGGTTGATTGCTTGGTATTCGTTTTTACCGTTGAAAAGTGTTTTTCTACTGTTTTCAAGTGCTTCTGAGGTTATCTGACATGCTTTCTTGATTTTCTTTATTTCTTTTTCTGTCTTTATTTTTCTAAGTTGTTGGATGATGTCTGTGGGTTCTGCGTCGAATATTTCTTCGAGTTTTTCGGATTTTGTGTCGGTCTTGGCTTTGCCGGTTATTTCTTCGGCTTTTTCTTCGAGTAGTTGTTGGTATTCTTCTCTGCTGGCGGCGAACTTTACGTCGTATTCTATGTTTTCGTGTCTGTGTGCGTTTGAGGCTATTATTGAAGTTTTGTTTTGTGTTATGATGAGGTAGCCTGTTATGTTTTTGTTTAGTGCCCATTCTTTGTTGAATCGGTCTTTGAGGATTAGGCAGTTGATTCCTTTTTCTTTCATTTTGTTTTTTATTCTCTGTATCATGGTTAATGTAGGGATGTTGTATTTGTTTAAGTCTGCGGATGTGGATAATGTTTTTGTGGTACTACAGTTATTGACTTCGGTGGTTTATGAATTGGTTTCGCATTCTTGGACGGTTGCTGCTATCACAGCCAAGTATTACCTGGGTTCAACCCTTATACTGCTTTATACAGATAATAATCTCAGTTTGGAGGGTTTTACGGATAAGTTGATTGAAGAAAGTCGTTTAGTTGTTTCCAGTTTTATTTTGGGCGGGACTGTTCTGTATGTTTCTGGATTGGAATTGACACCGTTTTTTGTATTGTTCAGTGAGTTAACGGCTTTGATCTATCTTGGTGTCCTGTTTTGGAAGTATTAGAAGATTTAGTCTTATTGTAGTTTTTGTTCTACTTCTTCTGCCCAGGTTTGGACTACTTCGGTGGTAAGATTCTTTAGTTCTTTGATTGGGAGTGTTGTGTAGACATAGTAGACTGTTCGTTCGGTTCTGCCTTCTCTCATCAGCAGGTCTTTGTCCATCATTTCTTGTAGGCTTCTTTGAACTGTTGAACGGTTTCTGTCTACTTCTTCTGCGATTTCCTGCACAGTCTTTTTTTCGTCCTGTATATCTTGGAAGATGCTTCTTTGCAGGTTGTTGAGATCGAAGACATCAAAAATTATTTGTTGGTCGTCTTTGTCCTCGATCTCCAGAAACTCCATGCAAATATATACATGGTTTAAACAATAAAAATCTCCCGTGTCAGCCGCCTGCAATCACATCAAAAACTTCGATCTCATCCCCATCACTCAATGTATGACTACCTGAGATAATAGTCCCATTTCTAGACACCAAAACCTCCTGACGCTCGATATCCTTATCTTTCAAGAATTCGGAAACATTCTTGCCTTTTTCTACTTCAACGGTTTTCTCCTCCTTTTCATCTAGGTCGTCTCTAATCAGGGTTATTTTGATCCTGGATCACCTTTCTCATCAATTCTATCCCTGTATTTCTCCAAAGCGGTTTCTAGTGCTTCTTCAGCGTTTATACCTAAGTTATTACAGACCATGAAAAGTGAAAAAAATACATCGCCGATTTCATCTTCCTTGACTTCTAATTTCTCTGGTTTATTTCCGTAGTCTGCTGATTTGGTTGCATCCTTCACTACCTCGCCGACTTCAGAGACTAAGTCCATTATCCTGAACTCGACAGTTCCTTCCAAGTTGTTTTCTTCAGCAAAATCTCCTACCTGTCTCTGAACTTTTTGAATATCCATTCTTTTACACCTCTATTATTCCTTTTCTGGCGGCGTGAAAGATATATTCTTGGGCATATCCTGAGTATTGTCCAAAGTGTTTTCTCAGGTTTTTTGATGCTTCGCTGTAGTCGTCTGAGTGGTGTTCTGGATAATGTTTTTCGACTGCTTGAAGCGCCCATGTGTCTAAGGGGTATGCTTGGTGGAAGTTTTTTGAGAATAGGAGTACGCAGTCTGCTACTTTATCGCCGACGCCATAGAGGTTCTTCATGTGCTCTCTCGCATCTTCATACTTCATTGAATCTAATTCTGTATGGTCGAATCCATCTTGAAGGATGTCCAGTGTTTCAACTATGTATTTGGCTCGGTAGCCTATACCAAGCTCCCGAAGTTGATCTTCAGAGGCTTTTGAAAGTTCTTCCTGTGTCGGAAAACGCAGCATCTCAACCCCGTCAATTTCTCTTATTTCTCCGAACTCTCGTGCCATATCGTTGTGCATCTTCTTGATTCGCGGAATCCTCATCTGAGGACTACAAAGATAAGAAATTAGACAAGGGAAGAATTCATCTTGAACAATTCTCAAGCCCCAAAGCTCTTCCCTAGCCTTATCTAATCTTTGATCATTTGGAAACTTAGAAAAAACAGTGTTCAAGTCATGATCAAGACCTAAAGCCTTCTCCACCTCTTCTTTAGATAATTCAGTCTCAGCATGAACTTGATCACCTTCCTGGCTGACAATCAAAGGTTTGCCATTTCTAAATGTGTAGAATTTGTTTTTGCCTTCGCCGTAGAGCTCTCCGTCAGTTCTATGCCAGCAAAAAGTCTGCCCACATGTCATCGTGATTTCTAAGTCGAAGTCTTCGGCCAGGATTTTGATTTTCTTCATAGAAAGTTTTTTGAGGTGGTAATGTTTTAGAGTTCTAGTCTTCGGTCTTCGAGTATTTGTGGAATCCTGCTTTTTTCTCGTCTTCTTTTCCGAGGTCGTCTGTCTTTTTTTGGAATTCTTTAGCATCTCTTTTCAGATAGCTTCGGCTGCATTGGTGGCATTTCACTCTTTTTTCAGCTTTGCTTTTTTGTTTGTGGCCGCAGTCCGGACATTGGAAATAAGTCATTTTAAATCACCGTTGTATGGAATAGAAGCATTAGTATACACCATATTGTTTGTAATCCGGCTAATGCTTGTGTGATTTGTTTTTCTGTTAGTCTTTTTTTCATTAGTGGGTGTGTCAGAGAGTATGTTTTGTCGTGTTGTGGTTTTATTGTGCCGTCTTGTTGTAGTGTTCCCCATGAGTGTGCGTTGAATCGGCTTCTGGCTTTTAGTATGAATTCTGTAAGGTAGATTAGGAATATTGATGCGGCGAAGAGTTCGATGTTTCCTATTACGATTGCTGAGAAGAGTGCTGCTCCTGCTAGGTATGTGTATGAGTCTCCTGGTAGTACTGAGGCAGGGTATTTGTTGTATTTTAGGAATGCTAGTGTTGTGGCGGCTAGGCTTAGTGCTATTACTGCTGCTTCTGTTCTTCCGTTTATCAGTGCGAATGTTCCTATGCTTGTGCTTGTTATAAGTGTGAGGCTTGTTGATAGTCCGTTGGTTCCTGCTAGCATGTTTATTACATTGGATACGAATAGGAATCCTCCTGGCATAAGTATCAGAGGGTAAATTAAACCCCAGTTTATTGTGTAGTTAATTATTGGGATGTTCATTGTCCATGAGCCTGCTCCTACTGCTATTAATGGTAGTAGTGCTGGTAGGACGAAAAGCATTTTTGTTGTCTGTCCGAGTCCTGTTCTGTGTATGTCTTCGGATGTTTCACCTGTTCCTGTGATTACTGATATTTTTTCGTGGATTACTCTGTGTGGTGTGCCGATTTCAGCTACTTTTTGCTTAAGTTCCAATTCAAACTTTTGGTCATCTGTTTCATCTCTTATTATTTCTTCTAGATCAATGTGTATATCGTCTATTAACCCGATTAGTGCTATTATGGTGGCTGAGCTGAGAGCTGCGAGAAGTAGTGTGAGGTTGATTTCTGTCTGTGTTATGGCTGTTAGCGCCATGTAGAGTGTTATTGAGAATATGAAGCCGAATAGTACTGGTATTCCTCCTGATGTGGGTAGTTTGGGTTTATCTTTTTTTTGTTGGTCTATTCCGTATATTCCTGAGGCTAGAAGGTATTTTTTGGCGTATGGTGTGGCGATGTATACTGATGTGAATCCTGCGAGTAGTGAGAGTATTAGTGGTATCATTCTGTGATTTCCCACATTTTGATGTAGCCGTTTGAGGCTTCAGGGACTTTTTCGGCGTATTCGACATTTTCTCCGTCTTGTATGTAGAGTTCTACGAATGTTGAGTCGCTGAGTTTTTCAGGTATTGCTGTCATTCTTACTTGGGCACCTATTGTTCCTCTTTCTAATGTGTAGAATGGGTCTTCGGCTATGCAGAAGTCTACAGAGTTTTCTACTTGGTAAAATTGTTTTTCTCCGTTCTGCTGGAGTACACAGCCTATCTTTCTTTCTTGTCCGTTTGGTAGTCTGAGTGTGGCCGGTCCTGAGATGCTTGCTGATGTGTTAGTTAGTTGTATAGGTACGAACATGTTGACAGGAATGTTTTGTAGTTGTCCTGCTGAATTTCCTCTTAGTGCTCCTCTCAGATTGATTACTGTTTGGTTTCCGCTTTGGCTGATTGAGTTTTGTAGGTTTCCTCTTGTTTGGAATCTGCTGAGTGCTTCTGCGTTTTGGTTGTCTCCGTTGGCGATTTGGCTGACTGGTGAGAATTTGCCTATCATTGTGTTGTCTAGCCAGATGTAGTCTGCTGAGTGTTTTTCTAGGAATTGTGTGTCGTTCTGGGTTGTGGAGTTGAGGTATTTTGCAAGGAATTCGTTTTGGTGGTTTCCTTGGTTTGAGTAGTATCGAAGGTTTCCTCCGTCTGCTTGTGATGCTGTTCTTCCTAGTGTTTGGAAGTTGTAGCCGTAGTCCCACCATGAGAGTGTTACTGATCCTTCAGGTGCTTGGTTATTCATATAGTTGAGGCTTGGTTCCCATATTTCTGGGCTTGGTGATGGCGACCCACTAATGTTTTGAGACATTATGTAGCCTGATGCAAGATTAAGTCCTCCGACTAAGCCTATAACAATTATTATTGCTGCTAGTTTTGTTTTTTCTGGTTTTAGTGCTTTTATTTGGGTGTAGTCTAGTTGTTGGATTTTGGCGATTGTTATTTTGAGTCCGTGGCCTGCTGCGAGTGCTACTGCGAATGTTGATAGGAATACTAGTCTTGACCGTGTTGTTCCTCCGTATAGGTTTGATGTTATGTATATTAGTGGTATGAGTAGTATCCATTGGTTTTGAATGGTTTTTTGGGGGAAGTGGTCGAGTTTGTTGAGTGTTAGTGATGTTATTAGGGCTGCTGTTGTCGGAATTATTGTGAGGTTGAGGAATGCTAGGTTTGATTGGTTTAGGCTGATTCCTGGGATGAGTAGTCCTATGATGAGTCCTCCGAGTATCATTGTGGTGATGTTGAAGGCTCCGTCTTCTTCGAGGTAGTAGTTCATTGTTAGGAGTGATGCTGCGATGATGAGGGCTGTAATGACGGAGATTATTATCTGGTTGATTAGTAGTCCTGCTGTCAGGATCATTATTGTGATGAATATTGTTTGTGTGTATGCTGCGTGTTTTTTGCCTGGTATTGTTTCTTCTAAAATGTTGTATTTTTTACCTAGCATTAATAATAGAGTTGTTGAGATTATTGTGGTTGATGCTAGCATGAATGTCCATGGACTTACTAGTATGGTCAGTGAGTCAAGTACTGGGTTCATGCTGCCGAATAGGATGTTTCCTAGGTCCCTAGCTAAATCATTTATGGCTGGTGCGGCGTTTTCTTGTACTGTTTGTCCTATTACGCTGTTTCCTGTGTTTCCTGTTGCTACGTTTACTAGTCTGATGAGTTTGCCGGCGAGGAATTGTGAGTAGAGTGGTGAGAGTATTGCGAGGATTCCTCCGAGTGCGGTCATTGATGGTATGAGGTATGGTAGGTATTTGTCTTGTATTAGGTTGAGTTCTTCGACCAGGTATCTGATCCATAGTAGTCCTAAGATTGCTGTGGCTATTAGGAATAGTGAGTCTGTGAACCAGAATCTTCCTGGGTTGGATGCTGCTGCGAAGAATGCTGCGATTAGTATTGTTGGTGTGTATGATGTGACGAGTTTCCGGGTTTCTATGTTTAGGAAGAGTGTTACGCCGGTTAGTATTGGGTATAGTAGCCATAGCATTTGGCTTCCTCCCCATGAGATGGTGAATAAGCCGAGGCTG
>Ga0209946_1000932_pt1 | contig 12025 bp, 12 predicted proteins | sample SalPon2_A_H2O_MG_FD_185704 | JGI IMG/M metagenome (GOLD analysis project Ga0209946, IMG submission 185704) | Salt pond water microbial communities from South San Francisco under conditions of wetland restoration - Salt Pond MetaG R2_A_H2O_MG... | ecosystem: Environmental > Aquatic > Non-marine... | reverse complement strand
GGTAGCCGATGCGGACGCCGTTCGGGAGTCGCTCGGCGCGTCGGACGCCTGCGCGGTCGAGCAGGTCTGCCGCGAGCGTCTCGGCCAGCGCCGACTCGGGCCAGACCCCGCAGTAGGTGACGTGACCGTCGCCGACCGCGTTGGTGACGACTGCCGGGCGACCATCAGCCGGGCCGTCCATGTCGTACTCGTACTGCGTCTCGGCTGCGTCGGGCTTGAGCCACTCAGCCCACGTTCGGAACGGGGGAGTCGCGTCATCGTCGGGCGCATCGACGGGCTGGACTGCCGCTTCAAGGCGTTGCGGGAGCGACTCGTGTTGGTCGACGGTTGCACCCACGAGCTCGGTCAGGGGGCCGGGCTGTGACGCCGGCCGAAGCTTGTTTTCCGCGTCTTTCACTCCCGTGCGGGGACCGAAGAGGATCTCACCGCCCCCGGCAGCGTAGTCGGTCAGGCGTTCAGCGACGGCGTCGGTGACGAGATGGAGCGCAGGCGCGACGACGGCCGCATACTTCGAGAAGTCGGCGCTCGGCGGGACTACGTCGACCTGAACGCCGTGGCCACGCACAGCGCCGTAAAAGGCCTCTTGGAGCGCCCAGTAGTCGAAGTCGGGCGCGTGCGGTTGGGCGTCAAGCGCCCACAGCGAGTCGTAGTCGAACACGACCGCAACTTGCGCGTCAACGTGGTCGGTCTCGCCGAGCACATCGAACTCCCCGGACGTCTGCGTGGCGTCTGTGTACCCCCTGTCCGGGGAGCCGTCTGCCTTGCGGAGTCCGGCGTGGTACTGCTCTTGACCCTCGAGACAGCGCCGCCACCTGAAGTAGAGGACCGCATCGGCACCGTGAGCTGCGGCGTGGTGTGCCCAGAGCCGCATTGCTCCCTCACCTGGCTGCGGGCAGTGCGGCGGCCAGTTGACATCGCCCGGCTGCTGTTCCATCACCCAGAACGGGCGATCGAGCGCGCTTCGGTACAGGTCGTGGTCCATCCCCACTTGATCGGGGTCGCCGGCGCGCAGTTGGTCCGGGGACGCCTCCTCGGCGAAGCGGTCTTGGACGAAGCCTGTCGGGTACGAGTCCCACGAAACGATATCAAGATCGTCGCTCACGTCGTAGGCGTTCAGGGTCGGGAACCGCCCCATGAAGTTGTGGGTGACGAACCAGTCGGGGTTGGCGTCGCGAATGAGGTCGGCGTGGACGCGATTGTAGTCGACGACCGAGTCGCTGGAGAAGCGGGCGTACGCGAGCAGTCGCGAGGGGTGATGCTCGGCCGGGGTCGGCCCCGGCGGATCGACCTCCTCGAAGGAGCCGTACTGCTGGCTCCAGAACCGATTCCCCCACGCCTCGTTGAGCTGGTCGATGTCGCCGTAGCGGTCGGCAAGCCACGTCCGAAACGCGTCGGCACAGTCATCACAGTAACACCTGATGGTGCGGTGACAGCCGAACTCGTTGTCCGTCTGCCAGCCGGCGACGTGCGGCGAGTCGGCGTATCGCTCCGTCACGTGCTCGACGATTCGAGTCGTCTCCTCGCGGTAGGCCTCAGAATTAAAACAGTAGTGGCGGCGGCTGCCGTGTTCCCGGACCGTCCCATCTGGATCCTCTTGGCGGATCGACGGCCGCTCATCGACCAGCCACTTTGGCGGCGTCGCCGTCGGGGTACACAACACGACCTGCATCCCGTGGTCGCCGATGAGTTCGATGGCTTCGTCAAGCCACTCGAAGTTGAACTCTCCGTGCTCGGGTTCGAGGACACCCCACGAGAACTCCGCCATTCGCACGTATTCGAGACCGGCGTCGGCCATCGAGGCCACGTCGCGTTCCCACTCTTCGCTCGGCCAGTGTTCCGGGAAATAACAGACACCAAGACGCATGGCCGACCCACTCTACCACGCCACGTAAGCGTTCGGATGGCCGGCGGCTGCTTCGCCCTCTGCAGGTGATTAGCCGGTTGTGGCTCTGACGTGAGTGGCTATTTGTAGCGGGGTGCTGTGACTTGTGTATGCACGAACACACTGCAGGTGCCACCACGGTCACGTATGACCCGGACAGACAGGAACTCGCGGTCGCGGACGACGCCGGCGACCTACTCACCGGGATCCTCCAGACGTCCGGTACTGCGGACGACCACCCACAGGTCGTAGACGTGTCACTGTCGGACGAAGCAGGCGGAGTCACCGTGACCTGTACGGTGGCGAACACGGGTGACGAGTCGATTCGCGGCGACGAGGTGGCGCTCTCGTTCGAGACCGCATTCGGGTCGGACGCGCGCGTGTACCGACACGGCTACCAGTCGTGGTCGTCGACGGGGACAGTCCCAGTCGGCGAGCGGTTTCCGGAAGAGAATCCGGACAACGCCCCGATGATGAACGACCTCGTGGCGCCGGAAGACGACCGCGTTAGTAGCTACCTAGCCGGATTCATTGAGGACGACCGCTTTGTCACGGCCGGATTCCTCGAACACGACCGCTACTGCACCCGGTTCGATATCGACGACGACAACGGCGGTATCGAGACGGTGCGCGCGGTGTGTCCGCTCGAAGGGACGCGCTTGGCGCCCGGCGAGCGCCTGACGCTGCCGCCGTTGTGGGTCGACGCCGACCGAGAACTCCGATCAGGACTCGCCGCGCTGGCTGACGAGGTCGGGGACCGGATGGACGCACAGGTACCCGAGGATGCGCCGACCGGCTGGTGCTCGTGGTATCACTACTTCACCGACCTTACCGAGGCAGACGTCCGGGAGAACCTCGCAGAGCTTCGCGACTGGGGAATCCCGGTTGACGTCGTCCAGATCGACGACGGGTATATGGAGGCGTTCGGCGACTGGCGGTCTATCGCCGACGGGTTCGGGGATATGAGCGCCGTCGCGGACGACATCGCGACCGCGGGGTACCGACCGGGGCTGTGGCTTGCGCCTTTTTACGTGGAGGAAGGGGCCGACCTGTACGCTGACCACCCCGAGTGGTTCGTGACGGAGCCGACGGAGACGCCTTCAGACGGCCCCGGAACGCCGGTCGACGGCGGCTTTCGCGCCGGCTCGGAACTGTACGGGCTCGACACGACGCATCCGGAGGTCCTCGAGTGGCTGCGGGAGACCGTGTCGACGGTCGTCGACGAGTGGGGGTTCACTTATTTAAAACTCGATTTCCTGTTTGCGGCGGCGCTGCCCGGCGAGCGCTACGACGCAGAGGCGACGCGGATCGAGGCGTACCGGCGCGGAGTCGAAGCGATCGCCGAGGCGGCCGGCGACGACGTGTTCCTTCTCGGCTGCGGCGCGCCGATGGCTCCGAGCGTCGGCCTCTTCGACGCGATGCGTATCGGCCCGGATACCGATCCGACGTGGGAGACACCGGGTGAATCCGGCAGCCAGCCGGGACTGAAAAACGCGGTCAGAAACACCCTGAATCGGAACTTCCTGCATCGCCGGTGGTGGCTCAACGACCCCGACTGCCAGCTCGTTCGTGATACGAGCGAACTCACTGCGGCCGAGCGTGAGGCGTTCGCGGTGCTCGTCGCCGCGTCCGGCGGCGTGAACATGTTCTCGGACCGGCTTGCGGAAATCGACACAGCTGGTCGGCGGCTCCTCGAACGGTCCATTCCGCCAGCATCCGGCGGCGAGGTCGTTGGACTCGACGTGGAGAGGTTCCCGTCACGGGTTGTCTGTGAGAGGCCGGGCGACGGAGCCACGACTGTCGCGTTGTTTAATTGGGAGGACGAGCGGTCGACTGTCCGATTCGACGCGCGCGAGCATGGCCAAGAGGGTAACCGAGTCATTTGGGACGGTCTCTCAGGTGAAGTCGTCGACGGTCCGCTCATCGAGCGGGAGCTACCGCCACACGGTGCGGCTGTGTTTGGCGTTGTCTCCGCGGATGCTGGCGACCTACTCGGCGACGCCGCAACACTCACAGGAGGGTCCGACCGTGCATCGAAGGCAACCCTTCGGGATGGAACCATCGCCGCGGCCGTCGACGGTGAGCCCGTGGCATTCGCGCTCGACAGCGAATGATGCACAACGCTGATCACTCCTTCGTATAGCCGGTTGATCGTATCAGCGAAGTTATGTACGGCTACACAGTGTGTCCCCGTATGGGGATGAGCGATGTTGCTGCGCGCGAGCGCATCTTAGAGACGGGTATCGTCGCGATTATTCGTGGGATCGAACCGGACGTGTGCAGCGAAGTCGTCGATGCCATCTCGGCGGGCGGTATTGACGCGATCGAAATAACGGCCAACACACCGGGTGCAATCGAGATGATCCGACAGATATCCGCCGAGCATGACGAGGTCTGTATCGGCGCAGGAACGGTTCTCGATGCCGAAACCGCCCGGGCTGTCCAACTGGCAGGCGCAGAGTTTGTCGTCACACCAACCGTCAATACGGATGTCATCGAAACGTGCAACCGGTACGGAACGCCCATCGCGGCCGGCGTGATGACGCCGACAGAAGCGCTCACTGCAACCGAAGCGGGCGCCGACTTCTGTAAGCTATTCCCCGCTTCGAGCGCGGGTCCCGAGCAGGTGAGCGCCATCAACGGTCCACTACCACAGGTACCGCTGATCCCGACGGGTGGCGTCTCGCTGGACAACGCGGCGGCGTTCTTCGATGCCGGGGCCGTCGCCCTTGGCGTCGGCAGCGCGATCGTTGATGGCGACGCGATCGACGACGGAGAGTACAACGTTCTGACCGAGGCCGCAGGCGAGTTCGCGGCGCTGGCGGAGAAGCACCGATGACAGGGGGGCTTGTCACATTCGGCGAGACGATGCTCCGTTTGAATCCGCCATCCGGGGAGCGATTAGAAACCGCCACGTCGTTAGAGTTCCGAACGGCCGGTGCCGAAAGTAACGTCGCGATTGCGGCCGCCCGACTCGGCGCGCCGGCAGTGTGGCTCTCGAAGCTCCCCGACTCGCCGCTCGGGCGTCGAGTTACAAACGAGGTCAAGCAACACGGCGTAGAGCCGCGTGTCGCGTGGGTTGACGAAGCGCGGCAAGGAGCTTACTATATCGAGCAGGGCTCCACTCCGAGGCCGACGACGGTCATTTACGACCGCGACGACGCGGCGATCACAACGGCGACACCGGGCGAACTCGATGAGGGCGCAATCGATGAGGCTGACGTGTTCTACACGAGCGGGATCACGCCTGCGCTCTCGCCGACGCTCACGGAGACGACGGCCGACCTGTTAGCGGGTGCTAAACGGGCTGGAACGACAACCGCATTCGATCTCAACTACCGGTCGAAACTCTGGGAGCCAGAAGAGGCCAAACAGCAGTACGAGTCGCTCTTTTCGGACGTTGACATCCTTGTTGCGGCTGAACGCGACGTCAACGTGGTCCTCGATCGAGACGGGGAGGCCGAAAAAATCGCCGAAGAGTTGGCTGCTGAGTTCGACTTCGAGACAGTCATTATCACGCGTGGCGAAAACGGAGCGCTCGCGGCACACGACGGGGCAGTCTTCGACCAGGCGGCCTTCGAGACCAACACCGTCGATGCCATCGGAACTGGAGACGCATTCGTCGGTGGTTACCTCGCTCGGCGGATCGCCGGCGACGACGTCTCCGACGCGCTCACGTACGCGGCGGCGACCGCCGCACTCAAGCGGACTATTGAAGGCGATCTTGCGGTCGTTACACCCGCTGAGGTCGAACAGGTGTTAGAACACGGCACCGGCGGGATCAATCGATAGACGAACGTCTCAATCGATCCGTAAACGATTCCCTGCGTACTCAAAGAAATTGTGGTCCCGCAAACTGCGGTCCGGTCCTCATCCACCTCGTCAAAATAGACGTGGCTGAGCAGGAGGCGACAGTACGAGCGGTGGCGGCTGCTGTCGTCGATCAAGGGCGTGTGACAACACAGCGTCTACCTCCCGCCGGCGTGACTTCGCGACCTGTTTTTCGCGCCCCCGGGGAGGGCGAGGGCTCCATCAAGAGTCCTCAGAGGTGATTGCCTGTGAGTCAACAACAGAGTCCCGACAACGTCCCGATCGACGAGATCCCAGTTGATATCGCAAACACGCAAACAGCGGAGGTCGATTCCGCCGACGTCCCCGACGAAATCGAATCCATCACCCGTGGGCTCGCCGGTGAGCAGCCGCCGACGAATCCCATAGTGGTTCTCAAGGCGGCCCGGTGGTGGTACATTCACGGCAAGGGCGGCACGGATCCCGCCTTCCAGTGGGCCATCGAGTGGGCGCGTCACCTTTCGACCGACACGCCCAGCGACGTTGAGCGGTTCGACGAGTTCCTCGATTACCTCGTCTCGGTTGGCTTTGCGGACGAACGCCACGAGCTCCGCTAACCGCAAGCGGTTTTTTGTGCGCCCCGGAGGGTGCGGCGCGTCTTGAACTGACGCAGTCGCGGTAAACTCGATTTGGATACAACAATGGCTACGACCAGTGACTCGTCGGTCTCCTTCGACCAGACCGACACACGATCCGACGAGATGAACAGTACGATCGAACAGTGGATCGACGACCTCGTCGCCGGCGTCGACGACGCGCAGGCTAGCGAGGAGTTCCAGGAGTGGCTCGACGTCCAGAGTCGCTTCCACGACTACTCCTACCGGAACACGCTCCTCATCAAGCAGCAGTGCCCCGAGGCGAGCCGGGTGGCGGGCTACCGGACGTGGCAAGAGGAATTCGACCGGCACGTCCAGGAGGGGGAGTCGGCCATCTGGATCTGGGCGCCGATCATCACGAAGCAGTGCCCGGAGTGCGAGAACTCGCCGAGCTACCACGAGGACAGTGACTGTGAGTACGACGAGACGCCGCCCGAGGAATGGTCGGAGGGACTGGTGGGGTTCAAGCCCGCACCGGTGTTCGATGTCTCCCAGACCGAGGGCGAGCCACTTCCCGACTTGGACACGGAAGCGACCGGCGACGCCGGCGACCTCGTCGAACGGTTGACTGCCGCCGCTGATGAGCTCGGCGTGACGGTGCGAATTGTTCCAGCCGAGGAGTGGACGCACGGCGAGGCGAAGGGCATCTGCGAGCAGCTGAGTCTCGTCGATATGCAGCCGCGTGTCGAGGTGCGTGATCGGGAGAACGACGCTGATCTCGCCCGGACGCTAGTTCACGAATACGCGCACGCCCTGCTCCACTTCGACATCGACGACGACACTGAGCGGTCGAAACGCGAAGTCGAGGCCGAAGCCGTCGCATACGTCGTCGGGCGGTACTGCGGGCTCGACACGAGCGGCTCAGCGTTCTACCTCGCTACGTGGGCGTCGGACAATCCCGAGGTCGTTCGCGAGCGGCTCGGACGGATCAGTCGAACGGCAGCGGAACTCATCGACGTGCTCAAACAGACAGCGTGAGTCCTTAACCAACTCTTTGGCCAATATCCCGGTTTTGTTGGTTAATTAGATCGTATCCGTCTTCGATTGTTGACCAGCAGCTTGCTGCCGCTATATTTTTATATGCTATTGCGCACTATCAGATAGTGTCTCAAATGACGAAACAAGGGATAAAGATCTGTGTCGATGCGTATCCCGATCCGGACACCGATGTCTTTCGGATCGGCGCCGCGGACGACATCCTCCGCCTGCTCGCCGACGCCCACGACGCGGAGTTCTCGATCCCCGAACTCGTCGACGCCACGGGTGTTACTCGCTCGACGGTCTGGCGGGCCGTCGACCTCCTCGACAGTATCGGTGCCATCCAGATTCGTGAGACACCCCAGCGCAACTATGTTGCGATCAACCCAGACCGCCTTCAGAAGGACGACCCAATCCTTGGCATCCCTCAAACAGAATTCCACGCGCCGATCCGGAAATTCGTCCACCGCGTCCAAGCCACGGTTGCCGACGCCGACGACATCAACGATCTCCTCGGGATCGTCATTTTTGGAAGCGTCGCCCGCGGGGAGGCAGACCGACAGAGCGATATCGATTGCTTCGTCGTCGTCGATGGCGACCGGACAACAGCCCGCCGGCAGATTACCGACATCGTCGCCAATCTCCAGTCCGAACGGTTCGACGGTGACCGATTCATGTTCGAACCGTACGTCGAATCTGCAGAGAGCGCTGAGAGAGCCGGGTCGAAACTCCACGAAATCTTCGCCGAGGGGATGACAGTATACGGGAGCGACCGCCTCGACGAGATCCGCAAGGAGGTCGTTGCCGATGAGTAGCACGCGCATCGAAGCTCTCATCGACGAGGTGCAAGCAGCATTTGACCGCCGTCCGACGGACATCGAAGCCGGGCTCGATGTCGAGGACGCCGCCCTGCTCCAGCTACGGAAGGCCTGTCGCTTGCTCGCCGGCGCCGCGGCCCTCCGGGATGCCAGCTACTATACGCTCGTCATCGAGGCGTCGTTCGTCGCAATTGAACGCACCGTCGAATTTCGGCTCCTCGAGCGCGGCACGATGCAGCCGGATGATCTCCCCGGTACCCATCCTGGTGTCTATCGGGAGGCTGCAGCAGCCGGTGTCTTCGGGGAGTCGATGGCCGCGAACCTCGCGGATCTCTGGCGCGACCACCGTGCAAAGACCTACTATCAAGACGGCCTTGCCTCCGCAGGGCGTGCCGACGCGATGTACGAACTCGCCACTGAAATTCACGCATACGTAACTGGCCGGTCACGACAGGGCCACGAGTGTATCTGCGGAGAGACATCGTAGCGAATACGTCACTGCCAGAAAACCGCGGTAGGACGAATCTGGTTAACCAACACAGGAGAGGTGGCATGATGTATCTGTTGGTTAAGTTTTCTGCGCCCGCCGAGGGGCGGAGGCGCGTTCTGACCTCCGTCGAATGATGACTGACGCCTATCTCACAACGATTCTCGAGGAAGCCAAGCACGTCGCCAAGCAGCACGACCAGGTCGCCCGAACGACAGACAACCAAGCCCACGAGTACCTCCGATACGCCGTCCTCCGGATACTCGAGGGGCAGGCAGACCACCTCCCGGCGGACTGGACGCCGGTCGACGGCGTCACAGTGGGCTACGGCAGCGACGACGCGATGTTCGACAGCTGGAGCGTCAGCGAAGACTGGTGGGAAACGGTCCCGCCGCAGGAGGCGTGTACCCGCTTCCGGGTGTTCTTCCCGGACGACCACCAGACGGTTCCCCGCGACATCGTCGACGTGATGGCTGTGCTGGGTGCCTGGCGCGTCTGGACTGGGAGCGCAGCCGCGTGTGGGTCCTACGACCATCGCGAGCGCCGTGAGGTCCACTATCTCTGGCCGGAAGGCCATCCGGTGGAGGAAGTGCTCCACGAGCGGCTCAGTGGCCCTGTGGAAGCCGTCGCTCCTGACGGTGGCCGAACGGGCGACGTTCGCGACCGACTGGTCGTCGACGAGAACGCAGAGTCTCAGGACGATCTCGAGCCCCGCACGAAGCGTGCCGTCGCCGAAGCGATGGACGTCTCACTCCTCTCGAAAGGTGGCCGCTACGAGGTACAGTCCGCGTCCGGCAACAGGTACGAAGTCGACGTCATCGACGAATCGTGTACCTGTCCCGACTGGGAGCAACGCTCACCCGAGGGCGGCTGCAAGCACCTGCGTCGCGTCGATCACGAGATCAAACGGGGCCGTGTACCCCGACCAGACGGCCGACTCCCGGCTGACGCGAACTGATTCGGTTAACCAACAGACTATCCGTTTCATCGCTGGCGTTGGTTAACGCACACCACCACTATCCTGTCCGCTGTCACGGGAGGTCTTCTGTTACGTCGACGAGGTCCTCCTCGGTCTGCCAGCGATACAGCCGTCCCTCCCGGTCGAACAGCTCGAAGACACCGTCCTGCATCCAGCCGAAGGGATGCTCCTCATCCTCGTACTCCCGTTTGAGGACGTGGCTCTTCGCGAAGAACTCGGTCGTGCCGACGAGCAATCCTTGTTCGACGAGGAAGTCGCTCGGTTTCTTCTCGGCGACACCGACGAGGTAGGTCACGATATCACCGATCAGGCAGAACTTCTGGATGCTGTTGTCCCACTCGCCGCGGATGTCGACCATCCTGAAGGCGTAGGCGTCCTTTCGCCGGTTGAGTTGGTCCTTCGCACTAGTAAGGACCCCCTCGGGAACGGACGGCTCTTCGTCGGACATATGTAGGATCTCTCAATGCCCTACGATATGGTTTATGGAGTAAATCACCGGGTCAATCGTGTGTAGCTTACTCCAGAGTGGTTTACTCAAGGGTAAACTACTTGCCGTCTGGGTGTGTACTGTGTCGTATGAGCACCGACCTGGGGACTGCTGGGGAGATGGAATCCCGCGAACTTGTCCACTTCGTGACTCAGCAGACACGATTCGCGCTGATCAACAACATCCTCCAGCACCCCGAACAGCTCCCCTCGATGCACGAGCTCGAGGAGCTGAACCCCAGCGTGAGCGAGGCCACCGTCTACAAGCACATTCAGAAGCTCATCGACGCCGGTATCGTCAATGAGGTCGCCCTAGACGATGACCAGCGCCGGCAGGGATATCCCTGGAAGTTCTACGGCCTCACAGAGGAGGGCCGGACCTTCCTCGACGAACACAATCTCCTCGCCGCGGAGGAAACCCTCCAACAGATCTACGAGACCATCTCTGACAAGCCCGAGAAGATGGTCAAGTACGAGAACGCCCCTCGCCCAAATACTCGATAAGCACGGATTCAAACAGTAGTGTGGTGGCACACTAGACTTTTCACGGCCGGTTACCTACCGTGAGGTATGAGCAGCGATAGAATCGACGCCGAAAGCAAGGTATCTGGAAACCAAGCAAACATCCCCGCCCGGATTCGGCGTGAACTTGATATCGACGATGGCGATCAGCTCCGTTGGCATCTAGAGGACGACGGGAGCATTCGGGTTCACGTGATCCAACAGCAAACGGGCACGTTCGCCGACTTTGACGGCTACGTTGGTGAAGACGCAACCGATGTGACCAACGATCACGACGCCTGGGGCGTCGACGTCGAGTAAATGCCTCGTGCACTCATCGATACGACTGTCCTCTTTGCCGCCGTCTACCGCCGGGATGGATCCCACGATACCGCGCTTCCGGTGCTCCACGGCATCGACAATGGAACGCTCCCGGAGGCAGTTGTCCTCGACTACGTACTCGCGGAAACACTCAACGGCCTCACGACCCACGCAGGCCACGACGCAGCTGTCGATCTCCTCGACCGCATCGAAGAGAACGCCCGCTTCCACATCGACTCCCTCACCACGGACGCGCTCGCGACAGGGAAGGCCCTCTTTCGCCAACACGAACCACTCTCCTTCGTCGATGCCTGCATTATTGCGTATATGCACACCGAGGGGCTCGGCTACCTGTATGCGTTCGACGACGATTTTGACGCTGTCGAGGACGTCTATCGGCTCGATACAGCAACGAATCCCTACGACCCAAACTGACGCTGGCTGAGACCACGGCTGAGTACGACGTTCGTCTCAGGAGAGTCTCACCCCGTAGTCAGCCGCCAGCTCTTGGAACTCGTTCCACTCCGGGAGCCGGTCGTCGTCGACCTCGCCGTGTGTCTCGAGATAGCGGAGCAAGGCGTCGATTTCGTCTTCGAGGCCATACTTTGTCGCCTGCGCTCGGAGGTCCTCTTCGTCGACGTCGGCGTGGCTGAGTAGAAGGAGACAGTACGAACGGTGGCGGCTGCCGTCGTCGATGAGCAGCGTGTGACAGCAGATCTCCGCCGGCGAGACTGCGTCAAGATCCTCGGAGTAGACGTAGTAGCGGTGGCCGGTGAGCAGGAACTGAAGGTCGAAGGCCGCGAACCGAGCGAGTCCGGTTTCGTGGAACCCGTCTGCGTCGATCTCCGTCTCAGCCTGGGCGAGGAATTCGTCGTAGTCTTCCCAGAGAATCGTGCCCTTCGGGGCGACGGCTTCGAGGCGTTGACGATGCAGATGGTGTGCGAGTTCACGAGCGAACGCATGGAGGCGGTCGAAATCGGCGCTGAAGTCATAGCGACCGTCGGCTGTCCCGACGAGCCCACGGTCACGAAACCGCTTGAGGACGCGGTTGACCGTGTTACGGTAGTTGTCGCTCCGGTCGGCGATCTCGGAGACGGTTTGCGGCTGGTCGAGGTAGTACAGCACCTC
>Ga0209946_1000926_pt1 | contig 12035 bp, 10 predicted proteins | sample SalPon2_A_H2O_MG_FD_185704 | JGI IMG/M metagenome (GOLD analysis project Ga0209946, IMG submission 185704) | Salt pond water microbial communities from South San Francisco under conditions of wetland restoration - Salt Pond MetaG R2_A_H2O_MG... | ecosystem: Environmental > Aquatic > Non-marine... | reverse complement strand
AAGACTGGAGAACACAGGAGACTCAGCGCTCGCCAGCGGTCCAAGTCGTCGCTGGGAGTCTCTGAGCTCACGCCCTATCGGGCACCAGCAATGGGTATAGCCATATTGGCCCAGTTCTCAGCTGTGAGAGTACGCCACAGTCAAATGGAGGAGAGGCAGATATCAACCTCTGAGAGTTGTGTTGAAATCACGTATCGAGTGGCAGGGCGGTAGAGTGAAAGCCATCGAATCCACACACAAGGTATGGCTGACGCGGACCAATCGCGGGCTGGCACCCGAGCACCTCCAGATGGGAACGTCTGGTCGGTCCACCGGCTCAACACACAGATTGGCTCCGTACTCAACGCTGCCGGCGACCAGTTCCCTTCGTTCGTCGTCGGTGAGGTCTCTGATATCCACCCGTACGAGTACGGGACGTTTTTCGACCTACGTGATCTCAACGAAGACACCACAATCTCGTGTATTCTCTGGGCGTATCAACGAGATACGATTGACCACGAACTTGAAGCCGGGACGGAGACGATCATTCAGGCTTCTGTCGACTTTTATGAAGATAACGGCCAGACGCAGCTCGCAGTCAAACAGTTCTGGCCGGTCGGTGACTCGGATCGGTCTGAAGGCCTCGAAGAGTTACGCGCACAGCTTGACGCTGAAGGATTGCTTGATGCGACCGCCAAGCAGTCGCTGCCGACGTATCCCAGCCACGTCGGGGTCGTTACCTCATTATCCGGATCAGCACGCGAAGACGTGCGTGAGGCGGTACGCAGTCGACACCCTGGACTCCCACTCACCATCTGTGACGCGACCGTGCAGGGGGAGGCTGCCGTTCCCTCGCTCGTGAATGGCATTCAGCGGCTTGATCAGTCGCCTGACGTGGACGTCTTGGTCGTGACTCGCGGTGGGGGAGCCGACGCCGACCTCTGGTGTTTCAACGAGGAACCCGTCGTGCGGGCTATCGCTGCGTGTACGACGCCGACGGTCGTTGCAGTCGGGCACGAAGACGACGATACGCTCGCCGAGGCAGTCGCTGACCGCCGGGCGATGACGCCGACAGACGCCGGCGTGGCAGTCACGCCTGACCTGTCGGTCGTTCGGCGGGATGCAGCCCAGCTTGAACATCGGATCGACCGGGCGCACGACACACTCGTCGCCGACCGGATAGACCGGCTCAGACAGCGGCTTGACGCCGGTTACCAACAGATCGAACGACGGGTACAGAGACAGCAGGCAGCCTACCAGCGAGCAGGCGATCTCGAACACCGCATTCACGCAGCGTATGCGTCCGTAGTCCGCAACCGCGTGGACACGCTTGAGCAACGGATTGCGGCCGCCCACCGCGACGTCGTCCACACTACCGAAAGGGAGGCGGTCACCGCCCACGCAACCCAAAGGCGACTCTACAATCTCGAGACACGGATTGATCGGGCCTACCAGACGCACGTGGACCGCGAGCTTGACCAGCTTGAGACCCGCATTAAGACAGGGTATCGGAACCGAGTCGCGGACGCGCGCGTGACGAAAACAGAAACGCGAACGCGACGGCTGTGGGCTGCCGTTGCGATTCTGGGGGTGCTCTTACTGCTCACCCTGTTTGCGGTTGTCACCGGACTCGTCTGAGGATTCAAGAGCCTGACCACGAAAACGAGCGTATGGGGACCGACGAAAGCGGTGATATCGGTGAGCGACTCGCCCGGCTTGAAGAGATTGCAGAGACGTTAGAAGAGGGTGAGGTCGGGCTTGAACGGGCACAGACCCTTCGAGAGGAAGCCGATGAACAGCTTACGACGCTTCGGGAGACGCTCAATGTCGGTGATGGCGAGATTATCGAAGTATCGAGTGATAACACAGACGATAGCTGAGAGCGTGGCCTTGCTACGGGGTTGACGAACGAATCGTAACTTACGATATGTGAAACCGGTTGTAGCGAGGCTCACGCGCTAGGTGAGGTTCACAACTCTCAACGAAAGACATGGCTAGCGGTAGGAGGATGCCAGAGTGTTTCTTTAGAAGTGCTTTGGGACATCCATGTCGTAGAACTGCTCAAGTCCTTGTCTGACCAGCTCTCTATCAAATTCAACGGATTTACCCAGCACATTATCCTCTCTCATCATTTCTATTTCATCTAGTGCTACTTTACCCATATCGGTGTCTCCCGCATGCAACTCGTAAAAACATAGCAGGTATCCATACGGCGTTAGCTTCCAACCTTGATCATATGTTACCACTGCAGTATCATGTACAAGTTGTTTATCAGCTTGTGAGTGATTAGTTTTTGTTTGGTAAGATAAACTGTTAAAAACAGTGCTCACCTGCTTTTCGTATGATGATTTCTTATAACTTTTCGCAATCTGGTCTGATTCTGCACTAACTCTATCTTCACCAATTGTCAGATCCCAGAGCTCAGACAACGCTTGTTTAGCAGGTAAGCCAGAGGCACCTGCTTTATCCATTTCATTCCACTCTTTGTCAAGCTCAGATCGGATTTCTACGCACATATCAAACCACCGACCTACCTCATCCTCTAACAATGTAACTACATCATCATGCAGCTCTTTTTCATCCCTTCTAAATGCAATATCCGGTCTTGGATTATAGTGAGCAGAAGCCATGTTTACTACTTCCATGTCCATGTCGTATCCATGCATTCTAATGAAATCTTTAGTCCTAGGGCTAAGTGGATTAGCAGAGTCTCTTAGTGGTATAGAGATAGTACGTTTTGGACCTTGATCATTAAGCTCGGACCTGTCGGGATAGTCTATGATCTTAAGAAGATTATCAATATGTATTTCAGGTGGTGATTTAAAGACGCTATCAACCTCACTATCGTTGCTTTTTGTATATTCTTTGGGTGATGAATTACTCATTCTAAGATACTCACCTCCATCATTATTTCCATATGCGTGAGACAATCCTGCATAGAACGATGCTGCACGTGGGTCTTTTTTCGGTTTCCCAGTTAGACTGGCAAGAATGCGTCCAACTTGATTGCCAAGGCGATATTCAAATGGTGCCGATAATACCATTGGTTTTCCAAAACTCCGATCACAGGCGTCAATTGCGTAGTCTGATATCTCATTGAGATCTTCCCAATTTGAGTCGATATCATGGGTCAATTCTGACCTTTCTAAAAGCGAGATGTCAACTAATAGCTTTTGTAACGTTGATGTAATATCCTCAAATATCTGATTTACGTCATTAACGGTCTCCTCAGCATCTACTATTTTTCTAGATTTTGATTTCGTAAGATACTCTGAGCTAGTTTTTCGTCTTTTGTTAATGAGTTGGAGAATATCCAGCTGGTATGCTTCCTCTAATGGAACAAGATTTGTTTGATATTCTCGTTCATCGCAGTCCGTCTCAGCCTCATCTTGTGAAAATAGGGATGTTGTATCAAACGTATATTCGTAGCGTTTGTTGTCCATGCCATTTTAATTTGAAGTGTACACTTACTAGTATATTTGGGCTGTAACTAGAGCTACGGTGTTCGGGTATCTACTAGTACAAAATTAACTTAGTCGGGTGTCTATTAGTATATGTCGCGTCGTGCCTGCTTCACATGCTGACCGTTCCATACCGATTGATCTATTATGTAAGTTAATGTTAGATACACGCAATAGATCTTGCACGCCGTTCAGAACATCATCTTGAACTGGTTTTTTGATAGGGGCCACGGACAGGTGGGTCTTTTAATTATGTCAAATCAGCTTACTTTAACGCTATGTTTAATCATTGGAAGTACATAACTAATATCCCAAAACGTTTATCATCAATAGTGTTGTTTTACCTTCTACCGATGGAGCCGAATGGCAAAGAAAAGAAGATGTCCAGCCAGCAAAATAGCAATTCACGGTTCGGAATAAGCCGACGCTCAGTGGTCAAAGGAGCAGGAGGAACAACATTGCTCGGTTCACTTGCCGGTTGTTCAGCCCTGGTCCCAAGTAATGAAGGTGGGAGTGGTGGCGGGGAAAGCAGTAACACGGTGTCCGGGCAGGACTCAATTCCCAGTGAACCGCTTACTATTGCGATGGTAACTTTCACATCGGGCGCTGCATCAGTGCTCGGTCAACCAGCGGCAAACTCAGCACAAATGTTCGCTGACCAGCTTAACGAGCAGGGCGGCGTGCTTGGTCAGCGTGAAATTGAGATTGAGATTGTTGATGAAGCCGGCGAGAACACTGTCCGGCGGTTCCGTGAACTTGCTAATGACGACAATATTGACTTTATTCACGGCTATATCTCAAGCGCAAATATGCTGAGTGTTGCCCCGGTTGCAGAAGATCTCAATCAGCTGTTGATGATCCTTGATGCTGGGTCAAGTGAATTATTTGAGGAAGAAGTGACAGACCCAGAGTGGGTATTTAGAGGGACTGCCCACGCGGCGAATGGGGCCTTGGGGGCAGCACAACTTGTTGCACGAGACTTACCAGAGGCGTCACGTATTGCAGGAATTAATCCAGACTATGCATGGGGACGTTCAAGTATGGAATTATTCCAGTCTGCACTTGAACAGCTCGCACCAGATGTCGAGTTTGTCTCGATTGAATGGCCTGAATTGGGCGCGACAGACTATGGGCCGTTCATTTCAAGTATGATTAATTCTGATCCTGATTTCGTTTACACTAGTCTTTGGGGTGGTGATTTGGTGACCTTCTTCCAACAGGCATTGGATCGGAACTTGTTTGATGGGACAGACCTCGGAGCAGTGTGCGGGACAAACGCAATGACCGCAATGGGCACAGACATGCCAGAAGGAGTGTATGTAACCGGGAGAGGACCGGGGATGCCTGGTATCTTACCGAATAATCCACTCCATACACAGTTTGTTGATTCATATCAAGACCGATATGGCAATCCACCATTCGGATATACTGCATTTGAGGCCTGGCAAGGGCTCAAGCTCTATGTGTCTGCAGTTGAGCGGGCATATCGTATACTCGGTCGGTACCCAGAGGATGAAGAGCTTATTCCGGTTCTTGAGAACTCCAGTGTGGATGGACCACAAGGATGGGTAGCATTAGCTGGAGCAAATGGGCACCAAGCTATCGAGGCTGGAGTGTACGCGCAGACAACAAGTACCGGTGGAGAGTATCTAGGATTTGAGAACCAGAGCTGGCTCCCTCTTGAGCAGGTCATGCCACCTGAAGAAATCACAACGCGAGAGTGGATAAGCCAGTTCAATTCAGTCAGATAATCACTAGATAATTTCATTATTTCATGAGCAATATTGAGACACTACTGATCGACCAGGGAATCCGTCTGCTCAACAGTCTCTACTATTCATCAATTATATTTCTAGTATCTGTTGGTCTTTCTTTTGTTTATGGCTATCTTAACCTGCTAAACCTCGCCCATGTTTCCTTCTTAGGACTAGGCATTTTCCTCGGAGCTGAACTCATCCAGCAAGCCGTACAGCTCCCATCCATTCTCTCCACAGTTGGACCGTTTATAGCAATTTTGATAGGGGTACCAGTATTAATAGTCGGTATTGGTACAGTATTTGAGTTCACTATATTCAAGCCGCTATACGGTATGGAAGAAACCTTCCAGTTACTAGCAACATTCGGCATTGTACTAATGCTGGAAGGAGTTATGAACTTGATCTGGGGTGGGGAGCTCCTCTCAGCGACAGCACCAAGTAACATTCTTGGTACTGTTGGAATTGGCACCTCGACATTTCCTGTCTATGTCATATTTGTTATTGGCGTGACCAGTCTGGTTGCGATCGGGCTTTACTACTTCTTTGAACGAACTCGGCTTGGGCGTATAACCATCGCCATGGCTGAGAACCCTGAAATTGTTAAGACATCGGGCATTAACGTGCGCCGGACACATATATTTGTCCTGCTATTGAGCGCACTCCTTGCCGGACTAGCAGGCGCATTATGGGTTCCAAATGCATCGGCTTCTGTCGGAATTTCACTTGACTATATTATAATCTCGTTCGCAGTAATTGTTATTGGTGGTCTCGGGAGCCTCAAAGGGGCTATCGTCGGTTCTTTAGTTGTTGGAGTCATCCGAACTTGGGGGCTCGTTTTTCTCCCTGCATTTTCGCTTGTCCTTGTCTTTCTTCTAATGGCGACGGTCGTGGTAGTCAAGCCAACTGGAATATATGGAGGGCTTGAATCATGAATGGGGAATACTCTCCCAGCGAAAAGGAGGCCAGCGTCGGTGACCGCCTGAAGAGCATGCTGAACTGGCGTGTCACTGGGTTCACGGTATTCGTTATGATCGCTGCATCTATTCCGTATTTTCAAGAGAGGTTCTTAACATTTCTTGCTGCTGAAATCCTTATATTTGGAATAGTTGCCCTCGGATATAATGTCCTTTTGGGTTACACTGGGTTGCTCTCATTCGGACATGCCGCCTTTTTCGGCGGTGCAGGGTACACTATTGGACTACTATTTGAATATACGGAGATCCAAAGTTTCATGATATTAATTGGTGCTGCAATATTGGTCGTGGTATTAATGTCCGCTATTATGGGTTTCATTTCTGTCCGGCATACTGGCGTCTACTACGCCTTATTGATGCTGGCACTGGCACAGGTGCTGTATTTAGTTATTTCAAAGAATTACACCCTAACCAACGGAACAGACGGCCTTCGAATTGCTGCACCTACAATATTTGGTGTAGATTATGTCGAACAGTTAGGTTACAACCTATATCTAGAATTTATCCTATACTTTATCGTTCTTGCAACGTTTATAATCGTGGTTGTCAGTTTATATCGATTTATGTCTTCACCATTTGGACTAACTCTACAGACGATCAGGGAGAATCCCGAACGGGCAAAAGCTATCGGAATCCCAGTTAAACGATATCGGTGGTACGCAAGCATCTTGAGCGGGGTAACTGTGGGAATTGGCGGAGTGATGTATGCGCTACTTATAGGACGCGTTACCCCTGGTTCTACGCTAAACTGGACACTCTCTGGGGAAATTGCGTTTATGGCAATCCTCGGCGGCCCAACGACCTTCTTCGGTCCTGTTATTGGCGCGGGAATATTCCTCCTCTTGCGGACATATATCTTAAGTACTGCCCCAGATGCGTGGCTACTTATACTTGGTAGTAGCCTTTACTTAATGGTCGTCTTCTTCCCATCCGGAGTCTATGGAGCGCTACGGAGCCTTGTTTCAAATATTCACAAAAATGGAATTAAAGATGCGATCAATCCAAACAGCAAGTCCGAACCAGATGCAGAGAGAGCAAATGCACAATCAGTGCGCGGAGGTGATCAGGATTGACTTTATTAGATATTCAAGCAGTTGAGAAGTCTTTCGGAAATGTAAAAGCTGTTGATGGTATCAACTTTCAAGTTGATCAAGGTACTGTCGTCGGCATCATTGGCCCAAATGGTGCGGGAAAGACGACGTTCGTGAACCTTCTTACCGGCACACTTGGATTAGACGGTGGGTCAATTCAGTTTGACGGGACAGACATATCTCAGCAAACCACATATGAACGGGCAGGCTACGGTCTCGTCCGCTCTTTCCAGATCCCTCAAGTCTGTCTTGACTTGTCCGTATTTGAGAACGTCAGAGTCGCCATACTCTCACGTGAACAAAAGAATAGCAGCTTACTCACCTCACTTAGCAGTGAAGAAGAGTCAAAAGAAGAGGCTATGCGTCTACTTGAACAGTTCGACCTTGCTGATAAAGCTGAGCAGACAGTAGACGAAATTACACATGGAGACCGAAAAATTCTCGATGTGTGTGCAAGCATCGCTATGCAACCTAAGCTCATCATCTTGGACGAACCAACCAGTGGCGTTGCTTCGGGCCAGCAGCGCGATATGATGGATCAACTTATGACGCAAATGCGTCAGAAAGGGTTGACAGTTATATTCATCTCACACGATATGGAACTTATAACCGACTATTCCGACTATGTGATGGCAATGAGTCGAGGTCAAAAGCTTGTAGAGGGTGAGCCAGCCAATGTGCTTGAGCAAGAGGCGGTTAAAGAACAAATCAGAGGTGAATAAAATGACACTACTAAATATTAGTAACCTCGACGCATACATCTCGAATGTACCAGTTCTCAGAGGTGTAAACATTTCAATTGAAGAAGGAGAAATAATGTCGTTAGTTGGCCCCAACGGAGCCGGAAAATCCTCAACAATGCGATCAATTGTTGGCCTAATCGAACGCGCTGACGGCACTATAACATACTGTGGCGAGGATATCTCTACCCTTGAAGCTCATAAGCGGAAGCGCCGTGGAATTGGCTTCTGTCCACAGGAGCGAGGAATGTTTACTCGACTCTCCGCAAGGGAGAATATCCTAATGGCTGTTTGGGGAAGTGATGTTGAAGAAAACCCTGAGGAGCAGTTAGCTACCGTCCTAGAGATCTTCCCCGCGATGAAAAACTTTCTTGACCGAGACGCGGGAAATCTAAGTGGTGGAGAGCAACAAATGGTTGCCGTCTCAAGAGCGCTTGTTAGTAACCCGAAGCTTGTGCTCTTGGACGAGCCATTTGAAGGCCTAGCGCCAAGTATCCGGGAGGACGTACGAAAGGCATGTGAGCGTATCCGCGATGATTTAGGTATCTCAGTTATGATGGCAGAATCCCATCTTAACCGGGTGCCAGATAGTACAGATCATGTCGCTGTTATAGAACGTGGTGAGATAGTTGCTGGTGGTAAATATAGTGAATTAGCAGACGATGATGAAGTACTAGAGGTATTTGAGGGATAGGTACCACGTAGCAGGTAATAAAGCGGTACGCTCATATGTAGCACATTGTTGATGCAGTGCAGTCTTGCGATCTTGGCACCGAGTAACCGAAATAAGGATTAGCTGTCTGAACGGTCTACCGGTCATTTCTCACACCCACCAGCTTCAAAAGAACTGAACCAACGATCTTCTACAGAAGAGCGACATTATGATTGAAAGAATATGAATGATATATTATAAACACATTTAATTTGATTCTCCATCGTAACTTTAGTATGTTCAAAGAGGACATGATCTGGGAGTTCAGTATGACAGATCGACTAAAATTCGGTATTGATGCAGCCAATGAGCTAGGTGATGAGGTGGCTGCACGTGATGCTGAGTCTGTGCTTATTGTTACTGATGATGGCGTAATGGAAGCAGGGATTATTGACGAAATTATTGATATATTGCCAACTGGAATTGAATATGATGTGTTTTCTGAGGTTGAGTCAGATCCTTCGGCAGCACTCATGGAACGAGCAGGCCGTTATGCCAAAGAATTTGATCCGGACATGATTGTTGGCGTTGGCGGTGGGAGTTCTATTGATGTAGGGAAATGCGCTAGTGTACTATGTGAACACGGTGGTGAGATACTCGATTACGTTGCGCCACCGACCGGCGAAGGGAAAAATGTTCCAGGCCCAACACGTCCATATATTGCAATGCCAACCACAGCCGGAACTGGGTCTGAGTCCACCTCTGTGGCAGTTGTCTCACTCCCTGACCAGAAATTAAAGGTTGGTGTCTCAGACAAGCACATCTACCCGAATCTTTCACTTGTTGACCCACGGCTCACCGCTTCGCTACCGCCAGCACCAACAGCGATGTCGGGTCTTGATGCGCTTTCACATGCAATTGAGGGCTACACCACACGACGGTACGACGCCAAAGAACAGCCAGACTCGCCAAGCGATCGGCCTGATTACGGTGGACGGAACGTTCTTACTGATGTGCTCTGTCGCAAAGCAATTGAATTGATTGCAAACAATCTTCGACAGGCAGTAAATAATGGCTCTGATCTTGAGGCTCGTCGAAACATGCTGCTTGGTAGCACCTTAGCAGCCCTGGGATTCTCAAATGCTGGCCTCGGGGCAACACACGCCCTTGCGTATCCTGTTGCGGGTGAGCATCATACCCCGCATGGGCTGACGATTGCCTTGCTACTGCCGGAGGTAATAAGATATAATTCAAGTAGTGCACCTAGTCGATACCGAGAGATCGCAGAAATGCTTGGAAAGCACACTGCAGATCTAGATCAATTTGAGGCAGCCTCAAAAGCCGCAGAAGCCGTTAATGAACTTTCAGAGGATGTTGGTATGCCTGATGGCCTTTCTGCGGTTGGTGTAAGCGAACATGAGATTGGGGTGTTTGCAGAGGATACGATGAAACTCCAGCGGTTACTTGACGGTAACCCGCGGAAACTGGACGCAGAAGGTGCAGAAAAGATATTCAGGCAATCACTTTAATCAACTAAGAGCTGTCTTATACCTATATTAACAAAGACGTCATCATATAAACCATATTGGTCCAAAATATCGACACGTATTAATTACCGAACTAGTTATTAGTATCTTCATTGTCTATCTTAATAGCCACATTCTTGGTCTGTAAATAAGAATCAAGAGCCTCAAGTCCTTTCTCGCGTCCAATACCAGACTTGCCAAAGCCGCCGAACGGGGTTTGATTAGTATCACCAAACCATTGATTAATGTAGACGCTCCCTGCTCGAAGCTTCTCAGTTGCATGCATCGCACGGTTAATATCGGTTGTAAAGACGCCAGCAGTCAGACCGTATTCTACATCGTTAGCCAATGCGAGTTCATCGTCATTGTCATTGAATGGGATGACGGTAAGTACCGGCCCAAAAATTTCTTCCTGTGCCACCTGCATGTTATTTTCTACATCTGTTAATATAGTCGGCTCAACGTAGTGACCGGGGCCCTCAGGCACATTGCCACCCGCTGCGACAGTGGCTCCTTCTGATCGTGCTAAATCAATATAATTGCTAATCTTTTCAAGATGCTCCTCGCTGTTTACGGGTCCCATGTCGGGGTCTTCGACGCCAGGTCCGAGTTCGTACTGCTCAACAATATTGACGAGGCGTTCGACAAGCTCATTATGCACTGATTCATGAACCAAGGCGCGGTCAGCGGCCGAGCAAACCTGTCCTGAATTGGTAAAGATTCCTGTTTCAATAGCATCGGCTGCTGTCTCCAGATTTGCATCCGGGTAAACAATAGCTGGGTTTTTACCGCCAAGTTCGAGCGTGATAGATGTTACATTATGAGCTGCTGATTCCATAACTTGTTGGCCGGTAGGGACACTACCAGTAAATGTGATGCAGTCTACATTTTTGTGCCCGGTAAGCGCAGCACCAGTCTCTCCACCACCGGAGACAACATTTACTACAGGCCCGGGAATTCCCGCCTCATGGCACAGCTCTGTAAGGATAAACGCTGACAGCGGTGTCGTCGGTGCTGGCTTAATCACTACGGTGTTACCCGCAACAAGTGCTGGGGCGACCCCTCTCGCATAAAGGTTTCCAGGGAGGTTCCACGGAATGATCTGTGCGGAAACGCCAAATGGCTCTCGAACAGTATAGTCGACCTTCCCAGTGCCAACCGGTATCGATTTTCCCTCAAGTTTGTCGGCAACGCCTGCATAGTATTCAAAATAGTATGCTGCCCCTTCGATATCTTTCCGAGCTTGAGAGAGCGGCTTTCCTTGATCCTTGCTTTCAATATAAGCAATTCGGTCAAGATTTTCGTGTATGAGCTGACCGACATTGTACATTAGCTTACCCCGCTCAGCTGGGTCGGTATTCCTCCACGTTTCGAATGACTTTTTTGCAGTCTTGACGGCACGATTAACGTCTTTCTGTGTCCCCTCGGCAACTCTTGAAATTTCTATCCCAGATGACGGATCCTCTGTAGTGGAATATTCTCCGGACGCCGGTTCTTCGTAACGGCCTCCGATGAGATGGTCATAATTACTGCTAATATGCTCTTGGCTCATATTCTTCACCATCATATGTTATTATTTGGGCAATTCGTATCAATCTTAGGGATAAAGAGGGTGTCGTATCCGTCTAACAAGCTATTATGTGATGTTGCTGAATCCAAAATGATGGATAGACTACACTATAATCACTCTTTGTCGGCATGTTTAGAGAGGTCAAGCTTACTGGTATAAATTGAATTTAGTCCGGTTTGACGATGACGACGACACGGCCGCGATGGGTGTGCGTCCGGTCGCCGCGTTCGATAACCCGACAGTCGCCGGCGAGGACACGGAGGCGTGCTGGCATGGGCCTCCTGG
>Ga0209946_1000924_pt1 | contig 12071 bp, 10 predicted proteins | sample SalPon2_A_H2O_MG_FD_185704 | JGI IMG/M metagenome (GOLD analysis project Ga0209946, IMG submission 185704) | Salt pond water microbial communities from South San Francisco under conditions of wetland restoration - Salt Pond MetaG R2_A_H2O_MG... | ecosystem: Environmental > Aquatic > Non-marine... | reverse complement strand
AGCCCGACAGCCCGTACAGAACGATGGCGATGGCGATGACATAAAACGGCGCGTTGAGATACCGCCACCGGAAACGGTCAGCCAGATACTCATCGGTGACCTGACCGAGGCTGCTGGTGATCCCGGCGGCCGCAAACCACTGGACTGAGCCGTGAACGAAGGCGGCTGCTGTGGTCACAATCGTGGGCGTATCACCGCCGGTCGGTGTGACGGTTTCGATCACGGAAACACCCTGAACGCCGCCGACGATGACAAGCGCAAGGGCGACGACATAGGTGATCAGCGTTGCCCGCCCGGCGTACAACCCGTTGCGAACCCGATCAGCCGCCGCATCGATGCTGTCCTCCAAGCCGAGCCCGCGGAACAGGGTATACAGGCCTAAAAGGGCCGACAGGAGGCCGAGGAGAACCGCGCCAGTGATATCGAACGCGCCGGCGATAACGACCATCGGGTAAATGAGGAGGAGAATCCCGAGTGGGACGAGAATCGTTCCACGGGTTTCGGGGTCGGCCAACACCTGTTTGATCGTGTAGTACATGGATTCGAGGTTTTGGGCCTGCCGGACGACGACACGTTGGACGCCGTCGATCGGCATCCGCGAGCGGATGATCGGGATCACCGACTCGTCTTGGGCCCCGTCGGTAATGACGATCGCGCTGACCTCCTCGCCGGTCTGTAAGCCCGCAAGCACCGTGTCGATCTCGTCGCCGATGGTTCGGTTGGCGGTGACATCGTTGCTCTCAACACCGGTGACGACGGCGACCTCGACGGCCTCGTCGTCCTCTGCCTGCAGGGAGTCATGTGTCGAAAGCCCCTGAAACATGACGTTGAGATCTGAGTCCTCCGGATCGACCGTCGCCAAGGCGATAGCGGCCTCCCGAACCGCATCGCTGCCGACGACCGGGGTCTCGATGTCGGTCTTTCGGCCGACATCATCATCGAGGTCGATACAGAGGACGAGCAGCATGCATACGAAGGTACGCGAGCGACCGGTTAAGACTTTTCTGGGGGTATACAACCACAGAGGGCCAGTCGTCAGGCAGTGTGTTCGACGCCACCGAGGAGAGTGTTGATTGCGTCAGTATCGTCGATTCGGCGGGGATGAACGCCGAAACAGACAACGAAATCCTCATCGGCAGGGACGGGTTCGGTGATATGGAGCGTGAGATCAAGTTCGATATCGGCTTCGGTAAACCGACCGTCGGCGCGATAGCGAACAACCTCGACGGGCGCGCCGAAAAAATCGACCTCGCGGGTACTGTCGCGGCTGACGTTATCGATCTGATCGTAGCGACCCTGAACCAACGCGACGAGCTCGTCGGTCGACATGTCAGCAACGGGGTTGAACGCGTTGCCGAGAACCTCGACTTGCGGTGTCGAAAGAACGGTAAACAGTGCCCAGCGGAACTCCTGGCCGAGGATCGAAACCCCGCGGTCGTACTCGCTGATCTTGTTGGTGACCTCAACCTCGCGGCTCTGGCCGCCGGCTTCGAAAGTGCGGGTAATGGTATCGCTCGTACGATTCGATTCCGCGTACTCGCTCTCCGAGAGCGTTGCCTCGGCAACGACGGCAACGTCTGCCTCAAAGGCGAGCGAGTCGTTGCCGAGGGCAAAATCCAGCGCGGAACAGCCGGCCAGCGAGGCGAGACCAAGGGCCCCGGTCGCCGCGAGGAATCGACGGCGTGTGGAATCCATAGCAACGGGATGGAGCCACCGCCAATAAGCAGCGTGGTGAGGGGATCGATAGCGATGGAACCCCGACGCCACCGGTTTTCATTACGTGATCGGCATTTCGGACGGTTTTTGTGGTGGGGAATGATATACTGGATAACTGATGATCTCCAAAGGCTGCGAACAGTGCGCCAAAGGCGGGAAGATGGTGCTTTTCGTCTACGGCTACTGTGACCAGCGGGACTGTTTTTACTGTCCGCTTGGGGAGAACCGCAAGAACGTCACCGACGTCTACGCTAACGAACGGCTCGTTGAAGATGATGAGGACATCATCGAGGAGGCCCACCGGATGGACGCGCTGGGCACCTCAATCACGGGCGGCGAACCACAGGAAGCGATGGAGAAGACCTGTCGCTACCTTCGCATGCTGAAAGGTGAGTTCGGTGAGGATCACCACACCCACCTCTACACAGGGATCACAGGCGGGCGGGAGAACATGCGGCGGCTCTCGGAAGCCGGTCTCGACGAGATCCGGTTCCACCCACCGTACGAGCAGTGGGGCAACCTCCACGGCACCGAGTGGGAAGAAATCCTGCATATTGCCCGCGAGGAGGGGATGACACCCGCCTTCGAGATTCCGGGGATTCGGGCCGAAGAAGAGTTCCTGGAGTTCCTCGACGAGGGCGCGGCCGAGTTCTGCAACATCAACGAGTTCGAGATGAGCGACGGGAACTACCGTCGGATGCAGGAGAAGGGCTACGAACTGCAGGACGGCCACATGTCCGCCGTCGATGGCTCGAAGGAAGAGATTCTTGAAACGATGGGCGACCACGAACGCGTCTACTTCTGTACGAGCGTGTTCAAAGACGCCGCCCAACACCGCAACCGACTGAAGCGGATGGCCCGCGTCATCGGCCGTGAGTTCGACGAAATCACCGACGATGGTACCCTCGTCTACGGGAAGACGTGGGAGCCAGAGGCTCGACTGGAAGAGCTTGGGGTTCCTGAGGAGTTCTACACGGTCAAATCGGATCACGTCGAGTTGGCGTGGTGGCTGCTCGAAGAGATGGTTGAAGACGGGGACGTGAGCGAGGGCGAGATCGTCGAGCAGTATCCGACGGTTGACGGAACCGTTGTCGAGCGAACACCGCTGGCGTAGCACCCGATTGTTTCTGTTAGCAGTTAGTTTGGTTCGTCAGCACCCCAGCCATCAGGGACTTCGATGACATAGCGGCCGTCCTCGCGCAACGAGATGATGTACTCATTTCGATCGTAGAGCTCCATCAGATTCAGTTCGTACTGGCCCGGGCTGACGATGCGGATGCTCTCGAATTGGTCGTTGAGTTCCTGGCGGAGTTGATCGAGGCCTTCGGAGGCGGTCTCGTCGGCTGGGGTGTCGGGATCGGTCGGCGACTCATGAGACTCGTCGGGGGGAGATGATTGTGGCTCAGATGGTGGGGCATCCGGGAGTTCGTCGTCGGAAACGACATCCGATCGAGCGGTCGATTGGGCCGGAGACTCACCGTTCTGGGTTCGGTTTGAATCCATCAGTTCAGCATCGCCAGCGTCAGCGGTCGGGGGATCGGTAGGATCCGTGGTGGAGCTCGGGTCGGCGGTTGTTGGGGGTGAATCAGCCGTTTGTGGGTCAGTTGGCGGAGTCGAGTCGGGAGCAGCGGTGGATGGCTCACCAGTGGGTTCGGAGGCAGAGGCGGTGTCTGGGTCGTTGTCGGATGTATGATCCGAGGTGGGCTGCTGGTCGCTGAGATCGTCCGGGGCGTCGGTAACGTCGTCGACAGCACCCTGTTTGAACTGGAACTTGTTGCCGCCACAGTCGGGACACCCCGAGAGCATCTCCTTGGAGCCGTCGGGGAAGACGTGACCGCAGTTGGTACACTGGTGGGGCATGGCGCTACTTCCGGGAAACCAGCGCGCTGATGAGTTGGTCGTCCTTATGCAGGGTTTCGATCTGATTGGCCGGCCCGATGACGGTCAGTTTCTTTGTGGACTCTCGGCCCATGAGGCGGTCGAGGAAGCTCTGGTCGGCCGCGTCCTCGTGGGGATAGCTCTCGATCTCGATGCCGCTGAACTCGTCGGGGCTGATCTCGGTCATCGTCACCTCGATGAGCTTTGATTCCTCATCGGGAGAGAGCCCCTCTTCGAGGATGACGATGTTGCCATCGCGGACGCCATCGAGGATGAGTCGGATCTTTTCCATGCTCCGGAGGCCCTCCATCCGCGACCCGCTGATGAGGTCGATCTGGACACCGTTTTGCGATTCCGTCGTGGAATCCGATGGTGTTGCTTCAGGCATTATCCGAAGTACTCCGCGATCTTGTCGTACACTTCGTCCATGTTGTCGCCTTCGAGTGCGGACAACGGGACGGTCTCATGCTGTGGGAAGGCGTCGGCGACGCGTTTGATATCGGCTTCGTCGAGATCGATCTTGTTGGCGAAGATGAGAACGGGGAGATCACGGCTCTCGATGATGCCGATGAGCATCGTGTTGACCTGTGTGAAGGGGTCGGTCGTCGAATCGAGGACGTAAATAACGCCGTCGACGTCCTCCCGGAGCCAGTGCATGGCTTCAGCGACACCCTCGGTCGCCTCTCGTGAGCGGCGGATCGCATCGTCTTTCTCGATGTCGTGGTCAAGGAACTCCTTGTAGTCGACCTTGGTGGCGACACCGGGCGTGTCGACGATGTCGATGGTGACCGAGCGGCCGTTGCGTTCGATGTCGACGCCTTCCTTGCGTCGGGCGCGGCGTGTTTCGTGTGGAACGTGGCTTTCGGGCCCGATGGCGTCGCCAGTCCAGTCGCGTGCGATACGGTTTGCGAGGGTCGTCTTTCCGGCGTTCGGCGGTCCGTAGATACCGATCCGTTTCGGATCGTCCGAGGCGAACAGCCGGTCGGTGACCCGCGAGACGCTGTCCTTGAGATTTGTGAGTAGACCCATCCTGACACTCCCGCACCTCCCCTGTTTCGCGTGGAAGGGCGTATGACGCACTTTGCATTCCGTGAACACTTAAACACTGCGTCAGACGGGGCTGAGCGGCCGGATTCAGCGGAAAACGGTTGGGACTGCCGAACTGAGGCCGCTCAGAATGTGGCAACACCGGCACCAATAGGAGAGACGATGGTAGCAGTGGGGAGATGGCAGCGGTAGCGACGTTGAACACAGTCGTTGTGGAGACGATGGAGTCGTGGTGTATCGGATCGAAGCGTACCGACTAGCCCCCCACCCCTTTGTTTCGAGTGGAAACACGTCGAGAAGGGGTACCCAGACACGGCTATTCAATGCCAAAACATTCATATGCTATACTGTTAAACCAAACCCGTACTGCAGGAAATATAGATTATTTTGTTCGGGTAGTTAGTTGTATTAGACACTAGGTTAGCTTCAAGAAACAAACAGCAGGTATAGCCACCACACAACGGCACTGTTCCACTCGAAACGAAGGGGTGGGGGTGTCAGAAACTCATCCAAATACCACTTCATCACGATTTGTTTTCGAACGTCTCGACAGGAAGTACCACGTCCGACTCACGATCTACCTACCGTACGAATCACAGATTCCCCACTGTTCAACGTCTCTACTCAGTCGTGAGGCCCGACCGGTTCTTTGCTGATCGGCAGTGTCGGGCTTCCTGCCGAGGAGCTATCGGCAAATTGTAGCCAAAGTGAGAACGTTTTTGTACCATGTCTTCCTCTGTTTCGCCTGCACCATTTGCGCACGTCAACAGCCCCCGATCCGGCAAAACCGACACGCTCTCGGGTCTTGTGGCCGATTTCGGGTATGGGTGTTGACGACTCCATGTGAAACAGAGGGTGAAACGCGGAACACAGGACGATGGGATGGGATCAATGACCGACGATCACGACCGACAACACGACGAGCCAACCGACGCCGCGAGTGCGGACGATACGGACAACTCAGACGGCTCTGATCCGAATCTGTCCGACGGAGATGGAGACACGACTGTCTCGGAGCGGGACGATCCCACAACCGACCCCGCTTCGGTGTTGGCGTCGGATCCCATCCCCTCGGCGGATCGGTCACTTGACGATCTCGATCTCGCCGACGCCGACTGGAGCCGCGATCGCTCGACTGCCTCCTCAGATCTCGATTTTGATCTCGATCCCGATCCGGACGCAGCCGACGACAGCGAGGGACTGTTCGATGATCTCCTTTCGGGTGAACCCATCTTCGAGAACAAGGAAGTCCTGCGGCCGTCCTACACGCCGCGTGAGCTTCCCCATCGCAACGACCAGATCAACCAGATGGCGACGATCCTCGTCTCCGCGCTTCGTGGTGACACCCCCTCTAATATCCTGATCTACGGCAAAACCGGCACCGGCAAAACCGCGAGCGCAAAGTACGTCAGCCAGGAGCTGGAGTCGACCTCCCAGAAGTACGACGTTCCCTGTGAGGTCGAGTATATCAACTGCGAGGTCACCGATACCCAGTATCGCGTACTCGCGCAACTCGCTAACAAATTCATCGACAAGAACGTCGCGCTCATCGAGTCGCGGATCGACGCACTCGAAACCGTCCGTCAGGAGCTCGCCGAGGGCGGCCCTGAGACAACAGCCACCGTCAGCGACACCACCACCGACGACACGTCGGTTTCGATCCCGGATGCTGAAACCGACGCCGAGGCCGCCCCCGAGGGGAGTCTCCCGATCGCTACCGAGCAGTACACCTCGGTTGAGGCCGTCGACGACCGCATCGAAGCCCTGGAGGCTGACGCCGAGGAGATGGAGCCCGTTCCGATGACCGGGTGGCCGACCGACCGCGTCTACAGCACCTTCTTCGAGGCTGTCGACTACAACGAGCGCGTCGTCGTTATCATGCTCGACGAGATCGACAAGCTTGTCGAAAAAAGCGGCGACGACACGCTCTATAACCTCTCGCGGATGAACAACGAACTGGCGAACTCCCGCATCTCCATTATGGGGATCTCGAACGATCTCAAGTTCACCGATTTCCTTGATCCACGCGTTAAATCCTCCCTTGGCGAAGAGGAGATCGTCTTTCCGCCATACGACGCCACCCAACTCGGCGATATCCTCCAACACCGCGCCGAGGTTGCGTTCAAACCCGACGCGCTCACCGGCGACGTGATTCCGCTGTGTTCGGCGTTTGCGGCCCAGGAACACGGCGATGCTCGTCGCGCACTCGACTTGCTCCGAACAGCCGGCGAACTCGCCGAGCGAAGTCAGGCCGACATCGTCGAGGAAGAACACGTCCGGCAGGCCCAGGATAAGATCGAACTTGACCGCGTCGTCGAGGTTGTCCGCACCCTCCCGACCCAAAGCAAGATCGTCCTCTTTTCGATCATCCTGCTGGAACAAAACGGCGTCCACAACATCAACACCGGCGAGGTGTTCAACATCTACAAACGCCTCTGTGAGGAGATCGACGCCGACGTGCTGACCCAACGCCGCGTCACAGACCTCATCAGCGAACTCGATATGCTCGGCATCGTCAACGCCGTCGTCGTCTCGAAGGGTCGCTACGGGCGCACAAAGGAGATGAGCCTCTCGGTGCCGCTTGAGGAAACCGAGGCCGTGTTGCTATCCGACTCTCGACTCGGCAACATCGACGACGTGCAACCGTTCGTGCAGGCGCGCTTCGACAACTGAATTTCTCTCATTCGAACCGAATTTTCCCATTCGGCCTGTTTCGGCTGGATCCTCACCCGGCAACTGAACTGAGACTACTACCTGCAGCTGAACCGAAGGTACCGCCGCCGCTTGTCGTGATCTGCCCGCCATAGCCGCTGGTGTACCCCGTTCCAAGGAGTGCCAATCGGAGTCGACCAAGATACGGGATCCGGAACCGCGCCACGCCATTAACCCACTCCGATTTCACCACGGGGGCAACCCCGTTTGCCTGATCGTACCGCCGGTTGTTGTCACCCTTCGTAATATACCCCGCATGTGGTGCCGGACAGTTCCGCAACTCCGCACAGCTTTCGGCGTCGACCGCATCGGGCGACGTTCGATCAAACCAGTTTTCGCCCGCCTCAACACGAAACCGCACCCGATGGATGATCGGCGAGCCGACACGGCCGGGGTAGTCGTAGACGATTACACTCCCGGGCTCGTTGAACGACCCATAGCCGGTATCGCTCGTGTCGGCCATCACGAGCCCTTGTTCGTTGGCTTCTGCCGGCGCAAACCGCCCCGGTTCGCTGACGACAATCAGATCATATTGGTTGATGTTGGGCTCCATGCTGCCGCTCTCGACGGCGACCATCGGCGGCCAGACCCCGGTCGCCGCAAAGAGCACGAGGCCGATGGCAGCCACGATCGAGAGGCTGAGCAGCAGCTCCCGAAGGAACAACAGCGGCCCGTCGTCAGCCCCACGGAGCCGCTGAAACCACGACTCCTCGTCGGGTTCCGACTCGGCAGCCGGCTGCCGATCACCATCACTCATTGCCAGTCTCTTCAGCCGCACCGCGTTTGAAACTTCTGACCCGGGGTCGCCACCCGCTCGTGCTCTTCGATCCATCGGTGGCTTCGGCTGTCGGCATGTTTTTGCCCGGTGATCCCGAGATGCCGACAGTGCCATCCGAGACGCCATCCCGGATCGTTCAGACGCTCGCCCGCCACGGCTACAACGCCGACCGCGAGGCGGTTACGCTGCTCGCCCGCGCGAACGACCCGGCCGCCGCCATCGACGCCGTCGTTTCGGCGACCGGCGACGACACCCTCCGCATCACGAGCAGTGATGTCCGGGCTTGTCTCGACACCGACACCGTTGCGACCGGCGCGACTGTCTCGCCCTCAACAACAACCGAGTCGACCGCACCAGCCACGACGACCGAGTCGACAGCCCCAGATTCGGTCGCACCCACTGACTCACAGCCTGAAACCTCCCAACAGCCCAACTCAAACACCACCGCTTCGACTGCAACCAAAACACACCAAGACCAACAGACACAGTCACAAACTCCACACGAAACAGAGGGGTTAAACGCGACCGGGCGTAAAGAAGTGGTTGGAGAACCAACAGAAACTACCGATCGCTCACCGGATCGGAATCCGACACCCGCTGAGATCACCGGTGACATCACCGGCCGCAGTACCGGCACCGGCGAGTACAACCAGTTTGTGACAACGTTTCGGGATCGCTACGAACAGCTTTCGAAACTCCTCAAGGGTCGCGTCAACCACCGCCCGGCGTCGGCGATCGCTGACATGCCGGGCGGCAGCGACGCCGAGATGATCGGCCTCGTCAACGACATCCGATCGACGGCCAGCGGCCACTGGCTGATCGAACTCGAAGACACGACCGGAACCTTTCCCGCGCTCGTGATGAAGGACAGACCCATCGCCGAGTTGGTCGATGAACTCCTGCTCGACGAGTGCATCGCCGTGCAGGGCACCCTCGCCGACGACTCCGGGATTCTGTTCACCGATTCGATCCACTTCCCCGACGTGCCCCGAACGTTCCGCCCGAGTACAGCCGACCGCCACGTCCAAGCAGCACTCATCTCTGATGTCCACGTCGGCAGCCAGGAGTTCATGACCGACGCTTGGAACCGGTTTGCCGACTGGCTTCACACCGAGGAGGCCGAACACGTCGAATACCTCCTGATCGCCGGCGATATGGTCGAAGGCGTCGGCGTCTACCCCGATCAGGACGAGGAACTCGATATCATCGACATCTTCGACCAGTACGAAGCCTTTTCTGAGTATCTCAAAGCCGTCCCCGGCGATATGGAGATCGTGATGATCCCGGGCAACCACGACGCCGTCCGGCTGGCCGAACCCCAACCCGGCTTCGACGAGGAGCTCCGCAAGATCATGTCCGCACACAACCCACGAATTTCGGGTAACCCCTCGCTTGTCACCATCGAGGGCGTCTCCGTACTGATGTATCACGGCGTCTCGCTCGACGAGGTCATCGCCGAGCTCCCCGAGGACAAGGCTAGCTACGACGATCCTCACAAGGCGATGTACCAACTCCTCAAAAAACGCCATGTTGCCCCACAGTACGGCGGGAAGATGCGACTTGCACCTGAAACAAAGGACTATCTCACCATCGACACGGTACCTGATATCTTCCACACTGGCCACGTCCACAAGCTCGGCTGGGGGAAATACCACAACGTGCTCGCGGTCAACAGCGGCTGCTGGCAGGCCCAAACCGCCTTCCAAAAGAAGGTCAACATCGACCCCGACGTGGCTCACGCCCCGATCGTCGACCTCGATACTCTAGAGATGACCGTCCGGAAGTTTGCGTGATCGGTTCGCCTGTCGCCGACTCGATCAGGGTTCCTGATAGTACCGGATCGTCGGCGACCCGCGAAACACGGGGCCGTCGCCAGCTTCTTGAAACCCTGCGGCTTGGGCGGCTGTTTGGAGGTCGGTCGCGTTCTGTTCGACCAAGAGTTCCACGTCCAACCCTTCGCTGGCAGCGAACCGAATCGGTTCGCTCAGCAGTCTCTCACAGGCATCCTTGGTTCCGCCGACCTGTGTGACGTGGACGGTCTGGTCGTGGACGTCGAAGCTCACGAAGCCCAACAACTCCGACTCAAGGGCGTCGGTATCGGCGTTGGGATCGTTGCCGGCCTGTTTCCGCTCGGCGACCCGGACGCTCCGGTCGTGCACGAGATTCCGGACGACATCCGCCGGCACGTCGGCCAGTGCCGCGATCGACTCGGCATCCTCTTCGACAGCGTCCCGGACATTCATGTGACTGTATATCACATCTACCCGGATAAAATTCGGGGCGACAGTGGGGTCTCACCGAAAGCCAGCCCACCGCGTCGCTGTTCGACACCTAAACACCTATGGGCGATGCGGTTCCGAACTGTGGTAATGGTTGCAACGTTGCCGGATCTGCTTCGACTTCTCGTGATCCCGGTCTTTGGGTGGGCCGCCTGGCGCGATATCCACACCCGCCGCATCTCGAATCGGGTGTGGCCACCGCTGGTCATCCTCGGCGGACTGCTGCTTGTCTGGGAGGCCGTCCAATTCTTCGTCTTCGGCACTTCCGGTGGCCAAGCCTTTCTGATCCGTGCCGCGATTAGCCTCCTGTTTGTTGCCCCGCTTGGCTACGCCTTTTGGTGGTTCGGCGCGTTCGGTGCCGCCGACGCGAAGGCGATGATCGCCCTCGCTGTCCTCCTCCCGACGTTCCCAAGTTACGCTCTTGGCGGGCTGGAACTCCCCGTCGTCGACACGACAATCGGTGTGTTCTCGTTGACGATACTCACAAACGCGGTGATCCTCGCGGTGGCCGCGCCGGTCGGCTTGGGGCTTGGAAATCTGCTTCGTGGCCGGATCGAACCCGTGGTAATGTTTCTGGCCCGACCGGTTCGGATCGACTCGCTGCCGGATCGCCACGGACGCCTGTTCGAAACACCGGATGGGTTCACCCACAGCGGGCTTGATCTTGACGCCCTCCGGATGTACCTGCGCTGGCGTGGCCTTCCGTTAGCCGCGCTTCGGGCAGCCCCTGAAGTTGCCCGCGATCCCAGCAGTATCGAGGCAACCGGCGAGCCGACCGACGGCCGCAGCGACATCGACGACGATCTTGACTGGGACAATGCCGACGCCGTTCCGACAGTCGATGGCGACGGTGCCGCTCCCGAGAATCTCGATGATCCGTGGGGTGTCGACCAGTTTTTTGAATCCATCGATCGGTCAACATACGGCACCGACCCCGAACAACTCCGAGACGGCCTCGAACTGCTGGCGACAACTGACGACGAGACGGTTTGGGTCTCGCCGGGCCTTCCGTTCGTCGTCCCGATGTTTGCCGGCCTCCTGGTCGCCTTCACCTACGGCGACGTGCTGTTCGCCGTTCTTCGCTGGATCGGCGTATTCCCGCTTGTGTAGGGGCTCCCCTGGCCACGATATCACCCGTTCTCGGATCGGTGTGCCTTTGGCCGCGCCGCCGCCCCCTTCGGTATGGACGGACATCTTCGCAACGGCGTCGTCGAGGTCGGCGGCAACGCCCGCCAGCAGTTCCACGACGCCCGCGGCTACGGCCGGCCGGCCGGCGGCAACGAGATCCGCTTGGCCCGCGTTGAGGCTGCCCACCTCCTGCTCCGTGGCGATCTCACGGCTGTCGTCGACCACGATGGCTCCGCTGATCGCCTCTCGTTTGAAGAGTTCTTTGTCGCCTCCGCGGCAACTGCCGAGCGGTTCGCCCTCCGGTTTCTGGTGTACGCTGACCTCCGTGATCGTGGGTTCTATCTTGCGCCCGCCCGTGCGGGCTGGCCTGGCGTCGATGCGGCCGATGGCGGTGTTGACGCGGTCGACGGCGACGACGCGGTCGACGGTAGCGAGGCGGTCGACGACGATCTGATCGATCTACTCGTTCCACCTCGGGGCACAAAACCCGGCGATGACGAGCCAGCCTACTGCATCGCCGTCGTCGGGGAGCG
>Ga0209946_1000922_pt1 | contig 12084 bp, 9 predicted proteins | sample SalPon2_A_H2O_MG_FD_185704 | JGI IMG/M metagenome (GOLD analysis project Ga0209946, IMG submission 185704) | Salt pond water microbial communities from South San Francisco under conditions of wetland restoration - Salt Pond MetaG R2_A_H2O_MG... | ecosystem: Environmental > Aquatic > Non-marine... | reverse complement strand
AGAGACTGATGAGGTCTTAATCCGCGTTGAAAGGGGATTCTTGCTCTTGGAGGAACCGAATCCCGACGAGTGAACGACACTCGTTAGGATTAGTTAGAAATTATACATATCAAGGAGAATACTGTGGCTTTAGTCCTCGCTATACTGTCCACCGTACGTTGCGAAATGGTCGACGAGTTCAGCGTGTGCCGCCTCGAGTTCGTCGACGGATCCGATGTGCTTGTAGAAAACCGTGTTCGAGTCGAACGGATTGTCGGAGGTTGAAAGCGACCAGTCACCTTCTCTTGTGCGGTCAACAACTGCTTGGTCAACAGCTTCGTCGGCACCTTTGATTTTGTAGCCGAACGCTCGCAGAGCACCGTCAACGTCGGTCCGGTCGTAGTCCGTTGGGGACATCCAATACAGATGTACGTTCAGTTGCTGTTTTCGGTTGTCTGGTGCGCTCGGTCCTTCCATCTCGTGGTTAATGCGATGTATCGCAAGTGCCGACCCAGAGTTTCGATTGGTCTTCACACTGAGGTCTGTCTCCGGGTCAAAGAGTTCCGGCTGTTCATCGACCAGTGCCTGATCGAACACGCGGAGGCGTGCCTCAATTTCGTCCTCAAACTGCGAAATCAGTTGGAGTGCCTTGAGGTAGCGATCCGAACGTAATCCCTCGGTCAGAAACTCGTCGGTCATGGGTCGAGTCTTGACCGGAGATACGTTAACTGTTCGTCGAGTGTGTCCGAGACAACGATCGGTCGCACCGTCTCAACGATGCCTGAGGGATCGACCATTCGGTCGATCATCGGCTGCGGTTGGAAGCCGGCGATGTGCTGTTCGACCGCCGCACAGAAGAGATATGCATTGGCTGCCCAGTGGTCGTCGACGACATCCTCTCGCCGTAGTACCGCCCGGACCGCTGTAGCGACATCCTGCCAGTACAGGACCGTAACCGGTCCCGACCTGTCCCACACGATCTCATGTGTCCCGTCCGCAAACTCGTCAATACTTGGCGACACGATTGTACTGAGACGGCCCCGCTGCCGCTTCGGTAACAAGAGCACGTGGTCCCAACGCACGTCATCGTAGTGCCGTTCGACGAGGTGTGCCGTCTCCGGGGTTTTTCGATAGTTTTCATCATCGAGTTTTACTTCGACTGAGACTCCGTAGTCGGGATGCCGAACCAGAATATCTGCCCGGCGACTCCCACCGTCTTGCTTTGGGAGTCGGGCCTCGCGGAGCACCTCCTTCGGTGGGTCGTCAATCGGGACGCCGAACAGCTCTCTGACGAGCGCCGCAGATGATCCAAGCAATTGAGCGAGCCACTGCGACCAGTCTAGTTCACCGCTCGGTTGTACCGGTCCCCTGAGAGCCCGCGTCCCAGTTATGTCCGCGGCGAGTGGATCCGTGTCGAAGGGAGCCGCTGATGTCGCCCATGCCTCGTTGGATTGCTCGAGCAGGTCAGCGATCTCGATTGCCTGCTGATGGCCCGCTTCGCTGAAGAGATCCCACCACGAATCGAATTCGGTCCACCACTCGGTCAACAGGCCTTCGGTCGTGATGTTAGAGGCAGGACGACCGAATACCGTGGGTTTTGACTTCAGTCCGGCCTGCGCCACCGTCTCAATCGCGTCCCACTCCTGTCCCGGGTTCCGTAGCACTCTCTCCCGATCAGAGCGGGATCCATCCGCCCTTCTGCCGGCGTTGAGGCATGAATCAAACCACGGATCAAGGCTTGCCCAGTCACCCGGCTCAACGTCACTGCTCACAATCCGACAGACTCAACGAGATTATATAACTGCTTGCCAGGCACACTGTGATCACGAATTCAGGAAATTCCGCCAGCGTAACAGTATGTCCGCACTCCTCGACGGATCGGTAGTTGTGAAGACCGTTTCAGGAGCGCGTGTTACCGGCCGAGTAGCCGAGAGAAGAACCCCTTCGACTCCTCAGTAGTCTCGGTTTCAGTTTCGTCTTCTCCTGTGTGCTGCGGCTCTGCTCCGGTCTCTTCGGGATCGCTGAGGAGGTCTTCGACCGAGTATCCGATCCATTCCGCGAATTCGTCTGGCGCGCCGATATACACGCTCGTCGAAGATTTCTCCGACATGAACCGCTTGGGGAGTCGCTTCTCGTAGTCGTACACCTCGTATTCTTCGCGGTCGAAATCAGCCGTGATCGCGTCGGGCTCTGACTCGAACGTAACGCGGCCGCCCTGAATGTCGCGTTGCCATTTCAGCCGTCCCGTGTCGTACGTTTTCTCGGCTGGTTCCTCAGCAGGGAAGTACTCCGGTTGCTTTCTCCCTGCCTCGTCGTAGAACTCCCGGACGATACGGCGAACGTCTTCGATCGTGCCGTTCCCGTCAGTCCACGGCTTGTCGGTGAGCATGCGTCGCGCGACGTAACTGAAGATCGGGTTCTGCCGTTCTAGCACCGCTGCGAGGTTGTCTTGTGCTTCACGGAATCCCGGATCCTCCGGGTTCGACGGGAACGAGACATCCATGCTGAGAATCTTCATTCGGTTCCGGAACTCCGATTTCGGGAGCGCGTCGTTCGTCGTGAAAATCAGGCACGGCTGATCGACGCTCGTCGGCGTCCAATCACCCCAGTAGTTCCGGATGGGACTCCACCGCTGTATCTTCTCTTTCTCCGCGTCGATGATCGCGTACGGGAAACTCGTGTTCCACTCTCGAACCCCCCGAATTTCTTTGACACCGACGTCGTCGGCATCAACCCCGGAAATCACGGTGTTGTCAGAGACCAGTCGGAGGATGTACTCGGTGAGTTTGTCCTTCCCGGCGTCACTTTTCCCTTCGATGTACAGGTGTTGGAGGACGTTATCGAGTGTACGTGATGGCGATGACAACGCTTCGGCGTACTGGTTTGCGAACGGGGCCCAGAACCCGTAGAGGAACGCCTCGTACATCTGTGCCATCACCGCCGTCTCGGACTGGGTGTGACCGTGGTTTTCGACGGTCTCGATGTAGTCCTCGATCGTTTCGAGGCAGTGATCCAACACCGCAGGAGTCGGTTCCTCGGTCGCAACGAGAATCATCTCGTCCTGCTCACCGATCACGACTTGCTCGGCGTCCGGCAGCACCGTCATCGTCGGGATCGCCGTGGACTCTTTCACCTGCGTGTTGTACGCGCTGAGCGGTGCGGTGATACTGTGGTCCTCAATGGTTGCGCCGCGATCCCTGAGACTCGCTCCGAACTCATCGGCCGTGTCTTTGTCGACCTTACTCGTCCCCATCCGGATCCGCTCGTCGGGCGTCCGAACACGAGGGCGATCGAGTGTGTCCGTCAGCCCAGTTTCGTGCTCTGATTCGACGAGTCCCACATCCGGTTCCGTCTCCTCCTCGGCGGTGTCGTCGTCGTCATCGCTGTCGGTCTCTGCTGGTTCGACGACAGTTCTGTCAGCGGTGTCCGGGTCCTCGACGAACGCAACCGTTTCGTCGGCCTCGTCGGGGTCATCGACGACTGCCGTGACGTGGTCTGCGACTGCTTTCAGATCTTCGACGGCGTCCTGATTGAGCGCCGCCGTGTCACTCACGTCAAGGTCGCCGGCCCCGACCCAGTACTCGATCCGGTTCTCGCGTTCTTCGGGAGAGTCCGCGTCTTCGAGCGCTTCAACCAAGCCTTCGAGCAGCGTCTGGCTGCTGTATCCGTCTCGGTACTGATCGATGAACCGTTCGAACGCCTCGTCCAACTCTGTGCCGAGCTCGGTCGTCATCACCGAGATCTGGTTCGTGTGATACTCCCAGGAGTTCCGCGACAGGTTCGCCGACCCTTGAACGAGTTTCACTGTCTCGTCCGGCATGACAATCCGATAAATCTTCGAGTGTACCGTCTTCCGATTCTTCAGCCGCACGACGAGCCGGTCGTCCTGCCGGAGCTGTACCAAGGAGCGAGCCGTCGCCACCTCGTTCACTTGATCGGCTTGACATCCTTCCCCCGTGAACGGCGAGGATTCCTCTCGTAGGAGTCTCAGTCGTTCTGAGTCTGCCCGAGAGCGATATTCCCGCTTGATGCGGTACTCTGGTTTGTGTACGCCTCGTTGGCTGTTGTCTCCACTGCGGAGGGCGGGTTGTGGTCTTCCCGCCAGTTGTGATTGTTCCACTTGAGGTACACTGGCCGTGCCATCGGCCCGACTTCATTATTCTGCTGTCTCAGGAACGATTCCGAAGCTGTGAGGTCAGCGTGCCCTTCGAACCCGCACGGACATGTTAGCGTGTCTTTGTGCCGAACCGTTCGTTCACGATCGCCACACTTTGGGCACGTCTGACTCGTCCACGCTTCGGACTCCTCTTCGACTGAAATACCGTATTCTTCACACACGCATTCTAATCGGTCGATGAACCGGCGGTACGCCCAAAAGTTATGTGTCTTCTCGTTCACACGAGCCGACCAATGGGTCGATAACACATCCGTGATGTCTCCAACGTACAGTGTGGAGACGCCGTCTTCGTACAGATGTTCTACGAGATCACGGATGAGCGCGTCTTGTACGTGATCCCGACGGTTCGTGCGTTTGCGATACAGCCGCTCGATGCGGGCACTCGTCTTCCGTTGGTTTTCGAGGAGTGACTGATAGTGCGCGATGTCTTCGGTTGTTTCGTGGAACCGTTCGAATTCATCGCGTCCATCGTAGAGGTACTGCTGGCCGGTTGTTGTGGTACAGGCGACGAGGTTGTTCGCGCCAACGTCCAAGGCGGCTTCTTCTGAAGCCAGTGGTGAATCCAATCGAGAATCGTCTACTGTGATTGGTTGAAAAGCCCTGAACGAATCTGCGAGTTCGCCGTACACCAGTTCTAACCGGCCTTGCTCACCGCTCCATTTCGGATCGCCTGTTACTTCGAGTTGAAGGCGCTCTTGGTATCCAAACCCGTATTCGTCTTTGAGCTCGGACCCAATCGGCACTTCGAGTCGGGAACGTTCTCCGAACTCAATGGTATACTGGTCGTTACGGACGTATGTACGCAGCACTCGCCCGTCTTCCTCGTTGCCCCAGTACCCTGGTGGTGATGGTTTCTCATCGAGATCACCAGCGTGGTACTTCTCGTTCAGCGTGAAGAACGACCGCCACGCTTCAGAGTTCTTGCGAGTGATTTGTTGAGCGACGGAACTGCTGAGAACATCTTTGTATTTACATTCGAGCGTGCCAGTATCGGCATCCCAAACATTTTGATCGTCGTTTGAGAGGAACGCTTGACGGCGAGCATAGTTCGTCTCGTTCCAAAGACTTGCAGAAGCGTCCAACCAGCGAACGAACACCTCACGATCTTTCTCAGAACGGGGACGTACGTTGAATTGGTTGGAGCGCTTCATCAACCAGAATAATTTGTTAAATATTTGTAAATCTACGGAAATCGTATTGGAGACGCGAATTGCTATCGGGTGCTGTTTAATCAAACGCTGTCGGATTCATCCCCGCCGTGAACGGCGAGACTTTCTCCCTGAATTTCCGTAACCGATCATGACCAGTCTCGTCTCCAACTCACCAAGATCATTTATTACAGGTGACAGTAGTTGCCTCCATGCTGCTACTGGGAACGAACGACGGCGTGTTCCGCAGGGGTGACGATAGCAGGCGAATCACCGACAGACGGTTGAACGGAGGTGGGGGACTGACCGCTATCCGTGTCAAGGCGTTCGGTGACACCGCGTACGCGGCGACGGAGCGGGCGCTGTACCGGTCAACCGACGAGGGCGCGACGTGGACGGAACTCGACACCTCAACCAAGAAGGTCTACAGCGTGACCGAGTCGCCGGATGGCGAGCGGCTATACACGGGCACCTTCCCTGTTCACGTCTACCGAAGCGAGGATCATGGTGAGACGTGGACCGAGCATGAGAGCATCCGCGGGGTGCCCGCGGCGGAGACGTGGGAAACCCCGCGCCACGATGACGCCGCACAGGTTCGGGCGTTACACACGCACCCGGACGCCCCGGACCGGCTGGTGGCGGGCGTCGAAGCCGGCGGTGTCCACGTTAGCGACGACCGGGGTAAGACGTGGGCGGACCGGGCAGAGGGGGTCGCCGCCGACATCCACGATCTCCACCTTCGGGGCCCTGAAGAGTTCCTCGCGGCGACCGGGTTCGGCTGGTACCGGACGACCGACGCCGGCGAGACGTGGACGCGCCGCGACCCGGCTGCTGGCACTGATCCGGACCCGTACGAGACGACGGGCGACCCCGCGACGCTTGGGATCGGCGAGACCGGCGCACCCCGGCAGTACTTCCGGGCGACCGCAAGCCACGACGGCCGGCTGTACGCATCCGCGGCGACCGGACCGACAGGCACGTGGATCGGGGAGCACGGGGCCGACGCGGCGTTGTACGAGTCCACAGACAGCGGTGGGACGTGGGAAGCCGTGGACTACCCAGGCGGTCCGATGGAATTTGTCCTCTCCTTCACAGTGGATGCGTCTACAGACCGGCTGCTCGCGGGGACCGATCGCGGTCGGGTGTTGGCCTGCGAAGATGGAAAATGGGTGGAAGTAGCTCGCGTGCCGGCCTGTATTCGGTCACTAGCCGTTGCCTGAAGTTACCGGAACCGCCGCAATGGCAACACCTCCATACGATCACGAGGAAGGTACTAACGAGGCCAACTCGCGCTCCATATCTTGTACAGTGCTCTGAACGGTATTTGAAGCGCTACTCTCCGTCGTCGCCTGGTACATCGCCAAGTGCGACGACGCCACTACTCGCATTACTCGTGTAGTAGACGGCCCCGTCTGCGAGAACCGGTGCGGTACTGGGGAACGCATCAAATCCTTCAATTTGGTGCTCCCATCGGACCTCACCAGTGGATCGATCAAGCGCAGCAAGTCCTGCGAGGCTCGCTTCGGGGAGGCTCTCTCCCGAGATAATGATCGACTCGCGGCCGACACTAATTCCACGGTATGCGCTCCCGGATTGCTGCCATACCGTTTCGCCGTCGTCAATCGAAAGGGCGACGATTTCTTGGCTCCGCGTTCCGAGGAACACGAGACCGTCGCTGACAGCCGGCGGTGTTCCGACACGGTCGCCGAAAGTGCCGAGCGAGCGTAGTCGTGTCCCGTCTGCCGGATCGTGTACGGCAAGCGTCCCCTTGTCGGGGACGAGTACCTCGCCGTTGGCGACGACTGGCTCGGTGTCCGGATGATCGAGTTCGGTTTCCCACAGCTGAGAACCGTCCGTGACGGACAGCGCTCGGAGAACACCTGTGTCCCCGTCCTGTAGGTACCCCGTGACGTAGACGCGGCCACCACTGATTGCGGTTGTCCGCGCTGCGAGTGTCGGGTGCCCCCAGAGCCGATCGCCGGTCGCCGCGTCATACGCAGTGAGGCCGGTCTCCCCTTGACGTGCTGCGAGCGGGACGGTAATGATTTCAGACGTCGCAGTAAGTGCGCCCTCGGCAGGTCGAGGAAGGGTGCGTGACCATTGTTCGGAGCCATCACCGCGATCTAGCGCAACGATTCGCCGTTCCACGGGGATGATTAGGTGGTTTTCCGTTACTGTTGGTGTCGGGCCTGTTTGGGCTGAAAAGTCGTGTTCCCACTCTTGTTCACCAGTCTGTGCGTCGAGTGCGGTAGCACTGGCCCCGACTGAGTACACCATTCCATCAGTGACGAGTGGCTCGATGCTGCCTGCGTCACCGGCGTCCCACGCTTGGTTGCCTCGCTGTGGAACGGCGACATCGGACGTGCCGGTGTTACTGCTGTCGTGAGCCTGCTGGGGCCAGATCCCGGTGGGGTTGTTCGGAAGCGATTGATTCGACGTTCCGAAGCACCCGGCTAGTGTCCCGACGGACGCGGCCGTCGCAGCGAGAAAGGCTCGTCTCTGTGTGGTGATATTTTTCATTTGGATATCATCTCATCGCGGCACTTGACTTAGTGGCTGCGCTCGGATTGGTCACGCTCGTCAAGTCGAGATCAGTCCCGATTCCGCGGGATAAGATTCATGTGGGATAGCTAGTGTACGATTGACACATAGCACCTGAGACAGAAAAGCGAGAACGAACACGCCGTGTGTCCCACTGAGTCGCGTACGGCATTATGGTCGTCTCGACCCACGATATCCGGCTGTTCGCCTTCGCCTTCGTCCCACTCGACTCCGACACAAGCTCAACCAGACGACTCGCCCCGCCCTCCACGGCGTGAGATGTCTCTCAGACACCCTCCCACCGATGCCCTCCACACTTTCACGACGTCGATTCCTGTCGCAGTCCGCAGCTGTCGGCGCTGGCACCGCCGTTGCGGCCAGCGGCCTTGCGAGCGGCTCGACCGAACCGGCACAGACGACCAGCGTGGATGCGCTCGTCGACGACGCGGCCACCCGCGCGTTGGCAGAACACGACGCGGGCGGACTGGCCGTGGCCGTCGTCGACGGCGACGAGGTCCACACGAGCGGCTACGGCCACGCGTTTCAGAGTGAAGATGTACCGGTTCGACCGGACGAGACGCTCTTTCGCGTCGGATCCGTCTCGAAAGTGCTCACGTGGACGGCCGCGATGCAGGTCGTCGACCGCGGTCAGATCGCACCAGGCGCCCCGGTAGACGACCACCTCGATGCTGTCGACCTCCCGGAAACGTACGACGAACCGATCACGCTCGAACACCTCGCCACCCACACGCCGGGCTTCGAAGTCCGAGGGCGCGGTGATTCGGTGAGCGATCCGCGGCATGTCCGTCCGCTCGCCGAGTCGGTCTCAACGGACGTCCCGGCGCGTGTCCGGCCGCCCGGTGAGCTCCATCAGTACACCAACTACGCCGCCGCACTGACCGGCCAGCTGATCGCGGACGTCTCCGGGCAGCGATTCGGCTCGTTCGTCACCGAGCACGTGTTCGCGCCGCTCGGGATGTCGAACAGTACATTCCAAGCGGCTCCCCCCGGACTCGTGCCTGCCGACGGAACGGCAGTCGACGACGTCGTGAGTTTCTACTCCGACGTGTCGCCGGCGTCCGGCCTCCACACGACCGCTGCGGACATGGCACGGCTGCTGCAGGCACATCTCAACGGCGGCATCGTCGACGGGGAACGGATCCTCTCAGAGAGCGCCGTCGACGCGATACACCAGCAGTGGTTCACTCCGCACGATCGGATGGACGGTAGGACGTTCGGTCTCTCTGAGAGAACTCGTGGCGATACCCGGATCGTCCGTCACGGAGGTGGCGTCCCGCAGTTTTCGACTGAGTTCGCCTTGCTCCCAGAGGACGGTGTCGGACTGTTCGTGGTCGCCCACGGGAGCGAAGCATCTGCTGCGAAGCAGCACGTCGTCGACGCACTGCTCGAACGGTTCGCACCCGTTGAGTCGAGTAGCCAACGACGTTCCCCTGACGGCACACCCGAGCGTGCCGACGAACTCGGCGGGCGATACCGGTCGGTGAACGCGACCGACACGGTGAGCTCGGAGAAACTCGTCTTCGGGTTTTTCACGGGCCAACCGATCGACGTCCGAGTCGCCGACGACGGTCGACTGATAACTGAGCAAGGAGAGAGTACAGACGAATGGGTCGAAGTCGAGCCGCTCGTCTTCGAGCACGTCGAGGAGGACTCGACGCTACTGTTCCGCGAGACGGACGGTGAGGTGACCCATCTGTTGGATGGACTCAGCGCGTACGAACGGATCGGCTACCACGAACAGCTCTCGGTACAGGGTCGCGTAGCGGCAGTTGCGACGATACTGGGGCTCACGGGTCTCGTGGGATGGTCGGTAGCTCGGGGGTGGCGTCGATATCGCGGGGGGGACGCACCGCCGGCGTCTGCCACTCGTGCGCGGTGGGTCGCTGGCGCGGGTGTCGCCGGGCTCTTGGTGTTCGTCCTCGCCTTCGTTGCCATTTCCGTTGCCATGGTGTCGATGGGCAGACCGACACTGTTCGACCGCCCGCCTGCGTGGTTCGAGGTTATATTCGTCGTGCCGACGCTCGGGGCCATTGCGACCGCTGGTGCAGTCGCCTACGCAGTTCGTGCGTGGGTCCGAGAGGACTGGTCACTCGCTACTCGTATCCATTACTCGGTCGTCGTCGCCGCGGCGGCCGTCTTGTACTGGCTCTTGCAGTATTGGAACCTGCTGTGGGTCCGGCTGGGGTAACGAGCGGCGCGATATTCTTCCACAACAGAAACAGCCGGTCATTGAAAAGTTTGTACAGCGCCAATCTCTTCCACACGACTGGTGTGACTGAGAGGTGTACCTCGAAGGACTCGACGAACAGAATTCCGTCGTCAAAATGGGTACTCGTTTTCTCACACACGGCGACACCTCACTCTCGCCCCGACGACAGCGAGTCTGCGATTTTGAGATTTGCCACCTCAATATAAGCGAAATAATACAGTTCGAAAAAGATTTATTCCGTACTAGCGCGAACTGACGGCGTATGGAGGACCCACGTCCGGATCGGACAGTTGATCCCGAAAGCGACGGGGAGCCGCCAGACTTCGAGTCGCTGACCGATCCCAAAGATGTCGTTCGCGGTGAGCGCACGCGTGACGACTTCTTCGACGCCGTGCTCGGGTTGAGCGAGCCGGCGACCGCAAGCGATGTGGCCGAACTCGCTGGGCGGGGCGTGGACGCGGCACGCGAGTATTTGGAGTGGTTCGAAGAGCTTGGCATCGTGACGCGAGTGACCGACACGCCGGCGACGTACCAGCGGAACCAAGCGTACCTGAACTGGCGTCGCGTACAGCGGCTCCGAGAGGAGTACTCCAACCAAGACCTGCTCGGGTTCCTCCAAGCGGAATCCGAACAGGTTGAGTCGCTCAGCAACCAGTTCGACGCTGCGTCCCCCGAAGCGGTGTCGATCACCGAGCACGCATCGGAGACTGGCCGATCGGTCGAAGAAGTGTGGGAAGACGTGTCTGCGTGGAAGACCGCCCGCCGACGCATCGATCTCCTCGAACGGGCTCTCACGACCGGCTCCGGCGGTGACGTCGACGAGCGAACGGCAGTATGAATGACGGAGAAGACGCCGCTGAGTCTATCGATCTGGGTAGCGGCGCACCGATCGACTTCGACCGCCTCGAAGTCATCCGGGATCGGCTCGCTACCGACGACCGCTTCGTTCGGATCGAGGAGCGACCCGAGTTCGCCCCAGACCGTCTCGTGTGTACGTACGATTCGCGGTTCTACCCTGGTCGTGTCGAACGAGCCCATATCGAGATCGCGTGGTACGAAAACGGCGACTTCATGATCCACTACCACGAAGCTCACGAGGATGGGGCGTTCGATCACCGGTGGGACCGTCACCCCTCGGACCACAATACGCGGGACCACGTCCATCCGGGCCCCGACGCACCGACACCCGGCGACGACGCCGACCATCCCGACGATTGGCGTGACGTCCTCTCGACGGCGCTCACCGAGATCGAGACGCGACAGCGTGCGTTCTGGGAACAGTAACCCTCTCAACTGCCGGAGATCACGACCGAACAGGTCGGGCGGACCACGCACGGACTCTTCGTGAACGCTCACAGCAGGTCGCGTGACGAGTTCGTCCGAGAACCTGACACAGACTCATCGCTGGGACGGTCACAATCCGTCTGTCTGTGACACCCGGTACTCGTTCAGGCAGTCAGCTTAAGCCCGGGTCAGTTCAGATTCAGCCGTACATCACCCATCTGCTTCCCACGAGCAACGAGCGTAGTGCCGTACTCGGTGCGTGTTTGATTCCATTCCGCAAGCGCGTCCTCGACCGATCCGTGGCTCGACAGAGCGTCGGCGAGCGCGGTCGCATCCCCTGCCGCCTTCGCAGTCCCGGCTGCCGTATGCGGGCGGGCAACGAACGCGCCGTCACCGAGCAGACACACCCGATCTGCGACCATCGCCGGTACCGTCAGGTCGTAAATCGCCTGTACGAAGAGATCCGGTGTCTCGCTGACGAGCGTCTCGAACACGGATGGGAGCGTCGCTGCGCGCTCGCGCTGTCGGTGACGAACCGGGTCGCGCAGCTGACCCGGTGAAACGGAGAACCGCTGTTTAGTATCGCTCGTGTCTGTGAATATCGCATCCCGATCCCGACCGTCGAGCGTGTCGTACCACACCCAGTTGAGCCGACGCGACCCCGGCTCAGTCTCGCCGTCCGGGCCCGGAATGAAGTACGCGAGAATGAGTTGGTCGGCGAACGA
>Ga0209946_1000921_pt1 | contig 12085 bp, 17 predicted proteins | sample SalPon2_A_H2O_MG_FD_185704 | JGI IMG/M metagenome (GOLD analysis project Ga0209946, IMG submission 185704) | Salt pond water microbial communities from South San Francisco under conditions of wetland restoration - Salt Pond MetaG R2_A_H2O_MG... | ecosystem: Environmental > Aquatic > Non-marine... | reverse complement strand
CAGGACGTGACGAACCTCGGAGACCGCAAGCGGACCCGCCTCCGGAAACAGACCATCGGTTTCGTCTTCCAGCACTTCTACCTGCTGCCGACGCTGACCGCCGTCGAGAACGTCGAAGTGCCCCGGTTGTTCGACCGCGACCCCGGCCGGACGGCTCGCGCTCGCGACCTGCTGACCCGGGTCGGACTCGGAGACAGACTCGACCACCGCCCCGACCAGCTCTCTGGCGGCCAGAAACAGCGGGTCGCCATCGCCCGCTCGCTCATAAACGACCCGACAATCGTACTCGCGGACGAGCCGACCGGGAGCCTCGACCGTGACACCGGCCGCCAGATTCTCGACGAGTTCCAACGCATCGCGGACACCGAGGACGTGGCCATCGTCGCCGTGACCCACGACGAACTAGTCAACGAGTACGTCGACCGGACGGTCCATCTGGTCGACGGCCTCGTCGGCGAGGAGGCGCTGGATGCTTGAGCCGCTGTACCGTCGCTTCCCGGCGCTGTTGATGGCGAGCCGGAATCTCACCCGGACCAAGATGCGCTCGCTGCTGGCCTCGTTGGGCATCGTCATCGGCGTGTTGGCCATCGCCTCGCTGGGCATGTTCGGCGTCGCCTTGCAGTACTCCATCTCCCAGAACCTCGGCGGTATCGGGAATCAGGTGACAGTCTCGCCCAACCCGGACGCCGGCGTCGACAACCTCACCGAGCGAGACATCCGCGAGATACGGCGCGTCGCCGGCCCGGGGGTGACGGTGTCGCCGGTCAAACAGCGCATCGAACCGGTCGCGTTCGAGCGGGGAGAAAACACCTCACAGCTCGTCTACGGCCTCCAACAGCCCGCGGAGGTGTACAACGCCTCCGACGGACGGATTCCGGAGCCGTTCCAGAGCGGTGCGCTCGTCGGGTCGACCATCGCGGAGGAGTACGACATCCAGCCCGGCAACACCATCACGGTCAACGGCACCGCCGTCAGGGTCCGGGCCGTCCTCGCATCCGAGGACTCCTTTTCGGTGTTCAGTCCCGGAAGCAGCATCGTCGTCCCCGCGAACTCCTTCGACCAGCGGGGCTACTCGCAGGTGTACGTCACGGCGAACTCAGGCGAGGAGGCCAACGAGACGGCGATGGCGATACGCGGCGCGCTCAACGACCGCGAGGAGCGGGTCAACGTCGAAGAACTGGGCTCCATCGTCGACCAAGTCAATCAGACGTTCCAAGTAATCAACACCGTCCTCATCGGCATCGCCTCCATCTCGCTGCTGGTGGCCGGCATCTCCATTCTCAACGTCATGCTGATGTCGACTGTCGAACGCCGCGAGGAAATCGGTGTCCTCCGAGCGGTCGGCTACCAGAAACGTGACGTGTTGAAGGTGATGCTGGCCGAGGCGACGCTGTTGGGTGTCGTCGGCGGACTCGCCGGCGTCCTGTTGAGCTTTCTGGCCGGCCTCGCCATCAATCAGCAGGTCGTCAACGACGCGACCGCGGTGTTCCGACTCGGAAACGGGTTCTATCTGGCTGCCGCCTTCACCTTCGGTGTCGTGGTAAGCATCCTCAGCGGGCTCTACCCGGCGTGGAAAGCAGCCAGCGAAGAGCCGGTAGAAGCGTTGCGCGGTTAGGGCAGCGTTTCGACGCCCGCGTCGAGCCACGGTTCGGTGCGGTCCACAGTGACTGTATCGAACTGTGCCAGCCACGCTTCGTCGCCCCGTTCGAAGGCGTCTAGAGCATCTCCGACGGTGTAGGTGAACTCCCCGTCGGTACACGGGAAGACGGCTTCCAACGTCGTCTCGTCGTAGAGAGCCAGCGAGACGACCGGGAAGACGACTACGTCGTCGGTGCGGTCCATTCCAACGTAGGTCCGCGTTCGGCGTTCGAAGGCCGGCTCCAGCGACGACCCGTTGCGGTCGGCCCAGTCCGCGAACTCCTCGTAGGTGGCTATCGCGCCCGAGCGCTTGTCCTCAGCAAGCGTCCGAATCCGCTGCCACTCGCCGGCCACCATCGACTCGGTGAAGACGCCGTTGGCTTCCAGCCGATTGACCCTGTTGAGCACCTGCTGTTGGGCGTCGAACGTGCCGTAAGTGTCGCCGCGAAGATACAGTTCCGCCCGGAGGTGTGTGTGGTCAGTCATTGGTATCTCGACTGGGATATCAGTCGAGGACCACTAAACTCTTTCCCAGCGACAGCTATTGGCATACGTATATATTTTCACGAAGGATATACGGCGCAAAAGAACTGAAGTGTGTATTGAGCCCATTTTCGGACATTCGGAACTACGGTTAAAACATCAAGTAAAGAACCATTAAATTCTGTGCTGGTCGAAGCTTATTTCGTCTCACGTCGAACTTCTAACGGCCGAGAAAATATATTCGAAAGGTTATATTTACTGTCGGTGTGACGGCTTCGTCGCTCGTGGACCGCAGTACTCAGCTCACATTTCACAAAATGTCGGGGCGGTACGCCCCGTTCGACATTCGAGGTTGCGATGCGACCTCGCTGTTCGCGGCTCACGATGCTTGCCGCTCGCTAAAACGTGGTTCTCACTCTGTTCGAACCACGCTAGTCGTCCGCGCTCGCTTCCGCACCACTGCCGGCGACGACGTCGATTTCGCCGGCGTCCAGTTCCTTCTCGACTTCGCGGGCGGCTTGGACCATGTTCTCCATCTTGCCGCGGGCGACTTCGCGGGGCAGCAGTTTCACGCCGCAGTCCGGCGAGACGGTCAGACGCTCCGGCGGCACGACTTCGAGTCCCCTCTTGATGTTGGCCTTGATCTCCTCGACGGACTCGACTTCGGCGGTGTGGGCGTCCAGTACGCCCATGGCGAAGTCCTTCGTGAACTCGTGGTCTTTGAACACGTTCAGTTGCTCGTAGTTGCCGTTGGCGAGTTCGAGGTCGTACTCGTGGACGGGGTACTCGAGAATCTCGGGGTAGATACGCGAGTAGTCACCGTAACAGACGTGCAGGCCGAGTCGCACGTCGTCCGGAATCTCGTCGACGATACGCTCCAGACACTCACCGACGATGGCGTGGTCGTCCGGCGTCGTCGCGAGCGCTGGCTCGTCGATTTGGATGTAGCGCGCGCCGGCTTCGACCAGCGCCTCTATCTCCTCGTTGACCAAGTCCGCGAGTTCGTAGGCCAGTTGCTCCTCGCTCTCGTACACCTCGTTGAACGACCAGTTCGCGAGCGTGTACGGCCCCGTAATCGGCACCTTGACCGGCCGGTCGGCCACCTCGTCGGTGAACTCGAACTCCTCTACGAGCCACTGCTCGCCGTACTCGACTTCGTCCGCGACGCTCGGTTTGTCGAAGTAGTTATGACCCCACACCTTCACGCGGCCGTTGAACTCGTAGCCGTCGATGCGGTGGGCGAAGTACTCGACCATCTCGTTGCGCCGCATCTCGCCGTCACAGACCACGTCGATGCCACAGCGCTCGTGCTCGTGCGTGATGAGCCGCGAGGCGTCGTCCGTTGCTTCCGCCCACTCCTCGTCACCGAAGTCGGCCGCCTCGTCCTCGAACATCTCGCGGGCACGGTCGTGCCACTTCGGCTTGGGGTAGGAGCCGACGACGGTCGTCAGCAGGAAGTGGTCGTTCGGGTGGTTCTCCGGTCGGAACTGCTCTCGTGGTCCTGTCATTGTTCTGGGGCCTCCAGGGACGCCGCGTTGGCGAGCGAGCGAATCTTGTCTTCGAACTTGTTGACGGGGAGATAGAACGTCTCCGTGTTCGTGGTGGTGTAGACGGTTTCGTAGGCGGTGTTGGTCTGCTGTTCGAACCAGTCGACGCGGTCCCGGATAGTCTCGGGAGGCTCGACGTGCGTGTTCTGACCGTCGACGACGCCCAGCGCGACGCTGTCTTTCGTGCCGTACTCCTGGACGTTGTAGACGTTCTTGTCGTGGTCGGCAATCAGGTCGAAGCCGATGGCGTCCACGTCGGCGTCCATCAGGTGGGCATAGGCTTTCTCCTCGATAGGCCCCCAGTAGGTGTGGGCGACCACGTCGGCATCGACGGCGGCGGCGACGGTGTCGATGGCCTCGCTGGCGCGTTCGTCCTCGCCCTCGCCGGGCGCGTTCTCGACCAGCGACGGTTCCAGCAAGAACAGCGTCTCGACGTCGGGGAACTGCTCGGCCTCCCCGGCGAGGAACTCGGCGACGGCGGCAAGGAAGTCGACGTCGTCGCCGTAGTGTTCGTCCGTCGCGAGGTCGGCAAGCGAGTACGGTCCCGGGAGGACGGCCTGCAGACCCGAGTCGACCAGTTCGGCCGCGGCGTCGAGTTCGGCGGCCACGTCGCCGTCGGCGGTCAGCTCGTCGGTGACGACTGGCTCCCGATAGAAATTGTTGTTGTCGTAGTAGCGGACGATACCGCGGGTCTCGACGTTGTCGTGGACCGCCAAGGGGTGCGCGAGCATGTCGTCCCAGCGGAGTTGGCCCTCGCTGATGCGGTCGAGGCCGGCGTCGGTCTGGAGGGAGACGACTTCCTCGCGAGCGCGCTCGTAGGCATCGGTAATCTCCTCGCCCTCGTCGCCGCTGATGAGGTCCGTCTTCTGATGCCCCTTCAGGTCTGACAGCTCGTCTTTGGCCCAGCCCGGCAGCGGGAACAGGCCCGGTGTCGTCGCAACTATCTCTGGCATTAGCAAGGCGTATGAAATGCCGAGCTTTAATATTTCCTATTCAGAAAAATGCCCGATAGTAATTAAGGTCCGGCAAACCGCAGGACGACGAGCGCTTCGTACGGATGCTTTTCGCTAGCAAGCCGCTCGCCGGCCAGTCCCTGCTCGCGGGCGTATGCGACGACTGCGTCCGGGTCCGTGAGGCTGCTGACTAACAGGAGTGCTTCGCCGCCGGACGCGAGCACGCGCGCCACGGAGTCGAGGAAGGGGTCGACCAGCCTGCGGCCGTCCTCGCCGCCCGAGAGCGCGTGTTCCATCCAGTCGTCCCACTCCGCGTCCTCGGGCGTGGGAAGGTACGGCGGATTGAACACTACGAGGTCGAAGACCTCGTCACGAAATGGCGCGAGGAGGTCGCCCCGTACGACCGGGACGCCGTTGTCGTCGGCTTCGCGGCAGGCCAGCGGGCTGATGTCGACGCCGACCGAGTCCGCACCGGCGGCCGCGAGTTCAGCGGCGACGTAGCCAGACCCGGTCCCCACATCCAGCGCGCGGTCGCCGGCGTCGACGCGTTCGCTCGCAGTGTTGGCCAGCAGGGCAGAGTCTTCGGCGGGCTGGTACACCGTCTCGACACCGCGCTGGTCGGCCAGTGCGGGACGGCCGTCGTCGCGCTCCCGTCCGTCGGTATCGCCGTTCCCCTGCCCGTTGTCCTCACCCATCGGCCCCCTCCGGCTCACCGACCTCGTAGGCCAGCGTCGCCAGCGCCGCGAAGTCCGCGGGCGTGAGGTTTCCCGCACGAGCGCTCATCAGCGCTTCGTCGGCAGATTCGACGACGGTATCGGGGTCGCCCAGCCCGGAGATATGGACCGTGTTCCGGACGGCGTTTCGCATCGTCTTGCGGCGCTGGGTGAACACAGCCCGCAGGAACGTCAGGAAGAACTCGTCGCTCGGGACGGTGTAGTCGGGGTCCCGAGGCGTGGTCCGGACCAACGCGCTCGTGACCCGTGGCTGCGGGTCGAACGCTGTTCGGGGAACGGTCTCGACGATTTCGGCGTCCGCGTAGTGGCCCGCTGTCACCGACAACCGACCGTAGTCGTCGGTTCCGGCGCCGGCGGCCATTCGCTGGGCGAACTCCTGTTGGAACATCAGAACCATCGGTTTGCCCGCGGGCAAGAGCCGGAACGCGATTTCCGACGACGCGCCGTATGGGAGATTCGAGATACTGGCGGTGAAGTCGGGAAGAGCAACGTCCAGCGCGTCGCCCTCGACGACGGTCAGTCGGTCGTCCGCTCTGGCGTCCGCGAACTCCTCGCGTAAGTGGGCCGCGAAGTCGGGGTCGCGCTCGACAACCGTCACTCGCTCGGCCGCCGCCAGTAGTCGGTCGGTGAGCGCCCCTGGGCCGCCGCCGATTTCGAGGACGTGGCTCATGTCCATCCCCTCGGCGTGAGTGGGGATGCGGTCGAGGACGCGGTCGTCCACGAGGAAGTGTTGGTCCTGTCGCGTGTCGGCACGCTTGCCCGCCCGCCGGACCAAGGCGTCGGGGTCACGCTGCCCGTATTCGGTCATTACTCCCCGTAGACGGTCAGTCGTTGAAAAAGGCAGTTACTCAGTGACAGCGGTCGATGCCGCAGCGCCGCTCACTCCCCTTGTTCCGAACGCCGAACGAAAATTCGGTACTTCAGGTCGTCGTCCCGCAGCTCCTCCTGAATCCGTTCGACGAGCACCTCCTTGGGGTTGTGGAGACCGCTGACCCGCTCCTGTAACTCCTCGAAGCTCTCGAAGGGCTTTCGCTTTCGCTCGTCTAAGATGCTGTTTCGGAGTTTCTTCCCGATGCCGGGTAGGAGGTTCAGTTGGTGGAGTCTGAGCGTGATGGGTTGGGCGTCGTTGTAGAAGTCGACGAACCGCCGTTGGTCGGCCTCGACGATCTCTTCGACGGCGTACTCGAGTTCTTGGCGTGCGCCACTGGGCAGGTCCTCGAAGTCGACTTCCGTGATGCGACCGTACGCTGTCAGGTCGATGCGGTCGCCGAATGCGATGTCGTCGGCCTCGCTCAACGACAGTTCGTAGAGATAGAACTCGTCGACTCCAAGGGCGTACGCGAGCGGCTCTTTCTGGTGTTGCGGCCGGTCGTCGTCGCTGCGGCCGTGTGGGAGCACATCGAGTACCGCCGCGACCATATCCTCGCCACCGCTCTCCGTGCTGCTCATGTCAAACTGTATGACGACAGTCCACTTAATGGCACGGATGGCCGCGGTCGGGCGACCTCAGGCGTACTGCTTGACGACGTCGAGAATGTCGTCGAGTTCGTCGCCCGACAGCGTGTATCGCTCTTGGGCGTAGATAGCGCGAAGCTCGTCACGGTCGAGCGGGCGGAGGTTGGCAATCTTATAGGCCGTCGCCTCGTCGACTTTCTCCAGTTCCTGTAGCTGTTCGACGAACTCAAGGGACTCTTCGGGGCTCAAGAGGGCGAAGCGGTTGACGTGCTCGATGGCCCGCTTGAGTTCGTAGCGCATCTCTCGCTCTTCGTCGGCCGCGCGCTCCATCTCCAAGTCCGCCAGTATCTCCTTGGTTTCGGCGGTGGTCAGATACTCCTCGGAGACCTTCTCTTTGAAGATAGTCATCGCTCAGTTCTCTTGTCGGCGGAGATGTGCGGGCTTGACGATGACGGTCTTTTCCTTGCCGCCGTCGACGATTTCGACCTTGTAGGCCTCGCCCTGTCGGCCGACGACAGTGCCGGTCTGGCCGCTAAATCGGGGGTGGAACCGACCCTCGGGCACCGAGGGGTCGATTTTCATGTGGACCTTCTCGTCGACATCGTACTGCTCGACAGCGCGCTGGGGCGGTGAGGTACCGCGGTCGCGGGGCTTGTTCTTGAGTTTGTTCCGTGTTCCTTCGAGGGGGCCGTTCGAACTAGGCATTCTTGCCCGTCGATTGTCTACTCGGCCATATAAAACGTGCGTTCCGTCGCCGTGACGCCGATGCACTGGCGACGGTCCGCGTCCTGCCGTCGTGGCCCGCCCGCTAGCGCTCGGCGCGGTTTCTCGGTTCGCTCAGCGTTGTACCATAGTCTCCTGGAGTAATATTTTTACTATCTCCCTACTGATACATTCTATGGACAAAATAACGACACCGGTCGTCTGCCAGGAGACGGCGGACGAGATGGTCGTCGAGTTCGAGCAACAGGGTGGGAGTTGGGCGGCCATCGAGGCGTGGGAGTCACACTCCTCAGGCACGGACGGCCCCGGCGACGCGGAGCGGACGACGGTGACGGGCGGTATCGTCTCCAGTTACGAGTACGATGGCTGTGTCTACTGCGGCGATACGGCATTTTTCAAGTGCGGCACGTGTGACACACTCTCCTGTCACGACGGCTACTCCGACACCGCGTACTGCCAGCCGTGCAGTAAGCAGGTCCACCTCAGCGGTGACATCGACGAGATTGACGGGAGCGAGCAATCCGACGGGATTACCGACGTAGACCAGTCGACCGGCATCACGAAAAAATATAGTAGTCATTGAAAATCAATGCACACCCGACCGCACGACGGCAGTGCGGTCGGTGTGTAAATCGTTTCAATTGTTACTATAGCACCGACGCGGGCGAACGGCGGCCCCGCGCTTCTCGAATCGGGACGGTCGCTGTGGCTAGGCAGCGTGAAACGCGGAAAACGACCGGTAGTTACAGGCGACCGGTGGTGTCGACTTCGACGGATTCGACGCCCTCGACGCCGGCGAACGCTTCCTCGACGGGGTCGGTCCCGCCGCCCTCGTCGGGAATGATGACAGTCGGGAACAGCGCGACGAGGCCGAAGGCGACGTCCTCACGCTCGAAGCCCTTGATTTTCGCTACCTCGGGGACGGCACCCTCCAGACGGTCCTGCAGCGCGTCGAGGTCGACGTCCGGGCTCTGGGGCATGACCTTGATTTTGGCGGCGACTTTCCCCATCGTTATGGCCCCATGAAGCCGCAGTCCTGACACTCGTAGAGGTTGCTCTGCTTGCGGCATTTCGCACAGCGGTGAATCTGGTGCCCGCAGTCTGGACACTTGAACGCGGCCGCGTTCGTGGTGGCGATGTTGATGCCACACGAGACGCACTTCTGCGCTCGTTTCTGTTGGCTCTCGCTCATACTCCACCGTATCCGACCGCGGCTTTTAACGGTTGCCAAACGTCGCCGCCGGCGTGCTGGCGTGTGCCACGGTATTGCTGGACGCAGCTTCCGGGGAGGATGTCCCCGAGTGCCGCGCCGATAGCTATCGGGACGAACGCGACGCTACAGACACAGAGCGATATCCAGAGAACGGTGGGGTCGGTGGTCCACTCGACGACCCCCCAGACGGTCAACAGACAGACCGCGCTCACGAACGCGGTCACGGTGACACCGGCGAGTCGACGGGGAACCACACCGAGGATACGGTGAGTGACCCGTACGTCCTGAAAGTCGGCGACGTAGAGGATACCGATGACCATCGCTATCGCCGTCAGCACCGTTCCGAGGAAGTACACGGGGTGACTGGCGATGTGCCGGCCCGCGTCGACGGTCCCGCTCTCGACGGCCATCGGGATACCAAAGAGAAGCGACCCGAGCAGCGCCTCGGCGAAGTCCTCGCGGTCGAATCCCCAGATGACGCGGCCGAAGACGGCTGACTCGTCCTGTGCGGCGGCGGCGACCCGCATCGTCTCGCGGACCTGTGCGCGTTCGGTCTCCGAATCGACGAGCGACTCCAGTTCTTCGAGTTCGTCGAACAGCGTCACCATCCCCTCGGTCTCGTCGTCGCTCATCGCCCGTCGGGCGTGAGGCTGTTCGCTTCGGTCGTCCCGCCCGTCGCGACGAGCGCATCGTGGGCAATCGCCGTCGCCGCTTCGGCCACCAGCTCTCGCCGTGTCCCGGCGTCGTCGACGCTGTCGGTGGCAGTGTCGGCATACAGGTGGACCGAGTGTCCGGCGCGGACGGACTGTCGCGTGACGGTTCGACAGCGCGGTCCCGTCCCCAAGACGACCATATCCATGCCAACAGCACCACACTCACGGAGAGTAAGCCTTTAGCCGACCCGTTCGGGCCCCGTAAGCACGATTTGATTGCGCGGTAACGACCACTTACGCCCAAACATTTATATCTGATTAGCTGTTCTCCGTAAAAGAACACATGGAACGGCCGACGCGCCAGCGGGACACGGACCAGACGGAGGTTGAGGAGTCCGAAAGCACGGGCCAGCAGACGTGCCCGGAGTGTGAGTCGGAGTCGATAACGAGCGACGGGGGCGGTGAACTCGTTTGTGAGGACTGTGGTCTCGTCATCGAAGACGAGAACATCGACCGCGGGCCGGAGTGGCGCGCCTTCAATCACTCCGAGCGCCAGTCGAAGTCCCGCGTGGGGGCTCCGACGACGCAGACGATGCACGACAAGGGGCTGACGACCCAAATCGACTGGAAGGACAAGGACGCGTACGGTCGGTCGCTCTCCTCGGAGAAACGCTCACAGATGCATCGCCTGCGCAAGTGGCAGGAACGCATCCGGACCAAGGACGCCGGTGAGCGAAACCTCCAGTTCGCACTCTCGGAGATCGACCGCATGGCCTCCGCACTGGGTGTCCCGCGCTCGGTGCGGGAGGTCGCCTCGGTCATCTATCGCCGAGCCCTGAACGAAGACCTCATCCGCGGACGTTCCATCGAGGGTGTCGCGACCGCCTGTCTGTACGCCGCCTGCCGACAGGAGGGCATCCCGCGCAGCCTCGAAGAAGTCTCGGACGTCTCGCGCGTCGAGCAGAAGGAAATCGGCCGGACCTACCGCTACGTCGCACAGGAGCTAGAGTTGAAGATGGAGCCCGTCGACCCCAAGCAGTACGTCCCACGGTTCGCCTCGGAACTCGAACTCTCTGAAGAGGTCCAGTCGAAGGCCAACGAGATTATCGACACGACCGCCGAGCAGGGTCTGCTCTCGGGGAAATCGCCCACCGGCTACGCCGCCGCCGCTATCTACGCCGCCTCGCTTTTGTGTAACGAGAAAAAGACCCAACGCGAAGTCGCTGACGTAGCCCAAGTAACAGAGGTCACTATCCGGAACCGATATCAAGAGCAAATCGAAGCGATGGGCATCCACTGACTGGCGGCCTCGTTTTCCCGCGTCGCCCACAGCGTCCGAGAACGTGGGCTCTCGGCCGTGGATTCAATTGGTGACATAACTCATACATTCGGCTTGTTCACTGAGAAGTCGGCAAGAGTTCTACTAACAGTGCCCATCGCCAACGAATATGGGGCCTTCTGACCAGTCCACAGTGGAGGCTCGGTTCACCGTCCGACATATCGGTGGGATACGACAGGCCGAAATCGACGAACACACGGCCACACTCCTCGGTAGGCTCGGGTACGACAACGTCGACCGCATCTGGATAGAGCGCGTACGGGACACCGGCCTAGGCACGGCCGACCGGACCGCGTTCGAACTTCATATCGTCCGGACGACGGACAACGGGGTGGCCTACGAGGACACTATCGACCGCTTGAGCGAGAGCGAACGCGAAGTGACGGGGCTGGTGTTCGCACTGGCCGGCCATCTCTTCCACGAGACGGTTCCGTTCACGCTGCTCGACTCGCTCGAAGCCATCGACCCGGACCGCATCGCGACGCTGATATGGTCTCTCTCCGACTACGCCACTCATCTGGTAGTCGCGTTGCTGCCCGAGGACGCGCAGGCGCTCGACGGCGTCGACGCCCGAATCACCGCTATCTGACCTCGGTAGAGTTTTTATGCTCTCTCGGGCAGGTAAGACAGATGGGGGACCACTGTGACGACCGGCCGGCGAGTAAGACAGCACGTCTCATCGACCGCTATGGCCTGGACGGACTCGGTGACGAACTGGAGGCGCGATGGACCGGCAGCGGCCGCGAGCGACTGAGTCTCCGCGATTGTGCGGCGCTGTTCAACAAGCGACTCCTCGAAGCCGCGATGCTCGATGCGGGCATGGACACGTTCCAGACGGACGTCGACACCACGTACGAGCGACTGACCGACGAGGGCGTCACGACCGGTATCCGAACCGACACGCGCAACCGCCTCGAACGGAACGGGCTAGACGTGGCCGAAATCGAGCGTGCGTTCGTCACGTATCAAGCGATACGGAGCTATCTCACCGAGTACCGCGACGCCGAGTACGAGCGCCGCTCGGACGACGAGAAAGTCCGAAACGACCTCGAAAGCATCCAGCGGTTGCTGACGCGGACGCTCTCGGTCACGGAAGAGCGTATCGAGACGCTCCGGAGCACGGGCCGTATCGACGTGGCGTCGTTCGAGGTGCTGCTCGACGCACGGGTGTTGTGTCAGGGGTGCAGCCGACAGTACTCAGTTACCGACTTCTTAGAGCAACGGGGCTGTGACTGCCAGCGGTCGTGACGGTGTCGGCCGGCGGCCTTATCCGGACCGCGAGCGACCGGACGGACGATGCAAGCAGTGCGCTACCACGAACACGGTGGTCCCGAAGTGCTCACAGTC
>Ga0209946_1000919_pt1 | contig 12113 bp, 3 predicted proteins | sample SalPon2_A_H2O_MG_FD_185704 | JGI IMG/M metagenome (GOLD analysis project Ga0209946, IMG submission 185704) | Salt pond water microbial communities from South San Francisco under conditions of wetland restoration - Salt Pond MetaG R2_A_H2O_MG... | ecosystem: Environmental > Aquatic > Non-marine... | reverse complement strand
TACAGCAGTCGTCGCTTTTCCTGCTTCCTCTGCGAGCGATTTGACTTCAGAGGCTACAACACCGAACCCCTCTCCAGCTTCTCCAGCACGCGCTGCCTCTATCGACGCGTTCAGCGCCAGAATGTTTGTTTTCTCGGCGATCCCGGAGATCATCTCTACAATCTCTCCAATCTCGTCCATATCCTCTTCGAGAGCCTTGACCTGTGCGGCTGCCTCGTCGGCTTGTTCCTCTATCGACTCGATTTCTTCAGTCGCCTCCGAAGCGTACTCACGCCCTTCATTCCCCTGTTCAACGGCTGCTCCAGCCGTTGCAGCCACTTGATCTGCTGAAGACGCAATCTCTTCGACCGTAGCGGACATGTCGTTCATCTCGTTAGCGACTTCTTGCAGATTTTCACTCTGCGTGTCTGCTCCGTGTGAGATCTCCTCGACGGACCCGGCAACCTCTTCGCTTGCTTGCTTGACTTCTTCGGTGTTTTGCGCAACCACATCACTTGAAGTGGCGACGTTCTCGACAATATCTTTGACACTACCAACACTATCACTAAGACGGTCAATCCCGTTTTCTAGGTTCGACAGCACGTCGCCGTACGCTCCTGGGTAGTCGGTATCGATGTCTTGCGCGAGTTGACCCTGCTCTAGCCGGTCGCTCGCAGTCGATATTTGCTCGAAGCTGTTCGATAACTGGGTTGTCCCAACCGCGAGGTCATCAAGCACGGCACCGTACTGCCCAGGGCGGTTTGTGTTGACGTCGTCATCAAGCACACCCTGTTGAAGGTCGCTACTAACGCTCTGAATTTGCTCGAAACTTGCCGAGAGCTCGCCGGCACCCGTTTCAAGATTGGTTATCGTCTCACCGTACGTTCCGGGGTATTGGGATTCAAATTCCCAGTTGAGGTCCCCCTGTTTGAGCCCTTCACTTGCGGTTCCAATCTGAGAAAACACCCCCTCAAGGTTTTCCTGCATCTTGGTGTACGCCTCGACCATCCGCCCGATTTCATCATTCTCGACGTGCTGATCTACCTCCTTATCGAGTTCTCCGTTACTGATCGCGGTGAGCCCGTTCGATAGCTGCTTGATTGGTGGTGTGATGCGCCCGGCGACGAACAGGCCGATCATAATCGCCACGATGAACGCTCCGATGGTCAGCCCGAGAACTTCCAACTGTGCGGTTTGTGTCGTGCTGTCGGCTGTAACAACCGATGACTCTTTGTCTTCGATAGCTGCCTGCTCGAGCGTCTGCGCGGAGTCTTTGGTATCTGCGACGATTGCGTCTAACTCATCGCTCTTCGCCTGTGCTTGCTCCATATCACCGGCTTCTAAGGCTGTAAACAGTTCCTGAGCAGTTCTGGAGTACTGTTCGTGTTGTCCTTGTAATTCTTCGAATTCTGCTTGTTCTGCTTCGCTCAGCTCTTGCTGTTGTAACTTGACGGAGTATTCGTCGAATCTCCCACCTGCTTCTTCGAAATTGGACTGCTCTCCCTCTTCACCGAGGAGTGCGGCGTGTACGGCGACTTGTTGCTCTTCGATGGCTACGAGCATGTTTAGCGAGGCATCGATTTTGTCACCGTCTTCAGAGATGACGTGTGCCTCTTCATCGACATCTCCAACGGCTTGGTATCCGACCGCGCCGGTGACACCCACCAGTAGCGCCACTAAGACGAATGCGATGATGAGTTTCGGCCGAAGGTCCAACCGGTCTATCGCAATCTTATTCAGCATATCTGGGATTATATATCAGTTTGATAAGTAGTTACGCACCTAGATATTGTCTGTGATAATCAAGGAGGGTAGTTTCCCAAGAAAATTGGGGCAATGAAATGTGTGTCTACTTCTGTAGAAAGTGTAGTTCTCATATCACAAATCATCCAACAGGTTAATATGCTCCTATTTCGATAACTATATATGAATATTACCGACCAATCAAACAGCGAAGTTAATTCGTTAGCCTTCGCTGAAACTATTGGCGGCGCGAGATCGAGTCAAATAGTTGTCGATAACCTACTGTTGCTAGCTCAGTCATTTCTTTCCGACTCGGCGGTCGCTTTCTACAGAAATGGTACTGAATCAGATTTGGATACAGAACTTAGCCCACAAAAAACTACAGATAACTTTGGAGATGTTAGGGAAGAAACCGTGTCAGTATCAGTTGTGCGCTCTGTTATTAAGAAAGGTCAATCACAGCGGCGTACTGACTTGGAAACAAAGAGCCTCAGTGAAAGTAAGGAATGTGCCCCAACAGACGTCTTTCTACCTGTAGGTAAGCATGGCGTATTACGAGTTGAAATTTTAAATGAAGACCAAGTCCCCAGCGGTGATCTTTCGCGACTGACTCAGGCTACATCTGCGGCTACAGCAGCACTTGACCGACTGATCCAAAATAACGGAGCAGATGAGGACGAACAACAGCGTACAGTCGAATTTGATGCGGACTCACTCGATCAAGTCTATCAGCCTAAAACAACCACAGATAGTCACGAGACAATCGTCACACAACTACTCTCACTTGGTCAGGATTACGTCGGACTCGACACTGGAATTCTTACGAAAGTAGAAAACTCAACAATCGAGATTGAGTACACGGTTGGTTCGACGACCGAGCGCGAAAAAGAGACGACATACGATGTTTCGGATCAGCTGTGTGAAGCCACACTCAATCAAGACCTTCTCGAATCCAGATCGTTCGCCGACGCGTCTGTGGAGGATTACGGAACGCATCCAGCGTCTGAGAACAGCGTCGCGTATATCGGCGTTCCGGTCTTTGTTGATAGTGAACTATACGGAACGATCAACTTTACGAGTAGCGAGCCGCGGTCAGAGGCGTTTGACCGCGACGAACACGAGTTTATCAACCTTCTCGCACAGCGGATTGGAATTGAAATCGAACACCAGAACCAACTTTTAGATGTCGAACGGTACGAGACTATTCTTCAAGCAGTTGATGACCCAGTATATGCGCTCGATGCTAATGGAAAATTCACATTCGTCAACGATGCCGCAGAGCGAGAGTTCGGGTACGGAGAGGACGTGATCGGTGCAGACCCATCAGTCGGGATGGATGAGAACGACATCGCTCATATCCAATCGCAGATTGATGATCTAATTACGACCGATCAGCGGTCAAAACGATCGGAATTCGAACTTAAATCGCGTAACGGCGAGCCTAAGATTGTCGAGAACCGGATCGCATTAATTGGCGAAAATGAATTCCGTGGAACAGCTGGTGTCCTTCGAGATGTCACCAGTAGAAAAGAACGAGAGCGGCAGTTGGCCTCGTTTCAAAGGGCAATTGAGCAAGGTGCTGATGGCGTCGCTATTCTGGACGACGAGGAGTACGTCTATGTTGATGACACTCATGTCGAGATGTACGGATTCGACAACAAAGACCAGTTAATTGGGTCAACGTGGCACACGCTGTACGACGATTCTGAGATTTCTCGGCTCGAAGCAGAAGCCCTCCCAGCAGTTGAGTCCGACGGTCACTGGCGCGGACAGGTCACAGGTCAACGTCCGGACGGAACGAGTTTCCCGACTGAGATCTCCCTAACTCTGATCGATGATGGTCGAATTGTGTGTACTGCTCGCGACGAGACCGAGCAACGACGTCAACAGCGTGAGCTCAAACTCTTCCAGCAGGCTATTGAACAAGCGGCTGATGGCGTCGCAGTTCTTAAAGATGACAAATACACGTACATCGACAAGACACATATTGAGATGTACGGCTTCGAGAGTAAGGAGGAGTTGCTTGGAGACTCTTGGCGCAGACTGTACGATGACGCTGAGATCGAACGGTTCGAAACCGAGGTCTTCCCAGCTCTCGAAGCTGACGGCCACTGGCGTGGGCCGGTTACGGGTACCCAGCCTGATGGAACGACGTTCCCTGCTGAACTCTCTCTGACAATCATCGACGATGGTCGCCTCGTCTGTACTGTCCGGGACGAAACGGACCGCAAAGAACGCGAGCGTGAACTGGAACTGAAAGAGCGGGCGATGGACGAAGCCAGTGTTGCCATCCAGATCGCTGACGCAACAAAAGACGACAATCCGTTAGTGTACGTTAATGACGGGTTCGAACAAATAACTGGATACGAGCCAGAGGAGGTACTCGGCCAAAATCCACGGTTTCTCCAGGGTGACGACACCGACCCAGAAAGTAGACAGAGGCTACGCGAAGCGATTAGCCGAGAAGAACCGGTCTCACTTGACATTCAAAACTATCGAAAAGACGGGACACCGTACTGGAGTCAGCTCTCGATCACACCCGTTACAGACAAACACGGTACTGTCGAGAACTACATCGGTATCCAGCAGGATATTACTGAACGCAGAGAGCGCGAACAGAAATTGCTTGCAGAGCGCGAGCGATTCCGGTTATTGATTGAAAGCGTTGACGAGTATGCTTTCCTCGCCATCAATGAAGACGGGCAGATCCAGACGTGGAACGAGAGCGCCAAACAGCTGTTCGGATACACTGATGAATCGGCACTTGGGATGGACGTCGCTACACTCCACCCGCCTGCTGATCGAAAATCAAAGATCCCAGAGAGACTGCTTCAGCAGGCCAAATTCGCTGGGAAGAGCTCTCACGAAGGATGGCGAGTGACAGCTGATGGGGACCAGTTCTATGCTGATACACGGTACGTCCGGCTCGAGAACGACGAGGGGACGTCTCATGGGTACGCGCAGATTGTCCGGGACATGACTGAGCGACGCCAGCAGCGGCGTCGCACTGAGCGATTCGTTGAAGAGTCTGAGGACGTGATCGCAATCGTTGGGACAGACGGGACGTTTAGCTACGTTAGCGGCTCAGCACAAGCAGTTCTTGCGTATGATCCAAATGAGATGGTCGGTGAGAATATCTTCGATTACGTCTATGAAACTGAACGCGAGCAGTTGATGCAGACGTTTTTCGCTACTGTCGAAAGCACGGATGCTGACCAGCAGGCAGAATGTCGCTTCAAATCGGGTAACGACGACTGGCTCAATATTGAGTTACAGTGCCGGAATATGTTGGACGACGACGCTATCGACGGAATGCTGCTGTACCTCCGAGACGTTACTGACAGTAAACAGCGTGCACGCCGATTTGAGAGTATCTTCAATCAGACGTTCCAGTTTGCGGGGTTGTTGGAACCTGACGGAACGGTTATCGAGGTGAACGACAGTGAAATAATACCCGCTAGCGATCAAAGTGACGGAATAGCTGGAGATCTATTCCACGAAACGCCCTTCTGGACGCACTCAGAGACAGTACAAAATAAAGTACAGGATGCGATCACTCAAGCCCGAAAGGGTGAGACCGTTCGATTCAAAACGGAGATGCAAGACGCGTCCGGTCTCGCGACGGTTGACCTCTCGATAAAACCGGTCATAACGGGTGAAGGAGATATTTCTGTGCTTGTCGCAGAGGGTCGCGACATTACCGACCAACAGCACCGACGCCAGCATATTGATGTCATCCACCGGGTGATGCGGCACAACATGCGAAATGACCTATCAAAACTTCGTGGCTGGGCACAGCAAATGAGTGAGGAGCCAGAGCCGAGCACGCGTGCCGAACACCTCGCAACGCTCGAACGGATATTTGACAAGTGGGAGTCAATGACTGATCGTGTAAAGCAGATACGCCAAGCATCTCGACAATCAAACAAAGTAGCTGGTGTTAATCCCGGGTCACTAATTGAGGACGCTGTGGCTCCAATCAACGAACAGTACCCCACCGCGACTATTTCAACTGACATATCAGTTGACGCGTCAACACAAGTGCCGGCGATACTGCTTGACGCTGTCCGAGAACTTGTGGAGAACGCAGCTAAGGCTGATACTGACGCTACGATTAATCTTGAGGTCACCCCGGCTGAAAACGAGTGGGTTGAACTCTGTGTCTGCGACGACGGACCCGGTCTCCCAGAAATCGAGGCTCATGCCCTCGAGACTGGGAACGAAACCGACCTTGATCATGGGCAGGGCCTTGGACTGTGGATGGTTCGGATGATCACCACACAGGTAGGCGGAGATATCTCGGTTGAACTGAATGAGAAGGGAACGGAAATCAACCTCCACATTCCTACTAAGTGACTACAAAGTCGGTACGTGTCTAAATTCAGGGTGAGTAACAAGCAATATGCGGGTGCGCCTACATTAACATGTATGTCTAGACTGCGAGGATCAGCCGTGGTCATGACATTCGGTAGTCTGCTGTTGACCCTATCCGTTGGCCACCATGTACGAGAGATTGCTGTACTCTCCACTCAACTTGGACCGATGATCGCACTATTTTTAGACGGGAGCCTCAGTCTCGGATTAATATACGCAGGATACTGGCTTCGTCAAAGAAATCTGACCGCTACTACCGAATGGTCTGTTGGTATTTGGACGATTTTTGGTGGTCTTGTAGGAGCTACGATTGCAGGAATAACACTTACAGTCGAGGTAATTGAGGGTCGGCCGCTCGTAGAACCACAGTTTAGGCTGTTAGTTTCCGCGGGTGGTGGGGCGTTAGTACTGTTTACTGCCGGATACTACGCAGCCCGCCAACAAACGCTCAATCACCGATACGAAACCCTGTTCAATAACACGATTCAGATAACTGGTCTCTTACGATTAGACGGAAGCATCATCGAGATCAACGACACCGCACTGGAATTTGGTGGTCTTGAGCGTGATAACGTCGTTAATGAGCAGTTCGACGAGATCTCGTGGTGGACGCACTCTGAAGAGGTCAAAAAAGGTATTCAAGATGCGATAGCACAAGCAAGAGATGGTGGGTTTGTTCGTTACGAAACTGAAGCGAGGGGAGCTGATGGTCTTAGAACTATTGAGGTTTCAGTGAAGCCAGTCACTAATGAGAACGGTAAGGTCATACAGCTCATCGTAGCTGGCTACGACATAACTGACAAACAACGGCAGAGAGAACACCTTCGAGTTCTCCACCGTCTGATGCGTCATAACATGCGAAATGATTTGATGAAAGTAAATGGCTGGACACAGATGGCTGCGACAGCGGTTTCTCGTGAAGAGCGCATGTCTCACGCAAATAGAGTTAAGAATATCTTGGATTCATGGGAAAAAATGACAGGTGAACTGAAAGAAGTCCAAAAGTTGATCGAATCAGAATCCGGAAAGCCAGATCATAAGCTTCCAGGTGATTTCTTACCAGATATCGTTGAGTCCCAACAATCTAAACATCCTGAAGCAGATATCTCGTTGACACTAGACGCTCCATTCACCGGACGCATCCCAGTGTATGTACAGAAAGCAATCATCGAAGCAATTGATAATGCCGTGGCGGCAAGCACCGAAGAGACGCCAACAGTAGGTGTGACCGTAGCTAACACCGATAACAATTGGATCAAAATTACGATTGCGGATGATGGGCCCGGAATACCACCAGCAGAGGCTGCGGTATTAGAGACAGGCCAAGAATCAGCATTAATGCACGGTAGCGCCCTTGGAATCTGGAAAATCCGGATGGCAGTCAAGCAAGCGGGCGGCAACATCTCTGTGGATGATCTCAGTAACGGGACCGCACTTCAGTTTCAACTCCCAAGCAGAGGTCAACAACAACAATCACTTGCCAGAGTGTGATTGTGGGACCCTTCGACGCAGTCGCTGGAACGTGTCACGTCTACTCGGTGAACTACCCCACCCTACTCGCTCCCGCTGGTCGCTCCTTGAGGAAGGGGGCTTACCGCCTGTATTCTGCTAACCCCACTCCCTACTGCGCTACTTCGTCGCTTCGATTTCTGCGTTGCTCCTTGAAAAAGGGGGATTAGCGCCTAATTCCACCTTAGCATTCTCGCCGGTTAAAATACGAGTTCTTAGCTTCGTGGATTCCCTTTTGAGCTCGGTAGAGTACTTTCGACAAAAGGTACTCCCGAGTCTCGCCACGGATGGCGGCGATAGGGATAACGGCTGGTTGGCACAGCCAGCGGTTCACCTGTTTGACCGCAGCGAGGGCAGTTTCGCCCCGCGAGAACAGGTCGTGAACTGCGAACCGTAATATCCCAACTCAGCGGTGCGGTGCCGTGGGATTCCCGCGTCTTCAGGCGTGGGAGGATGTCAATTAGTCTGAGGACCGGCTAGATCTGGACGAGTCTTGTATCAACCTCACAGTAGATGGAAAAATCGGCTGAGTATCCCGAATGAAAATTTCCTCCGAAATGCTATATGTGTCACCGCTTAGTTATCATACATGATTGAGTCAACAGGCGTTTCGGTTCTTCTCGTTGATGATGACCCCGCTCTCGCGGGACTAACAGCCGATATACTCTCTGAACAGGAGAGCCAATTTGCTGTTGAAACAGTAACAAGCGCCAGCGAAGGGCTGGATCGACTCGCCACAGATAACTTCGATTGTATTGTGAGCGACTACGATATGCCCGGCCAGAACGGTATTGAGTTCCTCAAAACAGTGCGCGAGGAAGATCCCGCCTTGCCGTTTATTCTTTATACAGGCAAAGGTAGTGAAGCGGTCGCAAGCGATGCGATCGCTTCCGGTGTGACAGACTATCTACAAAAAGACTCTGGAACAGCTCAGTACACGATCCTTGCCAATCAGATTCGAAACGCCGTAGAAAGACATCGCCATCGAGACCGTGCCCAAGCGACTCGCGACCAGTTGCGCCAAATCATCGATATGCTCCCACAGCTCGTCTTCGCTAAAGACGAGACCGGTGAGTTTCTGCTAGCAAACGAGGCCACTGCCGACGCGTATGGGACCAGCGTCAATAACCTCGAGGGTGCTACAGACGCCGACTTCGCAGACTCCAAGGAGCAAGTTAGCCAGTTCCGCTCCGACGATCAGGCCGTTATAGCGTCTGGCGAGCCTAAACAAATTCCCAAGGAGACGTTGACGACCGCCGATGGTGAGACACGGCTCTTGGAGACGACAAAGATCCCTTACGACCCGGTAGAAACCGACAGCAACGCTGTGCTCGGGATCTCAACAGACATCACCCAACGTAAAAAAAGAAAAACCGAACTAGAGATGCAGTCCGCTGCGATGGAAGCGGCGATGGACGGTATCTCGATCCTGAACGAGGACCACGAGTATATCTACATGAACCAAGCCCATGCCGATATCTTCGATTACGAGGCCGGTGAACTCCTCGGCAGCACCTGGCGACGACTGTATGGCGACGACGAGATCACACGGATCGAACGGGACGTCTTGCCAGTAGTCGAAGAGAAAGGTGAGTGGCGAGGCGAGACTGTGGGTAAGCGACGCGACGGGACCACAGTCTCTCAAGAGATCACGCTCTCACTGCTTGACGATGGCGGTCTTATCTGTACAAACCGGGACATCACTGAGCGCAAAGAGCGCGAGCAGAAGATTAAGCAGACGAATACTGTTCTCCGTACAATCGTCGAAAATCTGCCGATGGGGGTGCTCGTCGAAGATGCCGAACGTGACGTACTCATGGCGAATGACCTACTGGGCGAAACACTTGGCAAACCTATCGATAGTGACCAACTTGTTGGGCGTGACTGTGCCGCGGCGGCTGAAGAGCTCAAAAACCAGTTCGCCGATCCTGAGGGGTTTATCCAAGGCATAGCAGATCGGATTGAACGCCGGGAGGCGGTTCAAAACGAGGAGCTCACCCTCGCAGACAATCGCGTTGTTGAGCGCGATTACGTGCCGTACACCCTGCCAGAAGGTGAGGCGATTCTGTGGCTATACCGTGATGTAACAGAACGCAAGCAGCGAAAGGAGGAACTTGAACGGAGCAGTCAGTTTCTGCGAGACACACAGGAAGTCGCAGCTGTCGGTGGTTGGGAATTTACTATACAGTCAGAGTCTTTGCGATGGTCGGATGAAATGTACCACATTCACGGAGTGTCACGGGAGACTAATGTGACATTCGAAGACGCAATTGAATCTTATCATCCGGAGGATAGAGAGACCCTCGAAAAAGCCTTTAACGGTCTCGCAACCGAGGGCGATCCGTACGAACTGGAGGTTCGGATTCTCACAGTGGAAGGTGATGTGCGGTGGATAAGCGCCCTTGGAGAACCAGAGTATGAAGATGATGAAATCGTCGCCGTGCAAGGGACGTTCCAAGACATCACTGAGCGCAAGGAACGCGAGCAGGAGCTTCGGATGGTCCGTGAGCGGTTTGAACGATTTGCCGGCAATGTCCAAGACGCGTTTTTCTTATTACCAACTGATTACTCAGAAACTAAGTACGTAAATCCGGCAGTGGAAACAATCTACGGGATTACACCTGAGGAGGCCTACGATGACCCGACGGCTTGGCTCCGGCACGTCCATACCGATGACAAGGACGAGCTGCTCAAAAATCTGGAGGCCCAACAAGATGGAACAGTAGAGTGGCCAATCGAGCAGGAGTTCCGTGTCAACCATCCCAACCGTGGGGTACGCTGGGTACAGGCCCGCCTCGACGTAATTACCAACGAGAACGGTGATCCGTTTCGGATTACCGGTGTCACGACCGACATCACCAGACGAATAGAACGCAAACAGCAGTTGGAACAACAAACAGAGGAACTGGAGCATTTGGCGAACAAATATGAATCACAGTACCGAACGCTGTTCGAGGAAGCCCCAGTGATGACGGTTCTCACTCGATCTGAGGACGACCGGCCGATTATTGAGGACTACAATAGCCAGTTCGTCGAGACACTTGGATACGATGCGGACGCAATAACCGGCAGCAAACTCACAGAATTCTACACACCTGAGTCGGAAGAAGAATTACAATCTGGAGGATATAGTCGATCGATTAACGGTGAGTTCACTAGAGAGAAACGCAATCTAGTGGCTAACGATGGTGAGGTAGTAGAGGCTCTCTTGCGCTCGGTTCCACGTCGTACAGCAGACGGTGAGATCATCGGAACGGTAGCAATGTATATCGACATTACTGAACGTGAGTCGGTTAAACGCACAAACAAACGACTAGAGGAGTTCACAAGTGTTGTTTCACACGACTTGAGAAATCCACTACAAATCGCTACGGGGGGAATTGAAATGGCATCCATAGAGTGTGACAGCGACTATCTGGATGAGGCAAAAAAAGGTCTCAACCGGATGGAGACGCTGATTGACGATCTCCTGATGCTAGCCCGTGAAGGAAAAGAAGTAACCGACGCACAGCCGTTCGATCTCGCCACGATGATTAATGGGTGCTGGGAAACCGTTGACACAGGCCAAGCAGCATTATTCAACAATATCGAACGGAGTATACTTGCAGATAAAAGCCGCCTCAAGCAGGTGTTTGAGAACCTGTTTCGAAACGCAATCGAACACGGCGGATCTGACGTGACTGTGACGGTCGGGGAACTTGACGACGGATTCTATATTGAGGACGATGGTCCGGGTATTTCGTCCGAGGAATATGATGACATCTTTGAGGCCGGGTACTCGAAATCGGCAGACGGAACCGGATTTGGGCTGAGTATTGTTGAAGAGATTATCGCCGCTCATGACTGGCAGATTCGTGTCACAGGCGGGAGTGACGGTGGAGCTCGATTTGAGGTTATGGATGTCGAATTTGAGAAATCATCAGGGGAGGTGTGACCTCCTCCCCGTCGTAAACAGTAGTTGCCGAACCTCACAAAGCATCCTCAGCTAGCTGTTTCTGAAGCCTGAGCTCTGTGGCGAAGCGGTTGTGCTGGGTGGCCTTGACGAGAAAATCTTCGACGAACTGACGCAGAGCTGTCGCTGTCGGCGGCGACTGCCGCCGACGCGACAGCGTCGCCACTCATGACGAAGGCTAGCCCTGTCGGAGAGTAGCGAGTAAACCGATCGTCTGGTGGTCGATTTGGGGAGACGGCCCGACGCGTCGCGAGGGCCGTCCACGCTGCCCGTTGAACCATATTGATGAACTCCTTGAACGACCACTTCCAGAGGCGACGCCCCCCACGGCGGGGCGTCGCCACGTACTCCCAGTGTAAATACCGCCAGACGTTCTGTAACAACAAGCTCACCACGACGTACAGCAGCCGTACGACCGGATTTTGTGTTGAGGTCGTCGCAATACTTTGTTTAAAGAGTCGATAGCTCGTGTCGATACCGAAGCGTTTCGCGTGGTGGTATCGAGCATCTCGTGGTGAGTCGATGAACGGCGCGTCAGTCCTTGCCACTGCCAGAA
>Ga0209946_1000916_pt1 | contig 12115 bp, 12 predicted proteins | sample SalPon2_A_H2O_MG_FD_185704 | JGI IMG/M metagenome (GOLD analysis project Ga0209946, IMG submission 185704) | Salt pond water microbial communities from South San Francisco under conditions of wetland restoration - Salt Pond MetaG R2_A_H2O_MG... | ecosystem: Environmental > Aquatic > Non-marine... | reverse complement strand
CGAGGTTGTGCTGTTGGAATATCATCCCGACCTCGGGCTGTGACCCGGCTATCGACGCCCCGTCGAGCCGTATCTCCCCGCTCGTCGGCTCCGTGAGGCCGTTGACACACCGCAGCAGCGTCGATTTCCCGGCGCCGGACTCCCCGAGCAAGACGACGAATTCGTCTTCGATTTCGAACGATACGTCTTCGAGCGCGGTCACGTCACCGTACTCCTTGGTCAGATTCTCGACTGTCAGTGTACTCATTGTAATCTCCGGGGGTTCTGCTATCCGAGCTCGATACCGAGTTCGTTGAGCCGCGTGATGACGGGGTCGTAGTTGTCCATCGAGGTATCGCTGAGTGTCGTGAAGGGCAGATCGTCCTCGTTGTAGTCGTCGGGCATATACTCCCGGATCAGTTCCGCGTCGGAGTCCAGAAGCTGCTGCTCGATTTCCCCTTTCATATCCGATTCCCAGTCGCTGCGCGCGTAGATGGGTTGTTTCGGGATCGGGAACGACCACCAGAACGGCCGGAGTGTCGCGTCTGCTTCCCCCCGGTTCCCGACGAAGGAGTCCTCTTCTTCGACCTCTTCGGGGAGTTCCTGGTCTTCTGCGAGATAGGCCATCCCGTTGCCGGTCCAGGTACAGCAGGCGTCGGCGTCGTCGTTGATGACGCGCTGGACTGCGTCTTCGTGGTTCGACCAGGTGCCCTCGAAATCGACCGGGTCGCCGTCGGGTGCGTCTCCGACATCGAGACCGGCTTCTTGAAGCGCGTACACGGCGAATATCGACCCGCTCGTCGAGAGCCGGTCGGCAAAGGCGACCATGTTCCCCTCCAGATCTGTCCGTTCGTCGATCGACGAATCCGGCTTTGTGAGCATCATCGAGAAGTAAAACGCCGCCCCACCGGAGACTGCCGTGCCGAACAGGTCCAGCATGTCCGGTGCGGAGATGAGTGTCACGTCGTCCATCCCAATATCGGCCTGTCCGCTATCCAGTGCGGGCCGGACTGCCGAGTAGTCCTGCGGGACCTCGACTTCGAGGTCGAGCCCATCGATTTCTCCCCTGAGCATCTCGATGACGGGTTCATACTGCGGACGGACATCGGAAGGCGTGTCCGGCGTCAACAACATGGTGACTGTTTCGTTGCCCCCGGAGGTACCGCCGAGACAGCCCGCCGTCAGCGCAAGCGCGCCGGCACCGCTTCCCGCGATGAATTTCCGCCGCCCCATACGACCCGCGATTCGTCCGTTGTTCGTTTCGGATGTACCCGCCGTGTCAGTGACCGTCTGATCCGAGGTCATCAGGTGTGTAGAGCGATTAGGGTCGATTAACGGTTTACCCGGTAGAGTCCGGACGCGTATCACGCCCCAATAGACGAACCCATCACTCCATATTCGACAGATCGGTATGTATCGGTCCAGTCGTTCGATCGCGACCGACTACTCCGACCAACACCCGTCCGATGGACTGTAGAGTACCTAACGAAGGCTTATCCAGCGAGTTCCAGTGGTGATAGCCGAGTACATGACAGACCCATACGATCGGTCGGATCGATTCGAGTTACTCACCGCCTGTGACGCGGAGCGGCTCGTAGCCCACGCCGACGCCGTCGTCGATGGGGGCTCCGAGGTTCGCGTTCTGCAGTCACCGAGCCCACAGCTCGTCATGCAGCAAGTGGTCGATCCGGTGGCCCGCCAGCCGTTCAACCTGGGTGAGGTGCTGGTGACTGCGGCCGAGGTCGAACTCGACGAGGAGAAGGGGTTCGCGATGCGCCCGGGCAAAGCCGAGAAGCCGGCACTGTCGGCGGCGGTCGTCGACGCCGCCGTCGAGAGCGAGCACCCGCTCGCCGAGGAGATGGTCGCGTCGCTGGAGGCGGCGGCGAGCGAGCGCGAGGGGAACCGCCGCCAGCGCTGGGGCGAGACACGCCGGACAACCGTCGAGTTCGAGGAAATGGAGGACCACACGTGAGAGCCCTCGATGTGGATCCGGTCCACGACACGCGTGCGTGCTTCCGGGCGCTCGTCGACGCGATGAGCCGCCCCGGGACCGTCGCCACCGCGCCGACCGAACCGGCGGATCACGCGGTGTTGTCCACGCTGGTCGACCACGAGGTGACGTGTTTCACCCCCGATGAGACGGTTCGGACGGCCCTCGAAAACGAGGGGCGGCTCACGGCCACCGAGGCCGAGCGAGCGAGCATCGTCCACGCGCCCACGCCCGACGAGTGCCCCGTGAGTGATCTGACGCGGGGCAGCCTCAAAGAGCCCAGCGACGGGGCGACGGTCGTCTACCGCGTCGACGGGCTGGAGGCGTCCCCCGGTGAAGACGGGGACACGACGCTCGTTGTCTCGGGGCCCGGCGTACCGGGCCGACGACGTCTCGCCGTTGAGGGTCTCTCCCCGAACGATGCGCGGGAATTGGCCGACGCCCAATCCACCTATCCGCGCGGAGTCGATGCCGTGCTGACGACGGAGCGATCCATTGCCGCGCTTCCGCGCTCGGTTGCGCTGGAGGTGGCCTAGATGGGGTACGTCGCCGTCGAGGCCGGCGAGGACGTCATCCGGCGCGCCGAGGAACTGTTCGAGAAACAACGCGTCGCCGGCGAGAGCGAACAGGTGTCGGTCGAACAGGTCGACGAGCAGTTCTCGCGGCTCACCGCCCAGGCGATGAGCGAGGGCGGGCTCTACGCCCCTCGGCTCGCAGCCATCGCCGTCAAGCAGGCCCAAGGCGACACTGCGGAGGCCGCCTTCCTGCTTCGAGCCTACCGCTCGACGTTGGAGCGCTGGGGGTCCAGTACCCCGACCGAGACGGCCGAATCGTTCACGACCCGGCGCGTCTCCCCGGCCTACAAGGACGTACCGGGCGGCCAGGTGCTCGGCGCGACGAAGGATTACACCCAGCGGTTGCTCGACTTCGAGTTGACCGACGACGACGGGAGCGACCCGACCGACGACTGGGACGTCGAGGCGGAGGACCCCCCGCAACTCCGGAACGTTATGGACGTCCTACGCGAGCAGGGGCTCGTCCACGACCCGGCGGGTGACTCGGACGGAGCTGAGGATGGAAGCGAGGACGGCGATGGGAGCGAATCGCCCGGCGGGACGGAGCCGTTCGACGCGACGCGGGACCCGGTGACCTATCCGGCCCCCCGGTCGGCCGTCCTCCAGGAACTCGCACGCGGCGAGACCGGTGCGGTGACTGCCCTGGGATACAGCGAACTGCGCGGCTACGGGCAGGTCCACCCGACGCTCGGCGAGGTCCGTACGGGCGAGCTCCCGGTGACGATCGAGCATCCCTACACCGGCGACGAAGTCGAGGTGACGAGCGCCACGGTGACCGAAACGGAGTGTGTCGTCCCGATCTACGAGAAATCCGACGATCCGCAGTTCTCGTTCGGCTACGGGCTGGTGTTCGGTCGCAACGAGCGCAAGGCCATCGGGATGGGCATCCTCGATGCGGCCATCCAACTGGACGGCGAAGGGCCGGCACAGGACGCCGAGTTCGTCCTCGACGTCGTGGACGGCATCGACTCCTTCGGCTTCATCGAACACCTCAAGCTTCCCCACTACGTCACCTTTCAGAGTATCCTCGACCGCATCCGGTCGATACGCGAGCGGACCGCTGCCGCATCGCCCGACGCGGACGCGACGCCACAGGAGGTGAACGCCGATGACTGACGGTCGGAGCGTCGCGGCCGACGCCGAGTCGGTCGACGACCTGTTAGAGGGCGTCCGCGACGACGGACTGGCCGGCTACAACTACGCGTATCTGGACGAACACACCAAACGCGAGGTGCGGCGTGGCGTCCTGAAGGCCATCGCGCTCCCCGGACATCAGGTCCCGTTCGCCTCCCGGGAGATGCCGCTCGCGCGGGGGTGGGGGACCGGCGGTATTCAGACCTCGCTGTCGCTGCTTGGCCCGGAGGACACGTTCAAGGTCATCGACCAAGGCAGCGACGAGAGCGTCAACGCGGCGAACATCCGACGGCTGGCGACCCGGACTGCGGACGTCGAGACGACGACCGACGCCACCGAGGCGTCGGTGATACAGACGCGACACCGCATTCCCGAGGAAGTGCTGGACGACGACCAGATCCTCGTCCTCCAGGTACCCATCACCGACCCGCTCCGGCGGGTCGACGGCAGCGACGACGCCAACCGCCGCCGGCACGCCCACGGCAACTACTCGAAGATGTGGGTCGCTCTCTACGAGAACGTCGTCGAGTACGGCGAGATCAAACTCTCCTCGCGGTATCCGGTACTGGTCGACGACCGGTACCTGATGGACCCATCGCCAATCCCGCGCTGGGACGTGTCGAAACTCGACGATGCCGACAACCTGTTTCTGTTCGCGGCCGGGCGGGAAGCGCGTATGTACGCGGTCCCGCCCCACACCGACGTCGAACCGCTGGCCTTCGAGGACCGGCAGTTCCAGGTCGAACGCTTCTCGGAGCAAGCCTGTGCGTACTGCGGCAGCGAGGACACGTTCCTCACGGAGGTCGAAACCGACGACGGCGACCGACGCTACGCCTGCAACGACACGGCCTTCTGCGAGAAACGACAGACCGACTCCGAGCTGTCGAAGGCCCACCACCGCGGGGGGACGGACCACGCCTGGGGACCGCCGACCGATCCGGGCGTGCCGTACGGGACGGACCGGGACCGTGAGGAACGCCGCCCCGCGGCCGACGCGAGTGGAGGTGAAGGCGAGTGACGGTTCTGTCGGTCTCGAATCTCGGCAAAATCTACGGCCAGTCCTGCGGCGACTGCGTCGAGCATACCGGCCCTGCGGTGGGCGACAACCAGTGTCCCGTCTGTGACAGCGTCGTCGCCTGCGCGGACGTGGACTTCGAGTTACACGACGGTGAAGTCCTGGGAATCGTCGGTGAGTCCGGCAGCGGCAAGTCCAGCCTGGCGGAGATGCTGGCGCTCGATTCGGACGCAACGGCCGGCGACGTCCGATACGACGCCTACGGCGGGAACATGCTTTCGGCGGACTACCGGGCACAGCACGAACTACAGAACGAACACATCGGGATGGTCCACCAGCACGTCCAGGACGGCCTGGAACTGTCCTTTTCCGGCGGTGGTAACGTCGCCGAGAAGCTACTGGCGGCCGGCTGGCGACACTACGGCGACATCCGTGAGCGCGTCGAGTCCCTGTTCCGCGAGACGGAGGTGCCGGTCTCCCGGATGGACGACGCGACGGAGACCTACAGCGGCGGGATGCAACGGCGCGTCCAGATCGCGAAGGCCATCGCCAACGACCCGGGACTGGTCGTGCTCGACGAACCCACGACGGGTCTGGACGTGAGCGTCCAGGCTCGCGTCCTCGATATGTTCCGTCGGCTCCAGCGCGAACAGGACGTGGCAACTGTCGTCGTTTCACACGATCTGGACGTGATTCGGCTGCTTGCCGACCGGACGCTGGTGATGCGACACGGCCGCGTCATCGAGACGGGCCTGACGGATCGCATCATGGAGGATCCCCACCACGAGTACACGCAGACACTCATCAACTCAGTACTATGATTCTGGATATCGACGCCGTCTCGAAGACGTTCGAAATGCACGTTCTCGACGGCAAGACCGTGCCGGGTCTGGCGGACGTACGTTTCTCCGTGGACGAAGGCGAGTTCGTGGCCATCGTCGGCGAATCCGGCAGCGGCAAGTCGTCGCTACTGAAGTGCATCCACCGGACCTACGAACCGACGAGCGGGACGATTCGGTTCCGAACCGAGGACGGGGAGATCGACCTGGCGAGCTGTTCGGATCGCGACGTGTTGGCGGTTCGGGGCAGCGAGTTGGGCTACGCCTCGCAGTTCCTCGACGAGATTCCGCGGGTGCCCGCAGTCGACGTGGTGGCTCGCCCGATGTGGGAACAAGGAACGGACCGGGAGGCCGCCCGCGAGCGGGCCCGCGAGCTGTTGGCCGCGCTGTCTCTGCCCGCGGATTTGTTCGACGCCTACCCGGCGACGTTCAGCGGCGGCGAGCGCCAGCGCGTCAACTTCGCGCGGGCCATCGGCCCACAGCCGCGGCTCCTGTTGCTCGACGAGCCGACCAGCGCGCTCGACCCGGAAACGCGGGCCAGCGCGCTCGAACTGCTCGACAGCTACCTGCCGACGTCGACCGCGATGATCGGCGTGTTCCACAATTACGAGGTGGTTCGGCGGATCGCCGACCGCGTGGTCGTCCTCGCCGACGCGGAACTCCAGCGCGTCGTCGACGTCGCTGATTACACTCCGGAGGTACTCGCATGACGACGAACCAGCAACTCGCACAGTCGTACTGTCTGACGAACGCCCGAATCGTGACTCCGGAGGCCGTCCTGCAGGGGAACGTTCGCATCGAAGGGGACCGCATCGCCGCGGTCGGGCCCGACGTCGACCCGACGCGGGGAGACGACGTCGTCGACGCCGACGGACAGTACCTGTTGCCCGGCCTCGTCGACCTCCACGGCGACGACATCGAAGGACAGCTCCAGCCCCGGAACGGGGCTCGAATGGACACGGCGATGGCGCTCGGGGCCGCGGACCGCTCGAACGTCGCCGCCGGCATCACGACGAAGTACCACGCCATCGCCTTCGAGAACGACCCGGAGGAAGGGCGAACGACCGAACTCGCGGCGGAGTTGACCGAGGCCATCGAAGACGCCGACTCGTGGATGGCCGACCACCGCATCCACGTTCGGTGTGAGGTCAGCCAGGAGGAAGCCGTCACGGCGGCGATCCGCGACGTCCAGCGCGAGGCCGTCGACCTCGTCTCGGTGATGTCACACGTCCCCGGCAAGGGCCAGTTCGCGGATATCGAGGCGTTCAAGCAGTACTACGAGACGTCGGACCGTCACACGGCCGAGGAGGCAGAGCGGTTCATCGAGGAACGAACCAGCGTCTCGATGTCGGAGATTCGCGACCGCGTCGACCGCGTCGTCGAGCGGGCGAACGACGCCGGCGTCGTCACGGCCTCACACGACGACGAGGACCCACAGGAGGTCGAACGGCTCAACGAGCGCGGCGTCGACATCGCCGAGTACCCCATCACGCTCGAGACGGCGAAACGCGCGAACGAACTCGGTATGACGACGGTCATGGGGGCACCCAATCTCGTCCGCGGGGAGAGCCAGTGGGGGAATCTCACGTCGATGGCGACGATCGGCGCGGACGTCCTCGACGTCCTCTGTGTCGATTACCATCCCCCGTCGCTGCTGGCCGCACCGTTCGTCGAAACCGGCGAAGCGCTCCCGAAGCGCGTCGCACGCGTGACGAAGAACCCGGCCGACGCCGTCGGCCTGACCGACCGTGGACGCGTCGAGGTGGGCGCTCGCGCCGATCTCGTGCTCGTTGACACCGCGGAGACGCCGACGGTTACCCGCGCCTTCGTCGAGGGGCGGGACGTGTACAGAGCGGAGGGCGATCGATGAGGCTCGGGGCCTCCATGGACGTGCGGTTCGGGGCGACCGTCGAGGAGTTCGTCGGGTATCTCGTCGACCTCGGCCTCGACCACGTCGAGCTCACGACCGAGTACCTCCAAGGGCATCCGGACGCCCCCGACCCCGAAACGGTCGGCGAAATCGCGACGGCGTACGGCGTAAGCGTCACGTACCACGCTCCGTTCCGGGACTGGAACCTCGGAAGTTTCAACGACGACTCGGCGCAGGCCAGCGTCGCGCAGGTCAAGCGAACGCTCGACGCCGCCGCGACCGCCGGGGCCGGTGCCGTCGTCGTCCACGGGGGCTCCGTCCCGCGGCGCTACCCGGACTGGGTTCGCGAGGAGGGCCGCCGGAACACCATCGAGTCGCTGCGGGCGTGTGCCGAACACGCCGCCGAGGTGGGCGTCCCGCTCTGTTTGGAGAACCAGCCGTTTGACGACAGGAACGAGCGTCACACCGTCGGGCCGGACGCGCTGGCGGAAACGCTCGACGCCGTCGGGATCGGGCCGGATGTACTGGGGATCACGTTGGACGTGGGTCACGCCTCGGTCAACGGAAACGACTGGCGCGAGTACGTCGACCGGTTCGGCGACCACATTACGGTCTGTCATCTCCACGACAACGACGGAGAGTCGGACGCACACGATCCGCTCACGGACTACGAGCCCATCGTCGACGCCGTCGGCGCAACGTACAACGTCTTCGAGACAAAAGCCGTCGGTGACGTTGCGACGTGTCTCGGCCGGGAGACCGACCGCACGCCCCCAGCACAGCCATGAGCTACGACACGGTGGTCTTCGACATGGACGGTGTCATCGTCGAGCCGACCGACCGATCGGTGATTCGGGAGTCGATCACGGGCACCTTCGAGGAGTTCGGCGTCCCGTCGCCACCGCCGGTGCTCGTCGAGCGGTTCCTCGATCAGGAGGTACCCGCGGAGACGCTCAGGGAGCGACACGGCATCGATCCCGCCGAGTTCTGGACGCGGCGCGAGCACAACGCCTCGCGCGCACAGGTCGACGTCGCGCGACGCGGCGAAAAGACGCCCTACGACGACGTATCGGTCCTCGAGCGCGTCCCGGCGGCGCTCGGACTGGTGAGCAACAACCAGCGGACGACCGTCGAGTTCCTCGTCGACCACTTCGATCTCGACGTCTTCGAGACGGCGCACGGTCGGGAGCCGACGTTGACCGGTGCGGCTCGAAAGAAGCCGAACCCACACTACATCGAACGCGCGCTGGCGGAATTAAACGCCGAGCGCGCGCTGTACGTCGGTGACTCGAACGTCGACGTCGAGGCGGCACACCGGGCCGATGTCGACTCGGCGTTCGTGCGGCGACCACACCGCGGGGACTACGACCTCGAACGCCAACCGACCTACGAAGTGTCGACGCTGGCGGAGCTGACCGAGGTGCTCGAGTACTCCTAATCCGCTACGTCGGGCTGTTTTTCGGTCTGCAACCCAGTTCCGGCGGTCGTCCAGAGGAGGTAGACCCCACCGACGCCGAGTAGTGCTCCGACCCCGAGTGTCGGCATCGCAAGCGTGTACCCGCCGGCGTCCAGCGCGGCACCGAACAGGACGGGTGAGACAGTGCCCGGGAGCGTCCCCAGGAAGGCCTGGAGCGACAGCGCCGTCCCGAGTTGCTCGTCGTCGACGACGAGCGTGATCGCCGTCGAGGTCGGGGCGCTGTCCATCGTGAGCACGAACCCGTATCCGAGTACGACGCCAGCGAGCACCGCCAGGGACTTCCAGGCGAGACCACCGAGTAGGAGGGTGCTCGTGCCGCTGGCTGCGAGGGCGACGGCGATGACCTGAAGCCGACCGACACGGTCGCTCAGCCAGCCGCCGACGAGGTTGCCGACGCCGCCGACGGCTGTGACCCCCCCGGCCAGCAGTCCGGCGGTGGCGACCGGGGTCGCCGTCGCGCTGACGGCCGCCGTCGACACGAGGAAGGCCGGAAGCCAGTTCCGAATCCCGAACAGCTCCCAGTTGTGGGCGCTGTAGACGCCAACCCCGGCGAGGAACGACCGGTTCCGCAGCAGCGACAGATCGATCCCGCCCCCGTTGGACTCCCGGTCGGGATCGTCGCGACCGAGCAGAAAGATGAGCGGACCGGCACAGAGCGCGATCAGACTCGTGACGACGATACCACCCCGCCAGCCGAACCCGGACGCGACCCACGATGTCAGGACGAACGAGAGCCCGCTGCTCACCGAGAAGGTTCCGACGTACACGCCCATCGCCGTCCCGCGGGTGGCCGGCTCGAACCACTCGCTGACGAAGCGCATGCCAGGGACGTAGACGGCCGCCATTCCAACGCCGCTGAGAAAGCGGAGCACGGTTCCGACGAGGACCCCGTCGGCGACCACGCCAAAAGCGAGGCTGGCGACCGCCGACCCCGTCGCGCCGACAGCGATAACCGGTCGCGGGGCGTGTCTATCAGCGAGCATCCCAAAGGGAATAACCGCGAGGAGATAACCGGCTAGGAAGGCTCCGTAGACGACGCCGGCGTGGACGCCGCTCATGTCCCAGCGATCGACGACGGTGGGTAACACCGCCGAGTAGTTGAACCAGAGCAACCCCGACAACAGCAGGGTCGCGCTGGCGACGGCCAGCATCTGTACGTTCGGCCGTCCGATCCACCAGTCGCCCGATCCGTCTTCGTGTGCCGACATCGGTCGTGACGGTCAGGCCTGCTCCGTCGGTGGTCTCTGCGCCTCAATAGTCGCCGAGACGACGTACTCGCTCAGGTCGCGCTCGTCGTCCCACTCGCTGATGAACTCGGCGCTTTCGTCTTTCGGCGCGACGCGAACGTCGACGAAGCCAGCGTCGTCAAGCAGCCGTTCGGTGGCCGCGACGGTCGACGCACCGGCGACGCAGGCCGCGAGCGAGTCCGGGTCTGTTTCGACAGAATCGGGGAGCGACGCGGTCAGTACCACATCGGAGACAGCGAGGCGTCCACCGGGAACGAGTGTGCGGAACGCCTCCCCGAACACCTGCTCTTTGGCCGGCGAGAGATTAATCACACAGTTCGAGATGACGACATCGACACAGGCGTCGGCTACGGGCAGGTGTTCGATCTCCCCGAGTCGGAACTCGACGTTTGTCGCGTCGTTTTTCGCGACGTTCCCGCGGGCCGTCTCGATCATCTCGGGCGTCATGTCAACCCCGATGACCCGTCCCTCATCACCGACTTCGCGTGCGGCGAGGAAGCAGTCGAACCCCGCTCCCGAACCCAGATCGAGGACGGTCTCGCCCGGTTCGAAGTCGGCGATAGCCTTGGGATTTCCGCACCCGAGGCCCAGATCCGCACCGTTTGTGACCGCCTCGACGTCGTCGGGGGAGTAGCCGAGTCGCTCGCTGTCCGTGCCGGCCGAATCGTCACAACAGGCGTCGCCATCCCCCGTCGTGTCCGAGCAACAGGATGTTCGGCCGTCGTCGGTAGCGATATCGGCGTACTGCCTCCGGACGAGACGGCGCTGTGCGTCGGCGTCACGGTCGGGCGAGAGGTCCTCGGAAGGCGGTGTTTCACTCATCGTCAGTTCTGAGAGCCGCGAGTGTGTCCAGCACCTGTTCGGCGTCGTCGGTCAGTCCGTAGTACCGCCAGGACCCTTCCTTCCGGCGGGTAACGAGCCCCGCCGAATAGAGGCGCGAAAGCGCCTGGCTGACGCCGCTCTGGCTGATACCGACTGCGGCTTCGAGGTCACAGACGCAGACGTCGCCCTCGGCAGCCTCGATGCGACGAACCAGTTCGTATCGGGTGTCGTTGCCCAGCGCCGAAAGCAACTGCACGTCCGCGACAAGCGTGTCCTCTTCGATCGTAGCCACCTCCGCACAGCACGCACGCTCGACCGTTCTTTCGGACTGCTCGGCCCGTGAGACGGTGTCGGTAGTATCTCGATTCATTTTAGCAATTTCTAATATAAGCAAACACAAATATAGTGGTTGCGGTAGTCGACGGAGTGTCGTTGACCCCCTCCCCGCGTTGAAGCGCGAGGATTCCTCGACGGCTACTCCGACCGGTCGAGTCCACCGGTTGCGAACGTAGGGGTCTGCTGACGCCGGGACGATCAGGCGAGTGCGACTGTTCTCCAAACTCGGCAGGTATCCAGTCGCGTTCGTTCTACTGCCAGTAGGCCCCCTCAGCGGGTGCGTCCCTGTCGCGTTCAGCAGACAGGGCAGCAGGCCGCGCCATCGGCCCTACTTCTTGTTACACAACGTCAACGAGAAAGCCCACGAGTTTAGTCGTGGGAGGAGGGCGACGGAGCCACGTCGGGGCAGGGGTGGCGGCGACAGAGGCGGGAACACGGCGATTCGTCGGGACGGTTCGTCGAGGCTGAGGTCGCGTCGAGCGAGCACACCCGACGGCGGGCGTTCCTCGACGAAGCCGCCGCGTCGCCGCACGACCTATCACTGCGCAGATACGTACGGCCGGCGAAGCGAACGGCGGGGGAGGATCGGACGCGTCGAGAGCGCGCCGCGAGCGACCGCGTTCCGCGGCCGCTCGGCGGTGTGGGCGAGCGACGATCCGAGCGGTCCGGCGCTCACGGAGCGCCGCCGACCCCGGCACCGAGGGGATTTCCAGGTGTACACGCCGATTTGTACACCGCTCTCAGCGGCTATTTCGGGTTCTCACCCGGGTGAGGCCCGAATGTACGCCGGTGTACACCTGGCGCGGGATCCGCAGGTATCCCCGTGGGCGG
>Ga0209946_1000915_pt1 | contig 12120 bp, 6 predicted proteins | sample SalPon2_A_H2O_MG_FD_185704 | JGI IMG/M metagenome (GOLD analysis project Ga0209946, IMG submission 185704) | Salt pond water microbial communities from South San Francisco under conditions of wetland restoration - Salt Pond MetaG R2_A_H2O_MG... | ecosystem: Environmental > Aquatic > Non-marine... | reverse complement strand
AAACTGCCGAGACCAACACCTTCTAGGAAAACTGCTCCAAACATTAAAAAAGGCGGATGGCATTACTAATGATAAAAAATTTTGTAAAAAACAGACTACGTGAAAGAACCACTCTAGACGGCGTTGTACTAATCTCAGCAGGGGTGACATTTCTCATCTTCAAACCTATTGCTGCCATAGTGGCCTATGCTGCTATTCTTTATGGCGCATATACAATTATAAAGAAAGACTAGATTTTGCCGATTGGCATACTTGAACTGGCTGTCAAATGCCATACCTTTCTCTTCTCCACTCCTCTTTTTTGTGCAAAACTTTTTGCGTCACAATTCTCGCATACATGGAAAAAATTATTGTTTAATCTCTCAGGACTCATACGACTGCGTTCACGAGTAAATTCTTTGTCACAGTTATCACAGCGCAGTCTAAGCATGGTTTTTGTTCTGTAATATCCGTGCGCTACACCTAGTTTGCTATGCCTAACATGCCGCGTCTTATGCGTAAATTCACCTAAATACATAACTATATTTACATTAGGATTATAAAAATTCTCGATAAATATCTATAAGGAGACTAAAATGACTGTTTGCACAATCACAGACGCAGCAAAATCCCATATCAATCACATATGCAATACTAGAAACTGCTATGCTGTTAGCCTATCTCTAAAAGGTGGAGGCTGTGCAGGATTTGAATATATGTGGGGTACTGTTGAACAAGATGCTGTTTCAGAAGACGACACAGTTATTTCCACTGGCCAGGGTTTTTTGGTAATAGACAATTTTAGCAGACCATTTCTAGAAGGAACTGAAATTGACTATGTGACAGAAATGTTAGGGTCTAAAATGGAAATCCGCAATCCAAATGTCGAATCAGCCTGTGGCTGCGGCGTAAGCATAAGTTTTTAACTATCGGAGTAATAGATGGCAAGACAAGATATTGATATTGGTGTAGAAGGCAATGATGGCACCGGGGATAGCATAAGAGAAAGTTTTAGAAAAACTAATGAAAACTTTAGAGAACTGTACGCAGTGTTTGGCGAAGAGGGCACCATCGATTTTACCACACTTGGCGATACACCCGATGTCTTATTACCCAATACTATTCCTCTAGTGAATGACGCAGGAACTTTCCTTACTCTTGCAGAACTTGTTTCTAACAGCGCATTAGACGGAGATGCTAACGACACTATTACATTTGATTATTCACTAGATGGCAAACTTGTAATTTCTACTGCTTTTACGCAATTATCAGATGATACAAAACCTCTTCTAGGCGGACCATTAAATGTTGGAAACAACGCGATAGGTAATGTGGCAATAAGCGAAGCAGCAGTAGGAGACTTTAATAATCGACATGATACTAACCTAGACATAGACGATCTTGTAATAACAAAAGGATTTGCTGATAGAAGGTACATCAGCACTGGTCTTCCTATTAGAGTTGCAGGTGAACCGGAAGACACTGACGAATTTATTTTTCAAATTGATGATTATGTAAATGGAAACTTAGTCATTCCTGCGCACGGAATAGACCGAGCTGCGAACGGCTCTGCTTTTGTTTTTTCTGCATTATTCGACGATGCCGACAACCTTACTTCAGGAGAAACCTATTTTATTAGATTTGTGAATACTGATCAAATTGCAGTGTTTGACGATCGTGAAGATGCTGAACTGATAGACAATGACGTTGCGTTGTCAAGAAAAATCACAGTAAGTGGTGATATTGCTGCAGATGATGTCCATACAATTACAGACGCAGGATTTGATCCTAGTTTACAAGGCAATTTCCTTAGTGATGTTGCTATGCCTAGAAAAAGTGTCGTTAGACGTCAAGGTGACGACATGACCGGAGAACTTTTTCTCAGTGATCATCCGGGAGAACTTGCAGGTTTTGGAAATGTAAACGGTGAAGACGACTTACAAGCTGCTACAAAATTCTACGTAGATACGACTAGTTTTTCAAGCACTCAAAACATATTTGTGAGCACAAGCGGCGACGATAGAATGATCGGCGTGCCTAGAGGAAGAGAAGGAACGTCCCAAGATTTTGCTTTTAGAACTATTAATGCTGCTGCTCAGAGAGCCGAAGAAATTATTAGAGCCAGTGAGCCAGAACCTGGTCCTTATTTCCAAACTGTTACCACAAATAACGGTGATATAGAATCAACAGTAACTTTTGCTGATGTAGTATCACCACAGTCTGAACAAACAAGAAAACTGATCGAAATAAACAAAGAGTATATTTTAAGAGAATACTTAGGTTATATAGAATATGAATTTCCTACATTTATATTTGAATCTGCAGATTGGCAAAACGACCTAGAATTGATTGTAGATGCTATCGCATTTGATATCAATCGTGGTTTGACCGCTAATACACTTACTAGAAGATCAGCAGAACAATTCTATGCTACAACCACGGGCCGTTTTAAAATCCAAAGCGAAACTGAACAAATTGTCGCGGGTTTAGAGTTTGCTAGAGATCTTGTCGCTGATATTCTCCAAAATAGACTGTATCTGCAAAAAAATGTAGACAGTGTATCTGTAAACGGCGAAAGAGCAAGAGTTACCACTACACAAAATCATAACCTTGAAACAGGTAATCAAGTAGTTTTTAAAAATATGGGCGGTATGGTAGAAATAGAAAACCAAACTGCATATGTTCGTGTAATTAATGACACCGAATTTGAATTATATGAAGATAGTGATATTACGATTCTGTTTGACATATCAAGTTACACAAACTATACAACCGGCGGTATTGTAGGTACTGTATATCAGCCTAGAGTTGAAAATTTTGAAAGCATAAAAATTCAACAGACTTTTGATACTCCAGACGCTGGCGGTGCTGAACAAACTGCTGTAGGCGATAAATTTGACTTGGTATTAAATATCATACAGAATGGCATAGATGCAGGCCAGACTGAAATTTTTGGAAACAACTATAAAATTGTTTTAGATAACGCTAACCAAAACAATGTAGATCAGGCTGATCCAAATGATTTAGACATGATTCCTGGTAAAATTATTGTAGGCAAGCAATCTGGAGCACGCGGTAGAATTGTAGACATTACCACTAACGACGGTACAGAAAATAACAATGATAGTTTTGAGCTTCTGCAATTGAATGCAGTCGATTTTCAAATTGGAGAAACAGTTGAATACGGCAATTTTGTCAAGAAAAAACAAATAACATTATTTGTCGAATCAGGAATCTACGAAGAAGATTTGCCGATCAAACTTTCTAATAATGTTTCACTCAAAGGTGACGAATTTAGGCGTGTAATTATCAGACCAAATTCAAGAACTTCGCAGTCTGTATATGCTGATACCTACTTCTATAAAGATCTAGAATTCGATGATATAAATGTTTTAGATAAACGTCATTCTACGGTGTCTGCTGTGGCACAGAGTGCACCTCAATCAATAACAGTAGATGATACTAGTTGGATGTCAGTGGACCAGCCTGTAAAATTTGTAGGTGAAACTTTATTTGCACCTGAAGTAGAAAAAAATACAACCTACTTTATTACAGGTATTATTTCATCGACAGAGATAACCATATCAGAAACGCAAGGTGGATTAGATATTTCCTTCTCTGCCGCCACAGGAACAATGTATATTGTAGACGATGTTGTTGCTCCATTCTTAAATCAGACTAACCAAGTGCAGGGATACTTTGGAAGACATTATCTAACAGATTTTACAAAAGAGAAGAATGTCGGAACAATATCAAGCAACATTGGCAATTACCAGACAGCATTAAACATCCTGCAGTTAAATAAGGCATTTTTGATAGAAGAGTTAGTGCTCTATGTTAATAATAATATTAACAATGCTAACTCTACAAATGATAGTGGTAGTATTTGGTTTGGATTTTCGTACGACGCTACCAAATGGCGATCTAATATTAGGTTAGCGATAGATGCAATATCACTAGACCTAGAAAGAAGCGGTTCAGAATTTTCACTTGAGGCACAGGGAGAAATATTTAGATCCATTCTGCCGCAAGAACAAACGCAATTTGAAGATGTATTAGATAGAATAACTTTTTACACTGATCAATTGTTAGTAGCGCAGGAACCACAGCAAAGCGGAAGTTTTGCCCCTGACATCAGTTTAGGTTCGGCACAAGGTATTACAGTTAGTATTGTGCAGGATCTTATTAGCCTTATACAGTTTGCCTTCAACTCAGAATATAATCCTCCCAAGCGTAATGACGCAGATGGTGTAGATGTATTTCAGATGGGTGATGCTACAATTGTAAGAAATGTTACAGTTCAAGGACAAGGCGGATTTATGGTTGTGCTTGATCCTGAATCACAAATATTAACAAAGTCACCATACATACAGACTGGATCTAGTTTTTCAAAAAGCGATAACGAAAAACGCTTTAGAGGAGGTATGTTTGTAGATGCATTTGTTGGTAACATTCCTGCAAGAATTACAAATGTAATAAATCCATTTAGGTTAGATATCGAAAGCGATAATGGGCAAGGGCTTTTTGTAAGACCTCCTGAACTTCCTGCTCCTTTCTATCTAGAAGGCATCAGGTATCAGGTGAATGCTATTTCGAATTATGATAGTGGCAACGGTACAGTAACAATTTTCCTTGACTCGAATTCTAATCCTGATGGCTCTGGCATAGGACAAGGTTACCAAGGGTCTGCTCCGCAGGAAATATTTATTCAAACTGCAGGCAACAGGTCAATGCTGGGTAACGACTTTACTCAGATAAACGACTTAGGCTACGGGCTAGTTACAAACAACGGTGCGTTTTCTGAAATGGTGTCGATGTTCACCTACTACTGTCAGGTTGCATACTATGCAAACAACGGATCTGAGATACGTTCACTAAACGGGTCTAACGGTTATGGCAATTTTGGACTAGTAGCAGAAGGCGCTGATCCGAATGAAATACCTGATCAAGTTACTCTTACAAATCCTATGGCAGTTCCATGCAAAGCATACACTACAACAGAATATTCGAATTTAGCCGAAGATCCATTTATCACAGTATATGACCTTCAAACACCGCCTACGAATACTTCAATTATCACAGTAGATCACGGTGGGTCAATAGGCGTCGTTAATTATAGAATATCTGCAGTGACGAGTTTGACCGATCTTGAAGGAGAAACTGCAACAACAGGAGTGTTTAGTAACGAAGTATATAGACTATCTCTCCGAGCAGACGAAGCCGTTAGTGATGATTTCTTCGGACAATTGCAGGAAACTGTTTCTAATGATACTCCTATAGAATTTAGAAATGTCAGAACTCAAATCTTTAGCGGAGTAAGAAATCCAGAGGACTTAGAAACTAGACCTAGCACTGCTATTAACTTTGATGAATCTGATCTTGTAACTTATCGAAGCCTTGATTTTTCTACAGCAGATAGCATAGCAAACGATTTGCCTGATAACACTGTTCTAAGTGTTTTAGAACTAGACTATGATTTTATAGAACTGGAAGTAGATCTAGATAATATATCAGGAGGCTTTGGGGACAGTCAAGGCGATACTGCTATTGCGGTGATTGATTTTCCTAATCCTAGCCGTATAGATCGATTACTAAGAGATGTAGCAGGTAGACAGCCTGGAGACAACGGTTATTCAGGCGGCATGATCTTTACCTTTGCCGGAAAAACACATCAAGTAGTTGATTTTGATAACAGCGGCGGTTTTGCTTTTATTACAATTCAAGATGTTTCGAGCACTAACATCAATACTTCCTATAGCGGAACTGGTCTGAATATAGGGATTCCTAACAGAGAAAGATCTTTGTTTGCTGGATTGCCCGAAGGCGCTACGGCAGAAATTACTATTGCTATCTCTCTGCTTAGAGCAACTGGACACGATTTTACACAAATCGGCGCAGGTGGTTATAACGATTCTAACTATCCTAATGTTATTTTTGGTAGGCCCGAAAACACTCTAGCAGAGGCATATACAGATGCAGCCACGGCAACATCTTCACAGGTTTGGGAAAGAAGAAAAGGAAGAGTGTTCTTTGTTACTACTGACCAAGAAGGGTTTTTCCGTGTAGGTAAATTCTTTACAGTTGATCAGGCGACAGGCAGCATAGAATTTTCAGGTGATATAGGGCTTACTGGTGCAAATGCACTCGGTTTTACCAGAGGTGTAACCATAAACGAATTTTCAGCAGATGACTCTTTCTCTGACCTATCAAACCAGGCAGTACCTACAGAAAGAGCTATAGGCGGATATCTAAACAGAATTCTTGGATATAACATACAATCTAATTCGCAGATTGATCCTGCTCCGGCAGGTAATAGAATTGGTCCTGGATTTGTTGCTCTGAATGGCTTTTCAGCAATGGAGAACAACTTAAATCTTGGCAATAACCAAATAACAAATTTGGCGCTGCCGGGAACTGACGGCAGTGCTGCTACAAATAAGAATTTTGTAGACAACAGAGCGCAGGCATATGACGAATTCAACGATTTAAGAAATATAGAACTTAATAATGTTGCACAAAATGATATATTAGTCGGCACCGGCAAAAAACGAGTTTTTGTCACTCCTGTGACAGGTGGTACTATCTCAATTGGAGATACCATAGGAACAATAGGTGGTGCTAAAACAGGCACTGTAGTTGACATAGAAGTTTATACAGATGATATTGAAGGTGATTTAAATATCATCACTTATACAGCAACGGCAGGTTTATTCCAGATCGGAGAAACTATTTTTGATCAGCCTGGTGAAACTGCTAATGCTACAATTGTAGATGGCCCTGTTGACGAAATAGCAAATGCTAGCGAAGCCGCTAACTCTGTTATAAATGTTACAGTTTCTCGCACAGCCTCTGGTGCAGAATATGACTTACAAATACAAGACGACACTTTGACCAATGCTGATGTTAATTCTAACGCAGCAATATCGCAAAGCAAACTTAACATGCAGAAAGCTGATCTGTTTGATGAGGATGATGGAACAACCGGATGGAACGGTACTGCAGGGAAATTACAGAGTGATCTCGGACTTGCTAAATTTTCAGACGAAAACTTTGACACAGATGAAGGATTTGTGAGAATTAAGGCTAACGGCGTTGTGTTTGCCGAACTTAACCAAATAGACCAGTATCAAGTGTATGGAAGAACAACATCAGGTGTTGGAGATATTTCTGCAATTAATTTTAGTGATGTGGTAAACTTTGGCTCTGGCTTAGAAGATGGAGACTTTGACAATACAGTTGTAGCAGGAGACACTGGCTTTCCTGGAGAAGCATTAGTTAAACTTGCCGAAGGCGAGTATGGAGTTACAGGCATCTCAACTGGTACACAGGGAAATACTATTGCTCGCAGAGATCAAACTGGTGCTTTAGACGCTGCTAGTATCAGAGTAGCAGGATTTGACACTCTAAGTGTTGTATCGAGCACGATCAGATTTGATACTCCGGGCGGAGCAAGAATATTCTCAGCAGCAGGAACAAACAGTGACTCGCTTGTTACAGGTTTTCCAGGCAACATCGATGTAGGTGAAACAACAAGAACAAACCAAAGCACCTTCCAGAGCGGATCTAGTTTTTCTGGAGAAGGATGGTTAGCATCTGATTGGATTTACACTTCATTTATTGAAGCAGGAGGCGAAGGCGATAGTACATCTACTGGTATTGGTTTAGGCGCAGGTAGTGGGTTTGCAAATTCCGGTGACGACTCCATAGTTCTAGTTACTAATGGTTTAGAAAGACTAGTAGTATCGAACACTGGTATTGCAACTGATAATAATTTAACCGTGGAAGGCGAGACATCTTTAAATGGCCGGGCAAATTTAAACGGTGATGTTAATATAGGAAACGCAGGGTCAGACACTGTAACCTTTACTGGAAGGATAGATTCTAACATACTTCCCGACACAAACAGTTCTAGAAATTTAGGTTCGAGTGCAACACGCTGGGATGTAATGTATGCAAATATATTCAACGGTGTTGCTACAGAAGCCAAATATGCTGACTTGGCTGAAAAATATACCGCTGATAGAGATTACGAACCAGGATCAGTTGTTGTGTTCGGAGGAGAACAAGAAGTTACTGTAACTGATAAAAAAGGTGATAGAAGAATAGCAGGCGTAGTATCTACTACCCCGGCATACCTAATGAATAGTGATCTTGTAGACGGCGCAGTACCAATTGCTTTACAGGGCAGAGTTCCTTGTAAGGTATTAGGTAGAGTTGCAAAGGGAGATATGCTTGTAACATCTGCAATGCCTGGATATGCTGTTGTAGATAATAATCCAAGCATAGGCACTGTGATAGGAAAATCACTTGAAGATAAAACAGACGATGGAAAATCTGTAATAGAAATAGTTGTAGGAAGAACATAATGACTGATAATGTCCCACTTATATTTGATGCGCAGAATAATAGAATAAAAGAACTGCCGGTAGGTAACAATCTCGATCTCACAGGAAGCGGGATAGTAAATGCAGATTCAATGGCTGTAAACGGTAGTCTTACAGTAAATTCTATAACTATTAACAGTCAATCACTGTCTACAGTTGCATTTTCTAATAATTATGAAGATCTAGACAATACTCCAACCGGATTTACTGGAGACTATAACGACCTAACAAACAAGCCTACTGTTCCGGGAATACTAAAAAACCTTAATGATGTAAGTGGCGACAATCCGGTTGACGGTGATGCACTTGTTTATGATGCACTGGAAGGATTATATAGACCTCAGTCAATTGTAAACCAAACTGATCTTGATGCACTTACTCTAGGGTCACTTGATAATGTTATAACTGTAGGTAATGTGACGGATAGATTTTTAAAATTCACAGCAGGTGCCTGGCGTCCTTCTAAAGTTCAGTATGCAGAAGTGCAGAATACTCCAACTGCTGTTAGTGCATTTACAAATGATGCAGGGTATCTAACACAACTGGATCTAGAGTCTGGTATAGAAATTACTCCGACAGGTGATTTAACAGGTTCAGTATTTAGTGACGATAGCACACTGCTAGTTGACGGCGTTAATTCCTCAGTTAACCTTAAAGACACAATAGACGATGATGTTGTCCCTAAAGAAGCTAACACTGTTGATCTAGGCAGTCCTTCAAAACCTTTCAGAAGTTTGTATCTCTCCGATAATACACTGGTACTTGGCGATTATGCTTTAGGAATAAACAATGGCAAATTAAAATTAACCAATCCAGGAGTAGATTCTGGCGCCGAAGGTTTCGAAGTTTTAGACATTTTTGCAGAATTTGTGGGTGTACAACAAGGGTTAACTGTTGACAATAATGCTAGGATGGACTTAGGAAGTTTTATCCAATTCGAAGAAATCGAACAATTTGGTACTGACATAGGCAAACTAGGAACATTTGCAGACAGTTTTATTGGATTTACTCAAGCCGGTAGCATGATACTTTACACAGGAGAAGGAGCGCCAGCAACCTCTATAGGAGAACCAGGAACGCCAATAGGGGCAATTGCCATTGACAGCAATTACATTTATTATTGTGTTGCAGAATATGACGGTTTCACAGATATTTGGCGCAGAACACCTTGGGCAGAATCAAGTTGGTAAATATACTAAACGGGGCATAGAATGGCAATAGATAATATAAACATAGGTAACCTTGCAAACGACGGCACAGGTGATGATCTTAGAGAAGCGTTTATCAAAGTCAACAATAACTTTATAGAAGTTGATAATCAAATTACTGCTTTACCTATACAGGGAGAAAATCTAGGCGTTTCGGGCGAGGGCATATTTGCTGGCAAGGACCTAAACACTCTCCAATTTAAAGAAATATTAGCCGGTGAAAATACTACTATTACTTCTAACAGCACTTCTGTAATAATAGATTCTACAGGAGGATTGAACAGTTTTCTTGTTATGGCAGATAGCGGGCATATCACCATAGACGGGTCTGCTCCTTTTGTAATACAAGGAGGAGATGTAATTGAAACTAGATCTCCTGGTAATACTCTCTTTATCGATCTAAAAGACGAAGGTGTTGTTGCACACGATACTAATCCTACACTATCGACTAATCTACAAGCAGCCGGAAACAACATACAAAACGCAGGCTCAGTAAGCGCCAACAGTTTTAATGGCCCGTTAACAGGACTTGTTTATGGTGTAGATATTCGAGATATTAATCAATATTTCGATAACAATTGGGATTTTGGTAATGTCTTTCCAGAATATTCTAATGCTATTGAATATCTAATCGGAACTACTGATATAGATATGGGGGCGTTTATCGGAGAGGATGTGGCTGACTTCAATATCGATCTTGGATTTATTGCATAAAATATGTCAAACTTATGGACTGCACGATCAAGAACTAAACTTGCTGTACTAGAGGAAAACGTTTTTGCCTCTCTTAATCTTCCTGTTGACTCAGATGCAGAAACTGTTATAATCAGCGGAGACCTTCCGGATGGGCTTGTTCTATCAGACAATACTATAGCCGGAGTGCCTAATGAAGTAGTTAGGAATACAGTATATAGGTTTGTTGTTAGAGCAACTCTTTCGTCGTTTATTGAAGATAGAACATTCTCAATTGAAATACAAGGTAAAGACGAACCTGTTTGGCAAACTCCAGAAGATCTGTTGCCTGTAGGCAATAACGGAACTTTCTACATACTTGATAGTTCACCAGTCGACTACCAATTAGAAGCCTTAGATCCAGACGCAGATGCTGGACAAGAATTAAAGTATTTTATAGCCAACGACGATGGCGAACTTCCGCCAGGATTGACACTTACAGAAAGCGGAAGGCTTATTGGCGTTGTTGATCCTATTTTGGCTTTAGAAAAAGAGGCTGCAGAAGGAAATTTTGATCAGGGAAGATTTGATCGTTACCCTTATGATTTTGCAATTAGCACAAGCCAGGGTTTTGATAGTTTTTTCTTTGATGTTAGTCTCTTAGATGAAAACCAAGACAAAAAAGATTATTATATTGAAAATAATCTAGGCTATGACGCTAAACCATATGATCTTTCGACTCCAGTAAAAACTCCTAGAAAACTTAATCGCTACTATCAATTTACAGTTTCTGTTTCAGATGGCGACACTATCGCAAAAAGAACTTTTAGGATTTTTGTAGTCGGAGATGATTTCCTAAGAGCAGATAACGTAATCATGCAGGTAGGTACAGGTATATTCACAGCAGATAATACCTACCTACGTACACCAATATGGCTTACTCCTAGCAATCTTGGTGTAAGAAGAGCAAACAATTTTGTAACACTTTTCCTTGATGTACTAGATCCTAACGATATTGCTGGCATTGTAACTTATGATTTACTTTCCTTAAACGACGACGGATCGCGAAGTGAATTACCACCGGGAATGATTTTCGATAGAAATACAGGAGAAATTTTCGGCAGAGTGCCATATCAGCCTGCTATTACTAGAGAATATAAATTTACTGTAAATGCCCGTAGGATTGAATCTGGAGGAGATACTGTACAGTTACAACAATTTGCAGTAGACGCAGTTGCAAAAAATTCTACAGAAATCAAGATTAACAAACTAGGAAATCTATCTAGCAAGGCAGTAGGTAGAACATTTTCTATATCCGGATTATCCTATACTGTTGAATCAATAGATACAAAAAACACTGAATTTGATATAATTACCATTGATCAACCCTTGTTTGAAAATCTAAGTCAAGGCGCTGAGATTGATTTAGGTCTTGTAACGGTTGCTTCTCAAGAAATAGCAGAATCTGCTAAAACTTTCACAGTTCGATTGATAGGGGAAATAGACAGCACAATAACGTGGCTGACAGACAGCAACTTAGGCAGCATACCGAGCAACTATATATCTATTTTGAAAGTTCAAGCAGAAACAACCGTGCCCGACAGTTTTCTACTTTACACTTTAGAGGAAGGTTCACTTCCTCCAGGGCTAGAACTGTCTTTCTTTGGAGAAATTACCGGCAAAGTTGATAACGCTAGTGTAACCGAAAATACAGAATATCAATTCACAATAAGAGCGAGAGACCAATTTGGCTTTAGTGCAATTACTCGTGACTTCACTATTACCGTTTTAAACCAAGACGACACGCTCTACAGCAACATCTATTACAAACCGCTGTTGACTGTTGAATCTAGAAATAACCTTAGACGTTTTCTCAG
>Ga0209946_1000912_pt1 | contig 12138 bp, 10 predicted proteins | sample SalPon2_A_H2O_MG_FD_185704 | JGI IMG/M metagenome (GOLD analysis project Ga0209946, IMG submission 185704) | Salt pond water microbial communities from South San Francisco under conditions of wetland restoration - Salt Pond MetaG R2_A_H2O_MG... | ecosystem: Environmental > Aquatic > Non-marine... | reverse complement strand
CCACGAGTCAGCCGAGTTCCTCCACACGCTCAACGGCTCGGGGCTCGCGGTCCCGCGGATCGTCGTCGCGATCTTGGAGTACTACCAGAACGACGACGGGACCGTCACCGTCCCCGAGGCCCTGCGCCCGTACATGGGCGGGACCGAGCGCATCGAGGGACACGACGCCGTCGGCGAGACGAAGCTCGGAGACTGAGCGTCGCGCCGAGTCACTCGTCGGCGTCCGGAACGCCGAGTTCCCCCGTCACCGCGTAGAAGGCGATTATGACCAACGCCATGATACCGCCGGTACCCACGCCGAGGAAGACGCTCCCGTCGATGGCGTACGAGACGATTGCGAAGACCGCACAGAACGCCACGAGGTACACGAGCGCCTGTCGAGCCGCCAGCGACCGATCGAACCCCTCCGGCAACACCATGAGCGAACGCTCGTCTCGTCTCTGTTTAGCTCTTTCTTCTCACGGCGTTTGCGGTCAGTGGACGTCCGCTACTTGTTCTCTAAGGCATCGAGGATACACGCCGCCGCGACGACCGCCTCTTTCGGCACGTCGCTCGCATCGTCGATGGTGACCGTATAGGCGTCTCGGAGCGAGAACTTCCCCTCGATGTCTCCGACGTGCCCGCCGTCGCCGTCGAATATCTCGTACTTGTTCGGGACGAGGTTCGCGAGGCCGACGAGGTGTCGGAGCGCAGAGAGCAGTTTGTTCTTCGACCGGATCGTCGCGAGTGCCGCCCCGGTTTCGGGGTCGCGAATCGTCCAGTTCTCGACGAAAAGCGAGAAGTCTTCGTCGAGGACGACGACCTCCTCGCCGGTTCCCGCGTCCCTGATCGCGTAGTTGCCAGCGATGTCCATGATCCCACCCGCCTTCACCGTGAACGCGTCCGCGCCGTCGCCGGTGACGAACGGGAACTCCTCTTTCAACTTGAACAGCTTCTGTTTCCCGCGCAGGACGACGGTGCCGTCGCCGTCGCGGACAGTGTACTTGTTTCGGATCGCCGACTGTTTCACCTCGTATCGGTCGCCGTCGAGCGCGACCGTGGAGATATCGTAGGCGGATTTCGAATCCGACGTGGGGGACTCTGTCACGGCCGATAATAGACGCAGGCGTCAGAAAACGGTTCCGTCCGCCATACGGCGGTCACCAACTCACGGCGTCAGCCGACCGACAGAGAGCCACTCCACGCCGGCGTCGGTGCGCCCGCCGCTGTCGGTTCCGGTCTCACCACCGGTTCCAGTCAGCGCGAACACCATCTCCTTGCGGACGCCGCCGGCGAGCCGCACGTCGAGCGAGAGTTCGCGCGGCGAAAAGCGATGATCCGGCTCGACGACGCGCACGAGGTGTTCGGAGTGGGGGAGGTCCTCGACGGTCTCGACGTCGAGGTAGGTCCGGAAGTCCGCGCCGAACTTGAATCCGGTCTTCGGGACGGCGTCGGCCTCGCGCAGCGACCGGTACACCGCGAGCCGGCGGTCGAACCGCTCGCCCTCCACGTCGCGGCCGCGGGAGACGATCGCGGCCGCCGGGTCGTCTGGGATCGGTTCGGGCGTATCGCTGCCGTCGTCGTCCACGGACGCCGACAACACCAGCCGCCCGTCGCTCGCGAGCGCCGCCGCCTCGACGAGCGATAACTGGAGCGCGTCGTCCACGGCGGCCGCACGACCCGTGAGCGGCTGACCGTAGAACCCGCGCTCGTAGAGGTCCGCGGGCGCGTCCCAGGCGACGACGCGGTCGGCGAGGAGCACGCCGGTAACCCGTTCCGGCGGCTCGTACGCCGTCTCGCCAGCGATCGCTCCGTCGGCCGTCGCGAAGTACGTGATGTCCGATTCCTCGTCGACGACGGCGAGGGTGCGCCCCGCGAGCCCCGCCGCCGGAAGGGACTCGCGCTCGCCGACGACTTGGACGGGGTACTTCACGTTCCCGGTGTCCGGCGTCGAGCCCCGCTCGTAGGCGACGAAGTCGACCGCGTCGGCGACGGCGGCGGTGCCGCCGGGCCACGGCTCGCGGGCGGGCGAGAGGTAGAAGCCGCGGTCGCGGAGGTCGGCGTAGACGAGGTACCGCACCGCGAACCGGTCCGTGGCGGCCGCGCTCTCGACGAAGAAGCGCTCGAAGCCGACGGGATCGGCGTCTGCGGCGAGCGAGACCCCGGACAGGTCGCCGCGGAAGAGCAGGTGGGCGGCCTCGACCCGAGAGAGCGCGATCTCATCGCCGGAGAGCGGGCGGCCGTACCCCCGGGAGTCGTAGAACCGCTGGCGGGCGTCGCCTCCGACGTGCACGGAATCGCCGCGGAGATGCCCTGTGGGTTGCATGCCCGACAGCGGGGGCGGCTGAGGGAAGGGGGTTGCGGTCGGCGGTCGACCCCACCGGACAGAGATAAGGGTGCGGCGGCCGCACCGACCGGTATGAACGAGACAGCCGGCCTCCGGCTCACGGTCCGCGCGGCCGAGAAGCGGGACGCGGGCCGGGGCATCGCTCGGCTCCCCGAGTCAGCCCGGCAGCGGCTCGGCCTCCTCAGCGGTGACACCGTCGAGATACGCGGCGACCGCACCGCCGTCGCGAAGGTGTGGCCCGGCGGCCCGGACGCCGCCGACGGGTCCGTCCGCATCGATGCCGACACCCGAGCGAACGCCGGCGTGAAAGTCGGCGACACCGTCACCGTGAGGGCCGTCGACATCGAGGACGCCCGTCGCGTGGTGCTCGACGCGCCCGCCGAGCTCGCCGACGCCGACGTGCGCCGTGAGGTCGTCGAGCGCGCGCTCGCCCGGGACCTCCGGGACCGGCCGGTCACCGAGGACGAGGCCGTCCACGTCGAGCGGCTCGGCGGGATACGATTCGTCGTCGCAGAGACCGAGCCGGCGGGCACGGTTCGCGTCACGGAGCAGACCGCGGTGTCGGTGTCGTACGGCGATGGCGGGAGCGACGGAGCCGCGAATGTCGAGTCGGACGCGGACGGCACAGACCGGAGGGCTCGAGACGCGTCCACCGGAGCCGACTCCCCCGGCGACTCCCGCGATCGGACCGTCCCGCCCGGCAGCGACGACCGACCGAAGGGGGGCGGAGCTACCCCCCCGGAGAAGCACGCCGCCGGCGCGACCTACGAGGACATTGGGGGACTCGACGAGGAGCTCGAGTTGGTCCGCGAGACGATCGAGCTACCGCTGTCGGAACCGGAGGTGTTCACCCGGCTCGGCGTCGACCCGCCGAAGGGCGTCTTGCTTCACGGCCCGCCGGGCACCGGAAAGACGCTCATTGCGCGCGCCGTGGCCAACGAGGTCGACGCGACGTTCATCACGGTCGACGGCCCGGAGATCATGTCGAAGTACAAAGGCGAGAGCGAGGAGCGGCTCAGGGAGGTGTTCGAGCGCGCGAGCGAGGACGCGCCGGCGATCGTCTTCTTCGACGAGATCGACTCGATCGCGGGGAAACGCGACGACGGCGGCGACGTGGAGAACCGCGTCGTCGGCCAGTTGCTCTCGCTCATGGACGGGCTCGACGCCCGCGGTGACGTGATAGTCATCGGCGCGACGAACCGCGTCGACACGCTCGATCCCGCGCTCCGTCGTGGCGGGCGGTTCGACCGCGAGATCGAGGTCGGCGTCCCCGGCGAGAGCGGACGGCGACAGATACTCGACGTCCACACCCGGCGGATGCCGCTCGCGGACGACGTCGACCTCGACCGGATCGCGAGCCGGACGCACGGGTTCGTGGGTGCCGACATCGAGGGGCTCGCCCAAGAGGCGGCGATGACCGCGCTGCGGCGCGCACGGACGACCGACGCGGCCGCGCTCGACGACGTGACCGTGACGAAGGCGGACTTCGAGGCGGCCCACGCCGCCGTCGAGCCGAGCGCGATGCGCGAGTACGTCGCCGAGCAGCCGACGACGGACTTCTCGGACGTGGGCGGGCTCGACGAGGCCAAAGAGCGGTTAGAGCGCGCCGTGACGTGGCCGCTCTCGTACGGACCGCTGTTCGAGGCGGCCAACGCCGACCCGCCCACGGGCGTCCTGCTCTACGGCCCCCCGGGCACCGGAAAGACGCTTCTCGCGCGGGCGATCGCGGGCGAAAGCGGCGTCAACTTCATTCAGGTCGCCGGGCCCGAACTGCTCGACCGGTACGTCGGCGAGTCGGAGAAGGCGGTCCGCGAGCTGTTCGATCGCGCGCGACAGGCGGCTCCGTCGATCGTCTTCTTCGACGAGATCGACGCGATCGCGTCCGACCGCGACGGTGCCGGCGGCGACGGCTCCGGCGTCGGCGAGCGCGTGGTCTCGCAGCTGCTCACGGAGTTGGACCGCGCGAGCGACAACCCGAACCTCGTCGTGCTCGCGGCGACGAACCGGCGGAACGCGCTCGACCCCGCGCTTCTCCGGCCGGGGCGGCTGGAGACGCACGTCGAGGTCCCCGCGCCTGACCGGGACGCCCGGCGGAAGATCCTGTCAGTTCACACCGACACGAAGCCGCTCGTCGACGGCGTCGACCTCGATGCGCTCGCCGACGAGACGGAGGGCTACTCCGGCGCGGAGATCGCGGCGCTGTGCCGTGAGGCAGCGCTCGTCGCCATCGAGCGCGTCGCCGACGAGCACGGCGCGGCCGCGAACGACCACGCCGACGACATCGCGATCACGCGGAGCGACTTCGACGCGGCGCTGGCGTCGGTCCGCCCGGCGGCCGACGCGCGGTCGTGACGGTCGCGGAGAGCGGCCGTCTCGACGACGGCGATCGGCCTCCGTGAGTACCGTCAAACCGTCCCGGTACCGGCGGGGTTTTTCGTCGCCGAGGCGCAGTGTCGTGTATGGAGCTGTTCGCGGTGCCCGACCTCCCGGAGATCCGGGAGGGAGACGATCTCGCAGCCATGATCGACGAGCGCGTCGACCTCCGCCCGGACGACGTGGTCGTCGTCGCGAGCACCGTCGTCTCCAAGGCCGAGGGTCGCGTCTTCGACCTCGACGACTTCCCGGCGAGTCCGCGCGCCAGAGAGATCGCGGACCGCCTCGCTGAGATCTCCGACGACGAGAAGGACCCCCGGTTCGCACAGGCCGTCATCGAGGAGTCGACCGAGCTGATCATGGAGGCTCCGTTCCTCCTCACGGCGACCCGGTTCGGCCACGTCGGCGTCAACGCCGGTATCGACCGGTCGAACGTTCCCGGCGGCGACCTGCTCCTCCTCCCCGAGCGCCCCTCGGCGAGCGCGGCGCGGATTCGCGAGGGACTGCCGGCGGACCGCGTGGTCGTCAGCGACACCTGCGGTCGACCGTTCCGCCACGGCCAGCGCGGCGTCGCGATCGGCTGGGCGGGGCTGCCGGCGAGCCGCGACTGGCGCGGCGAGCGCGACCGCGACGGCCGGGAGATGGGCGTCACCGTCCAGAACGTGATCGACGAGCTGGCCGCGGCCGCCAACCTCGTCGCCGGCGAGGGATCGGGCGGCACCCCGGTCGTCGTCGTCCGCGACTGGGCGTTCGGCGACCACGACGGCTCGGACAACCACTTCCGCGAGGTCGAGGGCGACTTCGTCCGGCAGGCGCTTCGCGAGTGGCAGTTTCAGGCGTAATCACCAACCATGCTCGGAATCGAACTCACCCCCGAACACGACCTGCATCGTCTCGTCGACCTCGGCGTCCGCGCCGAGGAGGCCGGCTACGACGCCGTCTACTCGACGTGTCACTACAACAACCGCGACCCGTGGGCGTTCCTCTCGCAGCTCGCGACCGCCACGAACTCGGTCCGGCTCGGACCGGGCGTCGCCAACCCGTACGAGACGCACCCCGTCACGCTCGCCTCGCGAGTCGCCACCCTCGACGAGCTCTCGGAGGGGCGCGCCGCCTTCGGTCTCGGCCCCGGCGACCCCTCGACGCTCCGGAACCTCGGACTCGAAGACCAGCGCGGGCTCCGTCCCGTGTTGGAGGCGTTCAAGACGGCCCAGAAGCTGTGGGCCGGCGAGCGCGTCGACCACGACGGGACCTTCGACGCGAGCGAGGCCGGGCTCAACTACGAGCCGCCACAGGGCGCGTCGATTCCGGTCCACGTCGGCGGCGAGGGGCCGCACATGTGCCGAATGGCAGCGAAACACGCCGACGGTCTGCTGTACAACGGCTCGCACCCGAGGGATTTGGCGTGGGCTCGCGATCAAGTCGACGACGGACTCGCGGACCGCCCGGACCACCGGGGCGAGTTCGATCTGATCGCGTACGCCGCGGTGTCGGTCGCGGAGGAGGAGGCGGCCGCCCGGGAGGCCGCCCGACCGCCGGTCGCGTTCATCGCCGGCGGCGCGGCCCCGCCCGTGCTGGACCGCCACGGGATCGACGCCGCCGCCGCCGCGGCGATCGGCGAACACGTCTCCGCGGGCGAGTTCTCCGCCGCCTTCGAGCGCGTGACCCCCGCGATGATCGACGCGTTCTGTATGGCCGGTACTCCCGAGACGGTCCGCGAGCGCGCCGAGTCGCTCGCCGAACACGCCGACGGCCTCGTGGTCGGATCGCCGCTCGGTCCCGACTTAGAGGCCGCAGTCGACCTCGCCGCCGAGGCGGTCAACGGGGCGTTCTGAGCCGAATCGACCGGCTCGATCCCGCACACGGGTGGATTCTCGCCGCGTAGGAATCGAGAATCGATCCTGAGAACTTCGCCACGACATTCATTACCCGTGTTCGCGGAGCGTTCGGTATGTCGACCACACGACAGCGACGCTCGGGGCTCCGCGGGAGATACGAGTCCGCGCTGTGGCGGACGATGGACCTCCTCGGCGTCGGCGAGTCGATAGAGCGGAAGGTCGTCGCGGCGGTGGGGATCCAGTTCCTCGTCACCGTCGGGATCTTCCTCGCGCCGTTCGTGCTCTCCGGGACGGCCCTGTACGTCGTCTCGGGCGGACTCTTCGTGGGTGCAGTCGTCGCGATCTACAACACCCTCCTCATCGTTCGGCGCGACTTCGTCGCGCCGATACGACGGCTCGAAGCCGGAGCCGACGCGATCGCGGCGGGGGACGTGCACGCGCTCGAATCGAACGGGGACGCCGCGGACGGCGTCGGCGACGGCGACGCCGGCGGTCTCGCGCTCGTCGGCGGCGATCAACCGGACGAGATCGGTAACCTCGTGAACTCGTTCGCCGAGGTGCAGACGTACCTCACGACCGTGTCGGCGCAGGCGGAGGCGCTCGCCGCGCAGTCGTTCGACGACCCCGCACTCGACGAGGACGTCCCGGGCGCGTTCGGCGAGTCGCTCTCGCTCATGGCGACGAACTTGGAGTCGTACACGACAGAACTCGAGTCGCTCGTCGACGCGTTCGACGACGCCACGGAGCGCGCCCGCGACGGCGACCTCACGGCGACGATCGACGCGAACGCGCTGGCGACGGACGAGGACCGGTACGCGGAGCTCGTCGAGAACTACAACCGGCTCGTCGGCACGCTCGGGGGTACCGTCGGCGACGTTCAGTCGTTCACGGGCGACGTGGCCGACACGAGCGACGAGGTGCGCGCGAGCATGGACGAGGTCGACGGCGCGAGCGAGGAGGTGGCGCGTTCGGTCCAAGAGATCTCCGACGGCGCGGCCGATCAGACGGCGCAGTTGGAGTCCGTCTCCGGCGAGATGAGCACACTCTCGGCGACGGTCGAGGAGATCGCGGCGTCGGCTGACGACGCGGCGCGGACCGCCCGAAACGCCGCCGAGCGCGGACAGGCGGGCCGTGAGGAGGCGGCCGAGGCCATCGAGGAACTGGAGACGCTCGAAGCCCGGATCGGCGAGACCGCGACCGCGGTGGAGGACCTCGTCGACCGAGTCGGCGAGATCGACGAGATCGCGGCCGTGATCGACGACATCGCGGAGGAGACCAACCTGCTCGCGTTGAACGCCTCCATCGAGGCGGCCCGGGCTGACGGCTCCGGCGACGGGTTCGCGGTGGTGGCCGACGAGGTGAAGGCGCTCGCCGAGGAGACGCGCGCCGAGGCGGCCGAGATCTCCGGACGGATCGACGAGGTGCAGGAGGCGTCCACGGGGACCGCCCGCGACGTGGACGCGATGGAGTCGCAGGTGTCGGCGTCGGTCGAGACGATAGAGGAGACGCTCCGCGAGTTCGAGGAGGTCGTCGAGGACGTGACGACCGTCGACGAGACGGTCCAAGAGATAAGCGACGCGACCGACGACCAAGCGCGGACGACACAGGAGGTCGTCGACATGGTCGACGAGATCGCGGCCGTCAGCCGGCAGACGGCCACCGAATCCGAGACCGTGGCCGCGGCCGCGGAAGAACAGACCGCGACCGTCTCCGAGGTGACTCGCCGCGTCCACGCGCTCTCCGATCAGTCGGACGAGCTCCGCGCGACGCTCGACGGGTTCACCGTGCCGGACGCGTCGGACACGTCGGAGGCGGGCGGTCCATCCGCGAGCGCGAGCGCGACCGCCGAAACGCCTCCCGTCGACGCCGACGACTGATTCAGGGTCGTTATTCTGCCGGGCCGCGGCCGCCGAGCGACGGGAGCGTGACGCCGATCTCGCCGAGGATCGCGCCGACCGCGGCGTACCCGAGCACGGCCACCGACGAGACGAGGAGCACCTGCCCGACGACGACGAGGAGCGCCGAGATGGGGTCTCCGGCACCCAGAATGAGGTCGTTCAGGAAGATGTCCACGAACCGTCCGATGTCGCCGACGAGTCGGGAAGCGAAGTCAACGAGCGCTAGCATATCCGGCCGTTGATCCGCCGGGTACTTGGGTGTTGAGTTCGCGGCCGAATATCGACGAGGGCCTCCGTCGCGTCGTTCCGGAAAGCCGGACCAGCGCTCCGATGGACTTCGACAACCGAACGCCTTACACCCGACCGACACGGAACACCTCGGCATGAACACGCTGTTTTGGGTCCTCACGGGGGTCCTCGCGTACTCCGCGGCCATGCTGTGGCTCGACGACCGCGGAGTGCTCCCCGACTCGATCCGCGTTTCCGGCCCGGTACTGACGCTTCGCACCCTCCGCGGGCGGATCTTCCTCGACCGGCTCGCCCGTCCGAAGCGGCTCTGGCGGGCGATCGCGAACCTCGGGCTCGGCGGCGCGCTCGTCGCGATGGTCGGCTCGTTCGTGCTCATCGTCAACTCAGCGCGCACGACGCTCGACACCGCCCAGCCGGCCGCGATCCAACAGCCTCAGAACTTCCTCATCATCCCCGGCGTCAACGAGTTTCTCCCCCTGTCCGTCGCCCCGGAGATCGTCGCCGGCCTCGCGGTCGCGATGGTCGTCCACGAGGGCGCACACGGCCTCCTCTGTCGCGTCGAGGGGATCGACATCGAGTCGATGGGCCTCGTGTTCTTCGCGCTGTTGCCCGTCGGGGCGTTCGTCGAGCCCGACGAGGAGGCGACGCAGGAGGCCTCTCGGGGGGCCCGCTCGCGAATGTTCGCCGCCGGCGTCACGGCCAACACGGTCGTGACTATCCTCGCGTTCGCGCTGCTTTTCGGTCCGGTGGTCGGTGCCGTCTCCCCGGCCCCCGGCTACGCCGTCGGCGAGGTGAACCCCGGATCGCCGGCGGCCGCGGCCGACATCGCGCAGGGCGACCGGCTGGTCGAGGTCGCCGGGACACCGGTCGACACCGCAGACGAGTTCGAGGCCGCGCTCGCCGACGCCGGCGAGACGGTGACGGTGACCGCTGACGACGGCGACGGCGAGCGGACCGTCGACGTGGACCGGACTCTCCAAGTCGTCGGCACCGCCGGCGGGAATCCCCTCGGTATCACCGTCGAGAGCGAGCCGTACACCGTCGAATCGGTCAACGGACAGCCGGTGGCGACCGAGAGCGCGTTCATCGAGGCGGTCGGCGACGACGAGCGCGCGGCGGTGACGGTCTCCGGCGGCAACGAGAGCGGTCCCGTGACCGCCGAGATACCGATCGGGGCGTACGCCCTCGCGGTGCAGCCCGACGGTCCCATCGCCGATGCGGGCGCGACGGTCGGCGAGCCCCTGACGATCGTCTCCATCGACGGTGAACGGATCCACGACGACCGCGCGCTCTCGGCGGTGCTCTCGGAGCGCGACGCCGGTTCGACCGTCGAGGTCGTCGCGTACGACAGCGACGGCGAGCGCGAGCCGTACGACGTCGAACTCGACTCTCATCCGAATCGCGAGGGGGGCTTCATCGGCGTCTCGGTGTTCCCGGGCGCGAGCGGGCTCGCCCTCGATGACTTCGGCGTCTCCGAGTACCCGGCGGGCGCGTACCTCGAACTGCTCGGCGGCGACGGCGGCGAGGCCGGGTCCGACGGCGTCCCCATCGGCGCGCTGAGCGGATCACCGCTCGGACTCGCGTTCGTCGCGCTGCTTCTCCCCCTCGGTAGTCTGTTCGGGCTCCCGTACAACTTCGCGGGGTTCACGGGACACCTGACCAACTTCTACGTCGTCGACGGCGCGTTCGCGGCTCTCGGCGGCGGAACGTTCCTGCTCGCGAACCTGCTGTTCTGGACCGGCTGGATCAACGTCCAGCTCGCGCTGTTCAACTGCCTACCGGCGTTCCCCCTCGACGGCGGCCGGATCCTCCGGATGGTCGCCGAGGCGGTCGTCAGCCGGACGCCCGTCTCGAACCGCCACGCCGCGGTCCGGACTATCACGGTCTCCTCAGGACTGGTGATGCTCGCCGGACTGGTGGCGATGATCTTCGGCAACCAGATCCTCACGGCGCTCGGGTTGGCCTGACTGATCGGCGACCGGCGGGGGTCGTCAAAGCGCAGATGTCGACGCCCGAAACGGCCGAGGGGGAAACCGGTTTCTCTCCGGGGCGAGACCGGGACGTATGACCCACTCGCGAACCGTCGAACTGGAGGGCCACATCATCGACAGCGGCACGCTCCAGCGCTGCTTCGGCGCGGTGATGGATCTCGGCGGTTCCTTCGACGTCGAGCAGTTCGACGTGGGAAAACACGAGACCGAAGAGTCGTACTGCCGACTGACCGTCACGGCCGACGACTCGGAGACGTTGCGGGCTATCCTCCACGAACTGCACCAGAACGGCGCGGTTCTCGAAAATCCGAGCGATGTCGAACTCGTCGCCGCGCCGGCCGACAGGGTCGTCCCGCCGAACTTCTACTCCACGACGAACCACCCGACAGAGGTGCTGTACGACGGCGAGTGGATCGAGGTCGAGCGCATCGAGATGGACTGCGCGCTCGTGGTCGATCCCGAGCCCGAGCCGGACACTGAGGTCGCCGGGGAGAGCCGGGAGGGTGGCTCCGACGACGGCCCGCGGGCGTACACGAAGGTCCTCAACGCGGTCGAGGAGGGGGACCTCGTCGCGACCGATCAGTCCGGGATTCGGGTTCGGCCCCCGGAACGGCCGCGCAGCGGCGGCGGCGCGTTCGGGTTCATGCAGGGCGGGGTCTCCGCCGAGCGGCCCTCCGAGTCCACGATCCGAGAGGTCGCAGCGGAACTGCGGGAGGTGAGCGAGCGCGGCGGGAACGTGATGGTCGTCGCCGGCCCCGCGGTGATCCACTCGGGCGCGGGCGACGCGCTCGCCGACCTCGTCGAGGCGGGCTACGTCGACGCGCTCTCGGCCGGCAACGGCTTCGCCACGCACGACATCGAGCGGTCGCTGTACGGGACCTCGCTCGGGATGGACGTCGAGACGCTCGAACACCCGCGGAAAGGACACAAACACCACATCTGGACGATCTCGGAGATCATCCGCGCGGGCGGGATCGCCGCCGCCGTCGACGAGGGGATACTCACGGAGGGCGTGATGTACCAGTGTGTCGAACGCGACGTCGACACCGTGCTCGCGGGGTCGATCCGCGACGACGGACCACTCCCCGACACAATCACCGACGCGATCGAAGCGCAGAACGCGATCCGCGAGCAGGCTCACGAGGCCGACATCGTGATCATGCTCGCGACGCTGCTCCACTCCGTCGCGGTCGGGAACTGCCTCCCGTCGACGACGAAGACCGTCTGCGTCGACATCAACCCCGCGACCGTCACGCAGCTCCTCGACCGCGGCTCGGCGCAGGCGGTCGGGATGGTCACGGACATCGGGACGTTCGTCCCCACGCTCGCGGAGTTCGTGCTGGAGGGCGACTCCTGCGAGAGCGCGACCGAACCAGAGAGCGCGACTGACGCCTAAGCGTCACTCGTCGGCCGCACGGACCTGCCCTGCCCTGCCCTGCCCGGGGCGCAATCGGCGAGCCCGT
>Ga0209946_1000911_pt1 | contig 12139 bp, 9 predicted proteins | sample SalPon2_A_H2O_MG_FD_185704 | JGI IMG/M metagenome (GOLD analysis project Ga0209946, IMG submission 185704) | Salt pond water microbial communities from South San Francisco under conditions of wetland restoration - Salt Pond MetaG R2_A_H2O_MG... | ecosystem: Environmental > Aquatic > Non-marine... | reverse complement strand
ATTGTGGCCGTCTCAGAACGACTCGATTGTTCGGCAGAGGATTTTGAGGGGATCGACAACCGTGTTCTCTGGTTCAAATCCGGTATTCACGTCTATGACGTTGTAGAGTTAGCTGATGAATATGCCACATAAGCAGTACAGAGTGAGACTGATTCTAATCTTCACGTAGCTCTCAGCCACTCTAATCGTTAACAATACAGGTTTTGTCTGACGTGATTTTATATAGTATCTACCTATAGGCTATACCTGTATGCTACAGCAACAGGGTGTGAACAATGGCTGACACACGGCGTGCTGCTATATTTATTGACAAAGGTGGTACAGGGAAGACAACTAACGCCGCAGAGCTCGGAGCCGCATTGAATGAATCAGGCAAAGATGTCCTCCTGTTAGATCTCGCTGGCAAGCAAGGCGATCTCGCCGACGCGTTGGGTGTGTACGAATCCGTTCAAGAAGATATTTCCAACGAGGATGATTTCCCTAATATTGCCACGACAATGGGGAATCGATGGAGTGACGTGGCAGAGATGGTCGGAAATGAAGAGGCCGTCGATCGGCTTGTCTACAAAACCGACTCTGGAGTTGACCTTATTCCGGCTCATCCCGACCTTGATGGTCTTGACGCCGATCTTGGCAATATCGATGACGTAGAAGATCGATATAATCGGCTCAGACTGTTTCTGGATAACTATGTCGACCCACTAGACCGATGGGATATTATTATCCTTGATATGCCAGGACTCGCCAACAATATTACCTACAACGGGCTATGGGCAGCCCAAAACGTGGTCACACCTGTTTCGATGGGTAGCTTTGAGTTCAAGCAGGCACAGTCACTTGAAGCTGATCTCGAAAAAATTCGGTCGGGTTACGATCAGAATGTTGAGCTCCGAATGATCATTGCCAACCTGTATGACCGACGTACGAACCTTCACAAGGAAATTCTAGAGAAGTTTGAAGCCCAGTTTGGCTCTGTGATGGCACCTGAGTACACAGTCGACTCCCAACAGATTCGCACTGTGACTGAAGAAGGCCGTACCTTATTCGATGTTCCAGACGACGAACTACTTAAAACCGGAGCCGACGCAAAAGCCGCGTTCCTAGCGAACGCCGAAGAACTGTACGACCGACTTGAGGCTGCTAACTAATGAGCGACAACGACGACATCGATGACAAACTGAGCGAGATGCGACAAAAAGAATCGAAAGGCAACCGCTTGGATCGTGATAATCCCGAGTCTCAGCCAGGCTTTGTCGATGCACTTGATAACGCCTTGGAGTTGATCGCCGACGACGAACTGTCGGAGACTATCACCGCTTATGATCCGAAGCTGGCGGCTGTTCTCCATGCGGCCGAAGAGGATGATGAGATGGATACAATCTTTGAGCAACTTGAAACCGCTTATAATGGTGATTCGGGACTAACGAACCCGTCTCGAAGTGCGATCATCCGACTTGCCGTTCGTGTGGGGCTTCAGGAAGGCACAGACAATGTCTTGGATGACCTAGAAGAAGCAGTAAACCGAAGACAGACTACCACGATATAATTCACCTACAGCATAAACATATAGGCTAAACGTATAGGCCAAAAATACAGGCTAAATATTTGGGCCAAAGATATAGGCTAAAATACTCGTAGCACGCGTTCCGCAGGGCGTCGACTTGATGTCTGCGTTGCCAGAAAGGCTAATACAATTCCAATACAATTCTCGTACATGCCAGTCGACTTCGAAAAACACACACCTGGTAGCCCCCGGATTGATCTGTCCGAAGGCACCAACGCGAGGCGGTTGATGGAGTTTCTACTTGAGACGCCCAGTGTCGGATATACGCCGGCAGAATTAGCAGATCAAACCGAGATACCTCGTGGAAGCATTGGTCCAACATTGAAGCGGCTCGAAGAGGCGGGCCTAGCTCGACACAAAGAACCGTATTGGGCTGTAGCAGAGGATGACAGACTCGGGTCTGCGATTGCTTCGTTTATTGGTGTTGAAACTGCCGCATCGTCTTTTGGCGATGATTGGTACGCCGAAAACGAAGGGTGGGAAGAAGATTTGCCTGATCTGAGTGCTGAGGACGAATAGGATGGCGTATAATCAAGGAGCAATTGTTATTGCTGATGACCCATTCGGAAATAATCCGACCCGGCCTTACTTAATACTTTCAAACAAGCAACACCCGTTCCACGGCGAAGAGTATATTGCTGCGATTGTCACGACAACAGCTCGGGAACAGGCTATTGAGCTCACCGAAGAGAGAATAGACGAAGGAAGACTGCCGAAGGTATCGCATGTTTCTCCATGGGCTGTGTTGACTCTCAAAGACTGGATGATAACCCAACAACCTGCAAAAGCGACTCAGTCTACTGTTGATGACGTATATCGTGAATTGGGAATCTATCTTCGAACCCAGCAATAAGGCACTGATCTGCATAAGTCTGAAACGTGGCGATAGTGCCTGAATATGTGTCCCAACTAATCTCCGAGACCACTCTATGATTCACTCTTCTGTCTCAATTTCGTCTCGAACAATCTCCCGAATCTCTTCTTCGGAGAGCCCTGTCTCGTTGCGAGCGGCAGCTACCTCTCCGTTGAGCTGGCTCAACAGCTCATAGAGATGATCAATCTGGTCTTCGAGGTCGGTATAGCCTGTGCTGTTGATCTCCTCTGGTGAGATTGCAGCGGTGTCGACATCCGAATCAGCACCAACGGCGATAGGACTCAACCGTCGGCTTCGAGTGACCTGCTTGAGGCCGGTGACGTTCTCAGCGAGGTGGGGTCCAAGCCGTTCTTGGGCGTAGTCGGGGCCGTGTATGAGCGCAATTGTGTCTGGTCCGACTGTCCGGGCAAATGAGAGTAAGCCGCTCTGTGCGGCGTGGCCGCTGAGTCCGTCAACCAGCGAGATCCAGTCAGCAGGGAACGAAAGCCGGGTTTTCAGTTCCGAACCGTTGTCATTCTCGGGGTGGACCCATTGAACGTCACTACTGTCAGGCCAGTCAGTACCGAATGGTGTTGCATCAATGGTTGCCGAGATCATCTCTTGGTCTGCCTGATACTGCGATTGGAGGGTCCGGCCAGTGGTATTGGCGGCTTGATATCCCGTCAGGAAGACCGAAGCAGTCCCGAAGCGGGCTGCAAACTCAGCCAGATACCGCGGAGAATTCCCACCGGTTAGCATCCCCGACGGCGAGATAATAACTGGGACGGTATCATCACGTACTGCACGTGAGAGGATCTCTTGGCGGTCTTGATCTGATTCTGGCGTAGTGATTGACTCCGGGAAGAACGGTTCCGTCTGACCACTCTCGGTCACCCGGTTGACCAGCGACTCGTCGACGTAGGTCTCGTCGTCGACGTATTGGTGATAGATGTCAGTCCCTTCGACGGCCATGCCATCAAGAACAATTTCGAGACGATCCCGAAGGTCAGTAGACAAGGTATGGAACCGTTCGGCAATAATCAACAGAATCGTCTGGGCACGCCCAATAGCAAAGGTGGGAATCAAGACGGGTTCACGCGTCTGGATCGCCCGTTCGATATCAGTCCAAAGGTCTGTACGAGCACCACTGAGAGAGGGATGGCTGTGAGTGTCGCCGTAGGTCGACTCCAACATGAGGAGATCTGACTCTGGTGGCGGACTCATATCGGGAAGGTGGGTGGCTCTGCCACCGAGGTCACCCGAAAAGCAGACACGATAGCCACCGGTCTGGATCATCACCCATGCAGATCCGAGGAGGTGAGCTGCGTTGCCGAACTGGAAGATTGCTGGTTCGACATCCGAGACTGGAGCCACGCCTTCGATACGGCCACCGCCGTAGTCGACCGTCTGGAAACGATCACACACCTCGGCGACATCACGACTAGTAAACTGTTGGATCGTTTGTGAGCCATCGGTTTCGCGGCGATGAATCTTCAACGAGTCCTCAAGCATGAGCGAGGCAATTGAGGCCGTCGGTTGGGTAGCAATGATGGGAGCATCATCAGCAAGGAGATTCCGGTTTTCGAGGACTGGTAGCCCACCGCAGTGGTCGACGTGGGCGTGGGTGAGGAATACAGCGTCGATTGATTGCGGCTGTAATCCTCGGAAGTCGGGGAACTTCTCACCGGTGCCCTGATTCAGCCCGCAATCGACAAGATACCGGCCGTGCTGAGTGTCGACCTGATAGCAACTCCGACCGACCTCTCGATCACCTCCACGTGGGGTAACAACCAATGGAGTATCGGGAGAGAGTGTTACATCCGCATGATCAAGTGGATCAAAAGTTTCGTCAACGTCGTCGGGGAGCCAAGGGTGAGTCGTATTCGGCATGAGAGTAACCGACACTTTCGGTGGTAGAAGTAAAGTCTGGTCGCTTCTGAGATAATTGATGCCACGACTTACCGAGATGAGCGGACATCTTTTTCGATGCGCGTTTGGATGACACACCGGCTGATGTCTTATGGCTCATATCGGCGAAGCTGGTGGGTCGTCGGTTCGTACCCGGCCTCTCTCAGAGCCTCTACCCACGACCCAAACAGGTGTTGATACGGGGAGATCGAGTACTTGCCCAGTTCGTTCATCTGATTCGTTGTTGGCGGCCGGTCGACCTGTTGACCCACTCGTTGAATCTCAGCGAGCAATTCGTCACGTGAGAACAGATCCTCGGTGGTTCCAGTGAACGGATTGAAGCCCGCCCGTTCGAGTGCGTTGTTCCACGAGTCAAATCGCCTCACGTATGGCGTGATCGAATACGCACCGTACTCGAGCATATCCTCAGCCGTCGGTCGCCCACCGACCTCATCTGCGACTGTTTCAATTTCATCGAGCAACTGAGACATCGGGATACGTTGATTACCGCCTCCTTGGTGCTCCTTGTGGGGAATATATCCGGCTTCACTTACCGCGTCGTTCCAAGAGTCGAATCGGCGAAAGTAGACAGAGGCAGTGTACTTTCCATGCTCGATCATTTCTCTCGTTGTCGGTGGCCGTCCGAACTCCTCGGCAAGATGCTCTATCTCGTTGAGAAGTTCGTCATCGGAATACTCGGTTGATGCTCCAAGCGGTTCGTATCCTGCAGCGCGGACAGCATCGTTCCACGTTCCGAAGCGATCCCCACAGGTCCGTGCAGAGTAGGAACCTTCTGCATCCATCTGATCAGCCGTTGGAGGAGTTCCGTTAGTGGCCAGCCATGAGATTTCGGCAGTTATTTCATCTTTACTGATGGGAGACCGTACCTCTTTGTCTATATTAGCCGCATCGAGAGCGGAGTCGATATCACCAAACTTCGAATAGATCTGAGAGAGGGGGTACCTGCCACGTTCTCTGATTGCGTCGGCCCACGAAGATGGGTTTCCGACAGTTTCTTCTATCCGCTGGAGATCTTTGATCAGATCACTACGAGTTGTTTTGGTCGACTCAAGGCCTGCAGCTTCGAGTGTCTCTTCCCACGTGTCGAAGTAATAGTAATACGCTTGAGCAGAGTACTGCCCGTGTTCGTGCATGTCTTCTGTGGTGGGTGTTTTGTCGAGTTCTCTGGCCAGGCCCTGCAGATGTTCGATGAGGTTTTTCCGACCCATGGTGGACGGTTAGCCTTAGGGATGAAAAACTTGTTTCTATACCTCATCAAGCTTGCCGAATCTATTCACCTTGGAAAACGCTACAAGCATTGGGGGCCGAAGAACTAGATATGACGATCTACAGGTTCCGAGTCTACCTGCTTCCGAACCCACATATGGAATTCGAACCCGAAACCGAGGTCTGGCGTGATATCGAAGTTGACAGCCGTCACACACTGGCAGACCTCCACGAGACGATTTTCGATGCATACGACCGCTACGGCACCCACGCCTACGAGTTCCTCACTCGTGACGAACACGGAATCGCCACTCGGAGCTACGCTCATCCACAAATGTATAGCGGCGACAAGAGTTGGCAGCCAATGGACGACGACGAAATCAACCGGTTTCTCGAACACGCCATCCCCGATGACGCCTCTCAAGCGGCAAAACAACGATTCCGGGAACTCAGAAAGAACCCGCCCGACGAACGCAACGCCGCCGAGACTGCTATCGGCGATCTTGATCTTGACGACTCCCAGTCGCTGTTTTACGAATTCGACTTTGGCGACAGCTGGGAACACCATATCGATATCGAAGAGATCCGACAGAGTTCGCTCGATGGGGAGCCCGTCGTCGTCGACAAACAGGGCGAGGCACCGCCACAGTATCCTGAGAGAAGTGACTGATCGGCGATGACACGCGATATCACCCTTGTCAAGCGAGCACTCGAACAGACGACGCCAGGTGATCAGACAGACATGTATCAGTTGCTCGCTGCCTGGAACACCTCGATAGAAGCTGCACTTGAGGCCGGCGCCATCCGAGTAGAAGTCATGATGCATCAGTATTTTGAGGATGTTCTCTCACTGACTGACGCTACTGCCAGGAGTAGTGAATCCGAAATCCACTGGGAGTTTCTGGCGGACTGCTGCGAGGCGTATCCCTCAGGTACTGGTGATCACTTTTGCTCTTCGATTCTCGTGAATATCGTCGGGCGATGTGTCATCCAGTGTCGTATCAAGAACGGCGTCGAAGCAATCCCACCGTGGGCACTCGAGTACCTCACAGCAGTGTCTACAAAAAACGATGGTATTAAAAATGAGCTTGAAGCCAGCACAGTTGGATGGGGGATCGGCCATCCGACGGTTGCAGTCGGTCAGAAGACAATTAACCGAGCAGCAGCCGGTGAAAATGACTGGGCGATGGCCGTTCTTGAACACGCGGTGTATGCTGATCCTGACGCTGGTATCTCATTGTTCGAACAACTGGTTCGGGAGCCGGAAGTCGACAGACCACTCCAATTTCTTGAGCCACTGGATATGGGTTGGCAACAGTCCAGACCACCACTTCCGGATTTCTGGGAGTCAGCAGACTCATATGAGTGGGAAATCGAATTCTCACAGACACAGCGGAATCAAATTCTTGACATCCTCCGCGATGTCGTCCCAGCTACCAGACTCAGAGAGGCCGACCATGCCTTCACATTCGATCTGAAACGCGTCGCTGAAACGATGGAGAAAGATCAATTCCCGGAATCGGTACCTGACGCGATGGTCCACCTCGGCAAACACGAGGGAGGTAAGTGGCATCTGTTAGGCGATGTTGGCTGCCCAGATGGAGACTACGAACGAGTCGAGACAGTCGAACCATTCTTCGAATGTCAGTACCGAATTGAGGATTCACTGCTCGGTGGCACGAGCGAACTAACCTCACGAGACCCCCGAGGCCTCGATCTGTGTCGACGATGTGCTGATACGGTATCTGACTGGGAGCGTCTCCGATATCAGTATACAGCAACCCGAGACAGAGAGTACGACGGTGGTACCCTGGTCACGTGGACTCCACTGACTGAGAGGCGATGGGCTCGAGCATGTGGTATTTGTCAAAAACCGGCTGGAGCCACCCATATCGAGTCGACGTTTGACCAAGTCGCCTGTCCGAACTGCCTTCGGGAACTCTCAACAGCAGGAGGGCTTCAGCTACCTCCCAGCGATCAAGACAGGAAGACAGCCCTCACACTTGATGACATCCTGAGTGGGGAAGTCGAGACACAAGTACTTCCGCCACGAGAAATTCTCGAAGAACGTGCCAACGAACAACGACGACAGCACAACTGCCAGCGTGAGCATCTTCCGCTGGAGTACACCAGTCTGACACAGAACAAAGTCGAGATCTTGGCAGACCACGGCTACGAAACAGTCGGTGACATCTCCGCGTCCGATCCAGAGAGTCTCGCTCAGATTGACGGACTAGGACGTCGATGGGTGCCGGAACGGCTTCCGCATACGTACACACTCTCTTTGAGTGCGTTCGATGGGATCGGCTCGACACTCGCTGCACGTCTCGAAGACCACGGCTACGAGATGTTACCGGCTCTCCAAGATGCTTCAGCTAATGACCTCGCTGAGATCAAGGGAATGTCACACGCGAAGGCCGAGACGATCATGGAAACAATCGACAGTTGGTAGCGACGGCGACCGTGACGCTGATACGACTCACCGCGTGACGGTATTGCAGGTGGTAGATCAGTTGAACACTATCGTCAGAAAATTGTTGGAGACGGCGGTAGAAATAGCAGTTCTCTCAAATTTAATAATGTATTATCTCATAAAATCCTACATTCTATACTTGGATTTCACATTTCGGGATCTACATTTCTACTAACCACTAGAAAACTGACATTTTGATTAGACAATCATATCGTTTGACGGGGAAACTATAACTCTCCCAGAGTGTTGAAAGAGCCGATTTAGCGACTAAACGAAATGTCAACCAGTACATTGACGAGTGTATCGAACGGTTCGGACCCGGCTCGTCGTAATGAGAGAGTACGTTTCGTCTGTTCCCATCGCCCGATAGACACCCCACCATGTCGAGTGAATACCGACACCCGGCGGCGTGGTCGACTGCCTATAGATCACGTTCACCGCCCGCCACAACGGCAGCCGTCGACTCGTCTCAGTAACCAAGTTTTGGATTTTGAGTCGAACGAATCTTCCAATCATGGTTAGTCAGACTACACACCAGCTTTCACGAGTTATTGACGGCTACCCCACACCCCGTAGTCAAAGTGTAAATATCCTAATTTCGGGCGTCTAAGAGCTACACGCCGGACCATCACACACCACTTTTCACGAGCTTTCCGTCGAGATCGAGCACCTCGTCGACGGTAGACAGCAGCCAAGAGTATTATCGACCAGAGAGTGAGAGAGTACATTTCGTGTGTTAGCCAGACAATTACGGCCCACCTACAGCCGTACATAGAGAGAGTACATTTCGTGTGTTCTCAGTTTTGCATGCACTACAGAGACGCCACACAGCCACTGGTTTGAGACGGTACGACAATCACAGCCCTAACACACGAATCTCCGGTAGTAAGGTTTTATATACTAGTATAGTAGTGACTAGAATAGAAAGGGAATGTCTGACCCGTTTGCCGACCTCCACGAGACGTTGTTTGCCGACAAGGACGTGCTCTCTGAAGATTACCAACCCGAGAGTATCCTTGAACGAGACGACGAGATCGAGGAATACCGCCACGCCCTCAGCGACGTGCTGTTCGGCCGGAGTCCCGAGAACATCATGCTGTACGGCAAGGCCGGGCTCGGGAAAACAGCCGTCACGAAATACATGATGGATGCACTGGTCGACAACGCAGCCACCCGCGAAGAGGCCGACCAACTCCATGTCCACGAACGCAACTGCAACGGCAAGACGCTCTTTACAATCGTCCGTGGACTAGTCAACGATCTGTTGCCGCCTAAGGCGAGTCCGTTCCCGAAACGCGGCCTTGGGACCGCTGATGCTTTCGAGGAGCTGTACGCCCAACTTGACAGCCACGGTGGGACGCACCTGATCGTCTTGGATGAGATTGATCACCTCGAAGACGCCGATACGCTGTTGTACGAACTCCCACGGGCACGGTCGAACGGCCACATTGAGACCGCCCACGTCGGCCTCATCGGTATCTCGAACAACTACACGTTCCGTGAGCAACTCTCTCCGAAGGTCAAAGATACGCTGATGGAAACCGAGATTTCATTTAGCCCGTACAACGCTGTCGAACTCCAGACGATCTTGGAGAACCGTGCCGAGAAAGCCTTTGTCGACGGCGGGTATGATAAGTCGGCGATCAACAAAGCCGCCGCCTTCGCCGCCCGTGACGTAGGCAACGCCCGGCAGGCGATCGACCTGTTACGTGTCGGCGGCGAAGTCGCCGAGAAGCGCCGTGCGGAGTGTGTCACCGACGCCGATATTGAGGAAGCACGGACGAAGGTCAAACGCGGTCGACTCGAAAATCGCATCCGCGATCAGACTGAACACGCCCAGTACATCTTACAGGCAGTGGCGATCTTAGAGAGCGACGACAAGACCCCCGCCAGGTCGAAACAGATACAAGGGATGTACGAGGCCGTTGCAACCCGCTGTGGAGCCGACCCACTGACCACGCTGAAAAGCATCCAAGATCATCTTTCGGAGCTGCATATGCTCGGGTTCCTCCAACGGTTCGAACGCAACGAGGGTCGTGGTGGCGGCCAGTATCACGAACACGCACTTGACTTAGACCCTGAGGTCGTGATTGAGATCCGCAAGCAGATCGAATCCGAACGGGGCGAGTAGCTTCGGGTTCGGTCGTGAGAACACACGAAACGTACTCTCTGTCTGTCGGCGAGGGGCCTTCAACTGTGCGTCAGAACACACGAAATGTACTCTCCCTCTCGCTCGATGGAACTAGTAGAATTGTTCGGCTAACACACGAAATGTACTCTCTCCCTGTGGTGAGAGGGTAGTAGAACAGTCAGGGTAACACACGAAACGTACTCTCTTACAGCAGAAGCGTGGTGTCATACTCACCGTCAACGTCGTTCAACACTGACGTTGGTTCGACTTGAGCCCGTGGCGTTCGACTTCGGCCGCGCCGTTGGTCTCGGGCTTGGCGTGGAGCCACTCCCGACGACTGGCTTCGGGGAGGTCGACAGCGAGATACGCCAGCGGCTCGTCATACGTTTCTAGGAGTCACTCGGCGTGGTCGGCTTTGATCTGGCGAGGTGTGGCCTCATGGTGGTCGTCGACCAGCTCGTCGGGTGCCCGTTCGTTCATGTCGATCGCGTGTGTGAGTTCCCAAGAGGCATTCAGGAGTTTGGTATGCGTGTTCTGGAGGGTCTGTTTGCGTTCTGTTGGCTGCAATCGACGCTGGAAAGATTGATGAATCGACTACTAACGAGTGGCTGTCGACGTGGATCGATGAGATTGGATACTACGTCCCGTATCAAACGATATCGGAGTATCGGTAATTAGCTTGCTCAGAGCCCAAATTCGACCTTCCGTATACAACACACAAACTCGGAGGATGGTTTTGATGCGTGCCTTTATTTCATATTTTTGCTTATTGATCTATTTGATCAGTGAACTCGCGGTTGATACCGGTCCTTGGTTGGGGTGTGATCACCAACAGCGCCAACGTCTCAATCGCAGTCGACCTATGTACACCGAATAAACGATCCCTACTGCAGATTCGTTAACTGAACCAGAAACACCATTTTTAAATGACGACTAGAGTAGCTTGTGAACCGACGAACCTTTCTCGGAGTAACAGGCACCGCGGCGTGTGCATCCATTGCAGGCTGTATGAACGGACTTGAGATCACGAACAACCGGGAGCCAGCGCTGCTTGAAGACCGGCCTGAAGCCTCATATATCCCGACCCACCGCGAGGGTATGCAGATGATCGGCATGGGGATGGCCGACGACCTCATGGTCGGGCTCATGTACAGCTACGCCCACCGCTTTTGGGTCCTCGAAAACGACGGCGGTGAGTACGTCACCAACCGGATTGACATCCAGCGCGACGACGCGATCCACCTGATGGCGACACCGTTTCACCGGTCGACAGGGACAGTAGTCCCCGACACGGGGCTCTCAGTCGAGATCGCAAAGGACGGTTCGCTCGTGAGCCAGGAGACGATCTATCCTATGCTCTCACAACGAATGGGATTCCACTACGGCGCGAACGTCCCGCTTGATGGCGACGGTGCCCACGAAGTGACCGTTAGCGTCGGCGGCACGGATATCAACCGCTTCGGCGAGTTCGAGGGCCTGTTCAGTGATGCGGCGAACGCAACCATCGAATTCGAGTACAGCGAGGCCACTCGCAACGAAATTCCCTACACACTGCTTGAAGACGAGGCCGGGACCGAAAGCGCACTCGAACCGATGAACATGGAGATGATGCCTAACGGAAGCGCACCCGATCCACTCCCCGGCCAGCGACTCGGCGAGGCCATGAGCGGCGACGCCCGGTTCGTCGTCCACCAACTCTCGGAGAACCGCTTTGCCGGTGTCGAGACCGCTGGTACCGAACAGACTCCTTCGGGTGGCAATCAAACCGAGATGCAGGACGGCGAGGCCGAACCACCGACGTACATCGCTGTTTCAGCCCAGACGCCGCACAACCGGCTCGTGATCCCTCGTATGGGAATCGACATGACGATCACCTCGACGGGCCACGGCGAGGAGCGGACGCTGTATGACGGGGCGCTCGAACCTGGACTCGATCCCGAACTCGGATTCCACTACGGCGGCGTGGTCGACCACCTCCATGCG
>Ga0209946_1000909_pt1 | contig 12188 bp, 13 predicted proteins | sample SalPon2_A_H2O_MG_FD_185704 | JGI IMG/M metagenome (GOLD analysis project Ga0209946, IMG submission 185704) | Salt pond water microbial communities from South San Francisco under conditions of wetland restoration - Salt Pond MetaG R2_A_H2O_MG... | ecosystem: Environmental > Aquatic > Non-marine... | reverse complement strand
GCCATCGAGGGGACTAGCCTCCTCGTCCATTAGCAAATCCATCAGTCCATCGCGGCAAAATTGTAGTGTGAGAGTTGATACCACAATCGGCGCGCTCACGTTGGATCGAACCGCTAAAGAACGGGGCGGCCCTCCGTTCGCCAATGACGATTACGCTCGGCACCGCCGCGGCCGATCCCGGCGAGATCGACACCGGCCGGCTGGCGGTCGGTGAGACCCGCGATGGCAGCCCGGCGCGGCTCCCGGTTGCGGTGATCAACGGGGCCGACGACGGCAAGCGGCTCTATCTGCAGGCGGTCAGCGACGGCAACGAGCTCAACGGGCTTGGTGTCATTCGAGAGGTGGTGCCGCAGCTTGATCCGGCAGAGCTTGCTGGCGAGATCATGATCGTCGGCATCGTCAACTACCACGGCTTTCAGGTCGCCGAACACCGCAACCCGATCGACGACCGCAAGCTCAACCGGACGTTCCCCGGCGAGAGCGAGGGCACCGCCAGCGAGCGCATCGCCGACGCCGTCTTCGAGGTCGCCAAAACAGCGGATCTGATCTTGGATCTCCACCAGGGCTCAACCAGTCGCATGATCAACGAGGTGCGGGTGCGGTGTGGTCGGCGACACACGATGCACAGCGAGTGTCTCCGCTTGGCGAAGGTGTTCAACTGCGGCTACGTCCTCGATCAGAAGGGCCCAGAGGGACAACTCGCCCGCGTCGCCCCGGATGAGGGGATACCGACCGTCGACCCCGAACTCGGCGGCTCGGTCGGCTTCGACCCCGAGAGCGTGCAAGCCGGTGTCGACGGCGTGTACAATGTCCTCCGGCACTACGAGTTTCTTGACGGCGGGCCCTCGATGGAGCGACAGACCAGGGCCAAGCGGTTCGATCAGTACGGCGCGTCGGTCGGCGGGCTGGTCGAGTATCGTGCCGACCTCGGTGAGCGTGTCGACGCCGGCGACACGCTGTTTGCGGTTACCGACGCCTTCGGACAGGTCAAAACCGAGGCCACCGCCGACAACAGCGGCATTCTCTGGCGGTCACGGCGACTCCCACAGGTCGCCAGCGGCGAGTACGTCTGTTCGGTCGGTACCAACGTCGATAGTTACTGACACGCCACCGTCGTCGTGCTGTCGATCAGCTGTGACCGTCGACTCGTCAGTGAGAACGCGGCCACAGGAGACGCAAAAATAAGTAGTCGGGACACATAGCATCGCCAACGGAGTCTCCGGGCGATGATATACTACACACACACAGGGCACGACGGCGGGCATAGAACCCCCGAGGAGTCACAGGGATGACCGCACCCAAGGTACTGCTAGTCGAGGACAGCGAGTTCATGTCGATGCGGGTTGTCGACGCGCTGGAATCGACCCACGGCATGAATCTGACGGCGGTCGAAACAGCCAGCGAGGCGCGAAAATCCCTCAAAGCCAATAGCTTCGATGTGGTCGTTGTCAACTACGAACTCCCGGATGAGACCGGCATCGAGTTTGCCGGCTCGCTCAACAAATCGGGTAGCGAGCCATCCGTCCCGATCATCCTCCTGACGGGCAAGAAACTCGAACCGATCGCCAGCGACGCCGTCGACAACGGTGTCACCGAGTTTGTCTATAAGGGCGACCACGCCGCCGCCGATATGGATGTGCTGGCCAACCGTATCGAAACCGTCATCGCCGCCTACGGCACCACGGCCGCGTAGTCGAGTCTCGCCCCGCCTATCGTTCTGGATGGGTGAGCGCGTCGAACCCGCCACGAACCAGCGGTTTGGCGATGTGGCGACGCGCAGCCGGCGGTACCTCATACCACCCCTGTTCCAGTTCGCGGTCGATCTGTCGGGGAACCTTCCCTGGTGCCGACGTGCCGCAGTCCCGACACCGATAGCCCTGTTCGCGGCCGGCTGACTTCATCCGTCGACCACAGTCTTCACACGTCGGCGTCACTCGCTCGGTACGATGGAGTGCCCGAACGGCGAACTTTTCGAGTTTGATCGTGCCGTCGCTGTACTCGCCACAGACGGTGAGCCGGTCGCCGGCTCGAAGCGACCGCACCCGGTCGCGGAACCGTTTCGTTGGCTCGAAGGCGACGCAGTCGGCGGTCGCGTCACTGCTCCCGTCCTCTCCGCTGTCACCAGCTGGCGAGCCGAGTGTGAAGAAAACGTGGCCGCCTTCTCGTGTTTCCGGTGGCTCGGTGACAACACCGTCGACACGGTAGGCCACGCCGTCGTGCAGCGAGCCAAGCGTGCCTGCCTGCAGGTGCAGGTCAGTTCCCTGATTCGTCACAAAACAACGAGTTCGTTCGACTGTTTCGCCCTCGATCACGTCGGCAACACGGGCGACTGCATCGGGGTCGTCGCCACGAATCCCATAGAGGATCGGGCCGGGGGCGTTTGGCACGCAAACCGCCTGGCCTGCCTCGCGGTCGACGGTATCCCACACGATTGGATACTCGCGGTCGGCAGCGGCGAAGACGGAGTCAAGATCGACCTCGCGAGGAGAGCCACAACGGTCGAACTCGCGGTAGGCGATCTGTTCGTACGTCCACTCGTCGACGGCCGCCCACGCGCCGACAGCCGCAAGCGCGCCGATCCGACCGCGGCCGACGATATCGCTCTCGCCGGCCCAGCCACGATGCTCGTAGCCCGCTGCGTCGGCGATATCGACTGCGGTGGCGAGGCTGAGCTGGTCGCAGATTGCGCGCGAAGCAAACTCGGCGACAGCGTCGGGCACGGCTTCGGGATCGTCATCGGCGACAACGAGCCCGGGACTTGTTCGGGCATCGGCGTCGACAGCGAACGACTCGATGAGATCGACAGTACGCTCGGTCGCTTCGGTGACCGGGAGATCTGTATGGATCGCCAAGGCGGCGTTCCCCCGGGTTTTGTGCTCAACGGCCGGGTTCAGTCGAACAAGCAGCGTGCGGGTGACCTGCCCGCCAGCGTCGACGATGGCGTCGGCTACTCGGGCGGCGAGATAGGTCGTACACATCCCCCGCGTTCGGGAGTCGGTGTCGTCGAGCCCGATGACGGTCATCGATGGCTGTACCGCCGCGGCGCGAAAATCGGTTTCGGGTCGACCGAGCCAGTTTATATATAACCGTATCGGTGCTGTGAGCACAGAAATCAACTGACGTGACGCCGACGGCTGGCTGTCGGTGCCGCAACGTATATATGTGATAACTTACTAGCTTCGGCTATGTCACGGACAGCACTGGTCGGCAACATCACCGCGATGCTGGCAGACGCCGACTTCCTCGTCAGCGACCGGTGTTCCGTCCGACCGAAGAGCTTCGATCTCGCGGCCCGCCGCGGGGACGATCTCGTGCTGTTGAAGGTACTCGGCAATATCGACGCGTTCAATCCCGAAACCGGCGCTGAGCTTCGTCGGCTCGGCGAGTATCTGTCGGCGACGCCGATGGTGATCGGCCTGCGGACACGCAACGAAGATCTCAAACCCGGCGTCGTCTACTTCCGTCACGGCGTCCCGGTGTTCAACCCTGATACCGCCTACGATCTCTTCGTCGAGGAAGTCCCACCGCTGATTTACGCCGCTCCCGGCGGGCTGTACGTCAGCATCGACGGCGACCTCCTAGCGGACGAACGCGAGGAACGCGGCTGGAGTCTGGGCCGACTGGCGACCGAACTCGGCGTCTCTCGGCGAACCGTCTCAAAGTACGAGGACGGGATGAACGCCTCGATCGAGGTGGCGATCCAACTGGAGGAGTTGTTTGATCAGCCGTTCTCGAATCCGGTCTCCGTGCTTGATGGCGCGGAGGATGTCCACGACGCTGACCCCGTTCCGGATGAGCCCGACGCCGATCCCGACGACGAACACGTGTTGACCGTGTTGGCGGAGGCCGGCTTCGACGTACATCCGACGACACGCTCGCCGTTTAAGGCCGTGAGCAAGGCGACCGGTCGGCGGGCCAGCGACGTGTTGACGGGTCACTCCTCGTTTACTGAAAGCGCTGAGAAACGCGCCGAACTGATGAGTTCGATCGGTCGCGTCACGAAAACGCGGTCGGTGTACTTCACGGCCGAACAGACGAAACGCGAGTCCGTCGGCGGGACAGCGATCGTCTCCTGTGAGGAACTGGCTGGAATGTCCGATCCGGAATCGATCCGCGAGCTGATCCAAGATCGGGCCGCAGAACCTGAAGCTTAGGCGTAGTGGTCGTCGAGATGGGCGACGATATCGTCGCTTTCGGGCATCCCGTCGATATCGTGAGCCTCGTCGATCAACACCGGCACACCGGTTTGACCGCTGACTTCTTCGACCTCGGTGCGCTCGCTGTGTGAGCGCGGCACCTCTCGGGACTCATACTCCAGTCCGAGTTCGTCGAGTTTGTTGACCACCTTTGCACAGTACGGACAGCCCGGTAGTTCATAGAGGATGAGGTCTGACATCGAGTTCGGCTATGGCAGGCAGCTAAATGAAGCCACTGGTGTTGTGTGTGAAACCACCCCGAACGCGGGAGCTATCAGCTACGTCGCGTCGCCTGCGGTGTCATCGGCGTGAAATGCCTGTCCTGGTTTGAAGCTGGTCAGCTCGTCGATCCGTGCCTCCAACGATTCGATCTCGGCGCGAAGCTCGTCGGTGTCGTCGCCCTCAGCGGCCGCCAACTGATCTTTGAGCCCCTGCAGCCGCGAGGTCTTCGTGTCGTCGTCGACATCGGCTTTCCGAACATAGTCGCGCTCGTTGATCTCGTACACCGCCTCCTCGGAGACATCCGTTACGTCGAGTGCCTCGTCAACCTTGTCGGGATCAACGCTGCGGAGTCGCTCGCGGTCAATGCCAGCGGCTTCGAGGGTGGCGATAACGTCGTCATCATCCTTCAGCGTCCGGTTTCGGCGGCGTGTTCGCTGGACAGACCCAAACTGGCCAGCAACCGGTTGGTCGTGGGTGAGCCGATCCAGCAGGACGCTCCGGATCTCTTGGCGGAGCTCGTCGGCGTTGCGTTGGACATCCGAACACAGCGTGTAGAGATCGACTAACGTGGCTGTCTCGACGCTGGGCAGGTCGGTCGGATCGGTTCGTTCGAGCGCGTCAATCAGTAGTAGCGCGTCGTTGTAGACGGGCACATCGGGCTCGCTGCGATCATCGTCATCGCCGTCCTCGGCGTCGACTGTGGGGATCGGTGCGTCGACCAACGGTGTCGTCGGCTCCTCGCGCTCGGTGAGTGTGTTCGCATCGGTGTCGATGCCGAAGCGGGGATGGACGCTCAGCAGGGTGGCATATGGTTCGGCCTCGGCTGGAAGACGATCGAGATCGAAGCCTGCGGTCGCGTCTGTGACACGCTCATAGAGCGTCTCAAACTGCTCGCGGCTGAGCGGCGTCGTCTCGCTGGCGTCGCGATACGTGATGATGATCCGGTGTTCCTGCACCTCATCGACACGGAACGGTCGATCCGACAGCGGCGTCTGAAACGTCGCGTCAGCCGGGAGTGCTTCGAGTGGCTCTAAGAGATTGTGCCACGTCGCGCTAAACGGCATACCTAATCGTTGGGCGGCACCTGATAAAACGCTACGGCCGCCGTCAGTCCGCAGACTGGCTGTAGAGAACGAGTGCGGCGATCGCAAGCACCGCTTCGGCGACCTTGCTGATCACGGCGATCGGATTGAGGCTGCCGCCCATGTAGAACGCCTCGATGCTCCAGCCCTGGAAGGCAAACAGTGCGAGGATCGTCACGATCGAGTAGGCTGCCGCCACGAGAAACAACGAGCGTCGCCAATACCGGGTGAGATAGATCCCGATCCCGCCGAGAAAGCCTAGCCCGTTGAGCGCAAACAGGATGGCAAGGGTTTGGCTGAACTGGATCGCCCGTGTGACCGCAAGCAGATGTAACGCCCCGGTGACGATGGCGGCGATGATCGCAACGTAGCCGAGCGCGTTGTCGGGCCACTGAATACCCTTCGACTGTGCTGTCGCTGTAGTATTTGACATAACTGTGGTGACGACCCAATCAGAAAAAAGCCGTCTGGTGCAGCTCTCCAACTGTCGCTATCAGAAGTACGATCGCCTCGGCAAGGCCGTCCGCAGACAGAGATCGTTGTTGTAGCGACCGACGCCTACAACAACATCCCGCTGGTCTGAACGTAGAAGTAGACGATCAACACGGCCGCAAGGAGCCACTGGCCAAGCCGAATGTCGTCGGCCTCCCCAGACGCAGCTTTCACCAGCGGATAGCTGATGATCCCGGCAGCCAGCCCATCGGCGATCGAATACGTCAGCGGCATAATCGTGATCGTCAACGCCGCCGAGATCGACCACGCCGGATCGCGCCAGTCGATGTCGACGACACCCTCAAACATGATGACGCCGACGATCACCAGCGCGATAAACGAGGCGTAACTCGGGATCGCCGAGGCGATGGCGACAAACGGGATCATCAACAGAAAGAGCACGGCAACGACGAGCGTGGTCAGGCCGGTGCGGCCGCCGGCTTCGACGCCGGTCGAGGATTCGATGTAAGTCGTCACGGTCGAGGTGCCGAGCATCGCGCCGACGGTCGTCCCGACCGCGTCAGCCATCAGCGGCTTGTCCATCTCCGGGAGTTCGCCGTTTTCATCGAGGAAGTCGCCGAACTGGGCGATCCCGATCAGCGTGCCGGCGGTATCGAAGAAGTCCACGAAGAAGAACGTCAACACGACGAAGCCGAAAGTGAGTGGTTCGACCGCCGAGAGCCCGTCGATGAACGCGCCGGCCAGCGGTGTGATGTCGTACTGGATTCCCGTAATCACGCCGAGAACGCCCTGCTGTTCGACCGCCGACAGCACCGATTCGTCGACGAGCACGCCGCGGTCAACGATGCCGCCGAGGGTGAGTGCCCAGCCGGCGATCGCGGTCGTGAGAATCCCGATGATGATCGAGCCGGTGATCCCGCGAGCCCACAACAGGAGCGTCAGCACAACACCCGACAACCCGAGGATCGCCACCGGGTTCGAACCAACCGAGCCAAGCGTGACGAGGGTTGCCTCGTCGTTGACGATCACCTGAAACTCTTGGAGGCCGATAAACAGCAGAAAGACGCCGATTCCCGCGCCGACAGCGAACTTGACGGGTTCGGGAAAGAGATTAATGATGTATTCCCGTGCGCCGATAGCGGTCAACACGATGAAGATAATCCCCTCAACAAAGACGGCGGCGAGTGCCGTCTGCCAGGGAATGCCCAATCCGAGGACGACGGTGAACGCAAAGAAGGCGTTTAGCCCTAATCCCGGGGCGAGTCCGAACGGGCGGTTCGCATACAGTGCCATCACCAACATCGCGGCCACCGAGGACAAGATCGTCGTGATGGCGATCATCTGGAAGACCTCGGGATCGGAGTAGCCCTCGATGCTGATCGCGTTCGACAACACCGTCGGGTTGACGACGATGATGTAGGCCATCGCGAGGAACGTTGTCGCGCCGGCGATCACCTCCGAGTTGACATCGGTGCCATGACCGTCAAGGTCGAAAAACGAGTTGAGTCCCATTTGTGGTATGTAGCGGTTGCTTGCGACACTGACTTAAAAATTCGCATAATTGTGTGGTGTACTACTAGATCACTATCGAATATCGATGAACGATCGTGATATGCTGCGAAATGAACTATCGATCAGGCGAACGGTCGCCGACCCACAGCTCAGTCAACGGTCGTCAACGCCGCGACCGGCGCGTCGGTACGCTCGCGGGCGCGGGCCAACCCCTCGTCGCCGACAGCGATCAAGGTGAAGACACCGACAACCTCGGCGGCAGCCTCTGCGGCGATATCCAACAGCAACTCTTGGGTTTCCCCCGAGCGGATCAGATCGTCGACGATGAGCACCGATTCACCCGCAGTGAGTCCGGCAGCCGGCAGGTAATAGGTGAGTTCAATCCCCGAGGAGAGTCGTTGACGAGCCTCGATAAACTCCTCAACAGCAGTCTCCTTGGACTTTTTCGCATACGCCAGCCGCGCATCAAAGTATGATGCCATCGCCGCGCCAAGCGTGATACCGTCGGTGGCGGCGGTCAACACCACGTCCGGCCGCTCGAAGCCAACGCTGGTGGCGGCAACCGGCGCAACGCGGTCGAGAAACGATTGGTCGAAGACGACCGCCGAGTTGTCGACGTACCCCTCGTCGTCGACGCAGACCCGGGAGCGGAGTTCCCGTGCGACGGCCTCGTGGCCGATCTCGCCGACGATCATCTCCGCACGGTCGGCCCCTGGGAGGACGTGGCCGTTGACGTATCGGTTCAGATCACCTTCCGGCAGTCCGGTCTCCGCAGAGAGCTCCGCGTAGGTGCGATCGGTTTTCAGCATTCGGAGGACAGCAACGGCCTGTAGCTGGAGGGCTGCCTTCTCGGCACGGTTCATACCATCTGGTCAAGATTGTGTAACTATGAATACACCGGTACGAAGATACCGGCAGGTGTCCACCCTAGTGAAGACGACCGGAATCCGGGAGCCGATCAGGGATCGATGAGCGTTGACTTCGCGGCAGGCTGTGCTGCTGGAGTTCGCTACTTTGCGAACAATAGTTTCTAAAATCAAAAAACGTATTTCTATATCCCAAATATTTAAGTGGGTGGCAGCCGATTAACTAGTTGCTATGAGCACCCAACAGACAGTTCGTCAGCAGTACGACACGGTCGAAGGCTCGGAGGCTCTTCGTCTGGACACAGACAAAGCCGAGCAGATCGTCGACGCGCTGAACACGGACATCGCCAACGCCTACGTGTTGTATCACCAGCTCAAGAAACACCACTGGAACGTTGAGGGCGCGGAGTTCAACGACATCCATGTCTTTCTCCAGGAAGCCTACGAGACGCTTGAGGAGGGTGCCGATGAGATCGCCGAGCGCGCCCAAGCGATCGGTGGTGTCCCGGTTGCTGGCCCGGCAAACCTTGAGGAGCACGCCACCATCGAATTCGAAGGTGAGGACGTCTACGATATCCGCACCTCACTGGAAAACGACATGGCTGCCTACGGCGACATCATCGAGGGGATGCGCGAGCATATCCAGCTGGCGGCAAACCTTGGCGATCCGACGACCGAGCACCTCCTGAAGGAGAACCTGATCGAGATCGAGGAAGACGCCCACCACGTCGAACACTACCTCGAAGACGATACGCTCGTGAGTTCGGCCAACTAACGCCCGCCACGGCTACCTATTTTTTGCACCGACCGCATACACAGCGGAGTCACAACAACAGCGATCGCTGCGTCACAGCAAGATCGCTGAACAGCAGCCAGAAAACCAGCTTATCGGGTGACAGAAACGCTGTGATCGGTGGCGATCCAGCCGTCCTCGTTGCCCTCCTCGGTGAAGACGGTTCGCTCTGGTGTGGCGTTACAAGCCGAAACGCGCGGCGTCTCATCGTCAGCTTCGGGGGTCGTCGTCGGCCCGGTCGCGTCGGTTGATTCCATACCACTCCTTAGGAGGGCCATGCGGGATATAGGTTTTGGTCGGCCTAATACTGTGGTGGCGAAGAAAATGTCGCGGTGGCGACAGTGAACCGGCATGTACCGTTTTATGCTGCGGACTGTGGGGTCGGTAGCCGAATTTCGATCGTTGTCCCAACTGTCGTTTTCGGCACGCTGATCTCGCCGTCGAGGTTTGTGATGATCCAGTAGGTGAGCCAGAGCCCAAGCCCTTGGCCGTGGACGAGTGGGTCTTCATCCCCGGTCGCTAACACCTGTCGTTCATCCTCCGGCAGCCCCGGGCCGTCATCGCTGATCGTAATCTGAAGTTGCCCGTCGGTTTTCGCGACATCGAGGCTGATCGTTGGCTCCTCGCCGCCGTGAACCGCCGCGTTTTCGAACAGCTCCCAGAGTGCGGTTTCGATCCGTGGTAGCGTCGTCGCAACCGCAGTGTCCGGGAGTTCGGCTATGACAGAGGTATCCGGATACCGTGTTTCGAGTTCATCGATTGATTCAGCCAGTAGCGGCACAAGATCAACCGTCTCTAACTCCGGTGACAACTCACGGTTTTCCTCGATCTGTCTGGCGGATTCGGTCAGATCGAGCAATCGATCGCTGGCCTGCGTGATCTGTTCAGCCTTGGCTGCAACATCGTCATCGCTGTCAGCCGCCAGGATCTCGGCGTAGCCGCTAATCACCGTCAGCTTGTTGCGAACGTTATGACGCAACACCCGGTTGATAACGCTGATGAGTCCCTCTCGCTGTCGGCGATCACTTGCGTCCCGAACCATCACCTGCGCGCTAACGATATCGTCTACCGTCCGTGATCCCGGCTCGACATCGGCGGCATAGATCGGCACCGCGCGGATATCGACGTAGACGGTACGATCGGATCGCGTCGTGATCGGTAGATCCTGCACCTGGATTGATTCACCGTTTGTGACCTCCGCAAAGTAGCCTTCGGCCAACTCGATCGACTCGTCGTCGGCGCCGAGCACCGACATCGGCTCGCCGGTGAGCGCAGCTGGCGTGTAGCCAAGAAACTCCTCAACCGATGGGGAAACAAACTGAAACCGCCCGTCGAGATCGATCCGGAACACGAACGCAAAGCTGGCCGCGATGACGGCCCGATACAGCTCGGTTCGCTCATCCAGCTCGCGCTCCCGCTCGATCAGCCTGCGTCGCTGTCGTTCCATGCCCGTCACATCGGTGAGGGCCAGCACCTCAAGGGCGGAGTCGCCAAGTGTCATCGACCGTGGCGACACAAGGTAGTACTCCGAGTCATCGTCACCGTCCAGTTCGACGATCCGCTCGTCGGTACCACCGCTCTCAGCGATCCGCTTGTCGTCGCTGGCACGGGTGGCTGCAACCGCCGGAAGCACCGCTTCAAGTTGCGCTCCGGTTGCGCCCTCCAACTCCGGGAAGACATCGGCGGCAGCAGGCGAATAGTCCTGTATCCGATCGTTGTCATCGAGGATGATCGCAAGATCATCGCCCTGGGCGGTCGTTCGAACGGTCAAAAACTGTTCACCAAAGATGAACAATGTGCCGATCGCAAACGCGGCGACACCGATCGGCGCGTAGATGAAGTTGATCAGATCCGGTGTCGAAATCGCAACGATATCGAGCGTCACAGGCAGCGCGAGCAACCCGGTCAAGAAGCCAAGCGGTTTGCTATCGTAGCCTGACTCGACATATAGCTCAAAGATCATAAACAGGCCGACCGCTGCAAGCACGTATGCCAGACTCGTCGAGACCCAGTGGACGATCCCGTGGTTGATCGCCAGATAATCAAATGGAACTGTGACTGGTGTTGTGGTGAAATATAGCCCATGGAAGGGATTGGTGATCTTTATCGAAACGATTGTCAGAAAAACGGCGGCGCTCAGTCGGCGGAGCGTCTGGTTCATATGCAGCGACCGATCGGTGTAGGCGGATGCGAAGTACAGCCATGCCCACACTGTCGCAAAACCGAAGATGAGGCCGATGATGTAGCTTGCCTCTCGGAGCGGATCAGGGACAACAAAAAATGCTGTCTTGAGGAGGGCCCAGAGCCCGGTCGTCGCAAGCAACCCGACCAAGCCACGACGCATCGCGGCGTCATTGAAGCTTCGTGCCCGCGGGATGGAGACAAAGCAGGCGACCGCGCTTGCAAAAAACAGCCCCATATACACAATGCCGGACGGGGTTGTCCACGGTGCGGTCATTAACATACGTGATACGCGTCCGAGGGGTATAAAAAATCGGTTTAAGAAAGGTATAATTAGCTCCATTCGGCCGACTCACCGGCCGCTATCGCTGCTGTGTTGCCACAGTCTTATGCGCGCGCCGATCCAATCAAGGCGTATGACGCCACCCGCTGACAGCCCTACCGATCCGCCGGATCGAGCGGAACTGGCGGCTCAACTCGACGAGCTAGAGGAGACACTCACCGAGCTTCGGGGTGAACTGCGCTCCGAGGATCGTCGCGGCCCGCCACGACCGCCGCGGCTGGGTGAGTTGCTCCGGTTTACCGAGCAGTACACGATCCCGACGCTGATTGCTCTGCTGGAGGCGACGGTGAAGTCGCTGGAACTCCTCCAGCGAACGCTCCGGTTGGCCGATCCAACACGGGCCGCCCGCGAGGAAAGCGACGCCGCTCGGGGGCGACTCAACGAGGTTGGGGGTGAGGCCGGGAGACAGCTCGCCGATGCGTTAAGCGAGCTTCGCACCGCACTCAGCGAGGCTGACCTCCCCGAAAACTCCGAATCCCGCGATCTCATCACCGACGCCCGCGATCTCACCGGCGAGATCGAAGGCCGACTCCGCGAGGC
>Ga0209946_1000906_pt1 | contig 12202 bp, 13 predicted proteins | sample SalPon2_A_H2O_MG_FD_185704 | JGI IMG/M metagenome (GOLD analysis project Ga0209946, IMG submission 185704) | Salt pond water microbial communities from South San Francisco under conditions of wetland restoration - Salt Pond MetaG R2_A_H2O_MG... | ecosystem: Environmental > Aquatic > Non-marine... | reverse complement strand
GCAGGTCGGGATCACCAGCCAACGCGGTTGCGAGGAACGCGCGCTGGCACTGTCCGCCGCTCAGTTCGGACGGATACGCACCGAGACACGCCCCAAGGTCTTCGATTCCGACCTCTGCCAGCAGCGAGCGTGCTTGCTCCCTGTGCTGTTGGTCGGAGCGCCGATGAAGCAGGCCCGACAACGTCTCGAACGGCGAATCAGAGCAAGCTGTCCCCTCGGCAGCACGGATAGCCTCACAGAGTTGCTCGCCAATCGAGTATACGGGGTCGAACGCCGTCGTCGGGTCTTGGAAGGCGAACCCGATACGCGACCCACGGACGGTTCGCCACGTTTCGGTGTCCGCATCGGCGAGTTCCTCGCTGTCCAGTCGGATCGAGCCGTTCCGTATCGTCGCCGGTGCGTGGATGCCGGCAACGGCGCGGGCGAGCGTCGACTTTCCGCTGCCGCTCTCGCCGACGAGTGCGACCAGTTCACCCCGCTTGACGGCGATGCTCGCGGTATCGACGGCGGTGTGACGGCGGTTCGCTGTTCCGTACGTCACGGTCAGGTCGGTGATATCGAGTATTGTCATGGTCTCACGAGCTCCGTTCCGTTCTGCCATCGGGGTCGAGGACCGCTCGGAGGCCATCACCCAGCAGCGTGAACCCGAGAACCGTCACCACGATAGCCAGCCCAGGGACGTTCACGAGCCACCACGCGGTCTGGAGGTAGTGGCGGCCGGCGGCAATCATCGTCCCCCACTCCGGGGTCGGTGGCTGTGCGCCGAGTCCGAGAAACGACAGCCCCGCCGTCGCGAGCACGACCGTGCCGATGTCGAGCGTCGCCAGGACGATTGTCGGCCCCAGTACGTTCGGGAGGACGTGTTCGAGGACGATGCGACGGTGTGGCGTCCCGGACAGACGGGACGCCGTAACGTAATCGCGCTCTCGCACCGACAGCACCTCGGAACGGACCACCCGCGCGTAGGTTCCCCAGCCGACGACGGCCAGCGCGAACAGCACGTTGGTCAGACTCGGGCCGGCGATACCGGCGATGACCAGCGCGAGCACGATGCCTGGAAACGCAAACAGCAGGTCGACAATTCGCATCAGGAGTTCGTCCGACCAGCCGCCAGCGTACCCCGCGAGGAGACCGATAGCGACGCCGAGCACCAGTCTGATGGCCGTCACGGCGACCGCGATACCGAGCGAGAAGCGCGCGCCGTGGACGACGCGAGCGAACACGTCCCGACCCAGCCTGTCGGTCCCGAAGGGATGTGCCAGCGACGGTGGCTGCAGGCGATTCGAGAGATTCTGTGCCATGGGGTCCGTCCCCAGTAGTTCCGGGCCAATCAGAGCGATAAGGGTCAGTGAGGCGACGATGGCCGCTCCGGTAGCAGTCTGGGGCCGGCGCAGTGTCTCCCGTAGACGCCCGGAACCCGCCATTGCGTCACGCACCGGGTGACTCCCGGCTTGGCCGTCGGGACTCACGCTGGCTCACCGCCGAGGCGAACTCTCGGGTCGATGCGTTCGTACGCGAGGTCCGTCACAGTGTTGACCAGGACGAACAGCACTCCGGCCAGCAGCGTCACGCCCTGAACGACCGGGTAGTTCCGGTCGAAGACAGCGTTCACCAGCAGCGTTCCGAGCCCCGGGCGCTGGAACACGACTTCGACGATGACCGCGCCATTGAGGAGAAACCCCAGCTGGAGGCCGAGGACAGTTACCAGCGGTAGTAGCGCGTTTCGAAGGGCGTGCTTGTACACCACGAGGCGTTCGCCCAGCCCCCGTGTCCGCGCCGCAGTGACGAACTCGGCGTCGAGTGTGTCGCGCAGCGACGCACGGAGCAACCGCGTCTGGACAGCCGCCAGCCCGGTCCCGAGCGTGAGCGATGGCAGGAGTAGATGAGCCGGCGTCCCGCTGCCATACACCGGTGTCACGCCGAGCGTCAGCGAGAACACGAACACCAGCAGGTAGCCGAGCCAGAAGTTTGGCATCGCGACACCCAGTAGCGCGACGGCCTGGCTCGCGTGGTCTGCGTAGCCGTGTGGCCGACAGGCACTGAGGATACCGGTCGGAAGCGAGACTGCGAGTGAGACCGCGAGTCCCCCTGCTGCCAGTGAGAGCGTCACCGGGAGCCGGTCGACGAGCAACTCGCTCACCGACCGCTCGTGGTAGTACGACTGGCCTAGGTCGCCCCGTAGGAGCTCGCCCAGCCAGTGGAGATACTGGATATGTGGCGGCTCGTCCAGCCCGTGCTGGGCACGGAAGGCAGCGACCTGGTCGGCTGTGGGCGGTTGCCCCAACTGTTTCTGCAGTACCAGTTTTGCCGGGTCGCCCGGGGTGACCAGAATCAGGCCGTAGGTCACGACACTGACCAGTAACAGGGTCACGGCGGTCAGTGCCAACCGGCGGGGGAGATACTGCCAGCGCATACCCTACTCGCCGTCGTGTGCGAACTCCGTCCACCGGGTCATGTGCGGGACGGCGTGTGTCTCCGGCCCGGTCGTGTTCGCACGCTGCCCGAGGACGTACTCCTTGTAGTAGATCGGGACGAGAACACCCTGGTCCATCACCCGTCGTTGGACCTCGCGGTAGGCTTCGTGTTTCGTCTCTTTGTCCAGGGCACGGTCGCCCTCTTCGATGAGGCTGTCCACCTCCGGGCCGAGGTTGTAGAGTCCAGTCCCCTCCGATTCGTAGAGGGCGCGATTGTCCCCGCCTTCCGAGTGGAACTGCAGGTGGACGAGGTAGTCTGCGGCCCCGTTAATCGAGCCGAGTTCGATGAGTGTGAGGTTCGATTCGGCCATCTGTTCCGTCTCGAAGAACGACCCCCGGTCGAACTGCCGGACCGTACTCGAGACGCCGATTTCGGCGAATCGGTCCTGCATCCGTGTCGCGATGAGCTGCATGTGTGGTGTGTTGCTGCTCACGTGCAGCTCCACGTCTTCACCGCTGTATCCCGACTGGTCGACGAGGTCCCGGGCCCGCTCTAGGTCCGGTCCGTATTCGGGAAGCTCGTCGTGTGCCGAAAACGGAATCATCTGCGGGTACGGTCCCTTCGCCGGTGCCCCGATACCGCTGAGAATACTGTCGACGATCGACTGTTGGTCGACCGCGTAGTTGAGTGCGCGTCTGAGGTCCGCGTCGTCGGTCGGCGAGTTGTAGAGGTTGATCATCGCGGACCCGGCGCGTGGCTCGCGCTGTGTTCGGACCGTAACGGCATCGTTGGCCGACAGCAGGTCGTAGTCCTGCCGGGGAATCTCGAACGACGCGTCGATTTCACCCGCCTGGAGACTCGTCGACCGCGTCGTCGGGTCCGTGATACCCTCGAACGTCAGTTCCTCCAGCTGTGGCTCCGCTCCCCAGTAGTCCTCGAAGCGAGTCGTCTGCAGCGGGCTGTCCGGGTCGGCCGAGTCGGCCTCGAACGGGCCCGTCCCGATGGGCCGGTCGTAGCTACCGGGATGTTGAATCCCGAATAGCGGGTGACTCAGCGTTCCGGCGAGCGCCCCGAACCGTTCGACGGTCTCGACCCGGAGCGTGCGGTCGTCCACCGCGCTGAAACTCTCGTCGGTGACCTTCGCCCAGCTCAGTGGTCGGTCCGCCAGGAGTGCAGACAGGGACTCCGCGACCACGTCCGCCGTGAGGGCCTCGCCGTTGTGAAACGTCGCGCCGTCCCGGAGCGTGAACTCCCAGGTCGTGTCGTCGATCGTCTCCCACTCGGTGGCCAACCACGGTTCTATCGTGGAGAAGTCGTGCGACGACGCCGTCAGCGTCTCGTGCATCGGCGAGTAGTACGGCGCTGCGCCACCATACATCGACCAGTCCCCACCAGTGAGAGGTGTGCTCAGCGCCACTGTCTTCGAGCCACCTGCGTTCTCGTTTCCAAACACCGACTGACAGCCAGCCGCCAGGGCCGTTGTACCGCCTGCGACGCCGGCGAGTAGCTGGCGCCGTGAGAGGGTCTGTTGCATTGTGATTAGTATAACTGGTACTAGTTATAATAAAAGTTGTTAATTTGGGGTGAGCTTTTAATATCAACCCAATGCGCCCCAACGAGCGGGCTGATGGCGGAGAAACCGGCTCTGCAAGCCGATATTGCCCCATAGAGGGGAGCCACCGAACGAACGGCTCGTTCTCCTACCGTGGACGAGCGCGTGCGAGGACGTGCCCGTCGTGACACCGGCAGTTACACCGGAAGAAGTCTGCCGCGTAGCCGTTGCGTCGGAGGAGGCGGATCAGCCCGACACCCGCTGCCTCGCTTTCGACCTCGACGTTGACGACGTCTCGGCGGCCACTGCCGAGGGCCGCTATCGCCTCCGGAGCTGACGTTCGCTCCGGCTGGAGCGATTCCAGCAGTATCGCCTCGGTCGTCCAGTCATCGAGTGTCGGCACGTCACCGGTCGATACCGCCTCGTCTTCGTAGAAGTACTCCGCTATCTCGGGGCCATCGAACGCTTTGAGTCGGGGGCGGTCAGACTCGGTGAATCGGTTGACTACAAGAAAGACGTCGAGGCCGAGACGAGCAGCGACGCGCTCGTAGGCCGCCACGCAGTCCAGTGTCTCTGGTGTCGTGACGACGAAGACAGTGTCGAGGGCCGAGCCAGTCGTTTCGACTCTAGCCGTTCCGGCCGGATAATCGACCACCGACCAGTGCACGCCAAGTTCTCCGGGAGTCGTCCACGAGGCCTCTGGTTGGTCGACCAAAGCGCACGCCTCTCCGAGGACTTCGACGGTTGTCCGCTCGGCCAGTCGCTCCGCGACCATCGCCGCGACGGTCGTTTTCCCGGCGTTCTCGGGCCCCACAAACCCAATTCGCCGACGGTCCGTCGCCGGATTACTGGGCCCGTTCGCGCCTTCTGCTGGCGGCGTTTGTGACTCGAAGCTCATATGCGTGCTTGCTCTCTGATGCCGGTGTCGACCGCCCGGTCCTGTGCAATCGTTTCGAGTGCCTCCATCGCTCCTATCTCTTTCAACTCCGTGACTGCGTCCCGCCGGAAGACACCGTGGATACCGTTCGTCTGTGTGACCGTCTTGAGCTGTGTCACGGCTTCGAGGCGGCCGAGTTCGCGAATCGCCTCGCGACGCGTCTCACGCGGTGCGGACTTCGTGACGATCTGCTGGAATAACGCGGATGCGCTCGGCATCGTCAGTCGGCCAGCCCCACTTCTTCGGCACTGTCGGTATCCTCGGCCGGTTCGTCCGCTCCCTGCTGTGCTTCAGGGTCGTCCTCGAACCGGGGGAAGCGGTCCTCGAACGCGTCCCAGTCGGCGTCCATCTCGTCGGCTGTCAGCGTGGCCGCTTCGAGGTCGCTCCGGAGTGCGTCGTGGTCCATCTCGGTCCCGATGAGGACGAGCCGAGAGGAGCGGTCGCCGTATGTGGGATGCCAGTTCGCTTCGAGTTCGGGCGAGGCTTCGAAGTACTGTGCCTGTTCCTCCTCGGGTAAGGAGGCGATCCAGCGACCCGCCGGCACGAGTCGAATAGAGTGCCCGGCTACGTCGAGTCCCAGTCCGATCTCCGGTCGGCCCGCCAGCCAGAAGTGGCCTTTCGAGCGGACGACGTTCGACGGGAACTCGTCGAGCAGTTCCGCGAACCGCTCCGGGTGGAACGGCCGTCGGGATTCGAAGATGAACGACGTAACACCGTGTTCTTCCTCGGCGGAGGCGTGTGGCTCCTCGAGTTCCTGCATCCAGCCGGCGGACTGACTCGCCGCCTCGAAGTCGAACCGCCCGGTATCGAGAATCTCGCCGGAGTCGACCGCGCCGTGCTCCGTTCGGATGATTTCGGCGCGCGGTTGGAGTACTTCGACCATCTCTCCGATCTCGTCAAGCGTCTCCTCGTCGACGAGGTCGCACTTGTTCAACAGGAGGACGTCACAGAACTCGATCTGTTCGACGAGTAGGCTCCCGAGGTTCTTCTCGGTGTCGCCGTCCATGAGCGACTCTTTCGAGTCGAACGTCGTCCAGAACTGATGGGCGTCGACGACGGTGACCGTCGTGTCGAGTTCGTAGTAATCCATCACTTCGATACCGGTCTCCTCGTAGAACTCCGTGGGGTCGAGGTCACCCTGGTCGAAGCCCATCGTGAGCGTCTGGGCGACGGGTAATGGCTCGGCGACGCCCGTCGATTCGATGACGAGGTAGTCGAACTCCCGGGCCTGTGCGAGCCGTGCGAGCGCGTCGAGCAGGTCCCCACGAAGCTCACAGCAGATACAGCCGTCCGATAGTTCGACCATCTCTTCGTCCTCTTCCGAGATATCAGAGTGTTCCGCGACCCGCTCGGCGTCGACGTTCACCTCGCCCATGTCGTTGACCAGGACTGCGATATCCATCTCTGTCCGCGTGTTCAGGAGGTTGTTCAACACGGTCGTCTTTCCCGCACCGAGGTTGCCGCTCAGTACGGTGACGGGTATGGTCTGTCGCGCCATCTGTTATTAAGACTAGAGCGTATATTATTTATATTTGGCTATTTACTAGGTCTTGTTGTTAACAGTGAATCCAAACGAAGTGCGCAAATACGAATCGCTCGACGCCGTTGTCGTGGGTGCGGGCGCCGCTGGCGTCGGAATCGGGGCTGCTCTCGCCACACTCGACCTCGACTCATATGCCATTCTCGAGCGCGAGACGGTCGGGGCGTCGTTCCGACAGTGGCCCGACGAGATGCGCCTCATCACGCCCTCGTTTCCGAGCAACAGCTTCGGCTCACGCGACCTGAACGCTATCACCACGGACACTTCCCCCGCGTTCGCACTCGACCGGGAACACCCGACCGGGAGGGAGTACGCCGAGTATCTCCAGGGTGTCGTCGATTTCCACGACCTCCCTGTCCGAACCGGAGTACACGTCGAATCGTTCAGCCCGCACGACGACGGCTTCGTCTTGCACACCTCTGACGGTGTGATTCACAGCCGCTTCGTCGTCTGGGCGGCCGGGCAGTTCGGTCGACCGAACGACGACCCCTTCCCCGGGGCGGCCCACTGTGTCCACAACTCTCGGGTCGGTTCCTGGGACGCCTTTGCCGACAACTGCGTCTGTGACCCGGTCGTCGTCGTCGGGGGCTACGAGAGCGGTATCGACGCGGCCCTAGCACTCGCTGACCGCGGCGTAGAAGTACTCGTCGTCGACGAGGAGGGCCCCTGGCAATTCCGGGGCCCGGACCCGAGTGAGGTTCTCTCGCCTTACACGAGCCAACAGCTACAGACAGCACTCGAAGACGCTGCGCCGATCGCCCTCGAAGACGGCGTTCGGGTCGAGCGTGTCGAACGCTCGCCTGACCAGTTCGATGCGTCTATCGACCGATTTGACGTGCTCGGAACCGACAGCGAGCGATATTCGACGCGGAATCGACCCGTACTCGCGACTGGGTTCGAGAGTAACCTGGGGCCTGCCGAGGAGCACTTCGCCTACGCCGATGGGCATCCCCAGCTCACGGACCGAGACGAGTCCACCTCGACTCCCGGACTGTTCCTCTCGGGCCCGCAGGTCGCCCACAACGGGCAGAAATTTTGCTTTATCTACAAATTCAGACAGCGATTCGCCGTCGTCGCCGACGAAATCGCCACCAGACTCGGTGTCGACTCGTCACCGCTCGACGCGTACCGTGAGAAGAACATGTTCCTGGAGGACCTCTCCTGTTGCGAACCATCGATGTGCGACTGCTAATGATGACACGAGATACTACCGACGCAAACGCCGACAGCGAGCGTTCGACCGACAGTGCAGCCGACTGGCGGGTCTGCCCGATGACCGGCCGCCAAGACGGGCTCGTGGGAAAATACGACATCTGGCTCTGCCGGCAGTCGTTCCGTGAGCTCGCGCCGAAGATGGGGTTCGAAAAATATGACTGAACCATCTACCCAGTCGAAGACGGAGGGCGAGAAGGAGACAATCGTAGTCGTCGGGAAAGAGAGCGTCGGCAAATCGGCCCTCGTCGCCGGACTCGCCGGAACGACGCCGACCACCGGGAACTTCCGCGGGACGACCGTCGACGTCGAGCGATACGACTCACCGGAGTACGTCTTCGTCGACACGCCGGGTATCCTGCTCGACGCGGACACCGAGACCACCCGAACAGCTATCGAGGCAGTCGACGGGTCCGAGACTGTGTTGTTGGTCGTTCGGGCCACCAACATCGATTCGGACCTCGAGGACCTGTTACCGCTGGTCCAGGGGAAAGTCGGCGCCGTCGCCGTGACGTTCTGGGACAAAGTCGAGAACCAGGCCGACGCTCGTGAGCAACTGGACGCGCTCGCCGGCGAAGTGGGCGTCCCGGTTGTCCCGGTCGACGCCCGAACCGTCACCCCCGCCGTGACGGATGGGGGAGACGCCGTTCCGAACGAGACTGACTACAACCGGCTCCATCGCGCGATAGACGACGCCGACAGGTTTCCCGGGCAGGCCCCTCAGGGCACCGGTATCTCTCTCGAACCACCGACGACGATACTCGAACACACTCTCCTCGGACCCGTTCTCAGTATCGCCCTCCTCTTGTTGCCGGCCGCGGTCGCTGTCCACTTCGCGAACGCCGCTGCCGCTGCACTCTCCCCTCGTGTGGGAACGTTGCTCGAACCTGCGGTGCCAATGGGCGAGCGGGCTTCCGGGGCCGCTCGCAGCGGTGCTTGGCGGCGACTACGGCCTGCTCTCGATGGGTCCGTTTCTGTTCGTCTGGGCCGGCCCGACGATTCTCATCTTCGCACTGTTCATGGCTGTCTACAAACAGAGTGGACTCGTAACCCGCATCACCGCGTCACTGCATCCACACCTTCGACGCGTGGGTCTCACCGGACGGGACCTCGTCCGAGTCGTGATGGGCTTTGGCTGTAACGTGCCCGCGGTCACGAGCACCAGAGGCTGTTCGGACTGCACCCGGCGAACGACCGTGTCAGCTATTGGATTTGGGTCGGCCTGTTCGTATCAGTTCCCGGCGACGCTCGCTGTGTTTGCCGCGGTCGAGATGCCATGGCTCGTCTTCCCGTACATCGCTGTCCTCACGACGACGACACTCATCTACGCCCGGCTGATCGCGCCCGAGCGAGCGCGAACTACGTCACTTGCCAGCGAGAACCGCGCGTTCGCCCAGTGGCCGACGTGGCGGTCTGTGTGGCGCGAAACCAAGACCGTCGTCCGCAGCTTCTTCGTGAAGGCGCTTCCCGTCTTCGCCGGTATCGTTCTCGTCGCTTCGTTGCTGGACTATCTCGGCGTGCTAGACGTACTGGGGGAACTGCTCTCACCAGCAATGGCGATGTTCAATCTCCCCGGTGAGATGGCGCTCGTGGTGGTGCTTGGCTCCATCCGGAAAGACGGTCTCCTGCTACTGCGGTCGGATGGGCTGAGCGCGACGCTGTCAGCGATGACCCCGGTACAGGTGCTGACCGCCGTGTATCTGGCTGGCGTCCTGCTTCCCTGTCTGGTGACGGCGATTACGGTCGCAAAAGAACTCTCACCGCGGTACGCGGGAAAGATGATGCTCCGACAGGCAGGGGCCGCTGCCGGCTTTTCGCTGCTCATCGGATGGGGCGGCGCCTTGCTCCTCTGACGATGGCCGGTGAAACGGTGACGCTCGTGTTCGAACTTGACGCACTCAAGCGAGTCAGGGACCCACAAGCAGTAGTCGTGGACGCACGGCGATGGGCACAGAACGTCTGTCTCGCCACGAGCGACCCCACCGTAGCGAAAACGTTCAGCACGACGAACCTCCTCCGATGGGAGTGTCAGGTGGAGCCGATAGCCTCGACGTTCCAGCAGTCCCCCAGCGGTTCCAGACGGATAGATACGTCTTGGTCGGGGCGTCTTCCGGACGGCCCGACTACCTTCCAGCAGACCAGTGGGACTATCGGAATCTGGCGGTTGCCGCCAAGGTTGCAAACTGGGAGATAGAGACACAGCAACCTCCGCTCCTACAGCGGTGGGTCGAGCGACTAGCCTCGCTCCGGGGACTCCCGGAGTGACACCAATGCGCCGTAGTCGGTTTCAGAGCTAGCAGTAACCGGCCGATATCAGCCTGGGAACCCGTTGATTCGCCACGTGTCTGCCGCCGTGTCATCGGAATCGAACTCGGGGGCGCTAATAAGGACGAACGCGCTCTCGTCCGCACCGTTCCGAATCTGGCGCGTCGCTTCGGGGGCAATCCAGACAGCATCGCCCGTCTCCATCTCTACTGAGTCGCCGTCAATTCTCACCTCCGCACTTCCCTGTACCAAGACGTAGACTTCCTCGTGTTCGTCGTCTGCGTGGTCGTGCGGTTTGCTATTCCAGTCCGGGGGACACCGCGAGAACGTCACGCCCACCTGTCGACAGCCCAGTGGTTCACTCAGGAAGTGCATCGCGTCTGAAACCTGTTCAACGTCTTCGTAATTTACGGTGCGGTAGCTCATATGGACACTTCACTACGAAGAGTAATAATAATCTAGGTTCAGTTAACTATCCTTAGTAATATCTGCCACTCTAATAATGATTCAGTGTTGAATTTCCTGCTGACTTTGGCTCTTCAAAAGTTGAGATCACCCTTCTCGATGCATATGGACCGAATAGCGATAGGTCCATTAATTCGGATTAGTTGTTTGGCTTAGTGACAGTCTCGAGAATCTCACTTTATTGGTTTTCCTGTCTCGGGATTAATTGGTTCGTGAGACCTGCAGTCCCATGTCTATGCTGAAGGTAGTTGGATAGCAGTTCAGGCGAATTCGTAGCTGACTCCTTACTGGCGAACATCACTCGACCCAAGAGTGTCTCTCGGGACAGGTGGATCGCCGAATCTACCGATTTCGGCGATCCAAGCTGATAGCAAGACAGCTCTCCGTCAGGAAGTAATCAGACTCCGCGCAGAGAATCAGTGGCTTCGCCAGCAACTTGCCGCACAGCAGGAGCAGATTGACGAGCTTGAGGCAGAGCTCAAGAAATACAAAAACGCGAATACGCCTTCTAGCAAGAAGGGCGGTGCTGGTGGAGGTAACAATTTTTCCGATGATGACGAGACTGACGATGACGAAGAGGAGTCAGCTGGCGGCGATGATGCCGCCAGCGACTCCTCGCCTGGCCGTGAGGAGGGCCATGAAGGAACCACAAGAACACCGCCAGAGCCCGAAGAAACACGCTTTGTCGACAACGGGTTTTGCTCTGATTGTGAGCACGTTCTCACCAATCCAGACAGCTACGCGTCACAGATCGTCATTGACACGCCGCTTCCTATCCCAACAACCGTCGTTGAGTACAAACTTGGCAAACATGAGTGCTCTTGCGGAAACGAAGTAGTCGCTGAGCATCCTGATTGCCCGCAAACCGGGCGGTTTGGGCCAAATATCATGGCCCAAACCGCTCTCGGCCGGTTCCACGAACGGCTCCCAAATCGCAAACAAGCTGAGCTCTTTGACTGGAAACTTGACGAACCAGTCTCTCATCGGACCATCTACAACTTGACTGAGCGGGTCGCAGACCGGCTGCGACCCGCGTACAAGGAAGTCAAAGATAGCGTAGCGGAGAGCGACGTGATCTACGTCGATGAGACTGGATTTCCCGTGGACGGTGAGCAGCATTGGGTCTGGACGTTCGTAACTGAGGATGAGGTGCTGTACACGGTTGATCAAAGTCGAGGCAGTCAGGTATTAGAGGATGTCCTCGGCGACGAATTCGCCGAGGACGCTACGCTCAGCTGTGATGGTTGGTCGGCCTATCCAGCGTATCACAGGAAGTTACAGCGATGCTGGGCGCATCTGTTGCGGGAGGCAGAGTTCGTTGCTGGTCGGTACGATGAAGCACAGCAGTTGTGTGATGAGTTGCACGAACTCCACGATGATCTAACTGCCTTTACCGAAGGAGACCCATCAGCCTCCGCCCGCGAAGAGGAGCGGGCGGAGGCAATGTTGCACTTAGAGGGGCTTACTCGGCAGGAATACGCCAACGAAGAAGTCACAGACCTTATCGAGAAAATCAGAAACGGGCTTGGTCACTGGCTGACGTTCGTGACAGAGCCAGAGGTGGATTCAACGAATAATCGCGCAGAGCGCGCTCTGCGCGAACAGGTTGTCTTTCGGAAGATTTTCCGAAGCCTTCGATCAGCCGACGGCGTCCGAATTCACGAAACAATCACGACGATGTTAGCGACATGGCAGAGGCGTGGACTTGATCCACCATCGCAGTTGCAGTCAATGCTTGGTGGACGAGAACTGGAATCACCGTGAGAGCCATCTCTACCGGCTGATTCTCATTTCCGCTATCCAACTACGATGGATG
>Ga0209946_1000904_pt1 | contig 12219 bp, 27 predicted proteins | sample SalPon2_A_H2O_MG_FD_185704 | JGI IMG/M metagenome (GOLD analysis project Ga0209946, IMG submission 185704) | Salt pond water microbial communities from South San Francisco under conditions of wetland restoration - Salt Pond MetaG R2_A_H2O_MG... | ecosystem: Environmental > Aquatic > Non-marine... | reverse complement strand
CGGCACTTGCCCCGTGCATGATTGCACGCTTCGCCGGCCTGCCGCTCGCCCCGCTGGCGCTGCTGGCGGTCCTCCCGCTCGGCCGCTTCGTCGTCGTACTGTGCGGTGCCACCACCGCGCCCGGTGCCGCCCGACCGGCGTGCTCGCTCGAAAATGGCGCGGGCGTCGTCCGCGGCGTCTACCTCCGCCACGTCGACGTGCTCGAACGCGTCCACGTCGTACTCGTCCGCGACGTTCGCGAGCGCCTTCGCCTTCACGTAGCTCACGCCGTCGCGCGTGAAATCGAGGCCCCGCTTTTCGGATTCGGTGAGTTCGCGCTTTCCAGCAGTCGATTCGGCCGCTTCCACCTCTGCCTTTCCCGCTTCTGCCGCGCTCTGAACATCATCTAACAGGTCGTCAGGAATGTCACTGGTGAAGTGGACCGTTCGGGTTCGCTTGTCGTCGTCCACCGGGCACACGAATTTATCGAGCTGCTGGCGGTAGCCGTCTGCGTCGGCTTTTGTTCCGAACTCAACAGCCTCACTCATCGTTCACCGTGAAAGTCGATGTTCAGCCACTCAGTCGGGTGGTCTTCGCCCGGTGGCGGGTCGCCCCACCACGCCAGTACGTCGCCGTCCTTGGCGTTGAGTGCGTCCTTCATCGCGTCGAGCGCCTTCGCTCCCGGCTCGGTGTCGGTGTAGATGTACACACGCTCGCCGATGACGGCGGTCTTGTACGTCTCCTCCGTCTCGACTCGTGCGCCGAACACGGCGGCCAGCTTCTCGGCGAGATTCACCCGAAAAACACCCGTTTGAGTGCCGCGAGCCGCCCGCCGTCGTCCGCCTTGTACTCGCTCACTGCTTCATCGAGGTCGATTACCGACAGGTCGCAGCGGTCACGGGCGATTTCGCCGGCCTGCGCCGCTTCGGACTGCGTATCTATCTGCCCTTCCTCGTTGCGGGTGAGATACTGCCGCTGGTCCTCGCCGGAGTTGTAGCGGTTCCCGATGGGGGTCATTCTTCCTCGTTCTCCGGCTCCGGCTCGTAGCCGTCCACGTCGATTACTTCGGCGTCGGCGAGGTCGCGCCGCGTCCGGCTTGCCTCACGGCGCGCACTCGTCGCCGACTGGTCGGCCATCACTGCTGCCACCAGCGCCGCGAGCGCAGCGAGCAGAATCAGTTCGTCGTATTCTATCGTCAGTCGTGTCATCTACGACCGCTGATATGTGATACCCTACTTTCTTTCCCACGGCTAAGTTACTGAATCAATAACTTACTTATTGACTAACTTCCCTGTCCGTGAATCCTCCATTCTCGGACAAAATCAGCCCATCCGACCTAATCTGTACCCTCTCTCACCGCAATTCCCCATAATTCTGTAGTGGGTAAAGCAAGATTTAGGGACACGGCGCGAGTGGGTAGCGTATGCGACTCGATGACTACGACGGACAGGAGGGAAAGCGCGTCTGGCTCACGAGCGAAGAAATCGGCGACCTCATCGACGAAGCCGAAGACGCTCAACAGCGCATCGCGTTCACGCTCGCCGGTCGCGCCGGCCTCCGACGCGCCGAAGTGTGCTCGGTGACGCCCAACGACTTCAGATTTGGACCTGACGGGTTCGTCCGGGTATGGGGCGACTATGCCAAGCGTGACAGGTATCGAGAGGCCCCGATTCCGTCCGATTTCGGTGCGTTCGTGCTCGGCGTGAGCGAGGGGCAGCCAGACGACGAGCCGGTCGTCAGCGTCTCCGGGCGCACGGTGCTCCGATGGGTGCGACGAGCTGCCGAGCGCCGACAGGCCGAGACCGGAGACCCCGGCTGGCAGTATCTCGGCGTCCACGACCTTCGGCGCTCATGGGGCGGCCATCTACTCTGGAACTGCGGGGTTCTTCCGGCGGTCGTGCAGGAGTTCGGCGGCTGGGAAGACTGGCAGACGTTTCAGGAGCACTATCTTGGCGAGATTACGCCGGAGGCGCAACAGCGCGAGCGCTCGAAGGTCGATTATCTCGGCGGAGAACCGGACGGCGACGGTATCGCGTTCTCGCCGCGCACGAGTGGTGCAGCGAAAGCGTACACCAGCAATCGCTAACATCCACACTATTATATTCGTCTGTGCCGACCGTTTGATTATGGATTTAGACCGGAGGAAGCTGCTTGCTGGTATGGGTGCCGTCGCGCTTGCGGGCTGCTCCTCACAGCAGACTGGCGGAGACGATGACTCGGGGAGCGGCGGCAGCTCATCGGGGGGTAGCGAGGATACTGGGCCAGTAACCGAGGATTTCATTACCGATACCAGCACCGTCGAGGAAGACGGATGGGTCTACTATGACTGGACTCAGGATATGACCGTTGAGTACACGATTGAGTATATCGTGCGTGATGGCCCCGAAATCGACGTGTACGTTATGTCCGAAGATGAATTTGAGAACTACGACAACGGAGATCGGTTCCGCACATACCTCGATTCAACAGGAACGTCAGGAACTATGAGCGGCACGCTTGCTGAAGGGAGCTATTACCTTGTTCTCGACAACAGCGAGAAGGGAGCGGCTCAGCCGCCGACGAACTTCGACGAAGACCCCGCGAGAGTCGAGATAGAATCAACGCAAACCTACTGATTACTTCCGCCGCACTCTGCATACAGTCAAGTGTCCGACGAGCGTCAGACTGCCGTATGTCTATTCGCGACCTCCCTCCTGCGCGCCGAAAAGCGATTCTCGACGGCGTTATCGGCTATCTTGGCGAGCGGTCACACCACGGTTCTATTTTCGTCACGCTTGACGAGATTACTGCCGAGCTTCCTATTTCGGAGATGGCCGCCGCTGGCGCGATGACACATCTGGAAAAACACGGCCCGTTCAACGTGCGCCGAGATGACAGGCGCGGAGAGATACGCTGGATGGTCAGCGGGATGCTTTCGTAACTATCGGTTCTGTCGCTGTACTTCTTCGACCTTCTCGGCGACTGCCTGCAGAACGAACTCCTCGCGTTCTTGGAACTCGTACGGGCCGAATAGCTCGTCTAAGTCGTCCTCACATTCCACCATCGTTTGCACGGCGTAGCGGTACCAGACGCTCTTGCTTTGGCCCGGAGCCAGCCTGCCGTTAATCGTCTCCATCACGTCGTCATCGACGCGAAAGCTCGTTTGCGCCATTACGAGTATTAACTTAGTGAGTAACTTAGTCATAGGGGATGCGTTCCGTGTATTCGATGTATTCGGTCGATTCGCTCTACCACCACAATTATAACTAACTAACTCAATAAGCCGAATGTATGGTGATGAACACCAACATCTCGGTGACGATGCCCGTGCGGATGGTCCGGGCGATGGACGAACAGAAACCGGCAGACATGAGCCGGGCTGAATACATTCGGCGGTGCGTCAGAAGCGACTACAAGAACCAGTTTGACGTGACCGCGCTCGACGAGGAAACAGAACTCGGCGAACTCGCCGAAACGGAGGCATAACATGGGGGCACGCGACCACGGTACCAACGGACCCGCGTCCCCCGGTGACGACTCGGACGGCGAGCCGGAAAGAGTCACCGACGGCGGTGTTCCTCCGCGTCCACAGATACCCGTCGTTCGGGAAGAGGATGGGAAGGAGTTCATCGCTCGGATGAACCCACATGGACACGACGACTCCACCCTGATTCTCGACCCTGCTTCAGACACGGATTATCGGACGGTGGAACTGACGGTAGACGAACTCACTGAGCAGCTCCGAGATGGTCGCATCTCGGTCCCTGATGCAGATGTTCCAGACAACGGCTTCGTGGGGTTCGTTTACGAGCTAACCAAGGCCGTCGGCCTCAGTCCTGAGGAGGTGGCTCGCGACCTATGAGAGTCTGGATTTCGACGGCGACCCAGACCGACCGCTACCACACGGACCCCGACTGCACGGCGCTCGCGACGGCAAAGCGCGTCCGTAAGACGACTCGCGACGACGTGAACCCGCGAGCGACCGAGTGCGGTATCTGCGCCGGCACCGCTACGTCCGGCGGAAACCCCAACTCGGGAAACTGCGACACCTGCGGCCAGCGGATTAACTCGCAGTACATCGAAGACGGCGAGTGCATCGGCTGCCGGACGCCGACCGTCATGACCGACGGCGGGACGGAGGTAGGCCGATGACCCTCCGAGAATTGAACTTCGTCGCCGACTGTGACAAGTGTGGAGCCGAGCAAAACAGGAGGTACCTCGGACTTCCGCACAAGTTCAAAGCGACGGCACAGGCTGACGCCAGTCGACACGACGAGGTTCGGCTGGGTGAGACGGCGTGATTGGTCTCGATTGGCCGGACGGCTTCGAGCGCACACCGAGCGGCGAACGGACGCGGACCTCGAAGTTCTCGGCCGGCTCGAGACAGACGCGAAAGGAAATCGGGCGCGAGATGGACCGCATCGACGCGGACCAGTGGGCGCTTGATGAAGCGAACGGCTCCAACGACGAGCCGGGCGTCGTGCTCCGGTGGGTCCGGCAGGGCCGTGATTACGCCGTCGCGTGCGACCGCTACGGCACGAAGAAGGCGAACCTCCGAAGCGTCTATCTGTACGTTCAGGAGACGCGCAAGCGGAACGACCGCCCGGTCGTCACCGGTGCGGGCGACGGGTTCGCCGCCGCGCAGCTCCCGAGCGGCGACGGAGACGACGGCGGCACGGAGACGCTGGCACCACACGAGGTACTTGGTGTCGCGCCCGACGCGCCGGATACCGTCGTGCAGGCCGCCGCGCGCTCGCTCAAGAAGGAGCACCACCCGGACGCTGGCGGCGACGAGCAGCGATTCAAGCGGGTCGTGAGCGCCGAGGAGGCCATGCTTGACGGTGGTGGTGAATGAGCGCCGTTCAGTCACCTGAAGACCTCTCCATCGAGGACGCACGCGACCGCTGGCTGTCGAAGAACACGGACAAGACCGACCGGACGGTGACGAGCTACCGGACTCGAACGCAGAAGTTCGTCGACTGGTGCGAGGAGAACGACATCGAGACCGTCGGCGACCTCACGCCGTTTCTGGTGGACGAGTTCGACCTCTACGTGCGCCAGCAGGAGAACGCACCGAGCACGGTGCGCGGCGTGCTCCAGACGAACCGGCAGCTACTCGATTACATCGTGCAGCTCGGCGCGGGAGACGAGAGTCTGCCTGACGCGCTGGACGTGCCGGTGTTGAACCGGCAAGAGTCGATGAGCGACAAGCGACTCGCGCAGGAGGATGCACTAACGCTGCTCGAACACTACCGCAACGACCGCGCGACGTTCGGGACGCCGGAACACGCGTTCCTCGAACTCGCGTGGTGGACCGGGGCGCGACTCGGCGCTATTCGCGGCCTCGATATGGAGGACTTCGAGCCGGAGGAGAATCGGATTCACTTCCGACACCGCCCGGCAACCGACACGCCGCTGAAGAACAAGACGGAGGGCGAGCGGTACGTTGGCCTGTCGGACCACGTCGTCGAGGCGCTGACCGCGTACATCGAACGGGAGCGGTACCAGAAGCGCGACGAGCACGGCCGGCGCGGGCTGTTCTCGGCACGGCAGGGACGGCCGTCGTTCACGACGCTACGGGCGTGGTCGTATCTCGGCACCCAACCGTGCGTACACGGCCCTTGCCCGCACGACCGAGACCCCGCGACGTGCTCGTATCGCGAGCGCAACGAATCGAGCCGCTGCCCGTCGTCGCGGTCGCCCCACCATATCCGAACGGGGTCGATTACGTGGCAACTGAATCGCGGCCTCTCGGTCGACGTGGTCGCCGCGAGAGTGGACGCGAGTCCACGCGTGATACGCGAGTTCTACGACGCCGCTGACTCGTTGGAGGAGTTCGAGGAGCGGCGTTCAACGGCGACCGATGCACTCGATGGCGAGCTACTGGACCGAGCGGAAGACACCGACGAAACTGACGACAACGATGAGCAAAACTGAATCACCCGACGGACGGAGTACAGCAACGCTCGGAGAGCCACGACCCTCCGGCCCCATACTCACCTTAAACGAACGCAAACGCATCGAGAGCGGCCAGCACACCGTTCTCTGTGAATGGTGTGGCGGGGAAATCGTCGAACATCCCCAGCGATGTCACGCCGATCCGACACAATTCTGTGACCCTTCACCCGACCGGAGGGATGGGCAATGAGTTGCCGCTGTGACGGCTCGCCTATCGTCCGAACGGACGAACGCGACCGCCGGTACTGCGCTCGCTGTGGTGCCATGCTCGTTTCCGCCGGGTGGTGGCGATGACTCCGCTCGACTTCCAGCGTGTCCGTGACGCCGAGTCGGAAAGCTGGGCGCGGTCGCATCCAGACCGGGCGCTCATCGAGCCGCAGGCGCTCGGCGAGTGGCTCGTGATGCTTCCCGGCGGTGAGCCGCACGTCGTCGCTCTCGAACGCGACCACGGCGCTCTCGTTGGCGAGTGCGACTGCAAGGGCTTCGAGTTTCGCGATGCCGACGAGACGCCCTGCGCCCACCTGTGCGCTGTCCGGCGAGCTGCGTGGGACAACGAGACCGGGCTGTCGGAGACGACCGACACCTTCGGCCAGCCGATTCGACTCGTCGACGTGGAGCAGGAGCAGGCCGACCACCACGTCGAGAAGGCGATGGCCGACGGCGGCACGGAGGTCCGACGATGAGCGGCCGACCCTTTCCGCGTCGAGTGTCCCCAGTGCGACAGCGGCTATCGCAAGATGCACCGCTCGCTGTCCGACGCCGAAGCACGCCGGGCGTTGGACCGAGCACCCGACGACGACCAGACCGCAGTCCGGTGCAACAACTGCCGCCACGTCCACGAGGTGACAGCATGACGCTGGAAGAAGTGCACGAACGTCGGGCCTCACGCGGGGGCGCGCGCGATTCCTCCGCGAGCAACGGTGAGGGGGCGTCATACGGGAGCCGCAAACCCGCATACAGCACCGCACCGCTATGTCGTATTACGGGTGGTATCTCGTATTACGAGAACGCCGGTCTGAGCGCGGCTGTCGCGACCTCGGAGGTGACAGCATGAGCACCGACGAGACAAACGTCCACTTCGAGGAGAAGACGCAAAGCGTGCGTCTGAACCCGAACGATAACGCCGCGCTTCAGCGCGTCATCGAGGCGAACGACGAGTTCGGGAACGCGAGTGACGCGATTCGGCAGCTCATTCGTCGCGCCGACGACCGTGCCGACCCGGAGGGCGGCCCGGCACTCCGGACTGGACGCGAGGAGCCGGACGACGACGAACTCGCGACGGCGTGGGACGTGCTCAAGCGCCTCACCAACGGCGGGGGTGGGTGGCTCCGGACCGAGCAGGCGAAGGTGATGCTCGCGCAGAAGTGCGGCGTCTCGAAGAACCTCGTGTACGGGACGCTGCTCCGGCCACTCAGCAAGCGCGGGTATATCAAGATGCAGACAGACGCGACCGGACGGCAGTCAGGGGTGTTCGTCCGCCGATGACCGACGAGTCTGAGCAGGAGGTCCAGCAACTCCTTGATGCGGACGCGCGCCGGTTCGTTGAGGGGCTACTCCGCCGCTGCCGGTTCGTCGAGTGGGACCGATTCACCGTCTACGAGCATCCGGACGTGGATGATGAGGTTGGCGTAACGGCCTACGGCTGGATCGACCGCGATGATGGCTACAAGGACTTCGCAGTCTTCACCGTCTGGACCGACGCCGAGTACATCCAATCGGTCACAACGTCATCAGCAGAGTACTCTGGGCGGCTAACTGAGCTACTCATGGGTGGCCTCGACGACGATGACGGCACTGGCCACAACAAGTGCCACCGCGTCGAAGACACGTTCAACGTCGAGAACGCGAGCACGCTGGGGGTGCGTTAGAGTGCCCGACGCTCTCTATCACCGGCTCGGCGACCCCTGCCCGCACGACGACTGTGACCAGCGGTTCCTCGGCGAGCACGGCATGACCAGCCACCTCGAACGACAGCACGGCGAGCGCGGCCGCTACCGAGTCGCGCCGTAGAAAACGAGTCTCGGGCCGGACGCCCGACGCTGCTTCTTCTTCACCGCTTCAGATGAACGACGGGAGCGACGTGCCAGATACGAGCACGCCGAACACGACGCCGATAACGACGCCGCCGAGTCCGTACCACGGCTCGCGTCGGACCTCACCAACGACCGGCGCGGACGGGTCGGCACCCTTCACCTTCCCCGCTTCCATGCCGAGCGCGAGCGCCACGACCACCGCGGCCAGTTCCCATCGCCCGGTCGTTCCGGCGGCGATACCCGCGCCGAGACCGACCGCGAGCGAGTGCCATTCGCCTGCGTACGAGAGGAAGCCGCCACGCGGTGTATCCTGCTCGCGTGCGCCGTCCGGAGCGTTCCGGATGAGCCACCGCTTCACTCGCGCGCCGAGGCCCGTCGAGCCGTCGCTGTCGTTGCTCACGACTGCATCACCACCGCGACGGCCGCCAGCCCGGCGAGCAGCACCTTCGGGTCCAGCCCGCTGCTCTCCGTGGTCTCGGTCGGCTCCGGTTCCGGCTCCGGTTCGGTGCTCGCGTCCAGCTCGTCGCGCACGTCTTCAACGGCGTCGACCGCCGTCGTGCTTGGGTCGCCGTCGTTGTTCGCCTCCTCGATGGTGTTCGACATTCCGCCCGGCGTCGTGGAGGTGTCCGTCGAATCGGTCGTATCCTCCACGTAGGCCCGTGCTCTGCCGGTGTCGTCCTCCGTCAAGAGCGGGTCGTCGTCCGTGTCGTCCGACTCGTCCGCGCTGTCGTCGTAACTCCCGGCGTCGTTGAACGGGTTGTCCGAGCCGGTCGGCGTCGTCGGTGGGTCGTCGGCCGGCTCCGGGTCCGGTTCCGGGTCCGAGTCGTCGGGAATCGTGCCGACTGCATCGTCTTCCGCGGCCGACTCCGACGTGTCCCCGTCGCCGTCTGGGTCTGCGCCCATCGGCGTGCTCGAACCGTTGTCGTCGGTGATGACACCGCCAGAGCCGACAGTCGGCCCAGAGTCACCGAACGGATTGCTCGGCGTCCGTTCGCTCCGATTCGGCTCCGGTGCTGGCTCGGGGTCGGGGTCGATAACCGGCTCGGGAGTGAGGTCGATATTCCCCGCGTCCGGCGGGTCTGTGGCCCCTCCCCCGCCCGTTGACGGTGGGATAAGGCTCATTCTATCACCCCACCCGGAACAACCGGGTCAAGCCGAATTGGGTCGTTCGGGTCGACAAACTCATCCTCGGGAATCGACGGCTCGGGTGTTGGGTCGGGTTCCGGCTCTGGTTCGATAACCGGGTTCGGTGCCGGCTGTGGGTCGGGCTGAGGTTCTGGTTCGGGCGTCGGCTCCGGCTCGGGTTCGAGTTCGGACGTATCTGTCTGCTGCTCGTCGTCCGTTTCCGAACTAAATTCGTCTGGCCCCGGCGGACCGCCGGGGAGTGGTGAATATGGGTCGTCCGGTCCCGGCGGCCCGTTGTACGGCACTTCAAGCACCGGCCCGTGGCTGCTCCCCGGACCCATCGAAATCGGGTCGTTCGGGTCGAGGAGTTCTTCCTCGGGAATGTTCCGCTCAGTGTCCTCCCCTTCCGAACCACTCGCTTGCTGGTTCGATTCGGCCTGAGTGTTCTCTACTGCCCCCGAGTCCCCCGTCGAGTCGGTCGTCGGGTCGGGTTCAGGTTCCGGCTCCGGTTCGATGACCGGCCCGGAGGTCTGTTCAGTCGGGGGCGCGGAACTTGTCGACTGGCTTCCCTCCCCGCTGGACGACCCGCGAGAAGTTCCCTGCTGGCCGTCACTTGCGACGACGAGTGCGGCAAGTGCAACCGCGCCGAGTGCTGCATTACTGCTCATAGTTGTTTGAAAAATCGTTCGTGGCCGGTGTCGGCGGCCACAGCCGCGTCTATCAGGTCGGTCTTAGGACTGGTCGATTCGGCTGGGTTGACCCCGTATCTATCAGCCAAGACATCGACGGGGATGCTCTCGGAGATTGCTTCGCTGTGGGTTGTTCCACACTCCTCGCACCGTTCTCCCGTCGGATGGATTACTGTTACAGTTAGCTCATCGTTCCGTGTCTCCGTCTGAAGATTATTCGATAGCCACTTGCGAAGTGTCATTTTATCATCCTCCAGAGTCGACAGGTGATGGTCTTACTCCCATAGGACTGGTTCTGAATATCGAACGCTGTTTTCTGGCCGATGTTATCTCTCGGATTGGAGCGATAAACCCGCTCAACATACACTTGTCCCGCCGCAGAGTCGAACGTGATGTTTGCCGCGTCCCCGCTTGGCGAAACGTCGACATCCCACGAAAGTTTCTTCAGCGGTACATCGGGGTGCTGCATTTCGAGATACGTACCTGCCCCGCTGGCCAGAGACACGTCTTCCTCGGAGAACACTCGGGGAAATTCACTATTTCCGCCGCTAAAACCAGCCATTAGATGCCCTCCGGCTGCTCGCCGATGATGTGCAACGTGTCGGTGTTGTTCTCCGCTACCGCCACAATCGCGTTAGCGTTCTTCAATCTGAGCGTCAGGCTGTCTCCTCCTGCTAATGGCACCGTCGCCGACTCGAAGCCGACGAGAATCGGCCGCTCATTGTCAGGGTCGGCAAGCAGGACCAACTCCTTGCCCGCCGCGACGGGCTGGTCCGGTAGTCGGTCCTCGCCGGTCCCCGGCTGGTGCACGGTCGCCTTCCCGGTCGCCGCGTTCGTCAGTGCCGCCGACTGCCGGCGCTGCTCCTCGTTCGTCGCGGCGCTGGCGGGTTCGCCTTCCGAGTCAACGACGCCGGAGACCTCAGAATCGAGGGGCATTACGCTTCCCACCCCACGACCTGCATCCCGTAGGTCTGCTCCTTGTCCCCGGTGTTGCGGATGATGAGCTCCAACTTCGTCTGAAACTCCAGCGGCGGCATGAAGCACTCACTCAGGTCGTCCACGTCGGTCGGCGGGAGTGCAGCCTGTGCGTACCGCGTCACGCCGTCTGCGATGACCTCGTAGGTCGTGCCCGCTCGCTTCCCGATTGCGATAATCGGAAGCGAGAACGTCGTGCCGGACTGCTCCGGCGTGAACGTGATGCGTGCCCGCTGGCCCCCGGGGACGCTGACCTGTTCAACCGCGTGTACTGGGGTCGCCCCCTCGGGCGGTTCACTCATCGTTACCCTCCGGTTCAGCCGGTGAGGCGACCTTCTCGGCCTCCCGGCGCTCCACTTCCTCCATCTCTGTGATGTTGATTTTCTCTGTGTTCATCTGTCCATCCCCGATAAATCGAGTTCGTCGGCGTCTATCTCGCCCGTTGCGAGTGCTTGGACGAGCGCCGACGCCGCGCGCTCCTCCTCTCGGACGTGATTCGTGTCAGCCTCCTCGATGAGACCGTGGTCGGCGAGCACGTCCGCGTTATCTCGCGCCAGTCGGTGCGTCTGCTCCCACTCGGTCACGAACTCGTGGAACTCGCGGCGAATCCGGTGCGCCGTCCACGTCAAAAATGAGAGCACAGCCCCCGACGCGACGAGTGCGAGGGTTTGCGCGCTTGCTGAAGCAAACACGTTCATCGTCACCCCGCGATGTCGCTACCGCTGTCTAACATCCACGCGATAGCCAACAGTACGAGCACGCCGACGAGCGCGTTCAGCCCGCCGCCACCGCCGCCGTCGGGGAACAGGAACGGGAAGATGCCCGCGAGCGGGTTGTTCCCGCCGTTGTCGTCGTCCCCGTCGTTGTCGTTCCCGTCGCCCGTGTCGTCATCGTCGGCCGGCGGGTCGGTCTCCTCCACGTCGTCGGACGAGACCGTGACTGTCTGGCTCATCTTGCCCGTCTCCTTGCCGCTGCCGGGGAGACGCACGTACGCCTCAACGTCCACGCTTCCGCCGTAAGACGGTGCTGTGAACGTCTTGCTGTACGTGTTCGTCCGCTTTCCAAACGCGGTTTTGCGGATACAGGTCGGACCAGAGACTCGCGTCTCCCCGTCGACCTCGAACACCACTTCGATGCTGTAGCCGGACGCGCCGTCCGGTCCGGTCGCGCCGGGCTTCCGGCAGTGGTCTTTGTCCCACGGGTTGATGATTCCCGCTCCGTTCGAGACCTTCGCTTCGACCTCAAACGGTTCGCCCGGTTCGACAGTACGCGGGACCAAGACTTGTTCGAGAATGACGTTCCCGCCCTTCGTCCGCTCGCTCATGCGACCACCCCGCTCGCGAGGAGCACAGCCACGACCAGCACGGCCAGCAGCGCCGCGTCCGGCCCGTCGTCGCTCACGCTCACGTCGCTGTCGAGTGGCGTGTCCGACTCGCCCGAGCTGCTCCCGGCGTCGGTCGTCGTGAGAACGCCCGTCACCG
>Ga0209946_1000901_pt1 | contig 12230 bp, 12 predicted proteins | sample SalPon2_A_H2O_MG_FD_185704 | JGI IMG/M metagenome (GOLD analysis project Ga0209946, IMG submission 185704) | Salt pond water microbial communities from South San Francisco under conditions of wetland restoration - Salt Pond MetaG R2_A_H2O_MG... | ecosystem: Environmental > Aquatic > Non-marine... | reverse complement strand
CGGCGCGATATCGGTGGGGAATTCCCTGGCAATATCGCCGAGAACGCCAACCGCGTTGGCGCGAAGCTCCGGATGGTCGGCGTCGAGTTGGGCCACCAGCGTCGGTACCGCCGGGGTCGCCGCAGCCGGGTAAGCAGCCGTCACGCGGCCGAGCGCGGCGGTACTGCTGATCCGATAGGCGGTATCATCGGTGTCCAACAGCGAACACAGCTGTGGAACAAGTGGCCGTACCGCCCCGGGATGGGGGTTGGCGAGCAGGCCGACCGTCGCCACCGCCTGCCGGCGGGCACGGGTCGGCGTCGGCGCCAACAGCGAGCCAAAGGCGGGGACAGCATCCACGACGGCTCCGGGGTTGTGTTCCGCCACGTAGAGCAACAGCCGTGTCGCCGCCGCCGCCACCAGCCGACTGTCGGCGGTGACGGTGTCGATGACGGGATCGACCTCCTCGGCGACCATACCGGGATACAGCTCCGCGATATGCGCCAGCGAGCGCAGGGCATACAGCGTACTCACCCGCCCCGCATCGAGACAGTCAACCAGCGACGAGATCGCTGTCAGCCCTGAGGTAGCTGTCGCTTCGAGGACGGATTCAAAGATCTCGACGGCGGTCGCTCGCGCCTGGCGGTCGGTCGTCCGAAGCAGGGTTTCGAGGCCGCTGGGATCGATAACCCCGGGGGCGACTGCCGCTAACTGCCCGTAGCGATCGAGTTGCTCTGTGGTGCCCCCAGGATCAGGGGGTGCTACCGTTGGCTGTGGCGTCACAGCGATCGTCTCGATCGCATCGATCGACACCACAACCCGACGCGGGGCGGGTTCGGCTGTCAACCCTGACACCTGTGGAACCTCGCGAGTCGAGTGGGATGGCGTCACGCGCTGAAGATCAACAACCGGCGGCTCGATCGACGACGCAGGTCGAGCCGTCTCGATCTCGAAGGCGGTGCCGGCACCAAACGTCGCAGAAAAACTGAGCAGGTCGACAACGCCGTCAGGGTAGATCCGCACCTGTTGCGGCGAGCCGCGGTGATCGATCCCGAACCATCGCAGCGGGGTGCCGTCGGCGTCGGTATGGCGTCGGAGAAACGCACGGACCGAATCACAGCCGACCGCGTCGCGGGCGAGTTGCCACTGCTCGTCGGTGCCGACGCGCCAACAGGTGAAGCCGTCGACAACGACGGGATTCGGGCCGGATTCGGGGACGGTAGCCGGGAGCTCAGACGCCCCGTCGGGTGTCGGCGGGGGGTCGATGGGGTCGCCGGCAGTCGTGGTTGCCGTGGTCGCACAGTCACGACACACCGGGTTCGGGATCGGTGGGGGGAGTTGAACCCCACCGTCTGGTTCGGGCGCGCCCTCCCCCGCCGGGTCAGCACCGATCGTCGGCGGGCCGCCCAGAGCGGTGGGTGATCCCGAACCGGCCGACTGCTGTGTGGTCGGCCCCGCGGCATCGGTGTCGTCGGTCGCCCACGACACGGGTGTGCCGCAACAACAGCAGTGGAGGTGGTGTGGTGACTGGGACGCCATCTACCTGATATCGGATGGTCGGTCGCTCAGTCAAAAAGCGTTCGCCCGCGGGTATCACCAGCGATAATTAGGAAAACGACATGCGCGCGCCGGCCCACGATAGCACGTTATAGCGTCGCTGCGGCCGCGGTCGCATCTTCGATCGTTCCCTCAACAGCGACAGCGGTGGTGACCCCGTCGGCAGTCCAGAAGACGACCGCGCGGTCGTTACGCTCGACGGCGGTTGCCGACCGACCGTCGATGGTCACCGTCGTCGCATCGTCGGGTTGGTCGAACGGCATCGCTCCGCCACGTGCGGTGATCACCGAAACGGTGTCGTTGTCGACGGCGTACTGCTGGACGACAGCCTGGCCGTCTGCTCGACTGATAACGGTGGCCTCAGTGAACTCGCCGTCGTCGTAGGTCGGTACTGAAAGCTCGGTCGCTGACTGGACAGACTCAACGCTGTCGTAGGTCTCAGTTGTCGTCACCGACACCCGATCGGCTGGTGGCTCAAAGGTGCTGTCGTGGATGCTGACGTTAAACTGGGTCTCAGTGACCTGAACGGTCGTCGCGTTGGTGCCGTCGGTCGCGGTCGCCTGCAGCAGCCGGCTGTCCTCGGTGGCGACCCAGAGCGTGCCGGCGACCGTGGCAGCATCATCGGTTGGCTCGATGTCGACAACGTAGGCGGATTCGCCGTCGACCTCGGTTGTCTCAACGAGGGTTGCGGTGACGTTCGAGGTTGCGGCCGGATCGGTCAGCGAGTCATACTGGCTGGCCTCGCTCGGGAGTCCCTCGCGGTCGCCGCTTGCCTCGGAGGCGTCCAGGTCAGCTTCGGTTGGGATCTCGCGGGCGTAGGATCGGTTCTCACCGACCGCCCAGACGACGCTGCCGTTCGAGCCAGCCTCGTAGGTTGTGCCGGCTTTCTCGACCGTGTAGGCGACTTTTTTGGGTTGTTTGGCGGCGAAGGAGACGGTCGCTGTCGACGATGCCGTCTCGTTTTCGACCGTCACCGTGGCCGTTCCACTGAGCGTGTCGGCGGTATCATATCGGGTCTCGACGCGATCAAGGATCTCGTCGCCGGACGGCTGATCGTCGACCGCCATGCCGGGGAGCCCGGTCGCCGCGCCAGCGGCCAGCATACCGACCACAAGGAGGGCAGCTAGCACACCGAGGCGACGACCGAAAGGAGCAGATGTCATCAGTTCATGTACGTGCTTGCGCCGTAAGTACATTGCTCCGAGCACGCTTATCCGAGTGCGGGCTGGCAACCCAGCGGCCAACGTTGATACCGGCAGCCGGCCAATAACGTCTGTGAGCGAGACAGCAGCGACCGCGACAGCAGCCCCGACCGCGGCCGACGAGTCTGAGCCCACGGTCGTCGTCGACACGGTGTCGAAACACTACACCGTCGGCGAGCAGGTGACCGCACTCGATAAGGTGAGTCTGACGCTGCCAACGGGCTCATACACCGCGATCATGGGGCCGAGTGGCTCCGGGAAAAGCAGCCTGTTGAACCTGATCGGCGGGCTCGATACGCCATCGTCGGGCCATGTTGCCGTCGACGGCAAGCCGGTCTCGACAGCGAGTGAAGACGAACGCGCCGCGATCCGCGGCACCGACATCGGCTTTGTGTTTCAGACGTTCAACCTCATGCCGCGGCTGACCGCCGTCGAAAACGTCGCCCTCCCGTTGGTGTTCGATGGCTGGTCGCGGGCCGAGCGGCTCAACCGCGCGACCGACCGCCTGGAGGCAGTTGGACTGGGCGATCGCACCGACCACGTCCCCAGCGAACTCAGCGGGGGGCAGCGCCAACGGGTCGCCATCGCTCGCGCGCTCGCACCCGATCCGGCGCTCATTCTCGCCGACGAGCCCACCGGCAATGTCGATACCGACACCGGCGCGACCGTCCTCGATATCTTTGATGAGCTGCACGCCGCGGGCAACACCATCCTGCTTGTCACCCACGAACGCCATGTCGCCGAACGCGCCGACCAGATTGTCCACATAACGGACGGCGAGATCGGCTCGATCGAAGCCACGGGTGAGGCCTGATGGACGGCCGCGAAGGGCTCCGGATCGCTGTGCGGTCGGTGCGGGCCCACAAGCTTCGGTCGGCGTTGACCGTCGTCGGTATCGTCATCGGCATCGCCTCAGTGATCACGTTTGCGACGTTTGGGGCCAGCGTCCAAGCCGAGATCATCGGCGACATCGGCGACAGCAACGCGGGCAACATCTACGTCTTCGGCACCCCCAGCGACGACGAGGGCTTTGACCGGGTGTTGCAGCCGGTGTTTACCGACGCTGATCTTGCGGCGATCGGTGAGATCGACGGCGTCACGGCTGTTTTACCACGCGGCTCGATACAGGTGACATCGATACGTGCCGCCAATCAGACGCTGGCCAGATCGCAGGTGACCGCAACAACGCCGGAAAGCATCACCGCCGGGTCGATCGTGGCGGGGCGTTCGTTCACCAGCGGCGAACCTGAGGTCGTCGTCAACGAGCGACTGGCGACCGGGTTCAGTGAGAATCTGACAGCCGGATCGACGCTGACCCTGACCTATCCCGACGGCCAGGAGCGACCGGTCACAGTAACGGGGGTCGTCAACGGCACCCGTGGTGAGTTGCCGGTGAGCAACTTCGCGCGCCAGCCGCGGCTGTACGCGCCGATCGATCCCTTCTATGAGGCTGTCGTCGAGAGCCCCTCCGCCGGGGTGCGGCAACGAGCCTACCCACAGGTGACCGTCGTCAGCGACCCGCGACGGACAGCCGAGACGCGCGAATCGATCGAGGACTATCTCGCGGGCGACGCCGATGCCCGCCAGCTGTCGGCGAGTGACACCGAATTGGTCGCCCGCTCGGGGAGTGATTTTGTCGATGAGATCAGCGACGTGATCGAGCGCATCACCCGGTTTGTGACCGGGATCGGCGTCATCTCGCTGGTCGTCGGTGCGATCGGCATCGCCAACGTGATGTTGGTCAGTGTCACCGAGCGCACCCGGGAGATCGGGATCATGAAAGCCGTCGGCGCGCGCAACCGCGATGTGATGAGTATCTTCGTCATCGAGGCCGCACTGTTGGGGACACTCGGCTCGCTGCTCGGCGTGCCGCTTGGGCTCCTTGTCGGTCGCGGGGCTGCCGCCTACGCCGATGTGACCTTCGCGCTGGCACCGGATTGGATCGCGCTTGCGGTCGTGGTCGGCGTCGTCGTCGGCATCGTCGCCGGGCTGTATCCGGCCTGGCGGGCCGCCCGCATCGACCCCATCGACGCACTCCGACACGAATGAGTAGCCGCATACGAACACCACGATAGATGGCCGAGAGCGAACACGCGCCGGCCCAGGTCGTCCTCTGGGTGATCGTCGCCGCGGCGACGCTGACGGTGATGGCCGGCGCGATTCTCGGGCCGGTGGTTCCGCAGATCCAGTCGGTTCTTGGCGTCTCGGATACCGCCGCCGGGCTGATCATCACGACCCACGGCGGCGTGATCGTCCTTGCCAGCCCATTCGTCGGCGGACTGATCGATCGGATCGGCCCGCGTCGACCATTTATTGGCGGACTGGCGATCTATGGGCTCGGCGGTGGGGCCGGCCTCGTCGTCGACAGTTACCTGCCGCTGTTGGCCTCACGGGTCGTTCTCGGCGTCGGCACCGCCGCGGTCTACACGTCGATCACGGTGTTGCTCTACCAACTCTACGAGGGCCAGGCGATGGAGCGCGCTCTCGGCTTCCGGAGCAGTGCCAATAGCGCGGGCGCGGCGGTGTGGCCGCTGGTCGGCGGTGCGGCCGGAACGGTAACCTGGAATCTGCCGTTTGCCGTCTATTTGGTCGCGCTCCCGCTGGGTGCGCTCGTGTTTCTTACGATCCCGGAGCCGACAGCACCGTCGATGGCGAGCGACACATCAGGGAGTACAGCGGGAACCACCACAACGCTTCGAGAGCGACTTGCGGCGACAGCCGCCATCGTTGGTGCCCGCCCGCAACTCCTCTTTGTCTATCTGCTTTACTTCACCGCAAACACGCTGCTGTACGTCGTGGTCGTCTTCTATCCGCAGTTCCTCAGCGGTGTCGGCGTCGAGTCCTCGGCGGCGATCAGCCTCTATCTAGCCGCCAACGGTGCGGCCGGCGGCGTCACCGCCGTCGCCTACGATCGCCTGCTCAAACGGAGTAGTCGGCTCACGCTCGTCGGCATTGCCGTTGGGTTGTGGACGGTCGGCTTTGCTGGTGTGAGTGCCGTCACAACCGCCGGGGGTGCGTTGCTGCCGGTCATCCTGTTCGGAGCCGGTATCGGGCTGGTCTTTCCGTCCGCCTTCGCGTGGGTCGAGCAGTTCGCGCCAGCGTCCAAACAGGGACAGTTCAGTGCCTACCTCGCCTCGGTCGGCTACACCGGGCAGTTCCTCGCACCGGTGCTGTTTGGGCCGTTGGTGCCGGCTGTCGGCGTTGCCGGCACCTTCGCTGTCGGCGCGGCTGTCGCCGCTATCGGGGGTCTCGTCGTCGTGATCACCACGTATTGGCCGACCGACAGACACCTGTAGCTGGCCACACAGAACACAGCTATGTCGCGGCCAGCGGACTGGGAGACAACCCCATCGATGCGGCGACCGGTGCCACGGGTGACCGCCGAGTCGTATCTCTCTCACGGCCCAAGTCTCGTCATGTTACTGGTCGCCAGCGCGGTCGCCTTTCTCGTCGGCGTGCGGTTCTATGTCGACACTATGCCTGCGGTGTCGACACTACTGTGGCCGCTGTATGCGGACTCCCCAACCGCCATCGCGCTGGCGACGCTGTCGCTGGCGACGTTGCTGCCGACGCTTAACCAACCGCTTTCGGCGACGCCAACAAACCGGCCGCTGGCGTATCTGCATACTCTCGCGTACGTCTGGCTCATCAAGTACGGGCTCTGGGTCGTCATCGCGCTCAACCGCCGGGTCGGTCTCTACATCGGATTCGATGCTGACGCATTCTATGCGTACTGGGGGATCATCGGCACCCACCTGTTGTTTGTCGCCCTCGCCTTTGCCATCCTCCACTACGGGCGAACAACACGGGGCGCGCTCGGGGTGTCGCTGGGGCTGTTACTTCTCAACGACATCGTCGACTACGGCTTTGGCTACCATCCGCCGCTGCGCTACGAGCCTGGAACCGTGGTGTCGACACTGACAGTCGCGCTGTCGGTTGGTGTCGTCGTGCTGGCAGCCTGGCAGTTTGACCGGCTTGAACCAGCAACCGAAGCCTAACGACGAGGGTGCTCAAAACGAGGTATCGTCGAGCAGCGTCTCAAACAACATGACAGCAGCGAGCCCAGCCACCAGCACCGCGCTCTCAACGGGGCCGTAATTGAACGGATAGACAGTTAGCGCGAGCAGCGCGATCGCACCGGGAAACGCGACTGGACCGACGAATCACGCCTTCTCGCGTCGATCCATACACGCGGTTATATTGGCTGGCTACTGAAAGTAGTCGTTATATGTCACGTGTTAGCCCATCATGCAGGTCGCGGCCAAAGTAGTGGCCGACGAGGGCGAGGGCGACACCGACGACGATACCGACGCCGCTGAAGGCAAGCCCGTATTGCTGGAAGACGTCGACGCCGATAGGAAGCGCGACGGAGGTGAGGAGGCTCAGCGCGAAGTTGACACCGACGACCGCGCCGCCGGCGACGGCCGTTTCGAGATACCACGACCGACCAACCACACCGAGCAGGAACGTCGCCGCGGCGACGCCGATAAGGGAGGTGATCCCACCGACAAGTGGGAGCATCCCGCCAACACCGACACCGACCGCGACGGCGAGAAGCGACACAAGGAGAGCTTTCGCCGAGAAGCGGCCACTGAGGCGACCCGAGCTATCGTCATCGTCGGCACTCGACGGGATCTCAGTGTCAACCCCCTCGACCGTCTCGGTCAGTTCATCCGTCTGCTGCATACCGATAGCTGACGCCCCAGCGGTTTGGCTGTTGTGCCGACAGCGACGATACTGTGTGGCTTGCCGTCTGTCGCACAGCCGCGAAGAACTATTTTCGATACCGCTCGATTTGCAGATCCTCGATAGCAGCAAAATGGGTGTCGTCCACGACGAGTGGCACGCCGAGCGAGCGAGCAGTTCCAGCGATGTAGATGTCACTTTTGTTGATCAGTTCGCCGTCGGCACGGAGCCTGGCGTAGATTTCTGCGGCTTCCGCAGCCGTTTCGTTCGTGAACGGCACCGGCTGCACCCACTCGTATTTCGACATTGCCTCCGTTTGTGTCATCTCTTGGGTGATCATCAACCCGCGATACAGCTCCGAGAGGACGATGGTCGGTGCACCGATCTCTTCGCTGTCGTGGGCGGCTAAATACGCGATTGCGTCATCGTCACCGCGGGCATAATCGATGAGAAACGACGCGTCGACGAGCTTCACGATTCCCCTGGAAGTTGCTCGTCGATCCCGTCGCCATGTTCATCGAACGCAGCATCGAGATCCGCAAAGCCTTGCTCAACGGCTGCTTCGAGGTCGTCAGCCGCTTCCTGAGAGAGAAATCCGGCGTTCGTCCGCCAATCGGAATCAAGTTCGGCGAAGAGTCGGTCGAGCGTCTCGCTGAAGCTCTCGTCACCGCGTTTGTGCGCTTTCAGTCGCTCGTAGACCTCCTCTTTGATGCCGATATTTTTCGAGGCCATCCGTGTTTTGTACATGGGTTTGGGTACACATCAAGGTTGGTTCCCGGTCTCACCCGTTTCGAAACAAGCGGAGTCGAACGGTTCCGTTGGAACCCTCACGATGTGAACCACGAAAGCATGGTTTCAAGTCGACCCCCGGGCAACGCGGGAGTATGAATCCAGGCGACCGCGTCCGCGTCGAGCGCGGCGGTACCACGAACGAAGGGGTGGTGTTGCCCTCCTCGACGAGCAACCACATCGTCCTCAAGCTCGACGGCGGCTACAACATCGGGATCGACCGCGAAGCGGCCAGCGTCGACGTGCTGGAAACCGACGTCCACGACATCGGCGACGACGGTGAGCCCGACGACGAGGCAGTCTCCAAAATCGAGTTCGGCGACGATCTGCCGACGATCTCGCTCATCTCGACCGGCGGCACCATTGCCTCGACGGTTGATTACCGCACCGGCGCGGTGACCGCGCAGTTCACCGCCGAGGACGTGCTGCGAGCCGTCCCCGAACTCGCCGGTCGCGCCAACTACCGCGGCCGCGTCGTCGCCAACATCCTCAGCGAGAATATGGAGCCCTCGATCTGGCAGGAGTTGGCCACTGCTGTCTCCGAGGAGATCGAGGCCGGCGCGGACGGCGTCGTCGTCATGCACGGCACCGACACGATGCAGTACTCCGCGGCCGCGCTATCGTTCATGCTCGACACGCCGGTGCCGATCGTTTTTACCGGCAGCCAGCGATCGGCTGACCGACCCTCCTCCGACAACGTGATGAATGCGGTGGCTGCGGTCGAGGCCGCAAAAGCCGACTGCGCGGAGGTGCTGCTGTGTATGCACGCCGACGCCAGCGACGACCGCTGTGCGCTCCATCGCGGCACCCGCGTCCGGAAGAATCACACCTCACGGCGGGACGCCTTCGAGACCGTCGGCAACAAACCGCTGGCGACGATCAAATATGAAACCGCCAGAGACGACGGGGCCGATGGCGCGGTCGCCGACGACGCCATCGCGTTCAACCGCGAATACGCTGCTCGCGGCGAGACCGACCTCGCGCTCAGCGACGATCTCAACCCCGCGGTCGAGCTCGTCAAGTTCACCCCCGGCATGGATCCCGCGGCGTGGGACTACCTCGACGACGCCGAGGGTGTGATCATCGAGGGCACCGGCCTCGGGCACATCCACACCGATCTGATCCCACGGGTCGAGGAACTGGTCGACAACGGAACCGTGGTTGCGATGACGAGTCAGTGTCTGGAGGGGCGGGTCTGTGATCGCGTCTACGACACCGGCCGCGATCTGCTGGCTGCCGGCATCGTCGAAGCCGGCGATACGCTCCCCGGCACCGCGAAGGTGAAGCTGATGTGGGCGCTAGCGAACGTCGATAACCCGACTGCGGCGATGGGGCGGTCGCTGGCCGGCGAGCTGACCGAGGAATCCCAGCCGTGGCAGTAGCGGCGTCGCTGGCAGCCGCCGGCTCGCCGTTGTTTGTCTCTGCTATCGTCGACCAGCCAATTTTGGTCGTCATCTACGGGATCACACTTGCCATCTCGGTGTGGCTGTTTCGGGATGCACGTCGTCGACAGCGATCGATCCCGGTGGCGGTCGGGTGGGCAGTTGGCGGGTTCGTCCTCCCGGGGATCGTCCACTTCGGATATCTCTACGGGCGACTGAAAGACACAGCATCGAGACCCGGGGAACCACCTGAAGACGACGCCTGACCAGTCGACAGCAGCACCCGTCGTACGACTGCGCAAGCCACGAATAGCGGAAGTCGGGTGACACCGAGGTCGGCACGGGTTGTTATGAGGTTGCCGCTCAAAGGAGCGGCCATGTTCGACCGTCTCTTGTTCCCGATCGACGATAGCGACGGTGCAGTCGCCGTCCGCGAGAGCGTCTATGCCCTCGCAACCGCCCACGACGCGACTCTCCACGTACTCAACGTCGCCGACACCGCCCACGACAGCGTCACCCGGATCGGCGACGAGGTCGTTGATGCCCTCGAAATCGAAGGCGAGGAACTCGTCAGCGAGACCGCAAGCCAGGCAGCCGAACGCGGGATCCCGACGAAGACAGCGGTGTTACAGGGTGGTGTCGCCCCGACAATCACCCGGTACGCGGAGACCGCCGACATCGATCTCATCGTGATGCCGACACAGGGACGAACCGGCATCGAGGAGCACCTGCTGGGAAGCACGACCGAACGCGTCAGCCGCGAGACACCCGTGCCGCTGCTCACGCTTGGGCCCGACGCCGCAGCGGTGTCGACCCCGATCGAGCGGCTGCTCGTGCCGACTGACGGCAGCGACACCGCCGCCGCGGCCCTCGATGTCGGCATCGATCTTGCACTCACCGACAGCAGCACGCTCCAGCTGTTGTCAGTCATCGACACCTCGCTGTTCGGCAGCGAGTTGCAGGCAGACCAGTACGCTGAGGGCCTGAGCGAGACCGCCAGCGAGATCGTTACTGACGCCCGCGATCGGGCCACAGCCGCCGGTGTCACCGATGTTGTCACCGCGGTAGAAGAAGACGAGTCCGTAGTCGCAGGGATTCAGTCGTACGCTGCCGACGCCGACAGCGATTGCATCGTCGTCGGTACGCACGGCCGAACTGGACTTGATCGATATCTGTTAGGGAGCGTCACCGAGACGCTGATCCGAACCGCATCGATACCCGTGTTGGTCGTCCCGCCGGCGGATCACGACACCGAAGGGTAAGCGGCGGGGGAGACTGAGAGCTACCCCTCATCGGCCGGCAACACGACAATCGGGATATCGCTTTTGACGATAAGTGCGGTTCGCACGCCACCGGCGACGATATCCAGCCAGTCGCTGCCGCCTCGTGAGTGAAAGGCGATAGCGGAGGCGTCGCTATTGCTGGCAGCCTCGATGATCGTGGCGGCGATGTCGTCGCCGGTCAGTACCTCGGTCGCAACGTCGATCCCGTCGGCGGCCGCACACGACGCAAACCGATCGACAGCGTCGGTCGCGCGGTCAGTCGCGGCACCTTGGGTGGTATCGTCGGCATCGGTGGCCGCGACAACGCTGACCACCAGTAGTTGACAGCACGCCGGATCGATCTCGGGCCGAAGCGCGTCGTAGGTTTCGCTGGCGTCGTCAGCATCGGCAACCGGGACGACCGGCCGCGTGAGCAGCCCCGACCCGTCAGTCATCGACGACCACCTGCCAGTGCGGGATCGAATGCCGACAACGCGGAGCCGATCATAGCGTCGCTTTCGCCGCCGTCCACATAGATCCTCGCCCGCAAGAACCCAAATCCGAGGCTCTATTGGGCTTGGTTCCCACAATCGACCAATGGGATTCCACACGTTTGATCCGGCGAAGGCAGCCAAGTTAGACGACGAAAGCCGCTATCAGTTCTGCTCGCGGGAGGAGCTGCTTGGCGCGTTTGCGGCCGGCGGCGGCACCGACGACCATCTCGTTGATCTCGGGAGCGGTACCGGCTTCTATACGACCGCGCTTGCCCCCTTCTTTGGGCAGGTTTCGGCGGTCGATATCCAGTCAGCAATGCACGACCATTTCCGGGAGAATGGGGTGCCGGCAACCGTCTCGCTGGTCGAGAGTTCGACCGATAGCCTCCCGCTTGATGATGGCTCGGTTGACGCGGTGCTGTCGACGATGACGGCCCACGAGCTCCCGCTTGCGGCGACGCTGGCGGAGCTCCGCCGGGTGCTCGGTAGCGGTGGCCGGTTCGTGATCGTCGACTGGTCGGCCGAGGGACGCGGTGAGGCCGGGCCGCCGCGAAGCGAACGGCTGAGTGCAGCCGACCTTCGAGAGTCGCTGACAGAGGCCGGCTTCAGCGTCGATCGGACGGAAGAACGCGGCGAGACGCTGCTGATTGCGGCCAGACGTGAGTAAACACGACGCCATGGCAACCCACCGATAGCGTCGACATAGCTGGACGGCGAGCCGAAAGGGACTTAATGCCATCGGCTGTATCGATGAGTGGACTAGGCCGGGCAGGTAGGCCCTGCTCTTCACCCGTGAGACAGTCTTTAGCGGGGGCCGAACAGCCGGGGCGTCGGTCGAACCGACACAGGCCTCGGGAGCCAACGTGGAAACCTCGTCCG
>Ga0209946_1000898_pt1 | contig 12255 bp, 12 predicted proteins | sample SalPon2_A_H2O_MG_FD_185704 | JGI IMG/M metagenome (GOLD analysis project Ga0209946, IMG submission 185704) | Salt pond water microbial communities from South San Francisco under conditions of wetland restoration - Salt Pond MetaG R2_A_H2O_MG... | ecosystem: Environmental > Aquatic > Non-marine... | reverse complement strand
CGGAGTCCTCCGGGTCCGCCGTCGCGAGGTCGACGGCCGCGGCCTCGACTGCGTCCCGGCCGACGATCGGGGTGTCGGCGCCGGTCTTCCGGCCGAGGTCGTCGTCGAGATCGACACAGAGGACCAACAGCATCCCCTGAGGCTATGCTGCCGGAGTATATCTGTTTTCGGGAGCGACTCGCGGCGTGGGCGGCTTCTCGGCCCGATCGCGCGCCCCCGGCGGAGCCCGTTCAGCCGTCGTCCGGCGCGGGGGTGTGTTCGATGCCGTTCAGCATCCGGCGGACGTTCTCGCCGTCGCCGAACGGCGCCGGGTACGCAGCCAACGGAACGACGTAATCGTCGCCGGCTACGACCGCCTCGGCCACGTGGAACTCGAGTTCGATGCTCACGCCGGTCCCCTCGATCTCACCCTCGCCCGCGTACACGACGACCGACGTGTCGGTTCCGAGGACGTCAGTCGCGTACTCGGAGCTGCGTTCGAGGCTGTCGACACCCTCGTAGCGGTCGACGATCAGCTGCGCACGCTCGTCGTCGTCGAGGTCCCCGACCGGGTTGAACGTCTGCCCGAGCACCTCGACGCGCGGCGTCGCCAGCACGGCGAACACCGCCGCCTGGTACCGCTCGCCGAGGAGTTCGACGGCCTTGTCGTACTCCGCGGTCCGGTTGGTCACCCGCACCTCGCGGGTCGTCCCGACCACGTCCACCTCGCGAGTGACGGTCTCCTCCGTCACGTCGTTGAGCTCGTACCCGCTCTCCGAGAGCGTCGCGTCCGCGACGGTGGCCGTGCCCGCAGTGAACTCCGCCGGCTCGCCCGTGGCGACGTCGAGCGCCGTGCAGCCGGCGAGTCCGGCGAGTGTGAGTCCGCCCGCGGCGGCGAGCGCGCGGCGACGAGTGACGGTGTTGGTCGGCCCCTCGGTGGTTGGCTCGCGATTCATACTTCTTTCGGGTCCCGGCGGTGGTACATACTTTGTGTTCGAGTCGGGGACCGGGCGACGCGAAACGCCCCGTCGGACGGCTCCCCCGGCACCTGATCTCCGGGAATGCGGAGTTCGCACACTTTTTCAGGCCGCGACTGGTAGATAGGTGTAGATGATCTCCAAGGGGTGTGAGCAGTGCGCCAAGGGCGGCAAGATGGTGCTTTTCGTCTACGGATACTGCGATCAGCGTGACTGCTTTTACTGCCCGCTCGGCGAGAACCGGAAGAACGTCACCGACGTCTACGCCAACGAGCGCCTGGTCGAGTCCGACGACGACATCATCGAGGAGGCCCATCGGATGGACGCGCTGGGGACCTCGATCACCGGCGGCGAGCCCCAGGAAGCCATGCAGAAGACCTGCCGATACCTTTCGCTCCTGAAAGACGAGTTCGGCGAGGACCACCACACTCACCTCTACACCGGGATCACCGGTGGTCGGGAGAACATGCGCCGGCTCTCGGAGGCGGGCCTCGACGAGATCCGGTTCCACCCGCCGTACGAGCAGTGGGGCGACCTCCACGGCACCGAGTGGGAAGAGATCCTGTACATCGCCCGCGAGGAGGGGCTCACACCCGCCTTCGAGATCCCCGGCATCCGCGCCGAAGAGGAGTTCCTCGACTTTTTGAACGAGGGCGCCGCGGAGTTCTGCAACGTTAACGAATTCGAGATGAGCGACGGCAACTACCGCCGGATGCAAGAGCAGGGGTACGAGCTCCAGGAGGGCCACATGTCCGCTGTCGAGGGGTCGAAAGCGGAGATCCTCGATTCGATGGGCGACCACGAGCGGGTCTACTTTTGCACCTCGGTGTTCAAAGACGCCGCCCAGCACCGCAACCGGCTCAAGCGGATGGCCCGGGTCGTCCGCCGGCCCTTCGACGAGGTGACCGACGACGGGACGCTGGTCTACGGCAAGACCTGGGTGTCGTCCGAGGAACTCGACGCCCTCGGCGTTCCCGAGGAGTTCTACACCGTCAAATCCGACCACGTGGAGGTCGCGTGGTGGCTCTTAGAGGAGATGGTCGAGGCGGGCGACGTCTCGGAAGGCGAGCTCGTCGAGCAGTACCCGACCGTCGATGGGACCGTCGTCGAGCGGACGCCGCTGGCCTGAGCGAGCGTCGTCGACGTCACCCCGATCGGCGGGACCGACCGGGCCGTTCCCGAGTCAACGCAGCGTAGAGACTCGGCACCACCGCGACCGCGATCCCCGCGAGCAGCCACTCTCCGAGGGGGCCGTCGCGGACGACGCCGACGCTGACGACGGCGATGCCGACGACGCTCCCCGCCGCGGCGACGACCCGCCTCGTCCGGGAACCGAGCGCGACGCCCCGTTCGGTCCCGTAGAGCGCACCCCCGAGCCCCGCGAGCCCGGCGGCGGCGACGCCGACCAGCACCCGACCGGAGGCGACCCCCACGAGCAGGAGCCCCAACCCCACGGCCGCGCCGGCGACGACGGTCGTGCGAGGAGCCACGGGGTTGATGTTCGCGCCAAAGCGCGTGGCGTACGCCGCGGCGGGCACAACAAGCACCAACGCGACGAGTGCGGCCGATACGACGCCGCCCGGCGTGGGGTCGTCAACGAGGACGCCGAGTCCGCCGGCGACCGCGACGACTGCGCCGACCGCGAGCAGCCACAGCGGGGGGATGGTCGCCGCAGGGTCGTCGTCGCGGACGATTCCGAAAGCAACGAACGGGTACGAGACCGCGGCCCCGACCACGACGGTGGCGTAGAGCCCCCATCCGAGCACGGCCCCGGACACCAGGGCGGAGACGCCGAGAAACACGCCGGTGAGTACGGCAAACTCGGGGACACGCCGGCTCATACCGACATCTCGGGCCGACGCAGTCGAAAGCGTTGCGATCCCAGAACCACCGAGCCGAACCGCACCCCTGAAACCCACAAGCGTTTAGACACGCGGCGGAGTACTCTCCGGTATGTCCGACTGTCCGCTTGCCGATGACTGCCCCAGGTATTCGGAGCGAATCAGCGGGATGGGGTGTCAGTACTACGGGGACCGCGGGGGTGCCGAGTGGTGTAACTCCTACGACCAGCCGATTGAGGACCTCAAGGCACAGCCGGTCAAGCCCGGCGAGGAGATCGTCGTCGAAGTCGACGACATCCACGAGAGCGGCGCGGGCGTCGGCCGGACCGACGACGGATTCATCGTGCTCATCGACGGTCTGCTGCCGAAGACCCGGGCGGTCGTGCGGATCGACCGGGTGAAGTCGAACCACGCAACCGCAAAGAAGGTGGTCGAACGCCTTCCGCTCGAAGAGGACGAAGACGGCGACGCGGACGGCGACACCGGCGGCGACGATGGCTCCACTGCCGGGAGCGACAGGGGCAGACGCGGCGGTCCGGATCGATCCACTGCGCTTGGCAGCCGCGACAACTTCTGGGGCGGGTAGCCGCCGACCCCTCGGCGGCGGGACGACGGACAGTCGGTCTGCTGCACTTTTTTATCGGCGCGCACCTACGGCTCGGTATGACGAACGCCGAACGGGGAGAAAACGACGGATCGACGCAGGAGGGTACGGACCAGGCTGACCCGTCGGCGGACGCCGAGGAGTCGGCGGCGGAACCCTACGACGTCAACGAGGCGCTCTCCGCGGCGGGGTTCGACGCCGAGGAGAGCGTGCTGACCCGGCGGCAAGCCGAGGTGCTGGTGCTCAGAGAGCGTGGGATCCGCCAGTCGCGGATCGCGTCGATGTTGGGGACCTCCCGCGCCAACGTCTCGAGCATCGAGTCCAGCGCCCGCCGAAACGTCGAAAAGGCCAGAGAGACTGTGGCCTTCGCCGAGGCGCTGACCGCGCCGGTCCGGATTCCGGTCGAGCAGGGGACCGACCTCTACGACGTGCCCAAGCAGGTGTACGACGCCTGCGACGACGCGGGCGTGAAGGTGAACCGCACCGCCCCGGAGCTCATGAAGGCGGTGTCGGACGCCGCCGGCGACGCCATCCAGGGCCGGGAGGTGCGGGAGTCGCTGCTGGTCGGCGTGACGACCAACGGCCGGGTCCAGGTTCGGCGGTCGGCCAACTGACCGCGGACACACTCGCCGGTTCCGAGGTCAGAACTCCCCGCGGTCTTGCAGCCGTCGGACCAGCCGCTTGACGTCTTGGGCCCGCTCTTTCGGCACGACCAGCACCCGATCGTCCCACACCACCACCGCGAGGCCGGAGACGCCGACCAGTGACACTTGGGCGTCGGCGGCGGCGACGACGTTGTCCGCGGCGTCGAGCGCCCGCAGCGTCGCGCTCTCGGTGGTGGCATTGCCGTCGGCGTCGGCGTCAAGCACCCGGTCGAGGGCGTCCCAGGAGCCGACGTCGTCCCACGGGAACGACGCGGGCACGACGGCGACGTCGGCGGCGGATTCCAGAACGGCGTAATCGACGCTCACGGCCTCGACGGACTCGAACGCCGCCCGTATCTCCGCCTCGGTGCCCGACCGGAGCGCGTCGAGGAGCGGGGCGAGCGGCTGGGTGTCGGCCGCGGCCAGGAAGGCCTCGGGGCGCCACGCGAACAACCCGGCGTTCCAGTAGTGGCCGTCGGCGACGTACGACTCCGCGGTGTCGACGTCGGGCTTCTCGTGGAACGACGCGACGGGGTACCACTCGGCGTCGGTCGCGTCGGATTCCCCCGCGGCCGTCTCGGCGGCTTCGATGTATCCGTACCCGGTCGCCGGCCGCGTGGGTTCGACGCCGAACGTGACCAGTCGGTCCGTCGCGGCCGCAACCTCGGCGCCCCGCCGGATCGCGGGCGCGAACCCCTCGCCGATCAGGTGGTCGCTCGGGAGCGCGACCACGACGGCGTCGTCGTACCGGCGGTCGATCCGGTGGGTCGCATACAGGAGCGCCGGCCCGGTGTCGCGGCCGGCGGGTTCGACCAGCACCTCGGCGTCGGGAGCCCGCTCGGCCACCCCCTCGGCGTACGACTCGCGGGTAAGCACGATGACAGCGTCCGCGACCGCCCGGGCGCGGGAGACTGTGCGCTCAAGGAACGATTCCCCGCCCAGAAGCGACAGGAACTGCTTTGGCCGATCGGACCGGCTGGCGGGATAGAGCCGCGACCCCGTCCCGCCCGCGAGCACGACGGCGACGGCTGTCGGGTCGGTCCCGGCCATCACCACGTCTCCACGATCCCGTCGCAGACGTCCTCGGCGCACCCCACACAGTCGGGGTGTCCCGCCTCGAAACACGCCGGGTGGCCGTCGTCGTCGATCGCGACCGCCCGCCGGTCGGCGTGGCGGCGGCAGACCAGCCGAGCACGCCCCTCGTCGTCGCGGGGGAGCGACGCGATGGTGTCGGCCACGCCGTCGGCGTCGCTGTCGTCGCGGCCCTCGCGGTAGGCGTCGCGGGCGCGAGCGTACTGGCGGCCCGCCGCCCGGAACTTCCGCCTGAGCAGGTTTTCGAGACGGTCGTCCATCGGCTCGATATGGGACAGCGACGGGTATAGATCCGTTGGTGGGGTCACGGGTCACCGCCGACTCGGGCCCGCAGTTTCACTTTCACCTCGGTTGCGATACTTTATTACCGATCGCGAACCAAAGTCGGTGTGCCTCCCAATGAAAACCAAGGCGGAGGCGAGCCCACTATGTTAGACCTGCGAACCCACGCAGCGGAGATAACGGAACAGTTCTCGGACCACTTAGACGTGACCGACGAGGAGGTCGAAGAGCGGCTTCGGAACCTCGTCGAAGAGTACCGCGTACCCGTCGAGGAGGCGCGGCGTTCAGTCGTCAACAGCTACCTCGACGAGGCCGGCTTAGAGCGCGAGGAGCTCGGCCGCGGCGGCAACGACAAGGTCCGTCTCGCGGACATCGACCAGGACGAACAGTGGATCGACGCCACCGCGAAAGTCGTCGAACTCTGGGAGCCCCGGAGCGATTCGGTCGCACAAGTGGGCCTCCTCGGCGACGAGTCCGGGCGGACGAAGTTCATCGCGTTCGAGACCTCGGACCTCCCCGAACTCGAGGAGGGCGCGGTCTACCGGCTCGGGAATCTGGTCACCGACGAGTACCAGGGCGACTTCTCGGTGAAGCTCAATCGCACGACCACGATCGAGCAGGTCGACGAGGAGATCGAGGTCGGCGACGACGCGGTCACCGTTGAGGGCGCCTTAGTCGACATCCAGTCGGGCAGCGGCCTCATCAAACGGTGCCCCGAGGAGGGCTGCACCCGCGTCCTCCAAAACGGGCGGTGCTCGGAGCACGGCGACGTCGACGGCGAGTTCGACCTCCGGATCAAGGGGGTCCTCGACGACGGCGAAACCGTCCACGAGACCATCTTCGGCCGAGAGACCACCGAGGAACTCACCGGGATCGGCCTCGAAGAAGCCCAGCAGATGGCGAAAGACGCCCTCGACACAACGGTCGTCGTCGAGGAGATGCGCGAGGACCTCCTGGGGACGTACTACCGGATTTCGGGCCCCGAGCTCGGCCGGTACGTGCTCGCCGACGACGTCGAACGGCTCACCCAGCCAGCAGATCCCGAAGCGGTGCTGATCAAAGCGAGGTCGATCTGAGATGAGTTCCAACGAGATTCCGACCCGAGAGGTCGCACGGCGTGTGTTCGCAGACGAGTTCAACGACGCCACGTTCAGCTTCAAGGAGTCCGACGACGACCGCGCGCCGGTCTACGCGCTGTTGCCCACGGGGCAGAAGGTCAACCGCGTGTTCTTCGTCGGCACCCTGACCGAGAAAGATGACGTCGGCGAGGACAACGAGTACTGGCGCGGCCGCATCGTCGATCCCACGGGGACGTTCTTCGTGTACGCCGGCCAGTACCAGCCCGAGGCGACGAGCACGCTCCGGGACCTCGAACCCCCGGCGTACGTCGCGGTCGTGGGCAAGCCCCGCACCTACGAGACTGACGACGGGACGGTCAACGTCTCGGTCCGACCGGAGTCGATCCAGGTCGTCGACGCCGCCACCCGCAACCGGTGGGTGGTCGAAACCGCAGAGCGCACCATCGACCGCGTGAGCGCCTTCGAAGAAGAGGGCAACGAGTACGGCCGGATGGCCCGCGAGGAGTACGACATCCCGGTGGAGCGGTACGTCGAGTCGACGGTGTCGGCGCTGGAGAGCGTCGAGGAGTCCGCCGGCGACGAACTCGGCGTCGGCGGCTCGGCGCCGGATGCGGACCTCCAGCCCGAGCCATAGTCGGGTCTGCGGTTGGCGTCTCGGGCGTCGTGCCGCCGTCACTGGTGGCCCTGTCGGTCCGACCCCAGCCGATCCGGCTTCGCTCGGGGCGTGAGTGCTCCGACCGAGGCTCCGGCGTAACCTGAGACCGGCCCGTCTCGGCAGAAACTGGATACGACCCGGCGTTTCGTCACAAATTATATCATGTAGTTCCGAACACACGTACTATGCGCAGACGACACGCCGTACTGATTATCGCCGTTCTGATGGTTATAGCCGGCGGGTTGGTCGCGGCCACGGTTCAGACCAACGGTGGCCAAGTCGAGGTGAAGGAGGTCCGGTTCGCTGGGCCCAACGGACAGACCGTCGAAGGCGACCTGTACATTCCGCCCGGGGCGACCGACGAGAACCCCGCACCCGGTGTGGTGGCCACTCACGGGTACATCAACTCCAAGGAGACGCAGTCGCCGTTCGCCATCGAGTTCGCCAGGCGAGGAATGGTCGTGCTCGCGATCGACCAGACCGGCCACGGCTACTCCGATCCGCCGGCGTTCGGCGCCGGGTTCGGCGGTCCGCCGGCGCTGTCGTATATGCAGTCGCTGTCGTTCGTCGACAACGACAACATCGGGCTCGAGGGGCACTCGATGGGCGGGTGGGCGAGCGTTGCGGCCGCCGCCACCTACCCTGAAGGGTACGAGTCGGTCACGCTTGTGGGGTCCTCGACGGCCTCGTTCCCGGGCGTACCGGAGGGCGACGCCGAATTCCCACGGAACACGGCTGTCGTGTTCAGCGAGTACGACGAGTTCTCGATGCTGATGTGGGGGATTCCACACGCCTCCGACGTCGAGCGAAGCGAGAAGCTTCAGGGGCTCTTCGGTACCGACGACCCGATCGAGGAGGGCCGCACCTACGGGAGCATCGAGGACGGGACCGCGCGCCGGCTCTACACGCCGACGACCACCCACCCCGGCGATCACCTCTCGACGACGGCAGTGGGTGACGCGATCGAGTGGCAGCAACGCACACTCGACGGGACCGACGACCGACCACCGGGCGACCAGATCTGGTGGGTGAAAGAACTCGCGACGCTCCTGTCGCTTCTCGGCGGCGTGGTGTTCCTGTTCCCGTTCGGCGCGACGGTCCTCTCGGACTCGCGTCTCGGTACCGCCGTTCGGGACCGGCCTGTAGCCGCGGGCGCGACGGGGATCAGCCGGTATCTCACCATCGCGCTCGCGGCCATCATCCCCGTTGTGACGTACCTGCCGTTGAACCTGCTCGGACAGAACTCCATCACCCCGTCGTGGCTGTTCCCACAGCAGATCACGAACGGCGTGTTGGTGTGGGCGGTGGTGAATGCGGCCATCATCGTCGGCCTCTTCGGGGTGTGGCACCTGGTCGACAACCGGGGAACGAGCCGGGAGCGGTACGGCTTCGACGCCGACGGTCCGCGAACGGTTGCCGCCTCCGCGGTCGCGGCGGTGGCCGTCGTCGGCACCTTTTATCTGCTCTTGGCCGGCGTCGGCTATCTGTTCGGGACCGACTTCCGGTTCTGGGTGTTCGCGGTCAAACTCCCCTCCGCGCTCCAGCTCGGGATCGTACTCCGGTATCTCCTCCCGCTCACGCTGTTTTTCCTGGCGTTCGAGCTGCTGTTGAACGGCCAGCTTCGGGCCGGCGACGACGGGTTCGGGCGGGCGTTCGCGACCAACTGGGTCGCCGCAGTCGGCGGGTTCGTCGGCTTCCTGGCGATTCAGTACGGCGTGTTGCTGTCGGGGCAGCCGCTCCCGTTCGGCGAGCCGCTGCTGACGATCGTTGCGTTCCAGTTCGTCGCGGTCCTCACCATCGCGGCCGCGGTGTCGACGTACTTCTTCCGGAAGACCGGCCGTGTCTGGACTGGCGCGTTCGTCAACGCTCTCTTGGTGACGACGATCCTCGTCGCCGGCACAGCCACCCACGTGCCGCTGTAGCCGGACCCGACGCCGACGGTCCGGCACCGGGCCGCCCGGCTGCTGGCGGACCCACCCGACAGCCAAGAATTCAGTCGCATTTTGAGTTATAGCCGGTCTTATATCGGTTTCCTCCCTATCCACAGAGTGGGTATGCTGCAGTCTCTCCGTCCGGCCGACGCGTCCCTCCGACGGCCGGTCCCGCTGACGCTCAGGAGTATCGCGATCCCGACGCTTGTGGCGCTCACGACCGTGGCGGTGGCCGCGGCCGCCTCGCACGTCGGCGTCTGACAAAATATTAAGTGCGCCCGCCGACGATATATAGTTGAGACGATGGGCAACAAGAACAAGACCATCTCGTTTCGCGTCAACGAGGACGCGTTCGAGACGCTCCGCGGTATCGCTGAGGAGCGCGACATCTCCCTGTCGGCGGTGTTTCGCGACTACGTCGACACGCTCGTTGCCCACGACGGCCAGGTCCAGGCCGTCCCCGAACACGAAATTGAACGGCTCCGCGACGGCGACGACGCCGAGCCGTTCCCACCCACAGTCGAGGTGCCCAAGAGCTTCGTTCGGGAGCACGAGCGGCTCGAACTCGAAGCCGAGCACCTCCGGGAACAGCTCGAAGAGCACAAACAGTACGTCACCTATCTTCAAGACCAGCTCGAAGCCGACAACGAGGATATCATCCACCTGGAGGAGTTAGATCAGGACGACGACGAGGAGCTGTCCGCCCGCGTTGGCTCGAACGACGGCCCCGCACACCGGTAGCGATCGCGGGCGCGTTCGCGTGGTGTCGGCTTCCGGTTCCGACCCGCTCTACCCGGTGTTTTTCATTCCGGCGGCGATCCCCTTCACGGTCAGCCGCAGGGTCTGTTCTTCCTCGTCGGTCCGGTGAGCCTGCGCCAGCAGTCTCGTCTGGAGCAGGTTCAGCGGGTCGACATAGGGGTTCCGGCGGCGGAGGCTCTCGTCGAGCCACTCGCGTTTGAGCAGCGACTCCCGGCCGGTGATGTCGATGACGACGTCGCGGGCGCGCTCGTATTCGGCCTGCAGTTCCGGGAAGAACGCCTCCCGAAGCTCCGGATCCGCCAGCTCCGCGTAGTAGCTCGCGATCTCGAAGTCGGTCCGAGCCAGCGCCTGCGAGGCGTTGTCGAGGGTGGTGCGGAAGAACGGCCACTCCTCGTACATCTCACGCAGAGTCTCGATGTCGCCGCCGTCGTCGAGGTACGCCTCAATGCCGGTCCCGAGGGCGTACCACCCGGTGATGATGCACCGCGACTGCGTCCACGAGAACACCCACGGGATCGCCCGGAGGTCCTCGACGGTGCGGTCACCCGACCGCGACGCCGGCCGCGACCCCAGGTTGAGGTTCTCGATCACGCTGATCGGAGTGGCCTGCCCGAAGTAGGTCACGAAGCCCTCCGACTCCAACAGCGCGCGGTACGACTCCCGCGCTGCGGGCGCCATCGTGTCCATCGCGTCGACCCACTCGTCGTCGACCTCCTCCTCCGGCTCGCGGATCGCCCGCAGCCGGGCGCGGATCTGGGCGTTCAGCATCTGTTCGAGGTTCCGCTCGGCGATCTCCGGGTTGGCGTACTTCTCTGCGATCGCCTCGCCCTGCTCGGTGAACTTGATCTGCCCGGAGACCGTCTCGTTGGGCAGCGCGAGCATCGCCTCGTTCATCGGGCCCCCACCCCGAGAGATCGACCCGCCGCGGCCGTGGAACAGCCGCATCTTCACGTCGAAGTCCCGACAGATGGTCGCCAGCCGGCGCTGGTTCTTGTAGAGGTCCCAGTTGGCGGCGAGAAAGCCGTTCTCCTTGTTGGAGTCGGAGTAGCCCAGCATGATCTCCTGGACGTTGTCCCGCGCGGCGAGCGCCTGCTGGTAGGCGTCGTTCTCGAACAGCGTGCCCATGATCCGACGGGCACCGTTGAGCGCGGACTCGGTCTCGAGCAGCGGTACCACGTCGATCCCACAGTGGTCCGGTAGCGACACCGCCCCCGCCTGCTCGGCGAGGAACAGCACCTCGAGCACGTGGCTGGGCTCTTCGGTCATGGAGATGCAGTAGGTGTCGATGGCGCCGACGCCGAACTCGTTTTGCCACTCCCCGAGCATCCCGAACCGCCGGAGCACCCGTCCGGCGATGTCGGAGACCTCGCCGGGGTCTTCGAGGTCGATCACCGGCTCTTCCTGAAGGAGTCCCTCGGTCAGGACGTCGATCCGGCCGTCCTCGTCGAGGTCGCGGTAGTCGATCCCCTCGTTCGCGAGCGCTTCGTGGACCGCCTCGGTGTGGTTCTCCTGGTGGTCTCGAAGGTCGAGGCTCGCGAGCGTGAACCCGAAGGTGTCGACCTGGCGGATCAACGGCTCGACGTACTCGTCGGCGACCACGCCCGCGCCAGTCGACCGGAGGCTCCGGTCGATCGTGGTGAGGTCCTCGAGCAGCTCTTCCTTGTCAGCGTAGCCGCCCGGCCGGACGTCCTCGATCCGGCGGAGACGCTCGCGCATCAGCTTCAACTTCTGGCGGTACGGCTCGCCGGGGTACCGCTCTTCGGCCTCGCGTGCGACAGTGGGGAGCCGCGACGCGTCGGCCGTCAGCGATCGTTCGAGTTCGGGGCCGACGTCCACCCGGCGGCCGTCCTGGCTCAGAAAGCCCGAGAGCCGCTTGAGCGCCGTGCGGTACTTCTCCAAGACGACCGCCCGCTGCCGCTCTAAGGTGTCGGTCGTGACTTCCGGGGTGACGAAGGGGTTACCGTCGCGGTCAGACCCCGCCCACGACCGAAACTCGAAGAGCTTCGGCACGTCGACATCGGGATACTCGTCGGCGAGCAGATCCTCGAGTTCGGCGTACACCTCGCCGACGACGTCGAAGAGGATGGATTCGAGGTACCACTGCACGTTCCGGGCCTCGTCTTGCGGCTCCGGCCGGCGCTCCCGGACCTGCGAGGTCTGCCAGAGGCTCGTGACCTCCGCGTCGACCTTCCGCCACAGCTGGTCGTGTTCGCGGTCGGTGAGCCGATGCTCGTCGAGTTCCTCTAGCCGGCTCGCGATCGAGCGGAGCTTCGCTTTCACCGTCTTTCGGCGGGCCTCGGTCGGGTGGGCGGTGAACGTCGGCTCGATAAGGACGTCGTCGAGCACCTGCTGGACGGTCCCGGAATCGGCGTCGGCCTCGACGAGCGTCTCGATGGTCGCGACCAGCCCGTC
>Ga0209946_1000897_pt1 | contig 12282 bp, 17 predicted proteins | sample SalPon2_A_H2O_MG_FD_185704 | JGI IMG/M metagenome (GOLD analysis project Ga0209946, IMG submission 185704) | Salt pond water microbial communities from South San Francisco under conditions of wetland restoration - Salt Pond MetaG R2_A_H2O_MG... | ecosystem: Environmental > Aquatic > Non-marine... | reverse complement strand
CCTCAGCAAGGTGCAGACTACAGTGATGGAGTGAATGAACGAGAACTAATTTATCGTAAGGGTGAAGAAGGTCTCCTAGAGCTTAAAACAGAGAGACTGAAAGACTGGCTCCAAGATGCTGGTGGAGCAGGAGGTCAAACTGAAAGCAGAATTCTTAAAGTATTCGAGCGGAATAAGTCCGTAAACAGTAATCCTTATTCTCTGTACAACTTGCTTGAGGAAGAAACGACAGCAAGTGGTTCATACATTAATACAATTGTAGACGATGTCTTTGAGCCTGAAAGAGAACACGAGGATGTATTAGAGAACACTGGATACACTCCATTCTTCCGACGCAGTGGTGGAGGAGGTCAATTCGGGAATCAGCAGCAAGGTGGGCCTAGCATGGGAGGTGGAATGGGTGGAGGGCAACAATATGGCCAGTCAGCTGCACAAGGTAGAGGTAGAGGTGGCGGTATGCAGCAGCAACAAGGGCGTCAAGGCCAACAGCCTCAACAGGAAGAAAGCTCTGAAAACCTGAGCAAGCGTGAAGTAGCTCAGATGATTTCTCAGGGTATTAATACAGCTCAAGAGCAGAATGAGGAGAATCCGTTCCGAGATGGATTGTCGGAAGCTACTGACGAGGCTGTGAGAGAAATGGCTAGCAATGTTGGTGGTCTAGCAGGGACTGCTAACCGTGTCTTTGAGGAGGCCTTAATGTCATATGCTCAGGACAACCCTGAGTTCATCATTGAGAACATGGACTTCTTACAGAAGGCTCTTGGTGCAGCTCAAGGGCCTGAAGATGAGCAAAGTAAAGGGCAACCTCAGCAGCCTGAAAGTAGTCAAAAGGTTGACAATGCGTTGAGTCAGATAGGTGACGGTGGGCAAGCACCACCACAACAATCCCTAGAACCTGATATACCTCAACAGACTCGTCAACAGACTAGGCAACCTCAGCAGAGTCAGCCTCGTCAACAGAGTCAGACACCCACACAAAATCCTCAACATAATCAACATCATCAATCCCGTGAGCCTGAGCCGGAACCACAGACAGAGGCAAATGTGGGTCATGATGTAGGGCCTGATGATAGCGGGTTCGAGCCTGGTGCATCAGACGAGTCTAATATGACTGGTCAACACCCACCAATTGATGAAGATGAGCCTCCTAAGGATATGCCAACTCCAGAAGGCGGTAAACCACAGGAGTCACAAGATGACACTACCAGTGCAAAAAATTCAGATGAACAGCCTTCAGCCGATGAAGATGGATTCGATGAAATATTCGGAGACATGGCAGATTAACATTACCAACAATGGGACTTAAAGACGGAATCATAGATGATGCAGTAGAAGCGGCAATTAAGCAAACTGACCTTGAGCCCGGAGAAGTCAATAGAAACATTACTCAAGTAATGGAGACTATGGAGGAGTCTTATACTCAATTCGAGCAGATTAAAAGACACCTCCAAGCAATGCACTCCGTTGCTGGTGACTTAGATGACAGTAGTCAAGATGTAGCTAACGCTGCAATTGAACTGTCTAAGGCGTCACAGAACATTGGGGAAGCAGTAAGTGAGTTAGACGATACTTCAGATAAAATGAAAGACAATATAGAAGACCTGACAGAAGTGATGGAAAAGTTTGAAGAGCATCTGCCGGAGGATAACTAAATGGAAGTAGTATTAAGCACATCAAGTAAAGGTGGCGTTGGGAAGTCACAAGTAGCTAAACTAACAGCCAAGCAGCTAAACAGAGATGGCTATGACGTAGCCATGATGGATGCTGACATTGACTCTTCTAATCTAGCTAGTAGAATGGGTGTTAAAGGAAGAGTTGAGCATAATAGTGACGACTTAGTTGAGCCCATAGAAAAGAATGGGATAAAAATTTATTCGATGGAATCAGCATTTACTGACTCCTCATTCTCTCAGTCAGGAGAGTTCATGAGAGTAGTTATCCGTAATATGGTCAACGGTGCTGCTTGGGAAGACCCCGATTATCTGGTCGTAGACTGTCCTCCTGGAACAAAAGACATCTTTGACGAGCTAGCTAAGGTCCTACGTGACGACTTACTTGGAGCAATCGTTGTTGGACAATCAGCATCCATCGATGACGTGGGGAGAATGGTGAAGGTCTGCCAGCACAACTACGTTCCTATCATAGGGTTAGTTGAGAACATGTCCGGTGTGTGGGCAGAAGATCAATTAGTCACTACTGAAAAATCTGGTAAAGAAGTTGCACCTTTCGGGAGAGGTAACATTAAACAATTAGCAGACCAGATTGATTCAAGGTTCTTAGGTACGATACCTCTGTGTGACAATGCTGATGATATAGAAAAAGCTGCATCTAACACTATCAAAGCAATAGCAATAGCTGTTCAAGATGCAACACCGCCTACAATTCCAGATTCAAAAGCTGGGGAGCAAGGGTTCGTTAAGAATGTAATCTTAGGTCTAAAGGAGGCGATGAAAACAGTAAACAATGAAATAGACGTTCAAGCAATTCAGAACAGGTTCGGTAATCCTGAAAACCCACGGGTGATTGCGATAGAACTCACTGACGCCCAAGGTAGTTGGACTATTCCGAGCACTATCCACGTCAAAGTTCAGGGCGGCTTGAAGCCTGTTCGCAACCCTAGTAGTGTAGAGGGGGGCATCAGAATTAGCAGCGAGGAGCTACGATATGCGCTTGAAGGACAGCGCCAGACAATGAACTCAGCAGAAGCATTATACAGTGACAATGTTCTCGATACTATGCCTTATGGCCTTGTTGACGCGGTACAGATGGGTAAAGCAGAAGTTTACGGAGAGGATGTGATTAATTACCTGTCGCTACTGGACAGGGTGTTCGAGGAAGTTATTGACCAAACGAAGCTTCAAGAAGCAGTGTCGAGCGTATAACCTTCTAAAGGTTATAAAGAATATCAGCCGGGTTCATATCTCCACTTTGTGCTTTCCCTAATAGGCCAAGCACCTGACCGGGCTGCCAACCATCAATCTGTTCTTCTACAGTATCACCAGCCATGTCATTAGCATACTGTGCAACTACTTTTTTAACGAACTGTTCATCTTCAAGACCGCCACGCAACTGAGAGAGATCATCTTTTTTCATCTGACTCCACTCAATATCCGTACCGAGGCGGTCATTCATCTGGTCTTCTAGTTCACTCTTTGTCGGCATAATGCAGTAGAATGTATGTTATGAACATTTATAAATGGACTGCATATTATATCTGTAATCTCTGTGTCTAATGTATAGTGTATATAGAATACACAGGATTCGTCAGTAAGACACTGATACACTATTCGGTGTCTTTATACGTTATTATATCGTATTTAGCCATGTGAGATACGGGATTCAGTACTTTACTGATGATAACCAATGAGTGAACAATACAGCGGTAGGTTAGATAGTGTAAAGAGCTACGGGCAAGGTATTCTTTCAGGCAACATGATTAATACAAGCGAGAAACTTCAGCAGGTCCGGTCTAATGTTAGTTTTCGTGTGAACAGTGCGAGGGAGATGGTTATGGGGATTCGTGACCAGTCTGCAATGTCTCCCATTGAGCGTCGTCAAGAGCTCATGGATAGGCAAAAAGAGCTATTCGGTATCGGTGGAGGTTCTGAATCCAGTCCTAGCAGAAGACGTACTTCCCCAAGTCCTTCGGGACAGATTGGAGAGCGAAGTTCTACCGAGCCATCAGGTAGCGACCCTGAAAGTGTATCTAGCACTAGTCAGGGAGGTAGTCCGCTTATGTCTGAAGTTGATGCTGGGACAAAAGCACGAGCCCAGAACAGAGGATTCGGTCAGTAGATTTAAATAAAACCTACTTCATCAGCTACTTTTAGAATGTCATTTTCTGAGTAGCTGTGATTAGCAGAATCATTCACATTTTCAATTATATCTTCTCTAGATAAATCACTGACATCTGTTAGGTTATCAACCATGATAGTAGCTATATCTTTATATGTTTCCACATATAAATTCTCTACTTCAGGTACAAATGGTGCTCCATCAATATCCTGATATACATTGCCATCTAGTGTCTCCATCAACTCAGCTGGAACTTTATTATGTGAAGATTTAATAAAGTTATTACTTGTAACAATCATACCGTTGTCTAGTGTCCCACCTTTAGGGACCATAATTATACAGTCTACTTCTTTTAGTGCATTTTTAGCTCTGCTAGCAGAATATTTACCAACTTCTACTATTAACTCTTTATACTCAATCTCATCTTTAGATGTTTCATCGTCATCATATACAGCATATACATCAGCACGCTCATTTGTATCTTTAATATAGTTGTGCTCTATATAAACAAAATAATCATGTCTAGCTAAAGAGATAGCAGCTTTAATCTTTGAGTTATAATGGGTTACATCTTCCATACCCTTTTCCATACCGTTCATCTGTTTAATCAAGTGAGATATTTCTTCATTTACATCTTTTTCTATTTCATATTCTGACTTTACCTCTATTTCATTCTTATTGTCTCCTTCATCTTGTATGAAGTTTTCTAGTCCCATTTATTTATTTCTCCTTAAATCTAGCACTTACTGGGTTAACTATAATATCTCCTTGTTCATTAAGAGTGGCAGAAATTAATGAATCAAGTGTTTCACCTACAGTCATATCTTCATATTTGTCAGACAAGTTCTTTAATTTCTCATACTCCTCTGGTTCCATATATGGACCTCTAGTTTTATCTATTCTACTCATAAATTTGTGACACACTCTGGTTTTTCCACGGTTAACCATTTGTGACACAGATATTTATAACAATGGGTATCCAATAAAGACGTGTAGGTAATACAACTATGACACTTGATGTACTTGGAGACCCATTCGCGTCTTCAGCAACAATCGACGTTGACGAACAGCTAATCCGAGAAAGAGCTCCTTCGATGCCCGACACGAAGCTTCAGGACCTTCTTCGAGCAGCGAACAGCGAGCAGTTCGACAAGCAGGAAGGTGTTAACGAGAAGTTCCTCCTCGACAAGGAGCTTACCTCCATCGCTTCGACTATCTCCGCTGAACTCGGCCCATTCTCGCTGGACGCATACGCCAACTCGCAAGATATCATCTCGGCAGGCACGCTCCGTCTCCTGAACGAGGGCGACCGTACTGGCTCCTTCCGTGGGGAGAACGCCCGTGGGGGTTCACAGTGGGACCTTCAGCAGCTCAGTATTGCATCCCTTAACGATACTGCAGGCTCGTCTGTGACTCCTTCGACGGCTAGAACGTATGACACTGTTGCAGGTGAGTTCAACATCGCTCCGTCCCTTGGTGACGCTTCTGACACTCGTGACCCTAGCAGTGACAGTGGTAACAATGTTGGCTCTGAAGACGATGGTACTCACCAACTTGATACTGACACCCAAGCGGCTTTTGTCCTTGGGATGTATCAGAGTACCAACCCACGGGTTGTCGATAAGGCCATCATTGACGTAGATGACGGTGAAGACCGTACAGCCTTTGATGTATATGGTAACTCCAACCTTGGTACACTCCAGGCGTTCGAGACGCCTTCTGTCGAGTACATCACTGACGATGATACTTTCGACATTAACGGTACTGCTACCGAGGCAGCTACGTCAGACCTGTTCCCATTCGGTGTGGACCTCAACACGGCTGCTAACCACGAGTCTATCACGACTAAACTCTAATTAGGTTAACCCCTAATTGAGTATAGACCTTAAGCACTTTCATTTTTATTGGCGTTAATTCATTCATCAGAGATATCTTTAAACAGTAAGAGCGTGCCTTTATGGCTTTCTTTTTCTTTCACTTTATATTCACCTTTAGTCAAGAATCCTTTGACGCTCATAACATTAGAACCATTCTTGTTTTGCCATACTTTTCTATCTGCTTCACTTTTAAAGTCATCAATACTCACAGCGTCACGTACCTACGTAACCACAATATTTATACCCAATGGTAGTTTAGGAATATACGAGGGACTCAAAATGCCTTTCAAAGATAGTTTAGGCCGAGCAGTAGAAAAAGGACGCATTGTTGAAGATACCAGAAGCGTTGTTGTGGGTACTGTCGGAACAGGTGCAGAGACTACCACTATTGACATGACGGGCTTAGTTAATATTGAAGATGCTGATGCAGTGCTGATTGAAGGCGAAGGGGTTGACGAGTCGCAAAACATCGCTGCAGAAGTAACATCAACGTCTGACAACACTGCCACGGTGACTTTCTATACTGGTACTTCTGACGGTGTAATTCAGAGTCTGAGTAATAGCACTATTAGTGATATTTCAGATGTTACTATTGAAGTAACTGCTGAAGGTGTATAATGTCAGACGATAGTACAGTTTACAAGTACAGTGTTCCTCTGACTGAAGAGAATGGAGCATCTAAGCCTATGTATGCTCCTTCTTTAGATGGGGAACTTTATGAAAGAAGGTATAAGGCAAACGCCTTAATCATCGTACAAGATGACCCAATACCACACTTTCATAAAGACTCGGTGAATGTAGTGGTAGAAAAAGTAGATAAAAATGACTACAAGTGACAATGCCTGCTGAAGAACCAGAAGAAATGTCAAGTAAGATAGGAACTACTGGAGACTACCTAGTAATTTCTATCCAGAAGGTTGAAAGACCTCTTGACGAAGAAGACTTAGGTAGTACAGTCCGTACAAACGAAGTAGAGCACTGGATATTCCAGATTGATGCTTCAAAAGAATTTGTCCAGAGACCATTCAATGCTGGAGCATCAGTCCAAGCGTACAAATCTCAAGCTGGAATTACTCCCGAAGTTCCATACCTTGACCCTGATGAAGGAGCAGTCCCAGTCCCACTCATTGATGAAAACGGTAATGACGTTCTCAGAAATGATGAAGATGACTGGTTCGTATACCATGGTACTATTGCACCTTTACAGGAAAACTTAAGAGTTTATCCGCAGATTCCTGAAAGTCAGCCTGAAGGTGTTTTCCAGTACCTTTCGAGTAATCGGCCAGCACCCACGGCTGGAGACATTGTTGGCTACGAAGACGGGAACGACGTTGAGAACTTCTACGACCCGAAGACGGGGATTAATGAGTTCTTAGCGTGGAATGAAGATGCTAACACTAGTCTTTCATTTGGGTTCTATAACAATGACCAAGAAAGACGTATGCTGCCAAAGCTTAGCATCGTAGGTGCTGGTTACTCGCTATCACCAGTTGTAGGAGAGCAGAAAAAGGAGAAAGTACTCGACGCTGCTATTAATGAGCATAACAGTGTAGTCCACTTCCAGTGGGGAGCTATTCGTGACTCCTTCACCTTTGACATTCCAGACGAGTGGACTGATGCTAGTAATGTCATTACTAGGCAAGGAGCTATTGACCCTAACAGAGTGTTAGACTATGGTGGCAGTTCAGATGGAGGTATCTAACAATGGCAAGCGCAGGTGAAGAAAAATACCAGCAGTACTACTTAACTGCAACTGGTAATAACGATGGTGCAGACACTGATCAGATTGTTAAAGAGCTAGATAACGAAGGTCAAGTTAGTCACATAAGAATTTATGGGGCTGATGTTCAAGACTATAGTGTAGTTGTCAGAGAGCAAACCGGTGTGGGTGAAGTCACAGAGTTTAAGATGGCTGGTAACTCCAACTATAATGTAGGTGAGTTTGACGACCCTGTGTTAGAGTTTGGAGCTGTCAAGGAGATTGTCATCAAGAATGACACTTCACTCAGTGCAGACGACTATGGTATCAACGTAAGGATAGATGAGCTGACAGGATAATGGCTAATCCTCTAGATTTACTACCTTTAATTGATGGTAGTACATATACTTTCTTTAACCAGGACGTGTCTAACGAACGGATAGATCCTGGTAAGAGAAAGAAGCTTGAAATAGGTGCTGATAGAGGGTTTTACTTTGGCACTGTCACAACAATAATAGGCGAAGGAGGAGAAAAGACTGAGCTAAGCATAACTGTTGACGACTTTACAGCAGACGTTACCCCAGAAGAGCTATATGAAAGCGGGTTTGTAAACCCCCAAGGAATAGCTCCAGGTGTTAGTAGATATGATACCACTAATAATATCTACACAGCTATACATAACCCACAAAGAGTTATAGGGTACAATGACACTGTTAAGTTTGCTCAAAGAGCCTCAAATGAATCAGAAGGAGTTGTTGTAGATGCAACTATATTCTCTATTGGTATAACCCGACCTAGAGAATTCACTAAACAGTATCTGAAGCTTGTAAATCCGAGCTTTGGTGATGGAAACACTGTTGAAGAGTTCCTTCAAACATATGAGGAAGACCTACAATGACTGGTGAGAACTTAAAAGGAGAGCTAGACTTTGGGTCTATAAGAAGAGAGTTATACTCGTTCAACTCTGTGACTATAGAAACAGGTTCTGTTTCTGCTAATGGGACAGAACTATTTGAGGTGAGTAAAGATGAAGATATTGTATCTTCATTAACATACACGCCTACAGACGAAAATCTGCCTAAGTTTGGTAGGTTTTTAGCTATCCGTATAAATATAGAGAGTGGCAGTACAAACACTACTCTAACATTATATGAAGATGAAACTGGAAATGCTATAGACCAAACTGCTCAAATAACCAATCTTGATACAAATGACAGCCCCGAATCATTTGTACTGGGTGGAGATGCAGGAATACCGTTTGTAAACCAGCAAGACGAAAATACAGTTCACCTTGAAATAGATGAACTTTCGGGTATTCAGTCTGAGTACGAAATTAAACTTATTTGGAGTAATGTCAACACTAAAGAAGTAAACTTCTCAGCATTGTAGATTTATGCGGTAGCTTTTTGTATGTAAGTGGTTTACTAATTAGTAGCAACAATGGGAGAACTTAGACACCCTAAAGAGTTAGGGATTCAGCAACAGTTAGCTACAACTATATCTGATGGGTTAAAGCTAGACAATAATGGAGACATAGTAATAGATGAAAGTTTTGACTTTACTTACACATCTACTATAGATTTCGATAATGGTCTAGCCATGTCTGGCGATGGGATTAAAGTATTCTATGGCTCTAATCTCATTATGTCGACTCGGTATGACGGTGGAGATGACGACCTTAAATGGAGAGACGAGGCTAACACCAGTGATAGAATGGCATTAGATAGGACTACTGGTAATTTAACTATAGCTGGTACTTTAGACGAAACATCTAGTCCATAACTCGTAGTGTACATTAAGTACAGTAAAGGTTAATACCCACGATGTTGTACTCTTAGATGGATATGGTAGGACCAGAACTACAAGCCATACTAGGTAGCATGGGTTCGGCACTCGTGTATAGTTTTCTCTTCTATGCAAAGAAGAGAGCGGGTAAAAGTAAGGAGTCAATAGATGTTAAAAAGCTAAGTGCTACGCTTATAGTGGGCGCAGTAATAGGTGTGTTCTATGGTTATTATGGGATACCTATAGACCAGCCTACTATAACCGAGCAGTTAGCTACTTATGCTGGGACAATTGCGCTAGTAGAGTCCGGCTTAAAGCTTGGATATAGGACAGTCCAATCCTATATCGAAAAGCAATAGCGGTAAAAGTTTTCTAGTAAACTAGTACTTTTTCGTGTTTGCCGATTGTTCGGGTAAAACCATCAATATGCAATACTGCTAGTTCTACCAAAAGTAGCGGCCCGTAGAACGGCTGTACCCCGTGAAAATCGGGGGTTCATGGTCGCAAAATCACCAACCCACAAACCCCAGAAAATTGGAGAACTGTTCTATAACCGCTTATCAAGAAGTTCAATTAGCTTCTCTTTGCTTACATTATGTATTTTATTGACTTCAGTGTCAGAGCCATTATGCTTTATTATATCAAAGCCTCCGTCCTGCCTCACATCTATTTTTATACTGCCTTTTATCTCGCTATCCTGTTTTATCAAGTGGTTAATTAGGTCTTGAGACTTGTCTTCTATGAACTCAATGTTTTCATCATCTTTCATTGTTAGTCACTCCCCATAAATGCGTCAAGGTCAGCGTGTTCTCTATCTCGCTCTTTCATTGATGCTTGTAATGTCTCTCCATCATCATCGCCTTTATCAAACTCATCTAATGCATTCTGTGCTTCGGACAATTCTTGGGCTAAACTATCTTTAGACTTTGTTGGTTCAATATGTGGGTCTTCTTCTACTTCATCATCAGCACCTTCAATATTATATGTTTCACCTTCTTTCTCCTCAAAGTTGTATTCGCCCAACCTTGGTTGTCTATTACCACTTCTTACTTCTTGCCACGTCCAGTCAGTACCAGTAAGTATCCGCTCAATTGGTGACTTCAACTGCTTGTCGATGTATGTTTCCCAGTCCCATGCAAAGCAATCTGGTACATCATTGAAACTCATCCAGCATATGTACATGCTACCGTACCCAAGCATTGGAGGCTGGTCATATTCAACTACTCCATCTTCATTAGGTTCTACACGTTTAACATACATTCCTTTAGGCTTATCGCCAGGCTGTATCCTAGCACCAAACGCCTCATTAGAGTACATAGCACCGCGTACTTCTTTAGTTGGCGTATCATACTCATCAAAGTTCTTGTTTACACTGGACGGGATACCATACTCGTCAGGGTCAACCTCACCACTCTGTAGTTCATCAATAGTACTGTTAACAACCTCACTAACGTCACTAAGTGTCCCACCACCTAAGATGATATTGAACACCTTTTTGATTAATGCTTTTGCTTTTGCAGAGTAGTCTGAACGGTTAGTCTCGTACCCTACAATGTCTGTGTCATCTACATCTTTACCTTCTTTCCAAGTGATATGACCTGCATACCGCTTTTTGTTCCCAGATTGGAAGTACTTACGATATAGTTTCTCGAACTCAATCTGGAACCAGTGCTCATCAACATTGAGTTCTTCCTTAGCGAACTTATCATACTTATCATTGATTTCTTCCTCAAGCTTGTGACCAATTTCTAGGGCATCTTCTTTTGTAGCATCTGGCCCAAGTTCAATCATCACTGAGTCAGTGTCACCGTAGATTACATCATAACCTAGGTCATTAACAACTTTCTCAGTGTATTCAATGCATTCTCTGCCAGTGGCAGTGACAGCAGCACCCACATCTTTGTCGTACAAACGGAACTTAGACCAACCCAGCACTCCGTATAGAGTGTTCATCGTGACCTTCACTGCCCTCTGCTGTCGGTCATAAGTTTTGTACTGTACTGTACCTTCTCCGAATGAGTCTCGTTTTTCCTTTAGGTCCTCACGCTCATCTAGTAAGTTGTCGATAATATCGACAACAATAGATTTGTTCTCGTCAGAGAAACTAATGCCGTTGGGTGCAGTAATCTCGCCGTTAGGGTCTTTAGTTCTGGGTCCTGCATTGATTGTCTTCATGGACATTGGATACAGGGACTTCAGGTCCAGAACTATAACATTGTCTCTAACACCAGTGATGGGGTCGAACACTGCACCGCCCTCGAAGTCGCCGCCATCATTATTCTTTGCCGAAGGAACAGCATACTCGCCGTTAACCTGACGAAGTACTTGTATATCTACTGCATTGGATGGGTCAATGACTTCTGCAACTCTGCCACCAACGAAAGTTGCCATTGCTTCATAGAACTTTATTATTTCCTCCTGTTGTTCTAGCTTTACTGTTAGCTCAACGTCGATTACGTTGTAATCCACCAGTGTTTGTGGGTCATCTTCCCATAACTCCCACAACTCTTTATCATATTCAACTTTACCCTCACCTAGAATGTCCTGTGCTACGTTTTCTAGGCTGAATGAATCTAGCTCGGTAAACTGGAGGTTCTTATATGCCATGAGCATGTCGAAGACTGATATACCTTTAATCTTTCCTCCAAACCAACTCCCATCATCATACGCAGAATCAAGAGGCGACAGGTTATTCATGTGTATATCTTCATAGTCGTCAGATAATGTGTCTAACCTGTTAACAATGTATCTTGCGTCAAAATCACTGAAATTCCATCCAGCTATAGTGTCAAACTGTCTATTTGTTAGATAATCACAGAAATCTATTAACATCTGATGCTCTTCTTCATACACATATACTTCAGCTTTATCGTGATGAATCTGCGGCAAGTCTGGGTGATACATATATACTCTATACTCGTCAATATAGTTATCATATACAGCAATACTTGTGATTGGCATTTCTGCATTTTCTTCATCTGGGAACCCTTCCTTATTATAAACTTCAATATCACAAAAGCAAACTCTACTTTTAGTACTGTAATCAGATTCTTTGATCTGATCTAGCGTAACATCGGTCGGTTCTGGACTGACGTGCTCCGTGGGAATCTGCATACCACCCTCGAT
>Ga0209946_1000891_pt1 | contig 12314 bp, 11 predicted proteins | sample SalPon2_A_H2O_MG_FD_185704 | JGI IMG/M metagenome (GOLD analysis project Ga0209946, IMG submission 185704) | Salt pond water microbial communities from South San Francisco under conditions of wetland restoration - Salt Pond MetaG R2_A_H2O_MG... | ecosystem: Environmental > Aquatic > Non-marine... | reverse complement strand
TCGGGTTTATCGGCATTCGCAAACGTGATCGTGTACGTGCCCGCGATCGTCTCGGTGAGCGTGAACGTCGCAACACCAGAGTCGTTTGTCGTCGCATCGGCGGTCAGTCCAGGGACCCCGTCGGCGTCGACGACTTCTATCGGCACGTTCGTGTCCAGCTCACCGGCGAAATCGAACGCCGTAATCTCGATCGTTTTTGTGGTCCCAGCGACGACCCCATCCAGGCCGGTATCGTCGATTTCCAATCGCTCGGCGCTGTCGAACTGTGCGTTCTCGTCGACCGTGCGGAGTATGACTCTGTCAACATCGGTTCGCGGGTCGTCGGCGGTGACGATCTTCCACGTATTCTCGTCGAATCCGGAGTCTGCTAGCCCGTTATTAATAATCCCGCTTGGATTGGGGTAGACATTATTATCAGAATAAACGCTCATTCCTCTCCATTCGTATGTTTCCTTGGGCATCGTATCCACGCCATTAATTCTACACGATTCGGTGATCTTGTCTTTTTTATTAAACACATCTTCGAAAGTATTTGTGTTACCCCCATTAAACGAGTCACTTATCTGGACTTGACCTGCTCTACCAACAAATCCATTCCCACCGCCCACATCGCCAGAAGAGTATGAATTGGATATCGTGACTGAGTCACCTGATTTAATCTGGAAATCAACGAATCTTAGCTCCCCTCGTTCTTCGGATCTACAAGTACTATCGGAACCTGTTCCGGCGCGGTAACCATCGGGAAAAAGAGGGTGTGCTGTACTTTGATCCGCATACTCACCTGCCTGTCCCACAAAACCCCCAACATTACCACTACCACTCACATTCCCCCGAGCGAACGACCCCGTAATCTCGCCTCCCCCCGTAGTCATCTTCCCGACGAACCCGCCCACATATTTGTTCCCATCAACATTCACATCGGCGTAGGAGTTGCTGACCGTCTTCGATCCCATGTTCCCGATCAGTCCACCCACACGGTTCCGTCCGGTCACGTTCCCAGTCGCACTCGACCCCGCGATCGTTCCCTGATTATGACCGACGAGCGCACCGACATCGTTGCGTCCGTCGACACTGACGTTTTCCAGGTGGACGTTCGAGACGCTCCCGCTTGAGCCAGTAGAGCCAAACAAGCCGACGTTATTCGTGCTTGGTCGGTCGATATACAAATCTGAAATTTTGTTTCCATCCCCATCGAACGTCCCGCCGAACGAGCCGATCGGATCGAAGCCCTTCCCGTCGTTCCACTGCGCGGTCGCGCTCGCGTCGATGTCGCTGCTGAGCTGATAGTGCGCAGCGGTATCATTCTCGATCGCCTGCAGTTCCGACGTGGTCGTGACGATGTACGGATCACCATCGGTTCCCGATCCGTCCAGGTCGCTGAGGGCCACATCGGCCGGCCCTGTCGTTTGTGCCAGCGCCGGGGGCGTGAAGGCGACGGCCCCTGTGAGGACGATCACCGTGGCGATCAGCGCGACGAGTGTGGCGAACGCTCTATTCATTCTGCCTCGTTGGTCCACGCTCTCGAATTCGCCTTCCCGTCAATCGCAAAGCTCACCGCTGAACCCCCAGTCGCCTGTTTGCTCGGGGCGTCTCGGTGGGTGACCCCGAGGTCTACGCTACTGGCTCCTGCAGCACGGATACAGGGAGGGTTGCCAATCCCATACGTTGAATCCAAACCAGTCACCGCTTGCGATCGGCTCTCTGCCCAACACAAACCCATACAGCACGTAGAACCATGGAGGGCCCGTGAGAGGACCGTCGGCTCCACACCGGGGAGGGCAGCCGACCGCAGACGGCGTCGCGAATTAAGATGTCGTAGAGTCCTGAGTCTCATCGTTGCGTGTACGAGAGAAGCCTCTGTACCCGGTTGATTCTTTGTTGAACATATGGTCAGTGTGGCAGTGGTTTTACAGCATGTGTTTTGTTAGATGATTGGTATAGTATTTTTATTGAGCAGATGTGTGTTTTGACTTTAGTCGTATGGCTCACTACAGATGCGTTAACGAGAGTTTGTGGCCCTCACCGACAGATAGTCTGGTGGGGTGTCTCGGAGCTTGATCCCGAGAACGAATACTCTAAGAGTAGACCGTCATTGCGTTTCACTATCAGATACTTCTACACCGTCTGGGTCCCCACCAGCCTCGGTATGTGATTCGGTGAACAGACTGGAAAACACTGCCTTCTCGCCTGCTCGGATACGACGGGTAACCGTCGACCTGCTGGTATCGAGCGCGTCTGCCACGTCCGCCGCGGTAGCCCCTTGTGGGCGAGCAAAAAAGCCCATCCTGACTGCGACTTCCAGTGCTTTCCGTTGATATGCATCCAGCTCGCTCACTGCGTGTGGCGTGACCGGCTCGGGTTCGACGACCTGCCGGGACCGCAAGCGCGCTTCTGGCCACTCCACGCGGAAGATGTCGACCACCGTGGCGACGTCGACCGCCGGTGGGACGTGTACACAGATCTCTGTCGTCCACGTGTCTACAGAGAGCTCGATCACATCTGCCCCCTCGAGTTCGAGCCGGTGATGGATGTCTGCTGTCTCAACGGCCACCTCACATCGGCACTGACCGTCGTCAACCTCTGTCGGCGACACAGCGTCACTTGCCTCACGAGCGATCGCTGCACTGGTAATTGCTTCACACGCATCGTACGGTGCTTGTATGAGCATCCACGTCAGGTCCTCCTCAACCCGAGTCGGGGTAAACGAGAGCGGTCCTGTGTCGACGTCAGCCTGTTTGAGGATTTGGGTGAGTGGATGACGCCCGTTCGGCACGGTGATCTGAAGCTCAACGAAGCGGTCGTCATCGGAGATGCGTTCTCGATGGGCAATCGTTCGCTTGTACGCCAGTGCCGCAGCAACGTCATCAGCGAGTGTCTTCAGGCTCTTCCGTACCGGAGATTCACTCACGAGGATCAGTATCGAATCGACCACGTTCTCAGCGATGATTGGCGTGGCGATGAGCTCGTATGAGGTGCCCTCGTGCTCACACGTCGTGCTGTATGGCGTCTCATTGGCATATACCCTGTTTGTTGCCTCTACGAGGTGGTTTTGCGGGAACTGTGTGTCGCCTGCGGCCGCAACGGATTCGATTCGAGGACCGGACGCCGGTCCCTGGCGAGTGACACAGGCGGCGTGGATCGTCTCCGTCGCCGTCACAACCGAAAGCGCCGCGTCAGCGAAGTCATCGAAGCCAGTGAAGCTTACCGACAGCTCCCAAAGCTGCGCTATCAGGTCGAGGTCGTGTGTCGTCTCCGAGAGCGCCTCCGCGAGGAGCGCTTCCGCCTGCTTTTCAGCGGTGATGTCTACGACGACGCCTTCGAGCACGTCTGTCTCGTCCTCGCGTGACGGATACACCGAGACGAGTCCCCAGAAGGGGTCGCCGTGAGACGGCACAAACTCGTGCTCAACCGGACGGGGGTTCGCCGCAGTCGACCGAATAGACGCATCATCGATCAGCTGGCAAGACCCAAACACGCGAGCGACAGGCTGGCCGCATACCGCGTCGGTGTCACCAAAGCCGAACAAATCAGCGAGCGCATCGTTTGCATACGCGATTCGGGGAGACGTGCCCAACTCGATCCGAAACACACCCACTGGAATGGACCTGATGAGGAGATCACGTGATTCGAGTTCGCGCATTCGACGAAGCTGTTCGGTCATGTCGCGAATGAGAAACACCGTACACCGTCTCCCAGCACTGCCAATCGTATTCCGCTGAACGTTCACGTGTCGGCCGGTTGGGGTAGATACGCTCGTCTCAGTACTGTCGTCGTGAAACGGCTCGCACAGCCACGACGGAACCGGCTCACCAGCAGCCGTGGATGTCAAGTGTGCCGCCGAATCGTTGAGGTCGACGACCATGCCGTGGTCGTCTGCCAGTAGATACCCTTCCGCAGCGTTTTCGATTGCAGCGTGTCGGGAGTCCGGGACGACGGTTTGGATCCCATCTTGCTGTACGAGAAGCGCAAACACCACGACTGCGAGACTGTTGGCCACCGGAGCGAGATTGAATCCCTCACCACCAGCGGGGTACACGGCGAACAGTTTCAACAGCGCGATCATCCCAGGAAACAGTGGGACCGCCACGGCTGCGATAATGATCGGTGAGACCGGGCGTCCACGAGCGATCCGATAGACCACCATGCAGATGCTGAGGAGGACGATCGCCCACGCCAGGCCGGTGACGATTCCCAGTGCGACGCCAAACTCGTGTTCAAGCGTAACTGACTCGCCGACCCAAACAGCCCGTGGCGTCCCGATCAAAACAGACTGCGGAAGCACGACACTGACCGCGAAGAGTGCACAAAGGAACGCGGCGAGTCCACGCACCGGGCGCACATCAGCGTCCTCGGCGAGGTAGAACCCAACGATTGCAAACAGAGCTGTCGAAACGGGCAGCCCGATCCACGCGACCATCTCGAGCCGATACAACAGAACTTTCGAAGAAAGCGTCGGCGTCGCGAATTTCATCGTGGCCATCGTCGACCACCAGAGCGAGATTCCCACGATCACCCAGGCGAGCTTATCCAGTTCACGGGCGCTCGACCAGTGGTACTTCCTTCCCAGCGCGACACTAACGAGCAACAGACAGCCGGTCAGGCCAGCACTCAGATAGGTTATCAGGGGAGTAGACGGAGCTATCACTCGTTACTCCGGAAAAGTATCGACAAAAGCATGTGTACGTTTCATGATTAGTTTACTACTTGCATACATACTCAAGTTAATGGCGTAATAGAACGGTTGGCGCTCAAAGATCAGGGTGAATACTGAGGTGGGTGCGATTAGCGGCCTTTTGACCTACGGCCACTGCGGATGGTTCACTTTTCCTCAGCGGAGTGCGCCACCGCTACGCTTGATACGCGTGGCGACGAGCGCTACGGCAGGGGAGCGCGCTCGCAACAACGAGTGATACGCAGAAAGTTATGATATCGTTTGCGTCTTGATAACGCAGGATTGCGACCACGTTCGCTCTGTTGACACCCTCCCCGCGCTGAAGCGCGAGGCTTTCTCCTCGATTATCCGTAAGTTATTTTCTCCAGCTAAGTCCTGAACCAGCCGATAGAACGTGCCTGCTTACCGGGCGGGCGAGTATACTTCAGCCCAAAGATATGCTACCCCGATAATGGCATACATAAGGCCAAAGAACGAGAATATCCAATCGCTGGCTAAGGCAAAGGAACCTACTTGGATAAGACCGAGGGCGACCATTGCCATCCCGATGAGTTTCCTGAGTCGTCTTTTTTCCATATCAGACGAAAGATCCGTGGTCTGATAAATTCCTACAACGACCGATGGCTACGTCCCCTGTATCTTGACGCGGGTCTTGACGAGAATCGGATAGGCAGACCGTGCGAAGCCTTCTATCACAGGCTCAAAATAAGCTACTGCTTCGGTAGTCGGTCCGATATCACGGCGGCGTACCTCTAGTACTCGTCGTTGCTCAGGTCGGCCGCTAGGACGCACACGACGTAGCGAGCTAGTGTGGTCTGAAACGTCCTCATGTGGTGAGTATGCGCGGCGTCAACGCAGTCCATGTCTCACTCGATATGCTTGAAGAGTGCCCAATAGACCGTTGCAGTTGCGCGATGGCGGTCGCGCTCCCAATGTTGGTTGGCTAAATCCAGAACCCGAGCGAAATTAATTGACTCGACAATAATCCCGTTGTCCCTCACACGCTCGTCAAAGAGTCGCCCGGATTCAATCCAGTACTCGTCAACCGTCTTTTCGAGTGTATCGCTGACCCATGCGAAAGACCACTCGCATAACTCTGGATTCGGGACTAGTTCTTCACCGATAGGTGAGCGAAGGTTGTCGGACGATACATCGTCGATCGCTCTCTCGCTATTCGTTCGGTTTCACGCAATGGCGGATTCTCGGTGACGTCCAGCAGGACCGCCGCGACGTGCTTACGCTCTCTGGGTCCGTGTATAGACACGGGTAAGATGATCTGACGGTACCCCCGGTGAGATCGGCGGTAGTCCCGTAGAGGCGTGAGCCCTGCACAGTCACCATGACGAAGCTCCTGAATCTGTTCTGCCGCTTGGCCCCGAAATAGGATAGGCTCGTCCGCGTTCAAGCGCTACTGCTGGACAACAGTCTCGGATTTGATCCCGCAAGACGTCTATGAACTCTAACTGGCACGGATAGGCGATCAGATACGTAGATAATCGACTCTCCGCGTCGGTGACTGAGAGAACAGATGCACCCACGACAGAATATCGTCTTGGGCTTTAGCGAAAATGGCTGAAGCCTAGGCCGGGATTTGAACCCGGGCTCTCGTCCTTACCAAGGACGCGCTTTACCGCTAAGCTACCCAGGCGCGGGTGGTCGGCGTCCATCGATCGGAATGCTGCATCCGATGCTACTGGGCAGCCGTATATGAATGTGATGAAAGCCGCCGGCCGTGTCTCGGTGTCGCAATCGACGTCCGCTCGGTCGCGACACGACCGACGACACTCACCGGTCGGTCGCGCTCACTGCGCGCTCTGAGATCGCCGCGATCTGGTCGGCAGTCGTCTCGGGGAGGGCACGTCCCGGTGGGGGAAACTCTCCGTCGTAGTCTGCGGCGAGCTCTCTGGCGTACGCGAGTAGCTCGGCCGGCGGGTCGCCGCCGACTGCAGTCGTTCCGGCGACGACCGCAAGCTCCAGTGCGTCGACCTCGAGATTTCGGTCGAGTGCACTCGCCTCCGGCGGGTCGACGGCCGAACTCGCCCGGCGCGTCTGGTCACGACCGAACGCGCGCACGACTTCGACGGCAGCCGACGAGGCGTCGGTGCGTGCCAGAAGCGAGAAGCCGCGGGAGACGAGCACGTCGGCGGCGAGGACGTCGAGATCGGCGTCGATCTCGGCCTCCGGCGTCGAGACGGCCGTCCAAGGCTCATCGTGTGCGAGTCGACGGGTGAGCCGAAGTCCCTCGTAGATGAGCTGTACGCCCGCAGCCTGGTCGACGACGGCCTCGGGGTCGACGTCGGGATCGAGCGCACGGGCGGTCACGATAGCGAGAACGCCGGGCGTGACGGCCGCCGTCGCGAGTCGCTCGTCGAGCGTCTGTCGGAGCCGGTCGGGCTCGACGTTCGCGAGCGCCTCGCGGGCGGCACTACGCGCTCGCGCGACATCGTCCATTACTGCGTGATTCGACAGGCAGGGGCAAAGACCTTTGGAAACGACACCCGGCGGCCGGACGAGACCGACACGCGCCTACCCGATCGACCGTGACAGTGTGAGACACGATCCGCTCGTATCGCGGCCCGAGGTGATAGAGTTAAGTATCCCACCACTAGATCGTCGTATGCGAAGCTCGCACCGGTAGTGTAGTGGTATCACGCAACCTTGCCATGGTTGCAACCCGCGTTCAAATCGCGGCCGGTGCACTCATTGTTTTCAGACACCGGCTCACCGCCAGCTGGTCGCTGAGAGCCCCGCCGAGACAGTTCGTGAACGACGTGCGCATCCACACCCTCGATCGGGAGCGGGAGCACCGGTCTCGTTTACCGTGGCGCGCGCCTCGCGAGGCCGCCAAAGGCGGCCTCGGGAGCGCGTGCGAGGGATGAGCGAGTCGCCCACTGGGCGACGAGCGAATCGGGTGGGGAGGCCGTGGCCCAATTGGTGTCCGGAGGTCGCAGATTCACCGTGCTGATCACAAAGCCACCAACTGCGTACGTGAGCGAATCGGCCCGGGAGGCTGTGGCCCAAGTGGTGCCCAGAGGTCGCAGGGTCGTCTCGTTCAGACAGCCCCCGACGCGATCGTAGCGAATCGGCCGGGAAGTGTGGAGACACCTCGCGCCCGCGCGTCACGGCGTCGTCTCACCCGCTGTGTGCCGACTATCGCCCAAACCGGCGCTGCCGGTCCTGAAAGTCGAGGACGGCCCGGAGGTAGTCGCGCCGCCTGAAGTCACGCCAGTTGACGTCTGTGAAGTACAGCTCCGCGTACGCCGACTGCCAGATTGCGAAGTCCGAGAGCCGCTCCTCACCGGTCTTGATCACGAGGTCGGGCTCGGTCGGAAAGACCAGCCGGTCGGCGATGGCCGCCTCGTCGATGGCCTCGGGCGTCAACTCACCGGCGGCGACGTCGACAGCGAGGTCACGGACGGCGGCCGCAAACTCGGCTTTTCCACCCAAGCCGACGTTCACGTGGATCGGCGCGTCCGCGGATTCGGTGTCGTCGGGCCCCCGAATCGACATTGGTGCGGGCGTCTCGAGCGACGAGAACGATCGAGTGAGCGCGGGGACGACCGCGGTGTCGAGGACCGAGACCGAGACCGTCACCCGGTCGGCACCGTAATCGAACACCCACCCGAGCGCCGAGGCGAGCGTCTCGAAGGCGCCGTCGGCGAGCAGGTCGCGCTCCGTCATCACGATCGCGACGTGGTCCGGTGGCTCCCCGTCGTGAAGCCGGTGGCGAACGCCGAGGTACACGTCGTACAGGCCCACGGCTGGCGGTCGTCGTCGAAGGGCTAAAATCCCGCGGACGGCGGGCGACAAAGCGATCGCGAACAGATCGCGGACGAGAGGTTTAATCGATCGACGGCCGTACCACGTCCAATGACAGACAGCTACCGGGGCGTCTTCGGGGCGATCCCGTACGCGATCCGCCACACCGACTCCTGGGTGATGCGGGTCTACGGGGTGGTCGGTGGGCTCGCCGCCGCCGCGATCGCGGCCGTCGTGACGCTCGCGCTCGTCGTCTGGATGGGCGAGACCGTCGGCGTCCCGAGCGGGACGTACCTGTTCACGCGCACGCTGTACGTGATACTCGGCTTCGCCGCGGTCGCACCGCTTTTGGCCCCGCTGCTCTTCGTCGCGCGCCGCCATCGCCGGAGCGACCCCGTCGCCGTCGGCTACGACCGCGCGCTCGCGGTCGCCGGGTTCGTCTTCCTCGCCTCGCTGTACCTCGGGCTCGTCATCACCGTGCCCGAGTCGCTCCAGAACACCGATTCCGTGCTGCTCGGCGCGCTGTACGCGCTCCCGCGACCGATCGGTGCACTGCCGCCGGTGGCGGCCGCAGCGGGGATCTTCTGGACGCACTACCGACTCCGCCGACCGAGTACGGACGCGTCGACGCACCCAACCGAGCCACAGACGGAGGGCTAACGATGAGCGACCAGAAGACGAGCACGTTCCTCGTGACGCACGCCGAGTCCGAATCGACGGTACTCAAAGACGTCCACGACGGCCAAGTCCACACGCTGAGTGCGACCGACGAGTTCACCGTCGACGACGCCGTCGAAGCGACGATCGAACCGGAGCCGCCGATGGAGGTGACGTACCGCGTTGTCGAGCTCGACGAACGGTGGCCGCTCTCGATCGAGCACAGCGAGGAGCCACCGACCGCACACGAACGGGCGATAGCCGCCGACCAGCCGACCGGCGAACTGACGCGAGAGCCGCGGGCCGGCATCGGCGAGATTCACGTCCTGTCGCCGCCCGAAGACGCCACCGACGCGGCCGCAGACGACGTGGTGAACGACCGGGAGGCGACGCTCTCGCGGGCCGCCAGACTCGGGGTGAATCGGGTCGAGATTCGGACCGATCCGGGCGTGCTCAGCGTTCGGTATCTGCCGTGAGGTACACGGCGGCGACGAGCGGTCGCGTCTGTGCGTCGCCACGGATATAAGAAGGCTTATTCGGCATCACGGACGAACCGGTCTCATGACAGGGATCGAGGTACCGGACGTCGATTACACCGCGTACTCGAACCGGCAGCTCGTGCTCGTGCCGCTCGCCGTGCTCGCGCTCGCGCTCGTCGTGATCGGCGGGTGGTACGTCGTCACGGGCGCGCCGGCGACGCCCGGGCTCGAGTTCACCGGCGGCGTCGAACTCCGTGTCGTCGACGACGGTGAAGACGTCCGCGGACAGATCGAGACGGCGTTCGACAGACAGCCGGATGCGATCCAGTCGATCCCCGCCGACGACGTCTACGTGGTGACGTTCCGTGCCACCGATGGCGACCCCGAAGACCTCGCCGGGCAGCTCGACGACCAGGCGGCGGCGGCGAACCTCGAGACGACCGGGATCGACCAAGTGTCGCCGAACTTCGCCGCCGACACCGTCCGCACCGCGATCTTCGGGCTGGCGCTCGCCTTCTTGGGGATGAGCGTGCTCGTATTCGCGTTGTTCCGCACGGTGGTGCCCTCCGTTGCTGTCGTCGCCTCGGCGTTCTCCGATCTCCTGATCCCGGTCGCCGTGATGAACCTCCTCGGGATCGAGATGACGCTCGGCATCGTGGCCGCGCTGCTCATGATCATCGGGTACAGCGTCGACTCCGACATCCTGTTGAACAACTCGGTGTTGCGCCGGACCGGCGGGTTCTACGAGTCGGTGAGCCGGGCGATGCGGACCGGCGTGACGATGACGGTCACCTCGATGGCGGCGATGATCGTCATGGCGATCGTCGCCGCGCTGTTCGGCATCGACCTGCTTCGTGACATTGGCGTCATCCTCGCCGTTGGGCTCTGTGCAGACCTCATGAACACGTACCTGTTGAACGTGGCGCTGCTTCGCTGGTACAAGTTCGAGGGGGTGAGCCGCTGATGCTCGAACCGATCAAAAAGAACTGGCGGGTCCTCCTGCTCGTCGCCGTCGTGCTCGGCTCGTCGGTCGCGTTGTTCGCTCCGCAGTTCGCACCCGAGACGGCGGCCGGGACCACGGCCGACGCAACGCAAGGAGCGACCAACCTCCAGTATGGCCTCGACCTCGCCGGCGGGACGCGGGTCCGTGCCCCGTTGCTCGGGTACACCGCGACCGACGTCGCCTTCGACGGCACCCGACCCACCCAGGTGGCGAGTGACGTCGCCGCCGAGCTCCCGAACGTTTCCACGCGCGACGTGAACGCCGTAGTGGAAGACAGCACCACCGGGAGTCCGACCGGCGCGGTCGACGTCACCGATCCGACGGTCGACGAGGCGCAGTTTCGGGCGGCGATGGACGCCTCCGGCTACGCGTACGAGTCGATTCGGTCGGGGGTGACAGACGAGACGCGGGGGGTCGCCGAGGAGATAATCCGCGGAAAGATCAACGAGGCGGGGCTCTCCGGCGGCAGCGTCCAGCAGGTGCAGTCTATCACCGGCGAGTACTTCCTGCTCGTCGAGGTGCCCGGAGAGGGCCGCGAAGACGTGATCGAGCTGCTCGAAGAGCGCGGGACCGTCCAGATCGCCATCGCGTACCCGGACCCCGACGCGCCGGACGGCACGGCGGTCGAAGAGGACGTCCTCATCCAGGACGACTTCGAGAACATCGGGACGGCGAGTCAACGCGAACGAGGAAGCGGTGCGTACGTCCCAGTGTCGGTCGTGAACGAGGCCCCGGCGGGCGAACAGTCGCCCGCAGAGCGGTTCCAGTCCGCGGCGGTCGACCGTGGCGTAGCGGGCACTGCAGGCGGCGCGACGTGCAACTACGATATGTCTGCGGACGCGCTCGCCGAGAACAGCGATCCGTGTCTCCTGCTCATGGTCAACGGGGAGGTCGTCAACGCCTTCGGGATGGTCGACGACCTAGCGGTGAGCATGGCGCGCGGCAGCTGGGCCGAGAGCGGCAACTTCCGGCTGACGACGACGAACTTCAGCGACGCCCAGACGATCTCGATCAACCTCCGGGCCGGCGCGCTTCCGGCCGAACTCGACATCGGTGGGCAGGGAACGTCCTCGACGATCTCGGCGAGCCAGGGAGAGAACTTCCGATTCTACTCGGCTATCACCGGAATCCTCGCGGTCTTTGCGGTGGCGGGGATGGTGTTCGTCCGCTACCGTGAGCCGCGCGTCGCACTCCCGATGATCCTCACCGCGCTCGCGGAGGTGTACGCGCTCCTCGGGTTTGCCGCGCTCGTGGGGTACCCGCTCGAGTTGGCGGTCATCGCCGGCTTCATCGCCGTAGTTGGTACCGGCGTCGACGACCTCGTGATCATCGCCGACGAGGTGATGAGCGAAGGCGAGGTGAACTCCCGGACGGTGTTCGACTCGCGGTTCCGCCGGGCGTTCTGGGTCATCGGGGCCGCTGCGGCGACGACGATCGTGGCGATGTCGCCGCTCATGGTGTTGAGTCTCGGCGACTTATCTGGGTTCGCCATCTTCACGATCCTCGGCGTGCTCGTCGGTGTGTTGATTACCCGGCCCGCCTACGGCGACATCCTCCGCCGGCTGTTGACGATCCGGTGAGACGCCCCGGCCGCGGCGTTTAACCACTGGCCCGCGCAACTGCGCTCATGCTCACTGTGCTCTCAGACACACACAGCGTGGACGACACCCGGCTGCGCGGCCGGACGCAGACGGCCGTCGCCGAGGCCGACCTCGTCGTCCACGCCGGCGACTTCTATCAGCCG
>Ga0209946_1000885_pt1 | contig 12351 bp, 14 predicted proteins | sample SalPon2_A_H2O_MG_FD_185704 | JGI IMG/M metagenome (GOLD analysis project Ga0209946, IMG submission 185704) | Salt pond water microbial communities from South San Francisco under conditions of wetland restoration - Salt Pond MetaG R2_A_H2O_MG... | ecosystem: Environmental > Aquatic > Non-marine... | reverse complement strand
GAACGCCGCCGACGAGCGCGAGCGCGCCCTTGAACGAGAGCGAAAACCACGTGCCGACGCCGGCGATCGTCCCCAACAACGGCCCCATTCCGCGTTCGATGTAGATGTAGGTGCCGCCGGCCTCGGGCATCGCGGTCGCCATCTCGGATTTCGAGAGCGCGGCGGGGACGACCAACAGCCCGGCCAGCAGATACGCGAGGATGACGGCTGGGCCGGCGATTTTCAGGGCGAGCGCGGGGAGAATGAAGATCCCGCTGCCGATCATCGCGCCGATGCTGATCGCCAACACCGACAACAGTCCGAGGTCTCGTTCGAGTTCCTTCATGGAGGGTCGTAGCTGTCGCTGCCTTGGTGACGCATTCGTATAAACAGGGCGATCCTATTGACGAACCGTCAAAATATAGTCTGAATATAAGGTGTATTGACACTGTTAGGGATACATAGGGATAGTTCCGTCACTGCCGTTCTGATTACACAGTGGCTCTTACCGAAGACAGACAGCGCGATTTATTTCAGGGTTGGAAGGTCAAGCTGTGAAAGATATAGGGGTTGTATTCAGCAAATATCAGCTGTAATGCCTGCAAAATTTTTATACTGCTAAATAACCTACATTTCCTCATGGTCACAGCTAATCAAATTGGAGAAAGCGTTGTTTATGCACTCATGATAGCGGTTATATTTTCATTTTTATGGCCGATCCTACCGAAGCAAGGAGTTTTTGCATCTCTTAGTTGGCAATTAAAAGCCGCTATCATAGTGTTTTCTGGGCTTGTTGTTATTGGCCCGGGGCAGGTGGCCTATGATTTTATCACTGATTCAGGCTGGTAAATTCGCGCCATCCATCTTACGCGTGAATCAATAAAAAGATATTCAGAATGACACTTGTTTCGCTGAGTTAGCGAAGCACCTCCACAGTGTTCGTGTCAATGCTGTCCGCCACGCGTCCGTCGGATTCATCGCTAACCACTACCCAACACTCATATCGCTGCCGTTCGACAGCCACATTCAATGAAGGACGGCGAGCTCGACGCGGTCGACCGTGCGATCCTCTATCACCTCCAGCAGGACGCCCGCCACACCTCCTCCAGCGAGATCGCCGACGAACTCGATCTCTCGGCGAGTACGATCCGCACCCGGCTCACCAAACTCGAAGACAGCGGGATCATCCGCGGCTACCACATCGATATCGACTACGACCTCGCGGGCTACCCACTGTACACCAAGATCATCTGTACCGCGCCGGTGCCGGAACGCGACAGCCTCGCCGCCGACGCCCGCGAGATTCAGGGCGTCACCGCGGTGCGGGAGGTCATGACCGGGCAGCGAAACGTCTACGTCAACGCTATCGGCGTCGACCACGACGATCTCAACCGGATCAGCACTGAGCTCAACCGCCTCGGCCTCGAAATCGTCGACGAACAGCTCATCCGCGACGAGTACGTCTGTCAGTACCGCGGCTTTCTGGATGACCTTGACGACACAGAACTGTCGTCCGACGAGTAGCTACTGGTCGCCAGCGTGGTCGTAGGCCGCATCGAAGAACGCGACCTCGTGGGCGACCGTCCGCTCGAACAGTCGCGCGACCCGCCGTTGGCGACGCGGCGACAGCGTCGGCCCGACCGCATCGAGTTGCTCGCGCAGCCACTCCACGAAGGCGACGAACCCGTCGTTGGCGTGGAGGTCGATCCACTCCGCAAGATAGAACGCGGCGGGCGGATCATCGGCCTCCCGGGTCGCCCACGAGAGATAGATCCACTCGGCGGGGACGAGCACCGCGAGCGTCTCGGCATACCCGCCCTGTTCGCGGGCGGCGACGAGGAGATCGATGAATGCCTCGGTAGTGGGCGTGCGGTCGGTCTGCTGCCACTCGTCAGCCGGCACGCCGAGCGTGTCAAACGAGCGTTCGAAGTAGTCGTTTTCGTCGTCGGTGACGACATCGAGGAACTCCACAAGGCGGCGTTTGTCGGCCATCGTCGGCGCGTCGCCGACGGCGTAGCCGAAGACGCCGACCAGCGTGTCGACGAAGGCGTAATCCTGTCGGAGGTATTCGGCCATTACATCGTCGTCAATGGTGCCCGCGCCCAGTTCCTGTGTGAATCGATGCTCGGTCGCGTCGCTCCATGCCGGCTCGCTTCGCTCACGGAGCCAGTCGGTGAACCGCGCGTCGTCGCGGCCGTTGGCGTACTCCGCAAACGACTCGTCGCTCACAGCCCCCACCCCTCTTCGGTGTAGGCCATCTCCCAAAATCTGTATTCGAGCTTCGCACTCATCAGGAAGGCGTCTTCCATCGCCTCGCGCTCGCCGGGGTATTGCTCCCAACAGTCGTCGACGAACTCACGGCCCCACGCCACGTCCTCGCGGAACTCCTCACCGGTGTAGGTCTCGATGAAGGGCGTGTATTCGTGGGTCTCATCGGCGAGCTCGGCCATGTGATCGGCGATATCGAGGTAGCCCTGCATACAGGGGTAGAGCGCGGCGGCGATCTCCGCAAGACTCCCCTCGTAGGCCGTTCGCAGCAGGAAGTTCGTGTAGGCGACGCAGGTCGGAGCCTTTTCGGTGGCTTCGAGTTCGTCTTGGGAGATCCCGTAGTCGGCCGCAAACGAGCGGTGGAGATCCATCTCGGTGTCGAGGATCGTGTGAGCGACATCGAGCAGCGCGGTCATTCGCGTTTCGTCGCGGGCTTTCGTTCCTGCGAGGGCCCACAGCCGCGCGTAATCCTGCAGATACCGATAATCCTGTTTCACCCAGTGTGCGAACGCCGCGCGGTCGAGGGTGCCGTCGGCGAGTTCGACGACGAACGGATGGTCTTTCTGGGCCTGCCAGATCGGTTCGCCGAGTTCGAGGAGGTGGTCGCTCCCAGACATGGACGGTTCTTGCAGCGGCACCGACTATAAATTGTTGATATAACTCAGTTATCTTTGGCCACCTCGCCGTCAGCCGACTCGTCGACCGCGATTGCGGTGTCGGTGTCACCGCTCGGATCTATCTCTCTGACGACGATATCGGCGACCTCCTCGACGACGGTGAGATGGCGGCGACGGTAGGCGACGACCATCCGGCGGACAAACCCGTAGCTGATCGCGGCTGCAACGACAGCAAGGAGCGCGGAGCCGACGACCAGCCGCACAAGCAGGGGTCGGTTCCCTGACAGCGACAGCTCCACCGCAAGCCCGCCATCAATCGGGCCGAGTAGATAGATGCCGAGGGGGACGCTCACCGCGTAGATCCCCCACTTGACGAGTGGGTTGATGACGATCCCGGAGCTAAATAGTGCAACAGTATTGATCCATGCGACCCGTGAGGCCAACAACACCATCACAACGAGATTACCACCGAGAGTCGGCAGCGTCGTCAAAAAGACGCCAATGGCAAAGCTACCGGCGATCTCCTCGGGTGGCTGGTCGTCGTCGAAGGAGGCCTCAATGGCTGTCCGCACCCGCTGTCGAAGGCGAGTCAGGCGACCACCACGGAACCGACGCATACCAGCCGATAGTGCTATGATGGCAAGAAGCTACTGCACGCAGTCGACAGCGAGGTGCTGGCGGTCGCCAGCAGCGTCAGTCAGACTACCCGTTGTACGCGGCGTAGCTGATACACCAGCCTTCAGGGTCGATCTGTCCGGAAACGAGTGTACAGGCCCCCATCCCGTCGTCATTTTGATCCGGGACGTAGTACTGACAGCCGTCACACTGCTGGCCGTTGTTTGGCGTTGACTGGTAGTTGAGTGCCTCGGGTGATTGGAGGGCCTCTGGATCGCGTTCGATGCCGCCAAGCGCCTCAGCGGTACGCTCGGACTCCGGAACCGGCTCAGACTCGCTCCCGCCGTCACCCGACTCATCGGTGTCCTCAGTCGTTGATTCCGAGGTGTCTGCACCGCCGCCGCTGCCACCGCAGCCGGCGAGGCTGGTGGCGATGGCTGCCGTACCGGCGACACGCAGGAACTGTCGGCGTGAGTTCGGTGTCTGCGACATATCAGGCAGGTATGTGGAGTATCTAAAAGATGATCACTCCTGTTCTCAAAAACTGAGAAGCGAGTTGAGCGCTCGCTGCCTCCGCAGACACCGCGGACGTGAACAGGTAACACAAATCGAGCTTTGAGTCTTCACAAGCGGTAGTACCCACGACCACCGAGTTTCGACTGCCAGTACACCGCCCTCCAAACAGGCCGGATCGACACACGCTGGCGTCCACTATGAACAGTCGAACGCTCATGTTGATCACGCTGGTGGTAGTCGGTGCCGTCGCTGCCACGGGCGTGGTCGCCGCAACGACAGGAAGCACCGCGACAGCAACCGAGACAGCGACCGCCGGCGACGGGGTCACCGCCCCTGATCCCGGCAACTACACGCGACTCTACATCGATGAGGGGTACCGCAACCTCGAACTCAAGCCCGGCGAAAGCGATACCGTCACCGTCAGCGTTGAAAACGGCGAAGATGAGGCCGTCGACATCGCCCCTCGGATCGCGACCCCACCGACCCGAAGCCAGCCGCCGGTCGAGCCCGATTGGGTGTCGATTGAACGTGGCGAGACCACGCTCGATGCCGGCGAATCCACCGAGGTTGAGATCGCAGTCGACGTTCCGGATGACGCCGAGATCGGCGACTACCGCGGCGTCATCGCCTTCACCGACGAGACGGTTCGGTATCCGGGACGACCGCCGCAACCGATCCACAGCGTCTCCCTCAGCGTTGATGTCTGGCAGGAGCCGACCGTCCAACTCACCTCGGAGACACACATCTACACCCACCTCCAAGCCGGTGAAACGATCACCCGCGAGATCTCCGTCTCGAACACCGGCGACGAGGCTGTCCCGGTTAACCCGCAGTTCAACGCCGAGAACCGACGCCGCCATCGCCCAGGCGGTCGCGCGACGTTGGATCGCTCGTGGGTGACGATCGACGCGCCCAGCGAGATCGCCCCGGGCGACACCGAGACAATCGAGCTTACCGTCGAACCCCCCGCTGACGCCGAGCGTGGCGACTACAGGGCGACCGTCGATCTCGGCCTGACCGATCCGGCGCGCAACGCCGACAACACCTACTGGCAAGAGGTCGATCTCAACTTCCAGGTATGGACGGCCCCCGAGGAGCCCTTCGAAACGAGCTTCAGCGTGAGCGAGGCGACCGATAATGCAACACTAGAACTCACCGCTAACCAACGGCGACGAGCCGGCGAGCGCAGCCAAGACGCATCGTTCGATGTGACCTTTATATCCCCGGACGGTCGTGAGATCGACGCCGAACGAACCAGCCTGACGGACTCCGGCAGCGTCAATCTCGGCGCGCAGCGACCGAGAGAGACAACCGACGGCACCTACGCCGCCCGCGGTGGTCAGCAGACGTTCACGTACGAACTGGATGCGCCAGCCGCCGGCGAGTGGTCGGTGCGGATCATGCCGGAGAACACGATCGACTTCGGCTACGAGATCACCAGAGACGAAGGAAACTGATCACGCGGTAAGTGATGTCACATTCGCCGGTCGAGCCGCTCGCCACACGTTGGCCCGCGCACCGACGCGATCGAGTTTGAGTTCGACGAGTTTGCCGGCCGGCAGCGTTGCAAGCTCATCTCGCAGCTCGTCATCCTCATAGGCAACGACCTGAAATACACGGTTTGCTGATGGGTTGAGGAGATTAATGGCATCGTTTGCATTCATTTCGTCGATGACGCGGTATTCGTGTGGTTTTGATCGCTCCGTCTTCATACTATGACAGTAGTAACTGCGATTGTCAAAAGAATTGTGGCTATATTTGTGAAGTAGAATCTCAATACGCTTTTAATCCTATATTTATCTTCTTATTTGCTACAAAATTTTATATTTATAATTTATTGTGCCGTGTGCGGAGTCGACAGGGCTACCTGGCTTGCGATGGATCGGCACCAACGATGGTCGACAGCGTCTTCGAGACAACGATCACCGATGGCGTGCTACAGGCCAGCCGGCCCGATACCGACTGGCTCTCGACGGGCGTCGATGGCGGTCGACAGCGCGCCGACGCCGCCTACAACATCACGGTGCCGACCGGGTGGGACGACACCGACCTTAGCGAGTACGTCGATCGGCGGACGGCAGCCGCGGGCTTCGAGATCGATGGGCCAGCGTTGTTGACAGGTGTTGAGCAGCGACACGCCAGACGGGCCGTCCTCGACCCGGTTGAGGTACTCGTCACCGCTGGACTCTCAAACCCCGCCACGTTGCCGTCGCGGGACGCCACCGAGTCGTCGACGACGGTCGAAGGTGACAGCACAACTCCCGACGCCACCGACCACCACGGGACAATCAATATCATCGTCGGCACAACGCGAGCCCTCCCGCCGGGCGCGCTGGCCAGCCTCCTTGCAGGAGTCGCCGAGGCGAAGACCGCCACGCTCAGCCACCGAACCGACATCACCGGCACGACGAGCGATGCGGTGATCGTCGGCAGCGATCCCACCGGAGCCACAGCACAGTTTGCTGGCTCGGCGACGACGGTTGGCCAAGCGGCCCGGGCCTGTGTTCGGGATGGTCTCACCGCCGCCTTGGACGCACGGTATCCGGACGGTGAGCTGCCGCGATCGGTAGCCGACGCTGAGTATGGTGCTGCAACGACGGCGACAGCGACGGTCTCAACACCGAGAGAGCCTGCCGATGTCGTCGACGACTACCGCCCGTGATAGACTCGCACGCTGGCAACGACTGCCACCAAGGAGAGGACAGCGACACCAACACCGAAGCCAGGAGCCGAAACGTCTGTCGCCGGCCCATCGTTGGCGTCGGGTGTATTGGTCACGTCAGCCGCGGCATCCGGATGCAACTGCGCACTGAGATTACCGGTCGCATAGACGACACTCCGTGGGGCAGGTTGGTTGAGATACTGCACCGACAGCGTCGCTGTGCGATTGGATTCACCCGCCGGGGTGAGCGAGTAGGGCTCCGAACCGAGAATCTGCCCCTCCGTTTGATCTGTGACGATCAGCACCTCCGGGGCGAGGGTAATGACAGTTTCATCGTTCAGCTGTCGGTAGCCGTCAAACTCGCTGGCGGCGACGTTTTCGCCACCTGCGGTTGTGATGATCTCGTCGATGAACGTGTTGTTGCCAACCGCGAACCCACCGAGTAGCGGGTAGAGCACGCGTGGGCGATCAACATCGCTCAGTTCCGACTCGGTCGCCGCAACATTGCGCCACATCCACGCGTTCGTTTCGGTAGCCGCGGCGGTGTTGCCCGTCAGCCGGCCGATGGTCTGTGTTTTGGCGGCGACGGCCTCAAAATCGGTTGCGGCCGGGAAATGATACACCGTGAGGTTAGCGGCTCGAAGCGTTCGCACGGTCTCGACACTGGTCGCATTCGGTGCTAGCACAAGATCCGGTTCGGTCGCTACCACCCGCTCGACGCTGACACCGAGGCCAGTTGCCGAGACATTCGTCCGCTGTTGGGCGCCCGCAAGGTAGTCGGCGTACTGTGTCACCCCGACGACCTGCTCGGCGGCCCCAAGCGTCCACATCGTTTGTGCCGCGCTCGGATTCATCGTGGTCACATTCTCTGGACGGGACTCGACAGTGACCGCTGTGCCGGTCGCGTCGGTGAGCGTGACGGGAAAGGTGTCGTTGGCGGTCGACACGGAGTCACCCGCCGATGGCGACGCTGTCGCCGACACCGGTGCGACAGCGACCAGCCCCACACCGATGGCCACAGCCGCCACCAGACACACAACACGCAGTCGTCGATTCGTGAGCATACGCCATCTCCGGGTGAAGACAATAAGTATTTGCCTACTGCAACTCCGCTTTCATTCATGCAAGTGCGACAGCGCGCCGTCACGTGGTCGCTGGGGCTCACCACGGTGCTCGCTGTCGCGGTTACGCTCAGTGCGGGGATCGGGCCGGTTCGGATTCCGCCGGCGACGGTCGTGAAGATCCTGCTCAACGCGGTGTCGCTGCCGGCCGGAATCGAGGTCGCGCCGCTGTCGGTTGCTGGCACGCTCCAACTTCCGGTGCCGACGCTGCGGTGGGGGTCGATCGTCGCCTATCCGGTCGATCAGACGGCTGAGACGATCGTCATGCGCGTTCGACTCCCACGAATTTTGCTGGCAGCAACGGTCGGCTTCGCGCTGGCGGCCGCCGGCACCGTGATGCAGGGCTTCTTCCGAAATCCGATGGCTGACCCCTCGATCATCGGCGTCTCTTCGGGGGCCGCAGTGGGCGCAGTCGCGGCCATCGTTGCGCCCGCGGCGATCCCCTTTGGCTTGGGGTTGCGGGGTGCGGCGTTTCTCGGCGCGGTGGTGACCGCCTTTGTCGTCTATCTGATCGCCACCGAGGGCGGCCAAACTCCCGTGGCGACGCTGCTGTTGGCCGGCGTGGCGATCCAAGCCTTCCTTGGGGCCGTGATCGCCGCCCTCCAGTTGTACAGCGGCGAAGGGCTGCGGGCGGTCGTCCACTGGCTGATGGGCCATCTCGGCAACGCCGGCTGGAACGACGTGACGGTCACGCTGCTCATCGTCCCAGTGCTGTTTGGGATTCTGCTGGCGTATGCCCGCGATCTGAACGTGCTCTTGCTCGGCGAGGAGGCCGCCGCTGGGCTGGGCGTCGAGGTCGAACGCACAAAGCGGCTCCTGCTTGCGGTGTCGGCGGTGTTAACCGCCGCTGCGGTCGCCGTCTCCGGCGTGATCGGGTTTGTCGGGCTCATCGTCCCGCATATGCTGCGGCTGGTCGTCGGCCCTGACCACCGGGTGTTGCTACCGGCGGCCGCGCTGGGCGGAGCCTCCTTTCTCGTGATCACGGACACAATCGCTCGGGCGGGCGCGACGGAGATCCCGGTCGGCATCGTCACCGCCGCCTTGGGCGCGCCATTCTTCCTGTACCTACTCCGCAGCCGAGAGGTGCACGCGCTGTGAGCGACGCCCCACTCGTCGTCGACGACGTATCGGTCACCCTTGACGGGCGGGCGGTGCTGTCAGGTATCTCACTCACGGCTGAACGCGGTGAACTCGTCGGGCTCATCGGGCCGAATGGGGCGGGCAAAACAACACTGTTGCGAGCGGTTCGTGGCAGCATCACCCCGACAACCGGCGCGGTCACGGTAACCGGCCAATCGGTGTCGTCGCTGTCGGCCCGTGAGATCGGCCGGCGGGTGGCGACCGTTCCACAGGAGACCGAACTCTCCTTTGGCCTCTCCGTCGAGCAGGCGGTGGCGATGGGACGGCACGCCCACATCGGCCGGTTCAGCACCCCTGACGAGACAGATCGGGAGGCGATCACCGACGCCCTGGCGCGAACCGATCTGGCGTCGCTGGCCGATCGCCCGGTCACCGATCTCAGCGGCGGCGAACGCCAACGGGTGCTGTTGGCCCGGGCGTTGGCGCAGGCAACGCCGGTGCTGTTGTTGGATGAACCGACCGCGGGCCTCGATATCAATCACGCGATCAAAACGCTCGAAACGGTTCGGTCGGTCGTCGACGACGGCACCGCCGCGGTCGCCGCGATCCACGATCTGAATCTGGCGGCCCGCTACTGCGATCGGCTCATCCTGTTGGCCGACGGCGAGGTCGTTGCGGCGGGTAACCCGGAGACAGTGCTGACAAGCGAAACCTTGGACGACGCCTTCGATGCGACCGCGGTTGTCTCCCACGACGAGGTGACCGATACACCACGGGTGACCGCGCTGCCGGATGAGTCGACAGCGATCGCTGACGAGGAGGACTAAATCGTTCGTCGCAGGACGAACACAGCTGATTACGGCGATTCTGAAGCGTCGCGTAGATACCGGTCGTAGAGTTGGTCGCCAAGCAGCGTCCCAAACAGCCCGGAGATCACCGCAAAGGAGCCAAACGAAACCATGAGGAAACTCACCCACTGTGTCAGCGGCTCGACCGGCGGCCACAACATCGGGATCGTCCGGACGACAAACTCCCAGAAAACAGCAAGTTGCACCACCGCGACACCCGCACTACAGGCGGCTCGCACCCGCAAGCGTTCCCACGACGGCCCGGGGCGGGGGTCAGGAAACTCGCTGTCGCTCATTGACGGTCGTTAGGGTGCCACCCTCAAAGCCGTCGTGGTCGCCGCCAAACGTCACCCTTAGGCGCGGCGATACCGCACGGTCGCTATGGACGTTCCGTGTGTCGCCGTTGCCCGCGAGGCCGGTGAGGCCGTTCGGGGCGCGCTGGCCGGAGCTGAGGCCCTCAACGACGACCACGAGATCGCCGTTGAGGACGGCACCATCTATATCCCGGTCACCGACGCCGAGGCCGCGGGCGACGCTGTCGACGCACTCGATTGCGACACCGAAATGACGACCCACGACCTCCCTGCCCGTCAAGGAGTCCAGACGCCCGCTGATTTCCTCGACTTCGAGCCCTCCTTAGAGCGGATCGGCGACATCGTGGTTATCGACGAAGATGACCCCGACCGCGCGGCGGCGATCGCCGAGGCCGTCATCGACGCCGACCTGCCGGCTCGATCGGTGCTCAACCGCGCCTCGAAGATCAAAGGCGAGCTCCGGGTGCGAGACTGGGAGGTGGTGGCCGTTGACGACGACATGGCCGCCGACAGCGATCGTTCGCCGACTGAAACGGTACACCGGGAGTACGGCCACGAGTTCCGCCTTGATCTCGCCGCTGTCTACTTCTCGCCGCGGCTCGCCACCGAGCGCCACCGGGTCGCCGAACAGATCAAACCGGGCGAACAGGTACTCGATATGTTTGCTGGCGTCGGCCCGTTTGCGATCCCCGCCGCCAGCCGCGGTGCCGATGTCGTCGCCGTCGATCTCAACGAAACGGCGATCGACTACTGTCGGGAAAATGCCCGTCGAAACGGCGTCGCTGACGCGGTAACCGCAGTCGCTGGCGACGTTCGCGATGTTGCCGACGATTATCAGGGCTGGGCCGACCGGTTGGTGATGAACCTCCCGCACAGCGCCAACGAGTTTGTCGAAACAGCGGTTGATCTCGCCGGCGAGGAGTGTGTCGTCCACTATTACGATATCCAACACGAGGACGATCCCTTCAGGCCGGGAATTGCGGCGATCAAAGCGGCTGCTGAACCGGCCTACAGCGTCAGCGTCGAAACCGAACACGTCGTCCGGTCGTACGCACCCCACGAGCTCAACGTCTGTCTCGACGTGCGGCTGACAGCAGCCCGTCGATAGCGGACGCAACGCTCTTTCGGTTCGGTCGCCGACAGCCAGCCATGACCACACGGGAGATCAACGGCTATCAGCTGCACCGGGTTCGGGAGCACGTCTGGGAGATCCCCAAAACGGGCAAGATGCGTGTTCCGGCGCGGCTCCTCGCCAGCGAATCCCTGCTTGAGCAGATCGGCGATGACAACACCCTCGATCAGATCACCAATGCGACCCAACTGCCGGGGATCACGACCCACGCGCTCTGTATGCCGGACGGCCACCAGGGCTACGGCTTTCCGGTCGGCGGCGTCGGCGCGATCGACGCCGAGGAGGGCTGCATCTCGCCGGGGGCAGTCGGCTTCGACATCAACTGCGGCGTCCGGATGGTACGGACGAACCTCACCTACGACGACCTCCGCGGCCGAGAGAAGGAACTCGTCAACGCGCTGTTTGCGAATATTCCGACCGGTATCGGCCACGGCGGCGTCGTCGAAACCGACATCGACACCGTCACCGAGGTGCTCGATCGTGGGCTCGACTGGGCGGTCGACGAAGGCTACGCGACCCGAGATGATATGCTACATTGCGAGGACGAGGGTCGTAGGCCCAACGCCGACAGCGCGTTCGTCTCCGAAGATGCCAAAAACCGCGGCAAAAACCAGATCGGCAGCCTCGGCTCCGGCAACCACTTCCTCGAAGTCCAACGGGTTACCGAGATCTTCGACGACTCCGTGGCCGACGCCTACGGGCTGCAGTCCGACCAGATCGTCGTGATGGTTCACTGCGGGAGCCGCGGGCTCGGCCACCAGGTGTGTAAGGACTACGTCAACCGCATCAGCGAGGAACACGCCGAGTTCAACGCTGACCTTCCCGATGACAACCTCGCGGCCGCCCCCGCCGGCAGCCAGGTTGCCGAGGAATACTACGGCGCGATGGGGGCGGCGATCAACTTCGCGTGGGTCAACCGCCAGCTACTCACCTACCAAACACGGCAGATCTTCGAACGCGTCTTCGATCGCTCGTGGGAGGATATGGAGATGGAACTGCTGTATGATGTCGCTCACAACATCGCGAAGAAGGAGAGCCACGCGGTCGACGGTGAGGAGCGGGAGCTCTACGTCCACCGAAAGGGCGCGACGCGAGCCTTCCCGGCCGGCCGCGAGGAGGTGCCGCGAGCCTACCGCGACGTGGGCCAGCCCGTGCTCCTCCCGGGCAGCATGGGCACCGGCAGCTACGTGCTTCGCGGC